>Ga0183095_10045_pt5 | contig 121762 bp, 110 predicted proteins | sample BioMet4_FD_130346 | JGI IMG/M metagenome (GOLD analysis project Ga0183095, IMG submission 130346) | Microbial communities from bioreactor (seeded with sewage sludge) at LBNL, California, USA - Biofuel metagenome 4 (v2) (version 3) | ecosystem: Engineered > Bioreactor > Anaerobic > Unclassified ...
TTGAACGTATCGTATTCCCGGTTGTCTGCACGATTGTCATCAGTCTTCTGCTGCCGCCGGTAGCATCGTTGATCGGCATGCTGATGCTGGGCAATCTGTTCCGTGAGTCCGGTGTAACCGATCGTCTCTCGGATACGGCACAGAATTCCTTAATCAATATTGTAACGATTTTCCTGGCAACTGGTACTGGCATGACGATGTCGGCGCATGATTTTCTCAACGCTAAGACGCTCGAGATCATCGTTCTTGGTTTGATCGCTTTCATCGGCGGCACCTGGGCTGGCGTTATGTTCGGTAAGATTATGTATTTGGTTTCTGGCGGTAAGGTCAATCCGCTGATTGGTTCGGCTGGCGTATCGGCTGTGCCGATGGCAGCCCGTGTCAGCCAGATTGTCGGCCAGAAGTATAAACCGGGTAACTTCCTGCTCATGCATGCCATGGGTCCGAATGTTGCCGGTGTTATTGGTACCGCTGTTGCCGCCGGCACGATGCTGGCAATGCTCAGCTGATCATGACCTGATTTTGTTTGTTTCTGATACAGAAAGAGGAGGGTTATTATGTCACCAGCAGTTGTAACGTTATGTATTCTGGGCGTCGTTGCAATTCTATTTATCACGGAAATTATTCCTTTGGCTATTTCAGCCATGGGCGGCGCGATTGCCTGCGGTATCGCAGGAGTTATTCCGATCAAGACAGTATTTTCTGGTTTGTCGAACTCGACGGTAGTTCTGTTCGCTGGTATGTTCGTTATCAGCGCGGCTATGTTCCATACGGGTTTGGCACAGCTTATTGGTATTCGTGTTGTTCGCGCTATGGGTACCGGTGAAAACAGTCTGATGGCCGGCACAATGATTATTGCGGCGGCGCTCTCGTCCGTATCATCGAACACAGGCACGACGGCGGCTTTACTGCCGGTTATCATCGGTATCTGCTCGGCTGCGCATATTCCGGCTTCCCGTCAGCTGATGCCGTTGGCATTTGGCGCCGGCGCCGGCGGTATTATTACGCTGGTCGGCACGCCGCCGAATATCATTGCTTCCGGTACCTTGAAGGCAGCTGGGTTCCAGGGATTTGGCTTCTTCGAATTTGCTTGGATTGGTATTCCAATTACGGTTGCCACGATTCTTTATATGATGTTTATCGGCAAGCGGTTTCTGCCGAAGGCAGAGCTTTCCGATGATGTTGAGATTGATGAAGATGCAGCTGCGGAAGCACAGGCAGCAACGACGGATACGCGCAAGCAGATTATTGTTGGCTGCACGCTGATCGCCGTCGTCATCGTCATGGCGCTGGATCTTAAAGCCTTCCCGTTGGAAGTAGCGGCAGTTATCGGCGCATTGTTTCTGGTTCTTTCCAAGTGCGTTACGGAAAAAGAAGCCTATGCCGGTATTGATTGGGTGACGATTTTCCTGTTCGCCGGTATGATGCCGATTGCGACCGCAATGGAAAAGAGCGGCGCCGGCAAGTTGATTGCCGATGTCGTGGTAGGCATTCTGGGTGGCAGTCCAAGTCCGCTTTTTGTAACAGCGGTGCTGTTCGCGCTTTCCTGCGGACTCACGCAGTTCATGTCGAATACGGCGGCTACGGCATTACTGGCGCCGATTGGCATTTCGATTGCACAGGGTATCGGTGCGAATCCGCAGGCTGTGCTCATGGCTATTGCGGTAGCAGCTTCTTGCGCATTTGCTACGCCGGTTGGCACCCCACCGAACACGATCGTGCTCGGGCCGGGCGGATACAAGTTTATCGACTATATGAAAGCCGGTATTCCTTTGATCCTTGTCTGCTTTATTGTTTCCATTATTGTTATTCCGATTGTATGGCCGTTCTTCGGTTGATTGAAACCGGTTTACAGGTCGAGAGAAGCACATCTTCTCTCGACCTGTATTTTTTGTCTGATTCGGTATAAATGTGTTGCGGTTTATCTTGCCTTAACGGGTTTTTAAAATATCAGATTTTTTAGTTTATTTCCATTGGGGCAAAAAATACAATCAAAAAATAAGCAGATATTATTCTATATAGGGATAATTATGTAATCTGTTTTGGCAATGCGATAAATTCCTTATAATTAGGGATATTATTGCTTATTTTATATATTATTTATTAATAAATTCCAATTTGGAAATTATTCCTTTAAGTACCATAAAATAAAGCATATGAAACAATTTTTTCTATTGTGCGAAAATTTATAAAAAATTTGACACTAATTTGGAATTGGTATAGGCTGACACATGGGTGCAGTGGAATTATTTATTCTGCAAAATGGTTACCAAAAAAGAATAGTATGCCAAAATGACACGCTTATGGTGTCCGCTTTGGTTAAGCTGTAATTTTTGGTAATAACAAGCGAGGTGATTTTGATGGGACATCCGGTGACAACAAATCCGTTTATTATTATGTTGATTAACATGACAGTCGTATTTGTTGTCCTGTATGGATTGAGCTTACTGATTCGCTTGATTCATATTATTGATCCAACGAAAAAAAAGGGTTAAAAACAAGGGAATCAGAAATGAAGTTTATCGAAGTTTAGCAGTTTACATGAGACGATAGCTTCGATAGAAAATGAGGTGATTCTAATGGGACATCCAGTGACAACGAATCCGTTCATCATCATGTTGATTAACATGACGGTTGTATTCGTCGTATTGTATGGGTTGAGCCTTTTGATCCGGCTGATTCATATTATTGATCCGACGAAAAGTGCCGTCGAAAAACCAGCGGCAGTTCCGGCTTCAGCTCTGACAGCAGCTCCAGCAGTAGCTCCAGCAGCCGACAACAGTGCTGTACTGGCCGTGATTGCAGCGGCTGTGGCCGCATGTGGCTGCAGCGAAGCGGATATCGTTACGATTCGTCCGGTCGGCAGTCCGGTATGGACGAATGCAGGCCGCATGGCCGGTATCCAGAACTCGGTGAACTAAGGGATCCTGGTCAAAGACCAGATATCCCGAACTCATTAAGGAGGAATTATAAAGAATGGAAGTATGGAATGCATTTATAGTGTCCATCGCATCCGTATGGGCCGACAGCGGCTTTACCGGATTTACGGTGGGCAATGCTATTATGATTATTGTAGGTTGCGTATTGCTTTGGCTGGCATTTGCCAAAGAGTTTGAACCGTTGCTTTTGGCGCCGATTGCTTTCGGCTGCATCATGGCGAACTTCCCGAAGACGGGATTTTTCGATGATCCGGGCGTTATGCTCGCCATCCATTATGGTATTACGAATGAAATTTTCCCGCCGCTTATTTTCCTCGGCGTTGGTGCGATGACGGATTTTGGTCCGCTGATTGCTAACCCATCCACGATTCTCATGGGCGCGGCGGCGCAGTTCGGCGTATTCATTTCTCTGGCCGGCGCTATGATGCTTGGTTTTGATGTCAAGGAAGCGGCTTCCATTGGTATCATCGGCGGCGCTGATGGCCCGACGGCTATTTACCTGACGATCAAACTGGCGCCGCACCTTCTCGGTGCAATCGCGGTTGCTGCTTATTCCTACATGTCGTTGGTACCGTTGATTCAGCCGCCAGTCATGGCAGCGTTTACGACGAAGAAAGAGCGCGAAGTTGTCATGGAGCAGCTGCGTCCGGTTTCCAAGTTTGAACGTATCGTATTCCCGGTTGTCTGCACGATTGTCATCAGTCTTCTGCTGCCGCCGGTAGCATCGTTGATCGGCATGCTGATGCTGGGCAATCTGTTCCGTGAGTCCGGTGTAACCGATCGTCTTTCGGATACGGCACAGAATTCTTTGATTAATATCGTAACGATTTTCTTGGCAACTGGTACTGGTATGACGATGTCAGCGCATGATTTTCTGAATATGAAAACCCTGTTGATTATTTGCCTGGGCTTGGTTGCTTTTATTGGCGGTACGGCGGCCGGCGTTATTTTTGGCAAAATTATGTATTCCGTCACGGGTGGCAAGGTCAATCCGCTGATTGGTTCGGCTGGTGTATCGGCAGTGCCGATGGCAGCTCGTGTCAGCCAGATTGTCGGCCAGAAGTACAAACCGGGTAACTTCCTGCTCATGCACGCCATGGGTCCGAATGTTGCTGGTGTTATTGGTACCGCTGTTGCCGCCGGCACGATGTTGGCAATGCTCAGCTAATCATGACCTGATTTTGTTTGTTTCTGACAAAGAAAGAGGAGGGTTACTATGTCACCTGCAATTGTAACGTTAATTATTTTGGCAGTGGTTGCAGTTCTTTTTGTAACAGAAATTATTCCGCTCGCTGTAACGGCTATGGGTGGAGCGATTGCCTGCGGCATCGCTGGTGTTATTCCGGTCAAGACGGTATTTTCCGGTTTGTCGAATTCAACGGTAGTATTATTTGCCGGTATGTTTGTTATCAGCGCGGCCATGTTCCATACGGGATTGGCACAGCTTATCGGTACTCGTGTTGTTCGTGCCGTTGGTACGGGTGAAAACAGCTTGATGCTGGGGACGATGATTATTTCTGCAGTCATGTCTTCCGTATCTTCTAATACGGGAACTTGCGCGGCTTTACTGCCGGTTATCGTTGGTATTTCCTCTGCGGCGAAAATTTCTGCCAAGCGTCAATTGATGCCGTTGGCATTTGGTTGCGGCATTGGCGGTATCATTACTTTGGTTGGTACGCCGCCGAATATCATTGCTTCCGGTACTTTGAAAGCGGCTGGTTTTCAAGGATTTGGTTTCTTTGAATTTGCCTGGATTGGCATTCCGTTGACGATTGCTACGATCATCTATATGATGGTGATTGGCAAACATCTGCTGCCAAAAGGAGAGATTGTCGGCGAAGTTGAAATCGATGAGGATGCAGCTGCAGAAGCACAGGCGGCAACGACAGATGTTCGTAAACAAGTGATTGTTGGCTGTACTTTGCTGGCCGTAGTCGTTGTTATGGCTCTTGATTTGAAAGCTTTACCTTTGGAAGTCGCAGCTGTTATTGGCGCGCTTTTCCTGGTCATAACCAAATGCGTTTCAGAAAAAAATGCCTATGCAGGTATTGACTGGACGACGATCTTCTTGTTTGCCGGCATGATGCCGATTGCGACCGCAATGGATAAGAGCGGCGCTGGTAAACTGATTGCGGATGTAGTGGTAGGTGTTCTGGGCGGCAGCCCGAGCCCGATCATGGTGACGGCAATTCTGTTCATCCTGTCTTGCGGACTCACGCAGTTCATGTCCAACACGGCATCAGCCGCACTGCTTTGCCCGATTGGTATTTCAATCGCTCAGAGTATCGGTGCGCATCCGCAGGCCGTGCTCATGGCCATTGCAGTTGCAGCATCCTGCGCGTTTGCTACACCGGTCGGCACACCGCCGAATACGCTGGTTCTTGGACCTGGCCAGTATCATTTTATGGATTATGTAAAGTGCGGTATTCCGTTAATTGTTGTTTGTTTTATTGTTTCTTTGTTTATTATTCCGATGGTATGGCCATTCTTTGGCTGATGGTAATGCTTTTACAGGCAGAGAGAAGATATCTTCTCTCTGCCTGTATTTTTTTGCCAGCATGGAGGTCAAAAAAATGTTTGACACTTGCCTTATTGGACTAAAGTAAAAATCTCTGGTTTTTATTTTTCCATTCAGGCAAAATTTGAATTGAAAACGCGTGAAATTTTATTCAAAATCGGAATAATAGTTGAATCTGTTTTGGTAAACTCAAAAAAAGCTGATTATACAAAGCCTGACTCTTGTTTTTCCCGGTTATCCCATTGCATATACCGATTTGGGACCACAACCGTTAAAGACTATAGAATCAGGCTTTTCCAGCAATTTTCTCTATTGAACGAAAATTCGTACATAATTTGACAGCAATTTTGAAATGGTATAGGCTGACAAATAAATACAGGGGAATTATTGTTTTGCAAATGCATTGCCAAAAAGGCGAAAATTTTTTAACGCCGTTAGAACTGATAAGATGAATGATTTGCGAACATTCCACTGTAAAATACGGCTGTCGTTTGTTGGCCGACTGCTGATAGAGAAGGTGAGGTGATTTTAATGGGACATCCGGTGACAACGAATCCGTTCATTATTATGCTGATTAATATGACCGTTGTCTTTGCGGTTTTGATTGGCCTGAGCTTTATGATTCGTTTGATCCATGTCGTCGATCCGACAAAGAAGAAGTAACAGTTTCTGAAGAATACCGCCGGGCGGTTGATGTCTGGTCCGGTGGAAGCAAACGAGGTGATTCTAATGGGACATCCGGTAACAACAAATCCATTCATTATTATGCTGATCAATATGACCGTTGTGTTTGCCGTTTTGATTGGTCTGAGTTTTATGATTCGTCTGATTCATGTGGTGGATCCGACAAAGAAAGCGGAAGAAAAACCAATGGCAGCTCCGGCTCCGGCAGCAGCTCCAGTTGCAGCAGCTCCGGTAGTTGATAACAGCGCAGTGATTGCCGTTATTTCCGCCGCTGTGGCTGCTTATGGATACAGTGAAGCAAATATTATCGCGATTCGTCCGGTGGGCAGTCCGGTATGGACAAGCGCAGGACGCATGGCAGGTATTCAGAATTCAATAAGCTAAGTTCTTGAGGATTGAAAGTAGATCTTATATATTTTACAAGTAATGAGGAGGAATTATAAAGAATGGAAGTATGGAACGCGTTTATCGTGTCGATTGCATCCGTCTGGAATGACAGCGGATTTGCATCCTTCACAGGTGGAAACGCCATTATGATTCTTGTAGGTTTTGTCTTATTGTATCTTGCATTTGTTAAAGAATTTGAGCCGTTGTTGCTGGCGCCGATCGCATTTGGCTGCATCATGGCAAACTTCCCGAAGACGGGCTTTTTTGAAGATCCGGGCGTTATGCTCGCCATCCATTATGGTATTACAAACGAAATTTTCCCGCCGCTTATTTTCCTCGGCGTTGGCGCAATGACCGATTTTGGTCCGCTGATTGCGAATCCATCCACGATTATTCTTGGAGCGGCAGCGCAGTTTGGTGTATTTATTTCTTTAGCTGGCGCGATGCTGCTTGGCTTTAATGTCAAGGAAGCAGCGGCTATCGGTATTATCGGTGGTGCTGATGGCCCAACGGCTATTTATCTGACCATCAAATTGGCACCGCATCTTCTCGGTGCGATTGCGGTTGCTGCTTATTCCTATATGTCTTTGGTGCCGCTTATTCAGCCGCCAGTCATGAAGCTGTTCACTACGCAGAAAGAGCGTGAGGTACGTATGGAGCAGTTGCGTGATGTAACGAAGTTTGAACGTCTGGTCTTCCCAGTCGTTTGCACGATTGTCATCAGTCTTCTGTTGCCGCCAGTCGCATCGCTGATCGGTATGCTGATGTTGGGTAATCTGTTCCGTGAGTCTGGTGTAACGGATCGTCTTTCGGATACAGCTCAGAATTCCCTTATTAATATCGTAACGATTTTTCTTGCGTTGGGCACTGGTATGACGATGTCAGCGCATGATTTTCTTAATGTGAAAACGCTTCTTATTATTTGTCTTGGTCTTGTCGCTTTTATCGGCGGTACAGCTGCTGGTGTGATTTTCGGCAAGATTATGTATAAGGTAACCGGTGGTAAGGTCAATCCGTTGATTGGATCCGCTGGTGTATCAGCCGTACCAATGGCCGCTCGTGTTAGTCAGATTGTCGGCCAAAAGTATTGCCCGGGGAACTTCCTGCTCATGCATGCCATGGGTCCGAATGTTGCCGGTGTTATCGGAACTGCAGTTGCTGCTGGTACGATGCTGGCAATGCTCAGCTGATTATGACCTGATTTTGTTCATTTTTGACAAAAAAAGAGGAGGGTTATTATGTCACCTGCAATTGTAACGTTGTGTATTCTTGGTGTGGTTGCAATCTTTTTCGTCACGGAAATTATTCCGCTTGCCGTAACGGCTATGGGCGGAGCAATCGCCTGCGGTATTGCCGGGGTTATTCCGGTGAAGACGGTATTTTCCGGTTTGTCCAATTCAACCGTGGTTTTGTTTGCCGGTATGTTTGTCATCAGCGCTGCCATGTTCCATACGGGGTTGGCGCAGCTCATTGGCACTCGTGTTGTTCGTGCTGTGGGCACGGGTGAAAACAGTCTGATGTTCGGCACGATGATCATTGGCGCGCTTATGTCTTCAGTATCATCGAACACCGGTACTTGTGCAGCTTTGCTGCCGGTTATTGTCGGCATTTGCTCTGCTGCTAAGATTTCGGCAAAACGTCAATTGATGCCATTGGCCTTTGGCTGTGGCATCGGCGGTATTATTACGTTAGTTGGTACGCCGCCAAATATCATTGCATCTGGAACGCTTAAAGCTGCTGGCTTCCAAGGATTTGGCTTTTTCGAATTTGCTTGGATCGGCATTCCTTTAACAATCGTTTCTATCGCTTATATGATGTTTATTGGCAAGCGCTTTCTGCCTAAGGGAGATATCACTGGCGATATTGAAATTGATGAAGATGCTGCAGCGGAAGCGCAGGCAGCAACGACAGATCCTAAAAAGCAACTGCTGGTTGGTTTGACGCTGCTCGCGGTTGTTATTGTTATGGCGCTTGATATCAAAGCGCTGCCTCTGCAAGTTGCAGCGGTTATCGGCGCTCTCTTCCTGGTTATTACCAAATGCGTTTCGGAAAAGAATGCCTATGCCGGTATTGACTGGACAACGATTTTCTTGTTCGCCGGCATGATGCCGATCGCGACTGCAATGGATAAGAGCGGCGCCGGCAAACTGATTGCTGATGTAGTGGTAGGCGTTCTGGGCGGCAGCCCAAGTCCGATCATGGTGACGGCAATTCTGTTTATCCTGTCCTGTGGTCTCACGCAGTTTATGTCCAACACCGCATCGGCCGCGCTGCTTTGCCCGATTGGTATTTCAATCGCTCAGAGCCTGGGCGCGCATCCGCAGGCTGTACTCATGGCGATTGCCGTTGCCGCATCCTGCGCGTTTGCTACGCCGGTTGGCACGCCGCCGAATACGTTGGTTCTTGGGCCAGGGCAGTATCGTTTTATGGATTATGTAAAATGCGGTACGCCTTTGATCTTGGTTTGCTTTGTTGTTTCCTTAATTGTCATTCCAATGGTATGGCCGTTCTTTGGCTGATTGAGTTTTGTAGTTTTTTACCGGGCTGGAAAAGAGATGATCTTTTCCAGCCTGTTTTTTTTGCATGGATTTCTTTCTGGTTATTTTTAATCGGAATAAATAGCATATCTAGTTTGGCAATCGCTTCTTGCACTGATTATTGCTGCGTTTATTGGGTGTTTTGTGTTGTATCCCGGATGACTTTCCTTTTTGGGAAGAACAGTGCTGAACCTTGGAACAATAAGGATCAATGAATAATTTTTTTAATTGTATGTAAAATCTGACATAATTTGACACATTTTTTTATTTATTATAGGCTGATAACAGAGCCGCGAAACAGTTTACTGTGTGAATTGGGCTTCAGTCAACTATAAGACAATGGTTTTCCCGAAAATAATTATGCCATAAGATAAAAGAATATTCTGAAATGGCATAATACGGAAGGGTGCTATTGCCGGAAATGAGGTGATCTTGATGGGACATCCGGTGACAACGAATCCATTTATTATCATGCTGATCAATATGACAGTGGTATTTGCGGTATTGGTTGGATTGAGTCTGATGATTCGTTTGATCCATATCGTTGATCCGACTGCTAAAAAAAAGTAAGGCTGTCAATTGTGAATGTAGAAAAAGCGTCAGGGCAGTTATAGTCCGGCGCCGGAGATGAGGTGATTTTAGTGGGACATCCGGTAACAACGAATCCGTTTATTATTATGCTGATTAACATGACAGTGGTATTTGCCGTTTTGGTTGGATTAAGTCTGATGATTCGCCTGATTCATATTGTGGATCCGACGAAGAGCGCTCCCCAGACAGCCGTCAAACCGACAGCGCCTGCACCGGCAGCAGCTGCTGCCGCGCCGGCTGAGGATAAAAATCTGGTAGCAGCTGTAATTGCTGCTGCGGTAGCAGCCTATGGTTACAACGAGGCCAAAATTGTTGCAATTCGTCCGGTGGGTAGTCCGGTATGGAAAAATACAGGACGCCTGGCAGGTATTCGTAATACAGTGAACTGATTTTAAAGATTCATTTTGAAAGGGGACTTATAAAGAATGGAAGTATGGAACGCATTTTCCGTCTCAATTGCATCGGTCTGGAATGACAGTGGTTTCGCCGGTTTTACGGTCGGCAACGGCATTATGGTTCTAGTTGGTTTTGTTTTGCTCTATTTAGCTTTTGTAAAGGAATTTGAGCCGCTGCTTCTGGCGCCGATTGCTTTTGGCTGCGTGATGGCGAATTTTCCTAAGACGGGTTTTCTCGAAGATCCGGGGGTTATGTTAGCTATTCACTATGGCATTGCCAATGAAATTTTTCCGCCGCTTATTTTTCTCGGCGTTGGTGCAATGACAGATTTTGGTCCGCTGATCGCAAATCCATCGACGATTATTCTCGGTGCAGCGGCGCAGTTTGGCGTATTCATTGCTCTGGCAGGAGCAATGATGCTGGGCTTTGATGTCAAGGAGGCTGCGGCGATTGGCATTATCGGCGGCGCTGATGGTCCGACGGCCATTTATATTACGATGAAATTAGCACCGCATCTTTTGGGAGCTATTGCGGTGGCGGCTTATTCTTACATGTCGCTGGTACCGCTGATTCAGCCGCCGGTCATGGCGCTTTTGACAACGCATGAGGAGCGTCAGGTCCGTATGGGGCAGCTGCGTCCGGTTACCAAGTTTGAGCGTTTGGTATTTCCGGTTGTCTGCACGATTGTCATCAGTCTTTTACTGCCGCCGGTTGCCGCTTTGATCGGTATGCTGATGCTGGGGAATCTGTTCCGTGAGTCCGGCGTTACCGATCGTCTTTCCGATACCGCGCAGAATGCTTTAATTAATATTGTGACGATTTTCCTGGCGTTGGGAACCGGCATGACCATGTCGGCGGCCGATTTTCTGAATGCCAAAACGCTGATGATTATCTGCCTGGGCCTGATTGCCTTTATTGGTGGTACAGCTGCCGGTGTTATTTTTGGCAAAATCATGTATGTTCTGTCGGGGCATAAGGTGAATCCGCTCATCGGATCGGCTGGTGTGTCGGCGGTGCCGATGGCGGCTCGTGTCAGTCAGATTGTAGGGCAGAAATATTGCCCAGGCAATTTTCTGCTCATGAATGCAATGGGGCCGAATGTTGCCGGCGTTATTGGTACTGCAGTAGCGGCGGGAACGATGCTGGCTATGCTGGGCTGATTATGATAAAAACGTGCCTGCTGCTGGTGTTTGTCTGCAGCAGGTTTGGCGTTTGACAGAAAAAGGAGGAATGCTATTATGTCACCTGCAGTTACAACCTTAATTATTCTGGCAGTTGTTGCGGTTTTCTTTATTACAGAAATTATTCCTTTGGCGGTTACCGCTATGGGGGGAGCGATTGCTTGCGGAATCGCCGGGGTTATTCCGGTGAAAACCGTATTTTCCGGACTTTCCAATTCAACGGTCGTTCTCTTTGCCGGAATGTTTGTCATCAGCGCGGCTATGTTTCACACCGGGTTGGCACAGCTTATCGGAACACGTGTTGTACGCGCGGTAGGCACGGGAGAAAATAGTTTAATGTTTGGTACGATGATTATTGGCGCACTCATGTCTTCAGTGTCTTCAAATACCGGAACTTGCGCAGCCTTGCTGCCGGTTATTATCGGTATTTGTTCTGCGGCTAAAATTCCGGCGAAACGTCAGTTAATGCCGTTGGCTTTTGGTTGTGGCGTCGGCGGTATTATCACGCTGGTTGGCACGCCGCCGAATATCATTGCATCTGGAACACTTAAAGCTGCTGGGTTCCAGGGATTTGGCTTTTTTGAATTTGCCTGGATTGGCATTCCGTTGACAATTGGTACGATTATTTATATGATGGTGATAGGCAAGCGCTTTTTACCAACCGGCGAGATCGTCGGTGATATTGAGATTGATGAAGATGCGGCCGCAGAAGCGCAGGCGGCAACGACGGATTCTAAGAAGCAATTGTTAGTCGGTTTGACACTGCTGGCGGTAGTTGTGGTTATGGCGCTGGATATCAAAGCGCTGCCGCTACAGGTTGCCGCGGTCATTGGCGCACTTTTCTTGGTAGTGACCAAGTGTGTCAGCGAAAAGAACGCTTATGCCGGGATTGACTGGACGACAATTTTCTTGTTTGCCGGCATGATGCCGATTGCTTCGGCAATGGATAAAAGCGGCGCCGGTAAACTGATTGCCGATTTGGTCGTCGGCGTTTTGGGTGGAACTCCGGGACCGCTGTTGGTAACGGCAATTTTGTTTATTCTTTCCTGTGGTCTTACGCAGTTCATGTCCAATACGGCGTCTTCGGCGCTGCTTTGCCCGATTGGCATTTCTATTGCCCAGAGCATTGGCGCTCATCCGCAGGCTGTGCTGATGGCAATCGCCGTTGCGGCTTCCTGTGCATTTGCCACGCCAGTGGGGACGCCGCCGAATACGTTGGTTCTCGGGCCGGGGCAGTATCGCTTTATGGATTATGTCAAATGCGGTGTGCCGCTTATCCTGGTTTGCTTTGTAATTTCTTTGCTTATTATTCCGATCGTTTGGCCGTTCTTCGGCTGACATTTTATTATTGCTGAAATTTTAAGCATCTCATCACGATTTTGTGACCGCAAAATTATGATGAGATGCTTTTTTGTGCATTTGTGCCATAACACCGCGAGTATTCTTATATCAATTGTTATTTTTATGAAGAAACCTAATTCTGATTATTACCTGAATATTTTGGAATCAACTATGCGCCACTAAAAGTATAGAATATTAAAAAATAAATGAAAATTATTAATTATTTGATTATTTATAACAATCATGGTATACTATAAATATAAAACAAATAAATGAATCAAGTGTTCTCACTTCTATGATTGTAGGTGTATTTCTGTTATAGGAACTATTCCGAATTAATAGGAGTGGTTTTAGTACGTACAATACGCAATTGTCTCAAAATGTCAATACCATACGCGAAATCTTTATGGACAATGAATGTTCTTGACTATTTATCTTATGAATGCATATTTTCCCGGGCGATTCATATGAAAGTCTGAAATCATTCTTAAAAGAGATTACGTATTATTATAACGAGTGGTAGTAAGGAGAATGCCCTATGAAAACATTAGGTATACGTATTTTATTCATTTTGTTTCTTATCACTGGGATCCAGGTTGGCAATACTGTATTTGCCAGAACTGCCTTAGATAATACATCAATGAATAATATCAAGACAGAGCAATTTGTTGGTCAGGATTTTACCTTTCTCAATTTGCCGTTTGAAAAACGATCTGGTGGCTACGAAATTTTTCCTGTAAAAGACGCTGAACAAATGGATTATTCAGCCCCGATTGATTTCGCCAGTCATGTTGACAAGGAAGTCACGGTTACTAAGACGGTCTATATTCCTGATCAAAAAGAGTATATGGTATATATGACCGTCAAAGAAACTGGTGAAGAATTGGCTGAATTGACACGAAATGGACAATTAGCCAGTTTAGTGTTAAGTTCCGACTTAGCAAATGCAAAAGATCAGTTTTTAGGGAAAACTATTTATCCAAAATTCCGTGGACTGCTTGGCTTCCAAAGTAATATACAAATTCCTATTCTCATTGGACGTCCGGTAAAGGTAGTTGACGTAATTACTAGTAGCAATGCGCAGAAGCCTATTAGTTTAATCGTGTCAGTAGATGATGAAAAATGCGTTTTGCCGATTGCCTACAGTTGGACAAATATACCATCGGCAAACTGGTCCACGACACCAGCTTGGCAGGAAAGTTTTTTTCTAAATGACCCAAGACGCACTTTGGGCTGGTCAAATTCTGTATGGGAAAATATTGATAAATCTAAAGTGGTAGAAAGGATGACAATGGATCAGGTACAGCTTTCCTGGGGTACACCAAACCGTGTAGAAAGTAATAATTCTGTTTGGATTTATGGTCAGAAAAAACTTACTTTTTCACAGGATAAATTTCAACTGATTGAGACGGTTGCATATCTGAGTTCAGCATCTATCCGGCACGCTGATACTCTGTAAAGAACATTAAACAATAAGAGACCAAAATCGAAAATATAAAAGTGAGTGACTGTTGATTTATATTTATGAATTTAATATAAATCAACAGTGGGTTGTGTACTCTTTTTCCAGTAATTTCCTGTTTGCTATCTCAATATGCACAGCAAAAGAGGATGTGGACAATGTAGTGAGCTCATAAAGTTAGACCAAAACGAAGTAGCATTTATTTGCTGCTTTGTTTTTTTGTTCATAGTAGTAAAATTCAAAAATATTGCTACAGTGGGCAACGATTTTTGGTTCTTTGCCCACTGTAGCAAGGGCAAAGTCATTTCATAGAATGTATAATGTGCAAAAGTATTGGTCAAAGAGATTTTCTTGTTGCAATACTTGTTTTTAGTTCGCAGCCTAGGTATAATATAGTGTAGTATGGATTTGTTTGGAGGTGTTGTCATGTCGGATACTGATATTGCGGTTCGTATTATCTGTTCGGTCCTGTGTTCTATATTTATTGCCAATATTGTCGCTCGTGTCATTGGCGAGGAACGCAAAAAAAAATGGTTCAAGAAGCGATCAAAATTCAGCGTTTTTAATATGCGCGGCATTTTAGGAGAGCGATGTCATTTTGGCCGGCCGTGTACGTTGCAAGGGCTGGGCGTTACGGTTGTCATGCTGAGCTGCATAGCTTTGGTGAGTTATATCGTTTTTATTGTCTGAGTGCGGTATTATTTTATTTGAATAAAATGGGACAGGTGCCCGCAAGGGCCCAACAGAGAAGCCGGTGGAAATCCGGCGCGGTCACGCCACTGTGAGATGGAGCTGTCTGAGATATGCCACCGGCCGAAAAATTGTCGGGAAGGTCTCAGAATGCGATGAGCTCAAGCCAGGAGCGCTGCCTGTCCGGCAATCACCGGTTGACCTGCGAGCGATGGGGAAGGGGATTTTGTTGTGCATATTAGCGCCTTTTCTTGGTTTCAAGAAGGGCGTTTTTTATTTTGCTGCCGAAATGCATCATAGAGAATGATTCATAGGAGGATGATGAAATGCAGAGAACACGGAGAATTTGTTTGTTCGTTTTGTGTTTGTTTTTACTGGCGGTCTGCTTGGGGTGTGGCGCGAATAAACAGCAAGTCGCGGCGAAAAACGATGGACCGGCATTTGCTGTTTTGCAGGATGATTTGGGGCGCACGGTGACACTAACGGCAAAACCGCAGCGCATCGTGGTGCTGTCGGCATCTTTTCTGGAACCGCTGCATGAAGTCGGCGGCGATGTAGTCGGACGGCCGGATTCTCGGACTTTTATGCCGGCTTATGCGAAAGATAAAATGAGTGTGGGGCAGGTCTATAATATTGATTTGGAAAAAGTGCTGGCTTGTGCGCCGGATCTGGTCATTGTGAATAAGGGCATGAATGAAAAACTGTTGCCGTCGCTGGAGACAAATAAAATACCAGCTGTGGTCGTGGATATGAAGAGCTATGAGGATGTAAAGCGTGAGGTGCATCTTTTTGCGCAGATTACCGGGGAACCGGAAAAAGGCAATGCGTTGGTGCAGCAGATGGACGACCGGATTCAGGCGGTTAAAGATAAATTGCCGCAGCAAAAAAGGCGGGTGGCAATTTTACACAGTACCGCCCAAGGTTTGAGCGTGCAGCTCGACGGCAGCATTGCCGGCTCCGTGGCGAATATGCTGGGGTTCACCAATGTAGCGTCGGGTATGACTGCCCTTGAAAAGAATCCGGATGCAGCGCCATATAGTATTGAGACGTTGGTGGAACAAAATCCGGAGATCCTTTTTATAACCAGTATGGGCAAGATCGAAGATATTAAAAAGAGCATGCAGGCGACCATTCGGGACAATCCGGCCTGGAAAACCATACCGGCCATTAAAAACAATAAGATGTTTTATTTGTCGCAGGACCTTTTTTTATTGAGCCCGGGGCTTCATTATCCGGAGGCGGTGGAAGAGATGGCGAAACTTATTTATCCGGAGGCTTTTTGATATGGGGGATGAAAGAGAGCCGGAGCTGGAGCGGGCGGCTTTAGCATCGCATTCGCATGGCTGGCGTTTATACCGGCGCTTTTTTGTGTTGCTTCTTTTTACGGCGCTGGCCGTCGCGGGCTTTTTTATCAGCGTGATGCTGGGGTCCGTGGAAATTCCGCTGGAAGAGATATGGCAGGCGATATTTTCCGGCGCCAGCGGCGTTCATGAGCAAATTATCATGAATATCCGGTTGCCGCGCACCATCGTGGCGGCTTTAGTCGGTATTAATCTGGCTTTATCCGGTGCTATTTTGCAGGCAATTATGAAGAATCCGCTGGCGGATCCGCATATCATCGGCATTTCTTCCGGCGCCGGACTGACGGGAATTTTGGTGATGCTGGTGTTTCCGGGATATGAGTATCTGGTGACCCCAGCGGCTTTTGTCGGTGCGATGGGAGCGGCGGTCTGCATTTATGCGCTGGCTTGGAAAAATGGAATCCGACCGGTGCGCATTATTCTTGCTGGCGTTGCTGTATCGGCTTTTTTGGGGGCGGGAATTTCGGCGCTGATGATTTTTTACAGCGATCGGGTTCACGGCGCGCTCATGTGGATGGTGGGGGGATTGGCGGCCCGCAGCTGGCCGCATGTAGCGATTATTTATCCTTATACGATTCTGGGCGTGCTGCTGGCTTTTCTGGGGGCCCGGCAGCTGAATATCCTGCAGCTGGGCGATGAGATTGCCAAGGGCCTCGGACTGCGGGTTGAACTGACACGTATTGTCATGACAGCTATTGCGGCCATGCTGGCGGCCAGTTCGGTTTCCGTCGTCGGCCTTTTAGGTTTTGTCGGTCTGATCGTACCGCATGCGGCGCGGCTGATTCTGGGGTCGGATTATCGTTTCCTGCTGCCCGGCGCGGCGATTCTGGGAGCGGCGGTAGTGATGCTGAGCGATACTTTTGCCCGCACGGCTTTTGCGCCGACAGAGCTGCCAGTCGGCATACTGATGGCGGTTTTGGGCGCGCCATTTTTTCTCTTTTTGCTGAGGAGGGAATTGTGATGGCATTGGCGACAAAAAACCTGAGTATTTGTTTAGAAAATAAGCTGATTCTGCAGCGGGTTAGTTTGACTTTTACACCGGGACGACGTACGGCTATTATTGGGCCGAATGGCGCGGGGAAGTCGACGCTGCTGCGGGCGCTGGCCAGTCTGAATATGCATTATGAAGGACAGGTGCTGCTGGATGGATTGGACGTCAGGAAGATCAGCCGTAAAAAACTAGCCCGGCGGTTGGCAATTTTACCGCAGGGCATGACGGCGCCGCCGGATATTACAGTGGGCGCGCTGGTAGATTATGGGCGTTTTCCCTACCGCAGCTGGGTGCATGCGTCGGATGCCAAGGCAGATCGCGAAGCGGTTGAATGGGCGCTGGAATGTACGCATTTGCGGGAGTTCAAACATCGTCAGGTCCGTTCGCTTTCTGGCGGCGAATGCCAGCGTGCCTGGATTGCAATGGCATTGGCACAACAACCGGAAATATTGTTGCTTGATGAGCCGACGACCTATCTTGATATCGGGCATCAGCTGGAAGTCATGAATATCATTGAAGAACTGAATCGCAGCGGAAAAATGACGATTATTATGGTGCTGCACGACATTAATCATGCGCTGCAGTATGCCGATGAGATTGTGGTCATCAAGGATCATGGCATTTTTGCGCAAGGGACGCCGCAAGATATTCTGACGGTGGATATGCTGGCGACGGTATTTGGCGTGAAAGCAGATATTTTTGTGAATACGCAGGGTGCGGCGGTGCTGTCACCGGTATCACTGGCTGGTGATCGTGCGGTCCGCTAGGCGGATGGCAGCAAGGTGGCTGGAAGTAATTTTGAGACTGTTATAGAGCAGTCTCTTTTTTTGTCTTTATCGACAGATTTCGCAATGCGTTGGATAACGTTGCTGACATTTTCTGCTTTGATCATGATTTTCATCTTGACAGCAAAGAAAAAATTCGTTATAGTATTAATGAAAATGATATTTGTTATCAATAAAGTGATTGGCAGTCAGAGTTTTAAAGTCTGTTCGGTCACAGCTAGGAGGAAGTCCTTTGCATTTTTCCTTTCAGGTTTTATTGGCAGAACATTGTGCCCCAACTTTAGCCGGCGTGAAGCCAGGCAGCCTTTTCTGCTGGGAAGAAGCCGGCGATATGCCGCTTTTACGGCAGGAACTCCGGCAATGGAGCGAACGTCTGCGGCCGTATGGAATCTGTTTTCAGATTTTGCGTTTGTGCCGGGAAATGCGGCTGGCCTTAGTTTATGTATATCGTCCGGCCTGGGTGAACCGGATCGTGCGGCAGCCGGCGGCGCGCCGTTTTTTACAGACAATGGGGTATACAAAAATTTCCGGGCTGCAAACCTTATTGCCGCAGTTGGCGAAACGTCTTTGTTTGGCAGAGACATTTCCTCATGAGATTGGCCTTCTTCTGGGTTATCCGTTAAGCGATGTAAAGGAATTTATCCGCCAAAAAGGGAAAAATTATCTTTGCTGCGGCTGCTGGAAAGTTTATCAAAATCCGGATACGGCCCGCCAACGATTTCGTTTATATCAGGAATGCTCGCGGCGATATAGAAAAACTCTGGCGGAAGAGAAGTCATTTTTGTCGCTGGTAGCGGCAGTATAAAAGGAGATGGGCCTATGAAAAAAACAGTTATCGTCTATTGGAGTGGGACTGGTAATACGGCAGCAATGGCAGAGATTGTGCAGGAGGGAATCCAATCCGCGGGCGGGGCGGCAGAGCTTTATCGCGTTGATGCCTTTGATGCTTCACAGGCGGATCAATATGATGTTTTTGTTCTGGGGTGCCCGGCTATGGGACAGGAATGCCGGGAGGAAAACGAGTTTGAACCGCTGTATCAAAAACTGCGCCCTGTGCTTAAAGATCGGGCGGTTGCTTTGTTTGGTTCTTATGGTTGGGGCGATGGCGAGTGGATGCGGCAATGGGCGTCTGATTGCCGGAGCATCGGGGCAAAGCTGGTGTCTGAGCCCCTGATGGTACAGGGAGCTCCGCTGACGGAAACTCAGCAGGCCTGCCGGATGTTGGGTGCTGCGATTGCCGGCTTTGCTGCTTCGTTTCATAGTAAATAATCTGCTTGACAATGATTATGATATGCATTATCATAATCATTGAAACAAGAATAGAAATCATTATCAATAATGGAGGCGATTCTATGACACTAAAAGAAGGTAAGACTGGCATGAAGCTTCGCATACAATCTTTAGCCGATTCCCCATTGAAAGAAAGACTTCTGACGATGGGCCTGCTGCCGGGGACAGTGGTTGAAATTCTGCGTTCTGCTCCGCTCGGAGATCCGATGACTTTGTCGGTGCGTTCGTATAATTTAGCACTGCGTCGGGCAGATGCGGCCAATATAGAAGTTACTGCTGTACAGTAAGGTGTATAATGAAGGGAAGATGAGAGACGGGATGGCAACATTATCAATTGCCCTGACAGGCAATCCTAATACAGGAAAATCAACAATTTTTAATGAACTTACCGGTGCCCGGCAGAAGATTGGCAATTGGCCGGGGGTCACGGTGGATAAAAAGTTTGGCTATGTACAGCATAATGGCCGGGCAATCTCCATTGTCGATCTACCGGGTACTTACAGTGTCAACGCCCGCTCGCCGGAAGAGAAAATTGTCATTGATTATTTACATGAGGCAAAACCAGATCTGGTAGTTGACGTTATTGATTCGTCCAATCTGGAACGCAATCTTTTTTTAACGGTGCAGTTACTGGAACAGGGTATTCCGCTGTTGATCGATTTTAATATGGCGGATGAGGCGAAGAAACATGGAATTCATGTCAATCTCCGGATGATGGAAGAAATGCTCGGCATGCCGGTCGTAACTACGGTTGGCCGCCGCGCAAAAAGTATCCGGGGGTTGTTGGATGTATTCACTTCTACAATCATGGCTAACTATCGTCCGGGAGAAATGATTCAGAAACACCTGGAGACCATGGAAGAATTGCGTGTGTCCGGTCAGGATGCCGCGATTATTGAAGAAAAAATGATTGCCTGCCGCTATGCTTTGATTGATGAGATTGTGACTAAGGCGGTTACCCGGGGAAAAACCGGTTGGTCCTTGGCGGATAAACTGGATGGAATTCTGGCGAATGGCGTTCTGGCTTTACCTTTGCTGCTGGCTATTATTTATGCTGTTTTTGAGGTGACGTTTACTTGGATCGGGCAGCCTATGGCCGATACATTAGACGGTATCATGGGGGATGTTATTACCCCTTGGGCGGCGGATGCCTTGACTTCACTGGGGGTGGTCCCCTGGTTGCAGGATTTGGTGGTTAAAGGCGTAATCGGCGGTGTGGGCAGCGTACTTACTTTTGTTCCCCTGATCTTTACGTTGTTTTTTTGCCTGAGTTTTTTGGATGGCACCGGCTATATGGCCAGAGTTGCTTTCGTTATGGATCCGATTATGCGTCGGGCGGGTCTTTCCGGTAAGGGTGTTATGCCTCTTATTATGGGATTTGGCTGCGGCGTGCCGGCTATCATGGGAGCGCGGGCACTGGACTCGGAAAAAGATCGGATGATTTCAATCCTGATTACGCCATTTTTGACCTGTGGCGCTAAATTACCTATTATGGCGCTTTTTGCCGCCATGTTTTTTCCGGAACATGCTGCCGATGTTGTCTTTGCTATGTATATCGTCGGGATTGTGATGGCGATTGTGATGGCCAAGGTACTCAATGTTACTACCTTCCGTGACCAGGAATCCACGTTCTTGTTGGAACTGCCGCCTTACCGCTTGCCGGATATGAAGACGGTTTTGCTGGAGACTTGGGATAAAGGGAAAGGGTATCTGGTGAAAGCCGGAACGATTATCTTCGCCATGTCGGTTCTGATCTGGTTTTTGAGCAATTACAATATGGCCGGGCCGACGGAAGAAATGAGCGAAAGCTTTCTGGCGTCGATCGGTTCGGCAATGTCGGCATTGTTTGCTTTTCATGGTTTTGCTACCTGGGAAGCCGGTGCTGCTATTGTGACCGGAATCCTGGCGAAAGAATCAGTCGTGGCAACGATGGGAATTCTCTATGGCGCGGCGGATATTTCTACCGAGGCCGGCGATGCCATGGAAACTGCTTCCCAACTGGTCGGGACGATGGGCGCATCCTTTACCATGATGTCGGCGCTGGCTTTTATGGTTTTTACCCAGTTGTATACGCCTTGTGTAACAGCTTTGGGAACGATTAAAAAAGAAACCGGACGCTGGAAATGGGTGGCGTTTGCGGCGGGATATACATTTGCGGTTGCCTGGGTGGTCTCGCTGGTCGTTTATCAGGCTGGACGGCTGCTGGGGTATTGAGAGGAGAAGTTAGTATGGCAAATTACATTATCGGAGGGTTGGTAGGCTTGGCTTTTGTCTATGGGTTGTATCGGGTGTATCAGAATTTTACCGGCAAATCCGGTTGCTGCGGAACCGACAGCGGAGCTTGTGGCAGCTGCTGTGCTTGTAAAACCAAGAAATAAACCAATATGAAAAGAAACCGTGTGATAAAAACGGTTTCTTTTCATATTGTCAAAGAAGTATAAACGATTCCTAAAATTTAGTGTTGATATTCCTCCTGGTTATGATACAATAGAGGGCAGAGCAAGAAATAGGAGGAACTGTCATGGAATTTCGCCAGTTAGAATATTTTTATACAATCAGCAAGCTGGAGAATTTTACTCGGACAGCTGAGGTGTTGCATGTTTCTCAGCCATCAGTAACCAAGGCAATCAAGGCGCTGGAGTCCGAGCTGCAGTTAACGCTCATTGATCGGCGGCAGAAGCATGTTACGTTAACGCAGGAAGGCAAGGCATTTTTGCTGCATGCGGAAAAAATTCTGCGCGATATTGAAGAGACGCAGCAGGATATGCAGCGTTTTCAGACCAATACTAAGGCTACGATTTATTTCGGCATACCGCCGATGGTCGAGGCGTATTTATTTCCTGATTTTTTTACTAAATTCAAGATCAGCAATCCCCAGCTGAATCTGGAACTCAGGGAATATAATGATTCGTCCGAAGTCCGGCGGCGCGCCGATGAAGGGGAGTTGGATTTTGGCATCGTGTTGGGCGATGATGTCATGCAGAACGCGAATGAGATGCTCATTATGAAAGATCATATGAGCCTTTGCCTGTATCCGGGACATCCCTTGGCTGATGCGGATCGGATTCATGTCGGGCAGCTGAAAAACGAGAAGTTTATTATGCAGCAGCCTTACACCTATCAGTACCGTAGCGTTTTTGAGCGCTGTGAACAGCAGGGGTTTACGCCTGATGTTGTTCTTTGCGCCACACAGCTCAAGACCATCAAGCAGCTGGTGGAAAATAAGATGGGCATTTCCATTTTGCCTGATTTTGTTACTCGGAATGACAAAAATATCGTGCGTAAACAGTTACGACCGCCGTTTATTTTTCATGTATGTTTAGTTTGGTGCTCGGACAAGAATTTGTCCGATATCGATCGTGCCTTTGTCAATTTTATGCGTCAATACATCAGTACGCGCGAGTTTAAAGAGAATTTTCGGCAGCGCTGAAGCTTAGTTCAAGAGAGGGCCTTTTGACAGATGAGATCTGTCAGGGCTCTTTTTTTATGCACAATACACAGTTTTATACCGCCGGATATTTTTTCGAAAAATATATGCTGCTGTTATTGACATATATTCTCAATTACGCTATAATCAAAGCATTGCAAAACATGATAATGATTATCAGTATACTAAACGCCAGCGTAATTTTTTTGTCTGATCATCTGTCAAAAAAACTGCAAAGAAAACAAGCAGACTTTGCGGTTGTTTTTACAGATTGAGCAAGAATAGATCAATATTAGGAGGATTTGTGAATGTACAAAATTTTGGTATCTGGTTTAAGCACGGCGCTGGTCATAGGAGCAGCATCAACAACCTTTGCGGCGGCCAATCCGTTTTCGGATGTGCCGGCTGACAGCTGGGCCTATGATGCGGTAGCGCAGCTCGCCAAAGACGGGGTTGTGGACGGCTATGGCGACGGTACATATCGCGGGGATCAGACTATCACCCGCTATGAAATGGCGCAGATGGTGGCGCGGGCCATGGCCAAGACGGATGTTTCGGCAGCCGATAAAGCGATGATTGACAAATTGGCGGCGGAATTCTCCGATGAGCTGGGCAATCTCGGCGTACGCGTAGCGGCCTTAGAAAAGAAAGTCGATAACGTTCAATGGACGGGCGAAGTACAGTATACTTATCAGAGTGATCGGCATCAGGGCCAGCACAGCGACAACGCCAATGAAGTGCTTTTCCGGCTGGAACCGACGGCGCAGATCAACGAGCATTGGTTGGCGAAGGCGCGTATCGACTATACGACCGATATGAACAGCAGTAAAAATGCAACGAGCGCCACGATGGATCGCGCCTGGGTGCAGGGTGAGTACGATAATCTGGAGATCAATCTCGGCAAACTGGCCTATACGACGGTACTGGATCAGGGCATGGTTTTTGACGACATGGTTTCCGGCGGACAGGTTACGTTTGGTAAAGTCGTCAAGGCTATCGTTACGGCAGGCCGCTTCAATATGGAAAACAACGGAGACCTTCTGGGCGAGAAAACGGCCAACTTCCATTCCATTGAACTCAACTCGGATCCGGAGAAAAAATTCACGGTGGGCGCTGCTTATTATCATGTCAGCGGTGATTTTCAATCGGCGACAGAATTATTCGGAACTCCAATGAGTAAAACGTATAATGCAGACAGCCTGAATATCTGGGAAGTCGGGATGGGCTACAAATTCACGCCGACGCTGGCGGTGCATGCCGCGTATGCGAAAAACACCCAGGGGAATGTGGACGGCAAGTTTTTGAAATCCTATAATGTAGAACTGGACTATAAGGGAGCGGAGCAGGAGAACAAAGGATCCTTCGGCGTCTGGGCAGCCTATCGTCATCTTGGCAATGCCGCGGTGATTCACCCGACGTACGATGCCATGAGCGGCGGGCAGAAAGGCTGGGAATTGGGCACAGCGTATACGCTGGACAAGAATATTGTCGGCACGCTGCGTTATTTCCGGGGCAAAGACCTGCAGGATACAGGCGATCAGGATGCGTCCAAACTGTTTGGCCGCGTTGAGTTCTTTTTCTAAATAAAAGTAAATAAAAGTATCAGCGGAAGTATGTTATTTTTACAACGTACTTCCGCTTTTTTTGGCTTTTTTACGCCGGAAAGTTATTGTTTTCACGTTTTCAAGAAAACATGAAAAATATCTTGACGAAAGCAGTAAGTGACGATAAAATGAAAGATGAAATCAGTAATAACTGGTTATACACAAGAAGACGTAGTTACTGATAATTATAATATAAAAAGAATGGGAGAGGATTTTTATGAGTTCAATTGTCGAACAAATTGAGCAACAATCATTTTATGGAAAATATCAGCTTTTTATTGATGGAAAATGGCGCGATGCTGAAGGCAATAAAACATATGAAGTAACGACGCCGGCTACAGGGAAGGTTATCGCACATTGCGCCGACGCTTCGAAACAGGATGTCGATGATGCCGTGCAAGCCGGCTGGAGAGCATTTCCCGCCTGGAAACAAATCAGCGTGCAGGAGCGGTCGGCTATTTTATTGCAGATTGCCGATATCATTGATGCACACAAAGAGGAACTGGCTTATCTGGAAAGCCTGGATAATGGCAAACCGATTCGCGAGACACTGAATATCGACGTGCCGTTTTCCAGTGATCATTTTCGCTATTTTGCTGGCGTGCTGCGGGCCGATGAAGGAACTGCGACGATGATTGATAAGGATACGATGAGCATTTGCTTGTCGGAGCCGCTCGGCGTCGTGGCGCAGATTGTGCCTTGGAATTTCCCGTTTTTGATGGCGGCTTGGAAGTTGGCGCCGGCGCTGGCAGCAGGCAATTGTATTGTCTTTAAGCCGTCGAGCTCCACTTCTTTGTCCGTGCTTGCCTTTGCCAAACTGATCGAAAAGGTTTTGCCCGCCGGCGTCTTTAATGTTATTACCGGTCGTGGATCAACGACGGGGAATTATATTCTGGAACATCCGGATATCAAAAAACTGGCCTTTACCGGTTCTACGGAGGTCGGGTATGATGTAGCCAAAGCTGCGGCGGACAAGCTGATTCCGGCAACGCTGGAACTGGGCGGGAAGTCGGCGAACATCTTCTTCGCCGATGCGCCTTGGGACAAGGCAATTGACGGTGTCTGCATGGGAATTCTGTTCAATCAGGGACAGGTTTGCTGCGCCGGCTCGCGCGTTTTTGTTCAGGACACGATTTATGATAAGTTCCTGGCGGCGGTTAAAGCGAAATTTGAGGCGGTTAAGGTCGGCCTGCCGTGGAAGACGGATACCATGATGGGCAGTCAGATTGATCAGCGGCAGCTTAAAAAGATTCTGTCGTATGTGGACATTGCTAAAGCTGAAGGGGCGACGATCGTAACCGGCGGCAAAAAAGCAGAAGCACCGGAATTGGCAAATGGCGCTTATATGCTGCCGACGATTTTGGGTGATGTAACTAATGATATGCGGGTTGCCCGCGAGGAAATCTTTGGGCCGGTGGTCTGCTTCATTAAGTTTCATGATGAGGCTGAGGTTGTTCGCATGGCCAATGACAGTGAATATGGGTTAGGTGGCGCTGTCTGGACCAAGGACATCAATCGTGCGATTCGAGTGGCACAGGCGGTGGAAACAGGCCGTATGTGGGTCAACAACTATAACAACCTGCCGGCGCACGCGCCGTTCGGTGGTTATAAGAAATCCGGTATTGGCCGTGAGACGCATAAGATGATTCTCAAGAGCTATATGCAGACGAAGAACATTTATATCAGTCTTACAGAAACACCGACCGGCTTCTATTGATTCGGCGGAAAAGTTCTTGAAAATGTTGTTTTCCAGTGTTATAATGAGAATTGTAGACAAATAAAAAGATACTGTTATTCTCTGATAACGAGTAATGAAGCCCGTTTTTCTGTCATTCTTTGATAGAAAAACGGGCTTTTTATTTTCAGGAGGCGAACGGAATGGATGGATGCAGTCTGATTTTTGAACCGTCAGGTCAACGCTATACCGGGGCCGCCGGCGCTACTGTACTCGAGATGGCGCGGGACTGCGGCGTCAATCTGACGGCTGCCTGCGGCGGTCATGAGACTTGCGGCAAGTGTCGGGTGCGTGTCATGGCTGCTGGCGGGCCGCTGGTGATGAATGCAGCGACAGCGGCGGAGCTGCGCGTCTTAGGAGCGGCCGGACTGGCAGAGCATTGGCGGCTGGCCTGCTGCGCCCGTATGCAGGGACAAGCGGTCATTGAAGTGCCGCGCTTCAGCCAGGACGGCGAGCCGGTGATTCTGGCAGAAGGGCAGCGCAGCGTCGTTACCGTGCGCCCTTGGATCCAGTTTTATATGGTTATCATGACGCCGCCGACGCTGCAGGATCATCGCAGTGATTTTCACCGGTTACAGGACGGCCTGCGGGAGACGTACCCAGCGATTTTCCGGACGCCGCCGGGAATTGCTTATGAGGTGCTGCAGAAACTGCCGGGCAGTTTGCGGCAATCTGGCTGGCAAGTGCTGGCTGGCGTAGCCGGCGGAAGCAAAATTGTCGGCATAAAACCTGCCGGCGAGCCGCTGCATTGTTACGGCGTTTCTGTTGATATGGGAACGACGACGTTGGCGGCAGGATTAACCGACCTGACGACCGGGAAGCAGTTGGCAGCGGCTGCCTGTATGAATCATCAGGTGAGGTTTGGCGATGATGTGATCACTCGAATTTCTTATGCGGTGCAGCAGCCGGATGGTTTGCGGCAGCTGCAGGAAGCAGTCGTGGCGGACTGCAATGCCTTGTTAGATGAATTGGTGCAAAAGGCCGGCATACAAAACGGCGATATTTATGAGATTGTATTGGTCGGGAATACCGTTATGAAACAACTTTTTTTCGGAATTATGCCGGACTGGATCGGGAAGTCGCCCTTTGTTGCTGCCATTCAGGACGCAGTTACCATGCCGGCAGCGCGCTGCGGCATTCAGATTGCGCCGGCTGGCCGCCTTTATTTTTTGCCGGGGGAGGCCGGCTTTGTCGGCTCGGATAATGTGGCGGTGCTGCTGGCGGGCGAAAGCTACAAGCAGGAAAAAATGACGCTTACGGTTGACATCGGTACGAATGGTGAAATCGATTTTGGTAATCGACAGGAAATGTTTTCGGCTTCCTGCGCTACCGGACCGGCGCTGGAAGGCGCACAACTGCGCTTTGGCATGAGGGCTGCACCGGGGGCTGTGGCCCATGTACAGATCGATTCGGTCACGCTGCGGGCGTCGTGTTCGGTCATTGGCGGCGGTCTCGCCTGCGGTATTTGCGGGTCAGGTATTGTCGATGCGGTGGCGGAACTGGTTCGGACCGGCGTGGTGCAGGTATCCGGCACGTTCAATAAATTTTTGGACCATCCGTTGGTACGTCGGCGCGAAGGTAAGAAAAAAGTCTGGGAGTATGTGTTGGTACCGGCAGCGGTTTCGGGTCTCGCGCAGGATATTACTATCACTCAGCAGGATATAAGGGCCGTACAACTGGCAAAAGCGGCGCTTTGGGCCGGCGCCGCTCTGTTGGTAGAAAAAAGCGGCGGGCGTCCGATTGAACGGGTTGTTTTGGCCGGCGCATTTGGTAGCTATATTGACAAACACAATGCGCTGGCAATCGGTCTTTTGCCGGACTGCAATGAAGATTGTATTGCAGTCGTCGGCAATGCCGCAGGCGAAGGAGCGCGGCTGGTACTGGTCGATCAGGGAAAACGGAGAGAAGCCGCGGTTCTTGCTCCCTGGGTGAAATTCGTTGAGGCAGCGGCAGAAAAATCATTTCAGCGCTATTTCCTGCAGGGCATGGATTTCCGGCGGTTGGCGCTGACAGAAACGAGGGATGGTCGTGGGAGAGACTTGGACCGCAATACAGAAAAAACGTTTGCATGAGCTGAACGCGTCGGTCGATATGGAGCGGGTGTTTGCCGATCCTACACTGCGGGATCTGGCATACCGAGAGGAAGAGGCACGCGGGGTGATGGATGGACGGCGGCATCTGGAATCTTTGCGGCAGTCGGAGCGGCGGCCGGGGTTAATTTGTTTGGCAGAGAAACTAGCGGCGGCGCTGGTTGCGGAAGGGTTTACGCAAGTGGCAACGCCGACGATTATCTCAAAACGCATGCTGGCAAAAATGACGATTGATGAGACGCATCCGCTGTTTTCACAGGTTTTTTGGCTGAGTCGTAATAAATGCCTGCGACCGATGCTGGCGCCGAATCTTTATTATGTTTCTAAAGATTTGCTGCGGCTTTGGCCGTCTCCGGTACGGATTTTTGAAATCGGTTCCTGTTTCCGTAAGGAATCTCAAGGCAGTACGCATTTGAACGAATTTACTATGTTAAATCTTGTGGAGTGGGGGCTGCCGAAAGAAGAACGTTCCGTGCATCTGCAGCATTTTGCCGAACTGGTGATGCAGACTGCCGGATTAGCCGATTTTTCCCTGGAAACGGAAACTTCGGTCGTGTATGGCGATACCATCGATGTGACCTGCCGGGGAATTGAGGCTGCTTCGGGAGCGATGGGGCCGCATCCGCTGGATGGACAATGGGGCATAACTTCTACCTGGGTTGGGCTGGGATTTGGTTTGGAACGCCTGCTCATGCTGCAGCGCGGCGGGCAAAATGTTAAATGCTACAGTAAGAGCGTTTCTTATCTCGATGGAATCCGGCTCAATATCTGAAAAGAGAAAAATTGGCAGAAAAGAGGAAAAGAATGATGATGAATTTAGCAGAAATACTGGTCAGAGCTTGTAAGGATGCAGCTTTGCTGACGGATGAGAATCTGAAATTTCTTTTGCAGTTAAAAAAAGATACGGACCGGGAACAGTTATTTCAGGCGGCCCGGCAGGTGCGCGAGGCGCATTTTGGCAACAAGATATTTTTATATGGATTCGTTTACTTTTCCACTTATTGCCGCAATTCTTGTACTTTTTGTTATTATCGTCAAGCCAACGCTGCCAGTCCGCGGTATCGCAAATCTTCCGAGGAAGTCGTGATGGCAGCCGCAGCTCTGGCAGATTCGGGCGTGCAGCTGATCGATTTGACTATGGGCGAGGATCCGTACTATCTTTCCGACGGAGCTGCTGGTTATGACCGTCTGGTCAGGCTGGTGGAGCAGGTTCGGATTCGTACCGGACTGCCGGTGATGATTTCGCCCGGCGTTGTGCCGCTAGAGGTTTTACGGCGTTTGCAGCAAGCCGGGGCCAGTTGGTATGCCTGCTATCAGGAGACGCATACACGCAGTCTTTATGAGCGGCTGCGTCTGCGGCAGCCTTATGAAGACCGCTGGCAAGCTAAACTGGCCGCCCGTACTTCCGGTCTGTGTATTGAAGAGGGGCTGCTCGTTGGAATGGGAGAAACGACGAGCGATCTGGTGCATTCGCTGCGTGTGATGCAAAGCCTGGGCGCACAGCAGGTGCGGACGATGACTTTTATTCCCCAGCAGGGAACACCGTTGGAAGAGAACAAAAGGTCCGGCTATGAGAGAGAAATCGATCTGATCGCCGTCATGCGGCTCTTGATGCCGGATCGTCTCATTCCTGCCTCGCTGGATGTAGAGGGAATCAGCGGCCTTAAGCAGCGGCTGCAGGCCGGAGCAAATGTTGTGACTTCATTGATTCCGCCGACGGCAGGGCTTGCCGGAGTAGCGCAGGCCACTTTGGATATTGCCGACAGCGCCCGCACCGTAAGTGGGATTGCGCCGGTTCTGGCAGCTTGCGGGCTGCAATCCGCAAGTCGGGAAGAGTATCTGGATTGGCTTCAGCCTCGGATGAAAGAGGAGGGAATCGCATGAAAGCGGCGGTGATTGGCGGCAAATTACAGGGGGTTGAAGCAGCTTGGCTGGCCCATCGGGCGAACTGGGCGGTACTGGCAGTGGATCGTAATGAGAATGCGCCGGTGCGGGGGCTGGCAGATGTTTTTTATTCTTTTGATATTTTTGAATCGGATAAATTAGCGCAGCTGATCCATCATGCCGACATTGTCATTCCGGCGATTGAAAATAGTCCGGCGCTTGATTTTATTTATCGCACGGCGCGGGAACTCGGGAAGCCGGTTCTTTTTGATCCTGCGGCATATGAGCTGAGCTCATCAAAACTGCGTTCGGATGCATTCTTTTTGCTTCATAATATTCCAGCGCCGCGTAAATGGCCCGGCTGTGATTTTCCCTTGATTGCCAAACCGTCGGGTTTGTCGGGCAGCCATGGCGTACAAAAGCTGCATACGATAGAGGGGCTTAATGCACTGAAAACGCGGCAGAATGGCGACTTGCAGCAATGGGTTTTGCAGGAGTTTGTCGATGGCCCCTCTTACTCTATTGAAATTATGGCGAATAAAGGGATTTGCCGTACCTTTCAAGTCACGGAATTGGAAATGGATGATGTTTATGACTGTAAACGGGTTCTGGCTCCGGCCGGATTATCCCCGCGGTTACTGCAGGCGTTTTCAGATTGCGCTGTGAAACTGGCTCGTGCAATCCGACTTGATGGCATTATGGATGTGGAAGTCATCCGGCAGGGCGATGTGTTGAAGGTGCTGGAGATTGATGCGCGGCTGCCGAGTCAGACGCCGACGGCAGTCTTGCTTTCCAGCGGAATCAATATGCTGTCGGTTTGGGCGGACGGACTGACGGATGGTAACAGTGCGGAATACACGATGGTTCAACCGTGCGCCCATGTTTTGTATGAACACATTCTGGTGACTCCGGATCGGGTCATGGTTGCCGGCGAACATATTATGGCCGGGCGGGGACCGCTACATAGCTGTCAAAAATTTTTCGGCGCCGACGAGGCAATTACCAATTATCAGCCGCAGCTAAGGCAGCCGGAATGGGTGGCGACTTTGTTGTTGACGGCGTCCAGCCGGGCGGAGGTAAGGGCGAAGGAGCAGGCGGTTATCCAGCGGATTATGAAGGAAGTCGGCGCTGTCTGCTATGAAGATCCAAAGCCGGCGGTATAAAGCGTTGAGGTTAAAGGGGGAACAGTCATGACCAGATTGGCAGAACAGGATATCTGCTATATTGTTGAACGGTTGGAACGATATGATAAAATCTTGCGGGATAAAACCGGCGGCGGTCTTATGGATATTGCGGCTTTTGCCGTTGATGCAGCGGCTGCCGACCTCAGGGCAGCGCAGGCAAAGCAGAAAATCGGCATTGTGCCAGTTACCGCGGGGCAGGGGATCATTGGTGGTTTCAGTGATACTGTGCGGGGAATCTTGGCCTTTTTGGGCGCGCAGGTCTTCGTAACCCGGGCAACCGATGTTGCCGGATTGGCGGAAGCCGCTGCCAATGGTGCAACGGCGGTTTTTATTGCCGATGATCGGACGTGTTCGCTTATTGATCTTCGGACCGGGCAGGTTGCTGACAACAGCCTTTCGACAGGAAAAGGGTTTGCGGCAGCGTTGGCGATGAAAGCCGGCTCGCTGCAGGGGAAAAGCGTCGGCCTGCTGGGTGCGGGACCGGTGGGATATGGCGCAGCGCAGGCGTTGACAGCGCGTGGAGCCCATGTATATGTATACGATTGCCAAGCAGAACCGCTGCGTAAATTTTCTCCTATGGAGGGCGTGGAGGTGGTCGATTCGGCTGCTGCAGCGCTGGCACAGTCCGATTACTATTTTGAGGCAACCACAGCTTCGGCGACTATTCAAGTAAGCGATTTTTGCGCAACTACATTGGTGGCAGCGCCGGGGGTTCCCTTGGGCGTGACGGCAGAAGCCATGAAATGCTATGGTAGCCGTGTTATCAGCGATACGCTGGAAATCGGGGTCGCCACGATGCTGGCGGTGCTGTTAAAGGGAAAGCCGACAACTTGACTTTGCTATGGGTTGTCGGAGCCATTCCATAGATTTAAAAACAACCGGAAAAGTGACTTTTATTCCGGTAAGTATTTTTTTGTAAAAGCATTGCATTTTTGATTTACAGATGGTATAATCAATTTATGTTTAACAAATAAAAAAATACCGTTATGAAAAGCGAAGACGCTGGGCAAGGAGTTTATCTTTGTCGGGCGTTTTTATTTTCCAAGACCATCCGCTGATTTTTTTTGTTTTATTTTAACGGAAGTTATTTATCTGTAAATTGGCGGAGCATAAGAAAAGGAGCAGAGAAAATGAGTAAATCAGCTGAAGAACTTTATGAAGCCTTGGCAGACGCTGTCGTTGATATGGATGAGGATCTGGTCGCCGATTTGGCCGAAGAGGCGGTGGCAGCAGGGGTAGATGCGCTGGCGGCGATTGATCAGGGGCTGGCCAGGGGCATGGAACGCGCCGGCAAGCTTTTTGAGGAAGAAGAGTATTTTGTACCGGAACTCTTGATGTGTTCTGATGCCGTAAATACGGGCATTGATATTTTGAAACCGCATATCAAAATGGATGTGGCGGCAGAAAAACATAAGGTTGTGGTCGGTGTTATTGAAGGTGATACGCACGATATCGGTAAAAATCTTGTGAAAGTCATGTTGAATTCGGCGAATTTTGATGTTGTCGATGCCGGGCGCGATGTCCCGCCGGCTGTTTTTGTTGATACGGCAATCCAAGAGGGCGCCTCGGTTATTATGATTGCGGCGTTGATGACAACAACTATGGATAAGATCGGCGATACGATTCAACTGATTAAGGAGCGCGGGCTGGCTGGTAAGCTGCGAGTTGTGATCGGCGGCGCGCCAATTTCACCAGCATTTGCAAAAAAAGTCGGGGCAGATGCTTATAGTGTCAACGCCAATGCAGCGGTACGCATTGCCCGGGAAATGCTGTCCTGCTGATAGAATCAGGCGTGAGCAGAGCAGTTTGTGTGCGGAAAATGGTGCGTTTATATAGTCGATGCGATAGGGAGGATATAACAATGGATGTTTTGTCACCAAAGGAAAGATTACTGCGGTCACTGAAAAAAGAAAAAGTCGATCGCCATCCGATTATTTGTCCAGGGGGTATGATGAATGCGGCGCTGGTGGAAATCATGCAAAAGACCGGTCATACGCTGCCGGAAGCGCATCATGTAGACTCGCTTATGCGGGAGCTAGCCTTTGATGTGCAGGCCAATACTGGTTTTGAAAACTTTGGCATTCCGTTTTGCATGACGATTGAAGCGGAAGCGCTGGGCAGTCCGATTGATTTTGGCACGCTGGCCTGTGAACCAAAAATAAAACAGGAAGCGTATAGTTCCGTTAAAGAGGTAAATTTTTTACCGCGCGGCAGCATGGAAAAAAGCAGCCGGGTGGCGGCAGTGGTACAGTCCCTGCATTATTTATCGGAAAAATATCCGGATGTGCCGGCGATTGGCAGTCTCACCGGGCCGCTGTCTACGGCTGCTTCGATTGTCGATCCGATGACCTTTTTGAAACAGCTGCGCCGGGAAAAAGAAATGGCCCATAAGGTGTTGACCTATGTTTGTGAACAGCTGATTGATTATGCGCAGCTCATGGTCGATAATGGGGCAGCCGTCATTTCCATTGCCGATCCGACGGCTACCGGGGAGATTCTGGGACCGAAGATGTTTCAGGAATATGCGGTGCCGTATCTTAACATGATTGCCGATGCCATTCATGCGATGGGCGTCCCGGTTATCATTCATATCTGCGGGGAGATGGCTATGGTCAAGCCGCAGATTGCGTCGCTGCACGGCGATGCAATCAGTGTTGATGCCTTTGTTAATTTGAAACAAATGAAGGATGAGTATCATTCGTTGACGACCATGGGAAATTTGAGTACTTATTTGTTGGAATTCAGTGATCCGGAGGTTATCTATCAACAGGCAAAAGGGCTATTAAAGAATAACATTGATATTATTGCCCCGGCCTGTGGCCTGAGTACTTCGACGAAACTGGCGAATATTCATGCTTTTACAACTGCAATCAAGGAGGGATAAGCAATGCCGGAGGTTTATTTTCAACAGCAAGAGCAACGGGTTGTGGTACCGTCGGGGACGACGATTCTTGCAGCGGCGCGGCGCGCCGGCATTATTGTCGAGTCTCCTTGTGATGGTATTGGCACCTGCGGCAAATGTATGGTTCGGCTGGTCGATGCGGCGCCGGAACATTACCGTTGTGAGGAAGCGCATTACCAGTTATCGACGGATCAGTTGGCGGAAAGCATGGTGCTGGCTTGTCATACGCAGGTGCTGGGGGATCTTACCGTACTGGCAGCCGATACGGAGAAACAGAACCGGAGTTTAAAGATTGTCAGCGGCGGTGCTGGTTTTGAGTATCCGCTGGATCCCTGGATTACTAAGAAATTTGCCGCGGGTCGGACCAAAGTTTTTGCCGGGGATCAATTCGTGGGCGAAGAGGATGGGGATACGACAGAAAAGTTGTATGGATTAGCGATTGATATCGGGACAACGACGTTAGTCGCGGCATTGATTGATCTGCGGAGTGGAAAGGAGCTGGCGTCCCTGTCAGCGCTGAATCCACAGAGTCTGCATGCACAGGATGTGATCACACGGATTCATATGGCGTCAAAGCCGGAGGGTTTAAAGCTTCTGCACGATGCGATTTGCGCTGCGTTTAATCATATGATCGGGGAACTCTGTCAAGATACCGGCGTGGCGGCAGAACATATTTATGAGGTGATTTACAGCGGCAATACAACGATGCTGCATCTGGCCTGCAATGTGAACCCGGAGCTTTTAGGACAGTTTCCGTATACGACGGTTATGAAGGGCGGCAATACGCTGCCGGCTGGTGAGCTCATGATTTCGCCGTTTGGCGATATCTATCTGCCGCCGATTATTTCGGCTTATGTGGGGCCGGATATTACTTCCGGGGTCTTGGCCGGACAGCTGGAGAAGAAGCCGGGAACAACGCTTTTTATTGATATCGGGACCAATGGTGAAATGATTTTGGCACAGGACGGTCGGCTGGCAGGGACTTCGACAGCAGCCGGACCGGCGTTTGAAGGCATGAATATTACTTGTGGCATGCGCGCCGGGGATGGCGCGTTGGAATTTTATCAGATTGAGGAAGATGGCAGTACAAAAACGCATGTACTGGGCGATGGGGAAGCTGTCGGAATTTGTGGCAGCGGCCTGTTGGATATTATCGGCGAGTTGGTGCGGGTCGGCGTCATTGGGAAAACCGGCCGTTTGATCCAGCCGGCTAAGGGAAAGTATCCGGATGCATTGAAAGCCAGTATGAAAGAAAAAGACGGTAAGCCGGTCTTTTATGTGACGAACAATGTTTATATCACCCAAGCCGATATACGTCAGGTACAGTTGGCTAAAGGGGCGGTTCGTGCCGGTGTGGAAATGTTGATGGCCGCGCTGGGCGTTGCGCCGGAAAAAGTGGATTGCGTGCAGATTGCCGGATCTTTTGGCTATCATTTGCAGGAAAGCAGTCTTTTGAATCAGGGAATGCTGCCGGCGGCGTTTCGCGGTAAAGTTGAATTCGTCGGCAACACTTCCCAGTCGGGCGCTAAGGCATTTCTCACGAACCGGGGAACGCGTTCTTATATGGAGAGGCTGGTCAAGGATATCAGGGACGTTGAGCTTTCGCAGGATCCAAAGTTTCAGGATGTTTTTGTCCGGGCGTTGGGATTTTGAACGGAGGGTGGTAAGATGACACAGACCGGGAATCAGGCAGATCATCTAGCGCAGGCAATTGCAGCTATGGAAGTGGAAGAAGCGGCAGCCATAGCTGCGGCAGTGGTGACGACCGGCTGTTTTACTATGGATTGGATAGAAAAGGGAATCACGGCGGGTATGGGACAAGCCAGTCGTCTTTATGAAGAGGGCGAATATTTTATTCCGGAACTGCTGGTATGCGCCGAAGCCGCCGAAGCGGCTACTCGCATTTTCCGTCCCTTGATGGACGATTCCGCTGCCGCAGGAAAAGGCCGTGTTGTAATCGGTTCGGTGCAGGGAGATACGCACGATATTGGTAAAAATATCGTGGCGCTGGTCATTCGCTCCGCTGGTTACGAGGTCATGGATCTGGGACGCGATGTGCCGGCCAGGGCTTTTGTCGAAGCAGCGGAAACTTTTCAGGCGGATGTAATTGCGCTGGCTGCGCTGATGACGACATCGATGCCGCATATGGAGGATGTTATTCATTTGTTGCAGGCGCAGCAACTGCGGGAGCAGTACTTTGTTCTGGTCGGGGGGAAGCCGGTTTCCGCAGCTTTTGCCCGGCGGATTGGCGCGGATGGCTATGCGGCCAGTGCCGGGACTGCGGTGCGCTGGGTAGAAAAAGTTACACGAGATAAGCAGGAAATCAGCCGGCAGGAAAAGAAGTAAGCAATAAGCGATTTTCAATGAGGAAAACAGCGCTCACCGGACAGGTTTCGTGAGGCTGTTTCTTTTTTTATTGGGGGTGAATCGGGTGGAATCATCGGTCAGGTTTATCACTTTTGCGCCATCGGGCAAACGCTGTCGTATCATGGAAGGCGATACTGTACTCATGGCGGCGAAGCGCTGCGGGGTAAAAGTCGATGCCGCCTGTTTTGGCAGCCGCTGCTGTGGGCGATGCAAGGTGCGGATTCGGAAAGCCGGGCTGCCGGATCGCCATGCCCGGGATGAGCAAACCTTCCTTTCTCCGCTGGATGGGCGTGAACGCACGGCATTGTCCCGTCGTGAGATTCTCGAGGGCTGGCGGCTGGCTTGTATGGCGCAGCCGCTGACGGATGTTCTGGTCGAGGTGCCGGCCTTGCCCAAAGTGCATTTGATTCCGACGGCTTCCGGTAAAAAAATGCCGGTGTTTGAATGCAATCATGCCGGCAGTGAGGAAATTCCGCCATTTGTTATCCGGAAGTTCGGGGCAAGTTATTGGGATGCCTATCAGCTGGCGCCGCTGATGAGCGCTGCTTCGGCGCTGATTGCCGATAGCTGCGGCGATCCGGTCTGCAAGCTGCCTTTTTGTGTGACGATTGAGGCGGGAGCCTTTGGCGCTGAAATTCGTTTTCCTGAGCAGGGACATTTGCCTTTACCGGGCAAATATTTATTTGCTGCTGCCGAGGAATTGGTGAACTTGCCGGATATTGACTTTTCGGCCGGACGAATTCATGAGGTGCTGGAGAGTGTGCGTCTGCTGCATGCGGTTGGCCGGCGCATTGTATTGAAGGTGGAAGCGCCTTTTACGGTGCTGTCCATGCTCATGGATACGGCGGTTTTGTTTCGGGCGCTGCGGCGGCAGCGGCATCTGGTGGAAGCGGCGTTGACAAAAATCCGCCGGAATCTGGTTCGTTATATTGCGCTGGCGTTTGCCAATGGGGTGGATATTATTTCCTATGCCGACCCCAGCGGCGTCATCGAATTTGTCGGGCCAAAAACTTTTTGTGAAGTCAGTGGGCGGGAAACTGTCTGCCTGTTGCATGAAGTAGAAAATCTCCGTCCGGGCGGCATTGTGCACATCTGCGGCAAGACATCTACTTCGCTGGAGTATATGGGGCTCTGTCATTTTGATACCTTTGTGCTGCCGGGACGGCGTAAATTTGCCGATGCTTTGTTGACGATCCATGACCGAAATAAGGTACAGTTTACCGGTCATAACTGTATTCTGGTAACAGCAGCGCCGGTATTGCAGCCGGAAATCTGTTTTTTGCATTTGTAAATCTCAAACCTTTTTTTCCTGGGTTTACAAGGATTTTTTCTTATGCTATACTATCTTACAAAGAAGAAAGGTACGTTATTATCAGAAGAAGGTTATTTTAATGCGCGTTGCAGTAAAGATTGAACTTACCTCGGAGGAACGTCAGCAATTGGAGCAAAATGTCCGGCCGCCGATTGCGGATCAGCGGCTGTACTTGCGGTCGCGGATTATTTTGCTGTCGGCGGCGGGGCGGGAATGTGTGGAGATTGCCGCCTTGCTGGGGGTATCGGAAAAAACCTGCCGCAAATGGCGCAATCGATTTGCGGTTGAACGCATGGCGGGGATACTTGATTTGGAGCGTAGCGGCGCGCCGGAACTTTTTACAATGGCAGAGCGGGCGGAGATTATCCGCATGGCTTCGACGGCGCCGGCGTTGTTGGAAAACTGGACGTTAGCCAATGTCACGGCAGAAGTGCGGCAACGTTTTTGCCGTTCGGTATCAGTGGAAACAATCCGGCAGATTCTTAAAAATGCCCCAGCGCAGGCAGAGGTACCGGCAGGTGTCGTTTTGCGGTCGCCGGCGGCGGATCGGGAAGCTTAAAATTTATGAAACTGTTGGGCATGCTGTAGGCATTTGCCCGGCAGTTTTTTTGTTTGGGAAGAATTTTTGCCGATGGGTCGTACTTAAGAGATAAACAAAATATGAGATAATAGAGCATCTTGCCAACTGTTTTTTGGCTCGGCAGGGAGAGAAAAAGGTAAACAAACCGAAGAAATTTTGTTTACCTTTTTCTTGATTATATGTTTTCTTTAGGCTATTATAATACGTGTTAGTTTTAACATAAGGCGCGAAAGGAAGCGCATTTCATATGGGAGTAGGGAGGTAATCGAATGCAGTCGAAAATTTTGGAACTGCTGCGCAGTGCAGGTGACGGTTACATCTCCGGTGAAGAGATTGCAACACAGCTTGGGGTATCGCGTACGGCCATCTGGAAACATATTCAGGAGCTTAAAGCGGCGGGGTATGATATTGTCAGTCATTCGCGCAGCGGCTATTCTTTGCGCGAAGCTCCGGATTTGTTGCTGCCGCAGGAGATTCGAAATTTGCTGCGGACCCGTCTGATCGGGCGGGAAATTGTCCATTTTGAGGACATTGCTTCAACAAATAACGAGGCTAAGCGTCTGGCTATACAGGGGGCGGTCGATGGCACTATTGTGGTCAGCGAGGCGCAGGGGGCTGGCAAGGGGCGTTTATCCCGCGGCTGGTTTTCTCCTAAGGGAAAGGGAATCTGGTTTTCGGTCATTCTGCGTCCTTGTTTTTTGCCGCAGGATGCGCCGAAGTGCACATTGATGGCTGCCGTAGCTATTGTGAGGGCCGTGCGGAAGTTTAATATTCAGGTTGGCATTAAATGGCCGAATGATATTTTGTATGAAGGGCGCAAATTGGTGGGTATCCTGACGGAAATGAGCGCTGAAATGGAACGTATCAATTATGTGGTGATCGGCACCGGGATCAATGTAAATCTGCTGCCGGAGGACTTCCCACCGGAAGTAAAAGATATCGCGACTTCTCTGGCGATAATTAAAGGAGAGAAACTGCCGCGAGTCAAACTTTTTGCCGAAATCATCACGGCCATGGAAGATCTTTACTTGGCGGCGCAAAAGGAAGGTTTTGCTCCGGTGCTTGATGAGTGGCGTCGTTATACGGTGACCTTGGGACAGGATGTCAATGTGATTGGCATCAACGAGACTTTTACCGGACGGGCGGTTGATATTGATGCGGACGGAGCTCTTTTGGTCGAGACGGCGGAAGGCTGTCGGCGGGTGTTGGCCGGTGATGTGTCCATCCGGCCGCATAAAAAGGAATAGTTTCCAAATTGCAGAAATTGGCGCAAAGCCATTGGAGGAAAAAAGATGCTTTTAGTCTTTGATATTGGCAACAGCAATATCGTATTGGGTACTTATGAGGGAAAGAAACTTCTCCGTCATTGGCGGATATCAACGGATCGCCAGAAGACCGGCGATGAATATGGCATGCTCATCAATGATTTATTCCGGTTTCAGGGCATTCGCATGGCGGACATCGATGCAATTATTATTTCATCGGTGGTGCCGCCGCTGGTCGTGCCGCTGGTTAAAATGTGCGAGCGGTATTTTCGTTTGCATCCGCTGATTGTCGGCCCTGGCATTAAGACCGGTATCCGGCTGAAATACGAGAATCCGCGTGAAATTGGTGCGGATCGCATTGTAAATTCGGTGGGTGCGTTTGAGCAGTATGGCGGACCGTTGATTGTTGTGGATATTGGCACGGCGACAACGTTTGATATCGTGGATACCAATGGCGATTATCTGGGAGGCGTGATTGCCCCCGGCATCGGCAGTTCCTCGGAGGCGCTGTTCCAGCGTACGGCTCAGCTGCCAAGAGTCGGACTGGTAACGCCGCGCACCGTGATCTGTCGCAATACGGTGACCGGGATGCAGGCAGGCATCATTTTCGGCTTTGTCGGACAGATTGATGAGATCGTTCACCGGATCAAAGCTGAAATGAAGCAGGAAATGCGGGTAATTGCCACCGGCGGGTTGGCGCATATGATTTCGCGCGAATCTAAAACGATCGACAAGGTGGATAATTTTCTTACGCTTACCGGACTTCGGGTGTTGTATGAACGCAATATTCCGGTGAGCAAGGAATAGGAGGCGTGCATGCAGATAGGAAGTTTGGATTTTCCCGTGCCGGTATTTCTGGCCCCGATGGCCGGTGTAACCGATATGGCGTATCGTATCCTGGCTCGGGAAATGGGCTGCGCTTTGGTTTATTCTGAGATGGTCAGCACCTTGGGAATTCATTTTCGCAATGTGCATACGCTGGAGATGCTGCATACCGAGACGGAGGAACGACCGCTCGCCATGCAGCTTTTTGGCGCGGAGCCGGAAAGCGTGGCGGCCGCGGCGGCGTATGTGGAAAGTTTGGGTTGTGCCGATATTATTGATTTCAATATGGGGTGCCCGGCGCCAAAAATTGTGAAAAATGGCAGCGGATCGGCTTTGCTGCTTGATCCGGAAAGGGCTTACCGGATATTGACGGCGCTGCGGAAAGCGGTCAAATTGCCAGTTACGGTCAAGATGCGCATCGGTTGGGATGCCGAGCATATCAATGTGCTGGAGATGGCAAGGCTGGCAGAGGATGCCGGCGTTGACGCGATTGCCGTGCATGGACGGACGCGGGAGCAGTATTACAGCGGCCATGCCGACTGGTCGCAGATTGCCGCGGTGAAACAGGCAGTCAAAATACCGGTGATCGCCAATGGCGATGTTCGTACCTGTCAGGATCTGGCGCGTATTTTCCGGGAAACCGGCTGCGACGGCGTCATGATCGGGCGGGCCGCACAGGGAAATCCCTGGGTGTTTCGGCAGTTTTATGAGTTTTTGACAACAGGGACGGAGCTGCCGGGGCCGACGCTCGCTGAGCGCGGTGCTCTTATCCTGCGGCATCTCGATATGCTGCTGGCCTTTAAGGGCGATCATGTGGGGGCGCGGGAGATGCGCAAGCATGCCACTTGGTATACGAAAGGACTTTTGCATGGGGCCGAGCTGCGGGAAAAGTTCAATCGGGCCGAAACACGGGAAGATTTTCGTGGGATTGTACGGCAGATGTTGCTGACAGATATAGACGGTAATGTGGAACGGGAAGAATTGATTTAGAAAGGTGCGATGGATATGTCAGAGCAAGAAGAACAAAAGAAGAATGTCTGGAATACTTATACCGATGAAGATAAAGAGCAGGTGCAGAGTCTGGCAGATGGCTACCGGGAATTTTTGTCGACATGTAAAACTGAACGGGAAAGTGTGACGGAGGCCATTCGCATGGCGGAAGCGGCGGGGTATGTTGAACTGCGGCAGGCAACGCGCGGCGGCCGTCGACTTGTCGCCGGGGATAAGGTTTATGCCGTTGGTATGAAAAAGACGCTGGCTTTGTTTAATATCGGTACGGCGCCGTTGGAACAGGGCTTGACGATTCTGGGCGCGCATATTGATACCTGTCGGCTGGATTTGAAACAACATCCGCTGTATGAAGACGGCGGCATGGCTTATCTGGATACGCATTATTACGGCGGCATCAAGAAATATCAGTGGGTCACGCTGCCGCTGGCGCTGCACGGTGTGGTGGTGAAAAAGGATGGCGCGGTGCTGGATATCGTCATCGGTGAAGATGACAGTGATCCGGTATTCTGCGTGACGGATCTTTTGGTTCATCTGGCGCAGGAACAAATGGAAAAAAAGGCGGCCAAGGTCATTGAAGGCGATAAGCTCGATGTGCTGGCCGGCACGCTGCCCTTGGCCGGCGAAGAAAAAGAAGCGGTGAAAGCCGGGGTTCTAAAGTTGTTAAAAGATAAGTATTCTATTGAGGAAGATGACTTTATGTCGGCAGAGCTTACGCTGGTTCCGGCCGGTCGGGCGCGGGAAATGGGACTGGACCGCAGTATGATTCTGGCTTATGGTCAGGATGACCGCGTCTGCGTCTACACTTCGCTGGTTGCCATGCTGGCAACCGATAAAACGGCACGGACGGCCTGTTGTCTGCTGGTCGATAAAGAGGAGATCGGCAGCGTCGGGGCGACCGGTATGCAGTCGAGATTTTTTGAGAATGAACTGGCGGAATTGTTATCAGCTCTGGGACAATACAGTGAACTGACGCTGCGCCGTTGCCTGGCCAATTCGAAAATGTTGTCATCGGATGTGAGTTCCGGTTATGATGCGCTGTATGCAAGCGCCTTTGATAAGAAAAATGTGGCTTATTTGGGCGGCGGCATGGTGTTTAATAAATTTACCGGGGCGCGCGGTAAGTCTGGTTCGAATGATGCCAATGCGGAGTATCTCGGTGAAATCCGCAGTATCATGGATAAGCATCAGGTACGTTTCCAGACGGCAGAACTGGGACGCGTCGATCTTGGCGGCGGCGGAACGATCGCCTATATTATGTCGCTTTACGGCATGCAGGTCATTGACAGCGGCGTGGCGGTTTTGTCGATGCATGCGCCTTGGGAAGTGACGAGTAAAGTTGATCTTTATGAGACGAAAAAGGGATATATGGCATTCTTGGCAGAAGCCTGAACTGATGGGTTTCGTTCGTTTTGCCTATAGACAGGGGGCTACATCATGAGGGATTTTCTCATACGGAATTTTATCCCCGATGCAGCTGCGGTGGATCGCCCTTCGGTCCGGAAGCGTTATGGAATGCTGGCCGGTACAGTCGGTATCGGGGTCAATGTGTTGCTGTTTGCAGTCAAACTGGCTATCGGGCTTTTGAGCGGCGCAATTTCTATTGTGGCCGATGCGCTGAATAACTTATCGGATGCAGGGTCATCGGTGGTGACGCTGCTGGGATTCCGGTTGGCGGCAAAACCGGCAGATCGGGAACACCCTTTTGGCCATGGTCGTATTGAGTATCTTACCGGTCTGTTTATTGCGGTTGTGATTATTTTAGTCGGATTTGAACTTTTGCGCACTTCAGCACTTAAGGTGTTTTCTCCCGAGACATTGGCGGTTGATCGCTTGATGTTGCTGATTTTGGCGTTGTCGATTGGCTGCAAACTATGGCTGGGATTTTTCTATCGTTTTCTGGGCCGGCAGATTCGTTCGGCGGCAATTGAAGCGGCGGCACTCGACAGTTTTTCGGATTGCGTAGCCACGACGGTGGTTTTGGCAGGAGCCGCGGTCAATTATTTTGCCGGGGTGAATATTGATGGAGTTGCCGGCATTCTGGTTGCTGTCTTTATCCTTTACAGCGGCTGGAAAGCGGCACAGGATACAATCCAGCCTTTATTGGGCATGGCGCCGGACCCGGCGCTGGTCGATGGTATTGAGCAGATGGTTTTATCAACGGAAAATATTGTCGGAATGCATGATATGATGATACACAATTATGGTCCGGGTCGCGTTTTTGTGTCATTGCATGCGGAAATTTCCGCTGCCATGGATATTCTGAAAGCGCATGAAGTTATTGACGGTCTTGAAGTTCGCCTGCACAGTGCTTTTCATATTGAAGTAACGGTGCACATGGATCCGGTTGTCGTCGATGATCCGGAGACAAATCGGCTGCGGGCACTGGCGGAGCAGGCGGTGTACGAAGTGGATCCGAAACTTTCCCTGCATGATTTTCGCATGACGACAGCGTACAAGCATGGGCGTAATCTTATTTTTGATGTTGAAGTGCCGCCGGACTATCCGCTGACGGATAGGGAGCTGTGCCGCCAGGTGCAGCAGCGGTTGACGGCTGTAAATGAACAGTATCATACGGTAATCCGGCTGGATCATCAATATTGCTGAAGCAAGAACAGAATAATGGATAGCACAAAAAGGACCGGCTGTTTTGCCGATCCTTTTTGTGCTATAAAATTATCTTATAAAATTTTTAGCGTATAGCCGTGTTGAGAGCAAGGCTGATCATGTCGTTAAAAGAGGTTTCGCGTTCCTGTATGGTGGTTTCTTCGCCGGTCAGAATATGGTTGCTTACCGTAAAGAGCGCCAGAGCCTGCACACGGTATTTGGCGGCGATCATGTATAGGGCTGCCGCTTCCATTTCCGCAGCGAGAACACCATAGGCGGCTAGTTTTTTAAGATCAATTTCGTCATCATAGAGACGATCCTGTGATAGCACATTGCCAACGTGGACGGGCAGGCAGAGCTCACGACCTGCCGCAACGGCGTTTTCCAGCAGCGCATAATCGGCCGTCGGGGCAAAATTGATGGCCGGACCGAAGGTATTATGCACCATACCGGAATCTGTGGTCGTCGCCTGGGCGATGACAATGTCTCGGACGTGGATATTCATATGCAGGGCGCCGCAGGTTCCGACGCGGAACAATTTTTTGACACCGTAGTCGCGAATGAGTTCATTGGCATAAATGGAGATGGACGGCATGCCCATACCGGTTCCCTGGACGGAAATACGATGTTCCTTATAGGTTCCGGTATAACCGAGAATATTGCGGACGCTGGTGTATTCATGGGCGTCTTCCAGAAATGTTTCGGCGATGTATTTTGCCCGGAGCGGATCTCCTGGCAGCAGGATGCGATCAGCAATTTCTCCGGATTTTGCGGCAATGTGTAAACTCATAATATAAAATCCCTCCATTTTTCAGATACTGCTTTTATTATAACTTTTTGAGGAGAGTTTGAAAAGATCAAAGTCTTTTTAAGTTGACGTCGTTTCCAATTTCATGTAGGATAATAGCAGGTGGTTTACAAAACTTTATCGGGAAACTATGGAAATAGTGATAGAGTACGTGACAGGGGGAACGAATGGTGAAAATTTCAACGCGGGGCAGATATGCACTGCGCCTGATGATTGATGTGGCTATGCATGATACGGAGGCGCCGGTGCGGATTAAGGACATTGCACGTCGGCAGGAAATTTCCGAAAAGTATCTGGAGCAGATTGTTTCGGTGCTGAATAAAGCGGGTTTTGTGCGCAGCAGCCGTGGGCCGCAGGGAGGATACCGTTTGATGAAGCGTCCGGAGGAATACACGGCTGGGATGATTTTGAAGCTTATTGAAGGTAGCCTGGCTCCGGTGGCTTGTATGGATAGTGAAATTAATGATTGCCCGCGGCAGGAGAAGTGTGCAACCTTGCGCTTGTGGCGCGAGATTGATGAGGCAATCAGCGGCGTTGTCGATCGAGTGACTTTGGCTGATTTAGTAGCATGGCAAAAAGATCTGGCGAAAACGGAATGACAAATGTATGTGAATGTAGTAAACTGATACAGTCAGAAAAATTTTCGTGCAGGTGATGGATTTGGCAAAGGCCATGTTTGGTGTAATACAAGACGATTTAGTGGCGTTGGAAAAGGAACTGCTGCAGGCAGTTATATCTCCAATCCCATTGATTACCGAGATCGGAACACATTTGGTGCAGTCGGGAGGCAAGCGTCTTCGACCAGCGCTGTATTTTTTGGCGGCGCGCAGCGGGCCGCAGTTTGATCGTGCATATGCGATGCCGCTGGCGATCGCGATTGAAGTCATTCATATGGCTTCTTTGGTGCATGATGATGTGATTGATGAGGCTGGAACCAGGCGGGGAACGGCGACGGCGAATTCGAAGTGGGGGAATCAGCTGGCGATTCTGAGCGGCGATTATCTTTTCGCGCATGCTTTTTCGCTGGTGGCTAGTAACCATTATGAAGAGGGTATTGCCCTGCGGCTTTCGGAGCTGGTGTGCGGGCTCAGTTCGGGTGAAATTATTCAGGATGCTTCGGCTTATCAGGCTGCTCGTAGCATGCCTGATTATTATCGGCGCATTGAAAAGAAGACGGCTGATTTTCTGGCGCTTTGCTGTGAAATGGGCGCGTTGATTTCTAAAGCAGATGACCGAATATCGAAGGCTCTTTATACGTATGGACATTCGATTGGAATGGCTTTTCAGATCACGGATGATTTGTTGGATGTCATGGCTGAGGCAGCGAAAATCGGTAAGCCAGCCGGGAATGATATCCGGCAGGGCATTGTTACGCTGCCGGTCATCCGGGCGCTGGATACCAGTCCGGACCGGGCAGAACTTATGGATATTGTCACCAATCCGGATATGACGGATGCTATGGTTGCCAGAGCGTTGGCAATTGTCCGTGCTTCTGATGGGGTGGTGTTCGCCCAAGCGCAGGCGGACGAATTTTTACAGCTGGCGAAACGTGTTCTGCCGGCGGGGTTGCCGACGGAGGCGGAGCAGGCATTTTTAGCGGCCGCAGATTTTATCGGTCGTCGGGAATTTTAGCGTATGGTTGATCGCGAGCAAACAGCTCAGATGAATAACAGATAAATAACAGAATGGGGGAAGACAAATGTTTGGAATTGGCGTACCAGAGTTAGTGCTTATCTTGATTATCGGGTTGGTGGTGTTTGGGCCGGGAAAGCTTCCAGAAATTGGAAAGGCAATTGGCAAAAGTTTGAATGAGTTTAAAAAAGCCACGTCGGACATATCGGCAACTGAAGAGGCAAAACCGGAGATTCAGCAGACAGCTAAGACGATTGACGTGAAACCGGAAGTTCAGCAGACAGCCAAAACCATTGATGTCAAGCCGGAGGAAAAGAAATGATGGACAAAAATCGTCTTTGCCAGTGCAAGGGCGATTTTTGTATCATGTCCTGCTGCAGCCATAATATGCTGGCTGCATAGGATTTTATTCCAGTGATAAATTTGAATGAGAAAAGGGCAGGGGTTTGTTGTATGGCAGACGAACGTACCGGGACGGAGATCACAAATCAGGCGGAGCCGGATGCAGCGGAAACAGCCGTGACGGAAATGACCGGGACAGGCGGCAATATGTCGCTGATTGCACATCTGGAAGAGCTTCGCCGGCGAATTATCTGGGCCTTGGCTGCGATTGCAGTCGGCAGCGGTATTTGTTGGTACTTTATTGATGAAATTATGCATTATATTGCTTTGCCGGCTGGAAAGCTGTATTATATGCAGCCGGGTGAGGCATTTTTTACTTATATAAAAATTGCAATTTTTGCGGGTTTTCTTTTGGCGCTGCCGGTGGTGTTTTATGAGATATGGCGTTTTTCTCTGCCGGCGCTGACCATACGGGAACGGACTGTATTGGCGCTGGTGGTGCCGTCTTCAGTGTTGCTGTTTTTTGCGGGCTTGGCATTTTCGTTTTTTCTGGTCATGCCGGCGGCCATTGGTTTTTTTATGAATTTTGGCGGGGTAGATATTCAGCCGCTCCTATCGATCGATAAGTACTTTGATTTTGTAATTGCATTTATCCTGCCGTTTGGCGCCATTTTTGAGGTTCCGTTGGTCATTGTCATTATGGCTAAAATGGGCTTGGTGACTTCCAATTTTTTGTGGCGGAAACAGCGGATTGTTATCTTTATGTCTTTTGTGGTTGGCGCGATTATTTCGCCGACGCCGGATATATTCACACAGTCGATGATTGCGGTTCCATTGCTTCTTTTATATGAAGCGGCTTATTTAATTGTACGGTTTATTTTGCGGAAGTAGCAGGGGGGAATTTCTTTGGCATTCAGGGATTTGCGCGAGTTTATGGCCGAGCTGGAACGGCGCGGTCTTTTAAAGAGAATTCATACCGAGGTCGATCCGGAACTGGAAATAACGGAGATTACGGATCGCGTCTCCAAGATGGAGGGCACGAAAAATGTCGCATTGCTGTTTGAGAATGTCAAGGGGCATACCACACCGGTGCTGATGAATGCCTTTGGCAGCATGGAACGCATGGCCATTGCTTTTGGTGTGGATAAAGTCGAAGATGTGGCCGACGAGATTCGTCAATTGCTGCGTTTGCCATATATTTCTCTGGCGCATAAAATGGATGTGCTTTCAATTTTGCCGTTGTTCAAACGGGCGATTCATTTTCCTAAATATGTAAAGCATGCGCCTTGCCAAGAGGTCGTGGAACAAGAGCATCCGTCGTTGGATGATCTTCCTATTCTGAAATGCTGGCCGCAGGATGGCGGCCCTTTTATTACGTTGCCGCTGGTATTCACCAAAAATCCGGTGACCGGTAAGCGCAATGTCGGTATGTATCGGCTGCAGAAGTACGATGCGCAGACGACGGGGATGCATTGGCATATCCATAAGAACGGTGCGGAAAATTATCGCGACGCCAGAGCACAAGGGCTGACGCGGTTGGAAGCGGCAGTGGCTATCGGTACGGACCCTGTGCTGACTTATGCGGCGACGGCGCCGCTGCCGCGGGATATTGACGAGATGGTGTTCGCTGGTTTTCTGCGGCATCAATCCGTTGAACTGACGAAATGCGTGACGGTTGATCTTGAGGTGCCGGCGGCCAGCGAGTTTGTTCTGGAAGGCTATGTCGATGTGGATGAAACGCGTCGTGAAGGACCGTTTGGCGATCATACAGGCTATTATTCACTGGCTGACGAATATCCGGTTTTCCATATCACTTGTATTACGCATCGAAAAAATCCGGTTTATCCGGCGACGGTCGTCGGAAAACCGCCGATGGAGGACTGTTATCTGGCCAAGGCAACCGAGCGTATTTTTTTGCCAATTTTACAGCAGATGATCCCGGAAATTGTTGATATTAATTTGCCGTTGACCGGTGTTTTTCATAACTGCGCTATGGTTTCTATCAAAAAATCGTACCCGCAGCAAGCCAAGAAAGTTATGCAGGCCATTTGGGGCATGGGGCAGATGATGTTTACGAAGATGATCATTGTCGTGGATGCGCATGTGGATGTGCAGGATGAAAAGGAAGTCTGGTGGCGCGTATTCAACAATATTGATGCTAAACAGGATCTGGTGCTGGTGGATGGACCGCTGGATGTGCTGGATCATTCTTCGCCTATGGCCAAATGGGGGACGAAAATTGGCATTGATGCGACAAAATCATGGCCAGAGGAAGGCCATACGCGCGAATGGCCGGATGAAATTACAATGACGGAGGAGATCAAGCGGCGGGTTGACGCGAAATGGAAGGAGCTTGACCTTGAGTAAACTAGCGGCGCATGCGAAAAACATTGCGCTGCATCATTCGGTTTTTGCGCTGCCTTTTGCCTATACCGGCGCTTTTTTGGCCGGCGGCGGACCGCCGGATTGGCAGACGCTGCTCTGGATCACGGTGGCCATGGTCGGAGCTCGTAGCGCCGCTTTGGCGCTGGACAATCTGATTGATCTGAAATATGATCGCCAGCACCCCCGTTTTACCGATCGGCCAATGGTTACGGGAGCGGTTCGTCGCTGGGAAGCTATCATGATGATCGTATTGAATCTGGCAGCGCTGTTTTATGCGGTGCTGCAGCTGAAACCGGTTTGTTTGGAGCTGCTGCCTTTGGCGGCTTTGCCATTTTTGATTTATCCCTATATGAAACGCATTACTTTTGCCTGTCATGGGGTTTTGGGGTTGGCGATTGCAATGGCGCCGGCAGGCGGCTGGGTGGCGGTGCGCGGGACGATTGATGCGCCGATGCTGGTGCTGTGCCTGGCGGTTGGCATCTGGATTGGCGCTTTTGACGCCGTTTACGGCGCACAGGATGAAGCGTTTGACCGGGCGCATGGGCTGCATTCGCTGGCCACGCAGTTTACGGCGGGCGGAGCCTTGCGTATAGCCCGATGGTGTCATGGGCTCTGCATTCTTTGCTTTGTTGCCGTGGGGATGATGCTTCAATTGCACTGGCCATATTTTGTCGGGGTAGCGATGGCGGCTGTTACGCTTGTGTATCAGCATCATATTGTGAGTGCGTCCGACTTTCACCGGTTGACGCAGGTTTATTTTATGCGGAACGGCATTGTGTCGATTGCGATGTTTTTGTTTACCTGGATGAGTTTTCTCTGACAGCAGCTTTTATAAAATAATGAGGTGGATGTATGACAGCGAGAGTTTTGGCAGGCAAGGATTTTGCCGCTCAGATTAAGGAAGAGGCCAAAAAGCAGGCCGAGTCTATTAAAAAACAATATGGAGTGACGCCGGGGCTGGCGGTAGTGATTGTTGGCAGCGATCCGGCTTCGCAGGTTTATGTCCGCAACAAGCATAAAGCCTGTGAGGCGCTGGGGATTTACTCCGAGGTCATTGTCTTGCCGGAGGATACAACCAAGGAGGCTTTGCTGGCGCAAATTGATGCGCTGAACAGCAGTCGTAAGATCCATGGTATTCTGGTGCAGCTGCCGCTGCCGGCCGCGCTGGGCAGCGCGGAAGCCGAGATCTTGGATCGCATTGATCCAAAGAAGGATGTGGATGGTTTTCATCCGGTCAATGTCGGCCGCTTGGTGACCGGGCAATCGGCCTTGGTTCCTTGTACGCCGGCCGGTTGTATCCGCATGTTGGAGCTGGCGGCTATTTCGATGGACGGTGCGCATGCCGTGATTATCGGACGCAGCAATATTGTCGGCAAGCCGATGATGAATTTGCTGCTGCAAAAAAATGCCACGGTTACGGTCTGCCATTCACATACAAAAAATCTGGCGGAAATCACCCGGACGGCTGATATTTTGGTGGCTGCTGTTGGCCGGCCGCGTTTTGTGACGGCGGATATGGTGAAACCGGGAGCGGCGGTTATTGATGTCGGCATCAACCGCATTGCCCCGAAACAGCTGGTCGGCGATGTTGATTTTACGGCGGTGCAGGAAGTTGCCGGGGCGATTACGCCGGTTCCGGGCGGCGTTGGCCTGTTGACCATTGCGATGCTTATGCAAAATACGATTACTGCAGCGCTTATGCAGCTGGCTGAATAAATTCATAGTTAAAACAGGGGAGGATACTGCACATGAAAACTGACGTAGAAATAGCCCAGGAGGCCGTGATCCGGCCAATTCGTGAGATTGCGGAGAAACTTGGCATTCCGGAAGATGAGCTCGAGCTTTATGGAAAATACAAGGCGAAGATTACCCTGGATGCCTGGCAGCGGGTCAAAGATCAGCCCAATGGCAAATTGATTCTGGTGACGGCCATCAATCCGACGCCGGCCGGGGAAGGCAAAACGACGACGAGCGTCGGTTTGGCAGACGCTTTTCATGAACAGGGTAAAAAGACGGCAGTTGCTCTGCGCGAGCCTTCATTGGGGCCTTGCTTTGGATTGAAAGGCGGCGCTGCCGGCGGCGGGTATTCTCAGGTCGTGCCGATGGAGGATATTAACCTGCATTTCACAGGCGATTTCCATGCGATTACGACGGCGCACAATCTGCTGGCTGCGGTTATCGATAATCATATCCAGCAAGGGAATGCGCTGGATATTGATGTGCGCCGTATTGTCTGGAAGCGCGTACTTGATTTGAACGACCGGGCGCTGCGTCATGTTGTCATTGGTCTCGGCGGTAAGCCGCATGGCGTGCCGCGGGAGACCGGTTTTGATATCACGGTGGCATCTGAGATGATGGCGATTCTTTGCCTGGCGGACGGGCTGGAGGATATGAAGAAACGTCTGGGCCGGATCGTGGTCGCCTATACGCGGGATGGCCGCGCCGTGCGTGCGGAAGAGCTGCATGTGACCGGCGCGCTGACGCTTTTGTTCAAGGATGCGATCAAACCAAATCTTGTGCAGACATTGGAGGGAACGCCGGCATTTATTCATGGCGGTCCGTTTGCTAATATTGCGCATGGCTGCAATAGTATTATGGCAACTAAATTCGCGTTGAAGTTTGCGGATTATGTAGTTACAGAAGCTGGTTTCGGCGCTGATCTCGGGGCGGAGAAGTTCTTGGATATTAAATGCCGGTTTGCCGGGTTCCATCCGGACGCGGTGGTTATTGTCGCCACGGTCCGGGCGCTTAAAATGCATGGCGGATTGCCAAAAACGGAGCTGAGCAAGGTTGATATGACGGCGCTGGAGAAGGGGCTGGCCAATCTCACCAAGCACATTGAAAACATTCATAAGTTTGGCTTGCCGGCCGTGGTGGCAATCAATGCGTTTCCGACGGATACGCCGGAAGAGTTGGCCTTTGTGGAGAAGAAATGTCAGGAGCTCGGCGCGGAAGTGGCTTTGTCCGAAGTTTGGGCCAAGGGCGGCAAGGGCGGTTTGAAACTGGCGGAAAAAGTAGAAGCTGCGATAAAGAAACCGAATAAATTCCGGCTGCTTTATGATGTCAAGGCCAGCGTCCCCGATAAAATTGCCACGATTGCGCGGGAAATTTATGGCGCGGACGGGGTGGATTTTACGGATGCAGCTAGGAAGAATCTTCAGGAGATCGAGGCGCTGGGCTTTGATAAAATGCCGGTCTGCATGGCTAAAACACAGTATTCGCTGAGTGACGATGCCGCCAAGCTGGGGCGTCCTACCGGGTTCCGTATTACGGTTCGGGAACTCAAAATTTCGGCCGGAGCTGGTTTTATCGTGGCCATGACTGGCAACATTCTCACTATGCCAGGCTTGCCAAAACATCCGGCGGCAGAAAATATGGATATTGATGAGCAGGGAAAAATTACCGGACTTTTTTAATGTCAGGCAGGGGGTGGTCTGTATGAAACGAATGTCGGTAGAACTGGTTCCGCGCAGTGAAGAAGAATTACGTGCGGATATTCAGCTTTTAAGAGATAATACGGTAGGAATTGGTTTGATTAATGTTCCCGATCTGCTACGCTGTGCAATGCGCAGCTGGGAGGGGGCCGCTTTGGCGCAGACGGTTTATCCGGCGGCAATGCCGCACATCCGAGCGATGGATGTGGATCTCGATCAGCCGCTCCGGATGGCTGGCTTTCTGCGGGAACATCATATTCGGGAGGTTTTAGTCATTGAAGGGGATCCGCCGCAGGATATGACGCATACTGTTTATCCGACCGTAAGCACCGATGTCATTCGTAAATTCCGTGAAGAAATGCCGGACATTAAGGTGTATGCCGGAATTGATCAATATCGCGGCAGTATGCGGCAGGAGCAATATCGGATTCGCCGTAAACTGCAGGCCGGGGCCGCCGGATTCTTTACGCAGCCGTTTTTTGACATGCGTTTTTTGGCCATGTATGCCGAGTTGCTGGACGGACTTGAAGTATATTGGGGCGTGTCGCCGATTTTGTCCGTGCGTTCGCAAAGTTATTGGGAATTAAAAAACAATGTTGTTTTTCCTAAGGATTTTGCCCCCACGCTGGAGTGGAGCATTTCTTTCGCCCGCCGGGTGATGGAGTTTGTTTCAAAGACCGACGACGGGCTCTATCTCATGCCGATTAAGTCTAATTTGGCCGCGTATCTCAATGGAGTATTGGCGAAATAAACTGTTTAGTTTCATATAGAGGAGACTATGTTATGTTTAAAGTACTGAAAAAAAAGCTTCTTTCTCCCGGCGTTTTTCGCTTTGATGTGGAGGCGCCGCGGATTGCGAAAAAAACGCAGCCGGGACAATTTATTATTCTGCGGGTCAATGAGGAGGGTGAGCGCATTCCGCTGACTGTAGCTGATTTTGACCGTGAACAAGGCGTTATTACGATTATTTTCCAGGTGGTGGGCGCGTCCACGCAGCTTTTGAGCGAGCTGAATGAAGGCGAGGCAATTCTTGATTTTGTCGGTCCGCTCGGTAAAAAGTCGGATGTGCGGCCGGGGATCGGGACCGTTGTTTGCATTGGCGGCGGCATCGGCGTGGCCCCGGTTTATCCGATTGCCCGCGGTATGAAACAGGTCGGCAATCATGTGATTTCTATTATGGGTGCCCGCAGCCGGGATATTCTGATCATGGAATCGGAAATGCAGGCAGTCAGTGATGAACTCCTTGTTGCTACGGATGATGGCAGTTATGGCATTCATGGTTTTGTGACGACGGCATTGCAGCAGCTGATGGATCGCGGCGTGCAACCGGATCTGATTTATGCGATCGGACCGGTGGTTATGATGCGCAGTGTGGTTGAGGCAACTCGTCCTTTGGGAATTAAGACGATTGTGAGCCTGAATCCGGTCATGGTTGACGGCACTGGCATGTGCGGCGGCTGTCGGGTTCAGGTCGGTCAGGAAACAAAATTTGCCTGTGTCGACGGGCCGGAGTTTGACGGACATCTGGTCGATTTTCCTGGGTTGATGGCGCGTCAGGGCATGTACCGGGAACAGGAAGCAGCAGAAAAGGAACATGTCTGCCGGATTGGTCTGGGGGGAAATAAATGATGGCGCTTTCATTGGAAAAACATAAAATGCCGGAGCAGAATGCTGCGGTTCGGGCGCATAATTTTCAGGAAGTAGCCTTGGGATATGATGCGGATACGGCCGTTGCGGAAGCGGAACGCTGCCTGCAATGCAAGGTTCCGCAGTGCCGGCAGGGATGCCCGGTGGGGATTGATATTCCTGCTTTTATCGGCAAGCTCAAGGAACGCGATTTTGATGCGGCAATTGCGGTTATTAAAGAAGCTAATTCCCTGCCGGCAGTCTGTGGCCGCGTGTGTCCGCAGGAAAGCCAGTGTGAAAAGCACTGTGTGCTGGCCAAGCGGGGCGAATCGGTGGCAATCGGACGCCTGGAACGGTTCGCGGCCGATTATGAAATGGCGCAGGATAAGGAGATCGTGCCGATTTCGTATGCGCCGGATGCACAAAAAGTAGCGGTCATTGGTGCTGGACCGGCTGGATTATCGGCGGCCGGCGAGCTGGCAAAACGCGGTTACCGCGTGACGGTTTTTGAGGCTTTGCATACGGCGGGCGGTGTGCTGTCTTATGGCATTCCGGAGTTTCGTCTGCCGAAAGAAGCTATCGTCAAGAAGGAAATCGCCAATCTGGAAAAAATGGGCGTAAAAATAGAAGTCGATTCTGTTGTCGGGCAGCTCTATACGATTGATGAATTGATGGAAGAAGAAGGATTTGCGGCTGTCTTTGTTGGCACCGGGGCTGGCTTGCCCCATTTTATGGGCATTCCGGGAGAGAATTTGAATGGCGTTTATTCGGCCAATGAGTTCCTTACGCGCTGCAATCTGATGAAGGCCTATCGGTTTCCTGTATATGCAACGCCGCTGCGCACCGGTAAGCGGGTGGCTGTTGTCGGCGGCGGCAATGTCGCTATGGATGCGGCCCGGACGGCCCTGCGTCTTGGCGCCGAGCATGTTTACGTCGTATACCGCCGCGGCGCGGCGGAGCTGCCGGCGCGGCAGGAAGAGGTGCAGCATGCCCGGGAAGAGGGGATCGATTTTCAGCTGCTGCATAATCCGGTCGCTGTTGTCGGCGATGACAAGGGATGGGTTCAGGCACTGCGCTGCATTCGCATGGAACTGGGAGAACCGGATGCATCCGGCCGCCGCAGTCCGGTAGCTGTGCCGGGCTCGGAGACGGATCTGCCGGTCGATACGGTTATCATGGCCATCGGGCAGGGACCAAATCCGATTGTAGCTTCAACGACGCCGGGGATGGAGACGAACCGGCGCGGCAATATCGTGGCCGATGAGGCAACGGGAGCGACAACCAAGCCAGGTGTTTTTGCCGGCGGCGATATTGTTACCGGCGCCGCGACGGTCATTCTGGCTATGGGCGCCGGTAAAAAAGCAGCCGCAGCAATTGATGACTATCTTAAAAAGAAGAGAAACTAAAGGCTTTTTTCCTTGCTCTGTGTTTGTTTTTGCTATATGATAAAAGGGGTGCAGATCTGGCACCCCTTTTATTGAAATTTATAGGGGATTTTTTATGATGAATTTTGCTGCAATTGATTTTGAAACGGCAACCAGTCGGATGAATTCGGCTTGTAGCGTGGCCGTTATTGAAGTAAAGGACAATCAAATTGTCGATTCTTACTACACGTTGATCCGACCGCCGCGTTTATGTTTCAGCTCATTTAACATTCATATTCATGGGATCACGCCGCAGATGGTGGCTCATGAACCGGAGTTTGCCGATATTTGGCCGGAGTTATGGTCTCATTTGGAAGGACGCATTGTCGTAGCGCATAATGCCCAGTTTGATATGGGAGTGCTGAAAAGTGAACTGCTGACGAATCGGCTGGATTTGCCTGCCTTTTATCATTGTTGTACCGTCAGTCTTTCCCGCAAGGCCTGGCCTTCTTTGGTGAATCATAAGCTGGATACAGTCGGTGATTATTTACATATTGAGTTTCAACATCATAATGCGCTAGATGATGCCCGCACGTGCGCGGCAATTCCATTGGCGGCCGGCAGGGAACTAAGTATTGATGATCTGAATGAGCTGGCTGCAAAGCTTCAGGTGGCAGTCAAGCCTTTTAAATAAAGGGGATGCAGGAGAATGATTTTTGTCAGCGCGTGTCTTTTGGGCCATCGGACGAAGTATGATGGCGATTCCAATCCGGATAGTCTGCTCATTCGCTACAATGAGCGCGGCCATTTTATCGCTGCGTGTCCGGAATGCTCAGGTCAGCTCCCGATTCCACGGCCGCCGGTCGAACTTCAAGGGGGCGACGGTGAGGCGGTGCTTGTCGGCAATGCTGCGGCTCGTAATGCCGATGACAAGGATTTTACCCGCTATTTTGTCCATGGCGCCCGGCAGATTTTAAACACAATTCAGGCCTATAATATTCAAGTGGCTATTTTGAAAGAGAATAGTCCGTCTTGCGGTGTGCATCAGATTTATGACGGAAGTTTTACCCGGACGAAAAAGCAGGGAACGGGCGTCTGCACCGCCTTGCTGCAGCGGCACGGTGTAAAAGTTTATTCGGAAAAAGATATCACGGCGGAGCTTTTAGACCGTCTTTTGGCCGAGGATGCACCAGAGAATTGACGGCGGCGATCCTTTTGTGTTAAAATAAGATTCTATGCGGGCGTGGCGGAACTGGCAGACGCGCTGGACTTAGGATCCAGTGCCGCAAGGCGTGGAGGTTCAATTCCTCTCGTCCGCACCATTAGAAAAATCAAGGCTCCCGGGATTCGGGAGCCTTTTTGTTCTGCCGGAGCAGATTGCATGGGACTTTTTCTGCTTTTCTTGCATTTCTGATGAAGGTATGTTAAGATAAGCGCAAGTCTGAATATGGATTAGCGGCGATGAGGAAGAGGAGTACGCATAGGCAGAGCAGTTCAGAGAGGGATGGATCCGGTGCAACAATCCCCTGCGGCATTGCGGAAGGTAGCTTCGGAGCTTTTCTGCTGAATGGAGTAGGCAGAAACGCGGCGGCGGCGTTAGGCTGTAAGTCATGCACGGCATGAGAATATGGGTGGTACCACGGAAGTTTGCTCTTTCGTCCTTTTTGGACGGGAGAGCTTTAATTTTTTTAGGGGGTATTCAGGAGCAATGGAAGAAAATAATATACCGAAGGTTTATGATCCAAAATTATTTGAAAAAAAATGGTATGCGTATTGGGAGAAGAACAGATTGTTTCATGCGGAGGCAGAGCCGGACAAGAAGCCGTACAGTATCGTGATACCACCGCCGAATGTTACCGGACAGTTACATATGGGACATGCGATGGATAATACTTTGCAGGATATTTTGATCCGTTGGCGGCGCATGCAGGGCTATAATACCTTGTGGATGCCGGGCTGCGATCATGCCGGTATAGCAACGCAGGCCAAAGTGGAAGAGGCGTTGCGCGCCGAAGGAAAGAGCCGCTATGATCTTGGTCGGGAGAAGTTTCTGGAAAGGGTCTGGCAGTGGAAGGAAAAGTTTGGCGATCGCATTATGTCGCAGCTGCGTTCTTTGGGCTCTTCCTGTGATTGGGAGCGCGAGCGCTTCACGATGGATGAAGGTTGTTCTCGGGCGGTCCGGGAGGTTTTCGTGAGCCTTTATGAAAAAGGATTGATTTATCAGGGGACTCGCATTACCAATTGGTGTCCGCGTTGTAACACGGCGCTTTCGGATATTGAGGTCGAGCATGAAAATGAGGCTGGACATCTTTGGCATCTGCGGTATCCGGTGGAGGGCACCGATCAATTCGTCGAGATAGCGACTACGCGTCCAGAAACCATGTTCGGCGATACTGGCGTGGCGGTTCACCCGGAGGATGCGCGGTATGCGGCGCTGTTGGGAAAGACGCTGCTTTTGCCAATCGTGAACCGCCGCATACCATTGTTTGCCGATGCATATGTCGATCCAAAATTTGGCACCGGCGCCGTAAAAGTAACGCCGGCGCATGATCCCAATGATTTTGAAATGGGCGCGCGGCATGGATTGGAACAGATTAAGGTCATTGAAAATGACGGCACCATGGCGAAGAACACAGGCAAATATGCTGGCATGGACCGGTATGAGTGCCGAAAAATGCTTTTAAAGGATCTGGAGGCAGCCGGCGTGCTGGTGTCGGTTGAGGAACATGAACATGCCGTTGGTCACTGTTCGCGCTGCCATACCACGGTTGAGCCATTGGTTTCCAAGCAGTGGTTTGTCCGGATGGAGTCGTTGGCAAAACCGGCGATTGCGGCGGTGAAAGATGGCCGTATTCAGTTTGTACCGGAGCGTTTTACCAAGATTTACTGCAACTGGCTGGAGAATATTCGTGATTGGTGTATTTCCCGTCAGTTATGGTGGGGGCATCGTATTCCGGCCTGGTATTGCGATGCGTGTGGGGATACGATTGTTTCCCGCACGGATTTGGCGGTTTGCCCGAAATGTGGCAGCCAGCATATTCATCAGGATGAGGATGTGTTGGATACCTGGTTCAGTTCGGGGCTATGGCCTTTTGAAACCATGGGGTGGCCGGATCAGACGCCGGAGCTGCAGCAGTTTTACCCCACCAGCGTTTTAGTGACCGGGTATGATATTATTTTCTTCTGGGTTGCGCGGATGGTTATGATGGGATTGGAGTTTGGTAAGGATATTCCCTTCCACCATGTCTTTATCCATGGACTGGTGCGGGATAGTCAGGGCCGCAAGATGAGCAAATCGCTGGGCAACGGCATTGATCCGGTAGAAGTTATTGATCAATATGGCGCTGATACGCTGCGCTTTATGCTGATCACGGGCAATACACCGGGAAATGATATGCGTTTTTATTGGGAACGGGTTGAATCGGCGCGAAATTTTGCCAATAAACTTTGGAACGCCTCGCGCTTTATGCTGATGAATCTGGAAGGGTTTGATCAAAGCTTTGTGCCGGCGGAGGAGGATTATACGCTGGCTGACCGCTGGATTTTGAGCCGTTATGCGAAAACGGTTCAGGCGGTTACGGAAAATCTGGAAAAATTCGAACTGGGCGAAGCGGCTCGCATGATTTATGAGTTTATTTGGAGTGAACTCTGCGACTGGTATATAGAGCTTGCGAAGGCGCGTCTTTACGACAAGGAGACTGTGCGTCCTCGTCAGACGGCGCAGTATGTATTAGGGTATGTTCTGGAGCATACTCTGCGGCTGCTACATCCGTTTATGCCGTTTATTACAGAAGAAATCTGGCAGCATATTCCGCATGAAGGCAAGAGCGTTATGGTTGCTGCCTGGCCGGCGAATGAGGTATGCAGGATAGACGATGCCGGGGAGGCTCAGATGACGGCCATTATGGAGACCATTAAGGCAATCCGCAATATGCGGGCGGAAGTGAACGCCGCTCCGGGTAAAAAGAGCGAGGCTATTTTACATTTTACCGACGAAAGCCTGCGGGCAGTTTTTCAGATGAATGAAGGTTATTTACGGGTTTTGGCAGCGGCGGAACCGGTGACCGTACAGCCGGCGACTGCCGCTAAGCCAGAGAATGCGATGGCTTCGGTGGTGAGCGGGGTCGAAATTTATCTGCCGCTACGGGGGCTGATTGATGTGGAAAAGGAATCAGCGCGGCTGCAGAAGGAACTGGCATCGCTGGACAGCGAGATTAAACGGGCCAAGGGGAAACTTAATAACGCTGGTTTTGTTGCTAAAGCCCCGGCTGATGTAGTGGCCAAGGAACGTGAAAAACAACAGGAGTATGAAGAAAAGAAAGCAGCTGTAGCGGAACGTCTTCACTATCTGGCTGCGCTCTGATGAGGCAGATAAGAAAATGAATTATCAGGAAGCTTTGATATATCTGGAAGAATTGCAGAAATTTGGCAGCAAGTTTGGGCTTGGGCGCATTGAGCGCCTGACAGAACTGCTGAAGCGGCCGCAGGATCGTTATCATACGATTCATGTTACCGGGACGAATGGCAAGGGTTCGGTGTCCAGTATGATTGCGTCGGTGCTGACACGGGCCGGGATACGTACCGGTCTTTATGTATCACCGCATCTTACGGCTTATACAGAACGGATTCAGATCGATGGCCAGGTAATTACTGAGGAAGATTTTGCCCGGTATCTGACGATTATACGCGGTCTGGCAGAGCAAATGGTTGCCGAGGGTGAGGAAAGTCCGACCCAGTTTGAGGTGCTTACCGCATTGGCTTTCCTGTATTTTGCTGAAAAAAAGGTAGAGTATGCCGTCATCGAGGTTGGTCTGGGTGGGTTATTGGATTCAACCAATGTGATCACGCCTGAGGTCTCGGTTATTACCAATGTAACCATGGAACATGCAGACCGCTGCGGAGGAACTTTGGAGGGGATAGCCCATCATAAAGCCGGCATTATCAAGGATGGGGTTCCGGTCGTGACTGCGGCTAAGGGAATGCCGCTGGAGATTTTGCGGGAGACGGCTCAGGAGAAAAATGCTGATATTTTTGTCGAGGGAGAAGATTTCCATTCCACTTTTGTGCAGTTTTATGGTTCTATGCAGCAATTAGAATTTAGTTCGGAGCTTTTGGGTGTCAATCATGAACGGTATGCTCTGCAGCTTTTGGGAACGCATCAGATTGAAAACAGCGCGTTGGCGATTATGACGGCGCAGCTGCTGCATAATCTTGACAGCCGGATTACACAAGAAACCATTACACAGGCATTGGCTGTTGCATCATGGCCAGGACGCTTTGAACGCATGGATATTGGCGGGCAGCATATTATTGTCGATGGCGCGCATAATCCTGCCGGGATGAAATCGCTCCGGTCCAGTTTGGATACGTATTTTCCTACCGCGGAACGAGTGTTTTTACTGGGGATGCTGCGCGATAAGGATATTGGCGCCATGCTGCCGGAACTTTTGCGCCCCAGCGATAAGGTCGTGCTGACAACGCCGGATTCGGATCGGGCAGCGGACCCGGGTGTGGTGGCCTATAAAGTGCATGCTCAGACGGTCGAAGTGGAAAACAATCGGGCGGCAGCTTTGGAAAGGGCGCTGGCCATAGCCGCAGCCGAGGAACGTCTGCTCTGCGTTGCCGGTTCTTTGTACTTGGTCGGAGAAATTCGGCAGTTGCTTTTGGCTAAAAAAGAACAAGCAGAAAGGTGAAATGCATGAATGTTTTTCGACGAAAGAGCTGCCTTTTGACGCTGGAGCGCTGGAGCTTTTATGCTTTGCTGGCGGAGGCTTTCTGCATTGCTGTCTGGCCGGCGGCTGCGATTGTATGTCTGTTGGCGGGATTTGTCGTCTGGCTGTTGCGGATGAAATTGGATTCTGGTTTTCATTTTCGCCGCGGTCCGTTGGATATCCCCGTGCTGCTGTTTGCCGGCCTGGGCGCGGTATCGGTAGCCGTATCGCCGGATCCGGCTTTCAGTTTTTACAATTATTATAATCTGGTGGGCGTGTATGTGCTGACATATCTTTTAGCCATGCAGACAACCACAAGGGAAGAACAGCTGAAACAATTGCTGCTGGCGATGGCGGCGGCGGCTTTGTGTACTGTGCTTTATGGTTTTTGGCAGTTTGCGTTTGGGATTGATACCAGCGCCATGAAGTGGGTGGATGGGAATGCTTTTCCTGAACTGAAGAAAAGGATATTCTCTACATGGGAAAACCCTAATATTTTTGCCGGCTATCTGGATGAAGTGATCTGTATGGTCTTCGCTTTCTTGGTTAACGAAAAAAGCGTTTGTCGTCGGTCTTTGTACGGCGGCATGATTCTGGCACTGGTTGTTTGCCTGGCTATGACTTATGCCCGCGGCGCCTGCTTGTCGCTGGCGGTGGTTCTGCTGGGTTATGGAATTTTGAAGGATCGTCGGGTTCTTTTGGGCTGTCTGGGACTGGGCGCCGTTATTCTACTGCTGGATCCGGCGCTGACCGAGCGGCTGCTGTCCGTGTTTACAAAAATGGATACATCTTCGGAAATGCGTCTGGCTCTTTGGGAAAGCACCGTCGCCATGATTCTGGATCATCCGCTGCTGGGCATCGGCTGGGGCGCTTATTGGATGGTGTATCCGGAATATGATTTTTATATTAATGATATTACGGTTCGCATTGTGCATGCGCATAATATGTATCTGAACTATGCTGCTGAAATCGGTATTCCCGGCGCATTGGCTTATCTTTGGTATTTTTTCGGGACGATGCGACTGGCTTTTTTACCGCTGCGGCGGTCAGTTTCACCTTTTTTGCAGGCTTTGCGGCTGGGCATCGGTCTGGCTCTGGTCTCGGTGGCCCTCGGCGGGCTGACGGATGATGTGCTGTTCAATATCCCGACGTCTATGCTGCTTTGGCTGCTCTGCGCCATGGCTGCTGTTAGTGGGAGAGAAGATATTTTAGGAGGGGATTATTGTGAAAGGACAGCCGGTGATTTCAAAAGCCACCATTGATCGGTTACCGCTTTATTTTCGTACATTGCGGCTGGTACAGGATGAAGGCATCGACATCATTTCATCGGATGAACTCGGCCGCCGCCTGAGTATTACGCCGGAACAAATACGCAAGGACCTGGCGGCTTTCGGGCAGTTTGGAAAAAAGGGCGTCGGTTATTATGTCAATGAACTGAAACATCGGGTGGGCGAAATCCTGGGACTTGATCACCATTGGAACATTGCTATTGTCGGCATTGGCCATTTGGGAGCGGCATTGGCAAATTATCAAAATTTTATCGCACTTGGCTTCAACTTAGTGGCATTATTTGATCAGGATCCCAAGGTGGTCGGCCTGACGGTAAACCATTTGCCGGTCAGTCACATCAGCGAGTTTCCGGCGATAGCCCAGAAGCGGAATATCAACATTGCGATTCTAGCGGTTCCGGCGGTTTTTGCTCAGGAAGCAGCGGATCGGATCATCGCTTCCGGCGTCAGCGGCATCTGGAACTTTGCTCCGGTCAAACTGCAGATTCCCGAGGGAATTCATATTGTCAATGAGGATTTATCGGTTGGCCTTAGTAGTTTATCTTATCATCTGACCCGCAATTTATAAGGGGTTTGGGTGAATGATAGAAAAAATTAATGCATCCCCCAGGCAACTATAGTTAAATTAAAAGATTAGAATGTTTTTTTTGAAAATAGTCAAAAAAGCAGGTAAGAATCCATGTTATCATCTTGACGGTCATCGCCCAGAGTGGTATGCTTGTTCTTGGGTTAGATTGATGTGAATAGGTACGAAAAGTCCCCCGCCGAAGATGCTGCGAATTGATATATGCGGGATATCATGAATGCATCGGTGGCGGGGCAAGGTCGTGCCCGCACATCAAAAAATACAGGCCTGTTGTGGCCTGAAAATGAGGGAGGATTTCTTAATGATTGATATTACCGATCGCGTACGCAACAAGGCTCTGCGTGACAGAATTGTTACAGCTGAAGAAGCTGCGGCTTTCATCACGCCGGGTATGAATGTTGGTGCGAGTGGATTCACCCCTTCAGGGTATCCAAAGGCGGTTCCTCTTGCGCTGGCTGAGCGCATGAAGAAAACCCCATTCAAAATCAATTTGTGGACAGGCGCTTCCGTCGGTCCGGAACTTGATGGGGCTCTGGCTCAGGTAAACGGTATTGGTTTCCGTATGCCATATCAGACGAACAAGGATATCCGCAATGCAATCAACCGGGGCGATATTGATTACTGTGACCTTCATCTTAGTGAATCGGCACAGCTTGCTCGCTATGGCTACATGCACGGCAACAAGATTGACGTAGCAATTATTGAAGCTTGCTTTATTGATGAACAGGGACATATTTTCCCAACGACGTCGATGGGCAATTCGGCTTCTTACGTCAAGACGGCAGATGTAGTTATTATTGAGGTCAATACAACGCAGCCGGTTGAGCTTTGTGGCATGCATGATGTATTTGTTCCGGAAGACCCGCCGTACCGCCAGCCGCTCGGAGTTGTCGCACCTGACACCCGCATCGGCAAACCGTACATTGAGTGCCCGCTTTCCAAGATCAAGTACATTGTTCCTTGTGACATCCCGGATCACACGCGTCCACTGGGTGCGATTGATGATGACGCAAGGGCAATGTCTAAGCACTTTGTTGAGTTCCTCAAGCAGGAAGTTGCAGAAGGCCGTATGCCGAAAAATCTTCTTCCGCTCCAGTCTGGTGTTGGCAATGTTGCTAACGCTGTCATCAGCGGATTGAAGGATTCTGACTTTGAGCACATGACGGTTTATACTGAAGTTATTCAGGACGGCATGTTCGACTTGTTCGATGCCGGCAAACTGGATTTTGCATCCGGTACTTCGCTTTCTCCGTCACCTGAAGGACAGAAACGCTTCTACAGCAATCTCGATGCTTATGTACCGAAACTGTTGCTCCGGCCGGAAGAAATCTCGAATAGCCCGGAAGTGGCACGCCGCATTGGCGTTATTGCCATGAATACGGCAATTGAGTGCGACATTTATGGTAATGTCAACTCAACCCGCATCAATGGCTCCCGCCTGATGAATGGTATCGGCGGCAGCGGCGACTTTGCCCGCGGCGGTGCGCTCTCCGTATTCTTCTCCGTTTCTACGGCGAAGGACGGCGCGCTTTCTTCCATCGTTCCGATGGTTTCACACGTTGACCATATCCCGCAGGATGTTGACGTTATCTGCACCGAGCAGGGTTTAGCTGATTTGCGCGGCCTTTCCGCGAAACAGCGCGCTTTGGAAATTATTGATAAGTGCGTTCATCCGGATTATAAGCCACTGCTTCTCGACTATTTCAAACGGGCGGTTGCCGCGACCAAGAATGCTGATACTCCGCACATTCTCGAGGAAGCACTGTCTTGGCATGTCAGAGCCATGAAAACTGGCTCCATGAAGAAATAACACAGAAAAAATAATAGGAGGGTAAAATCCATTATGAGCAATGAAAAAATCCAAGCTGAGTTGGAAAAGTATGAAGCCAATGTAGCCAAAGCACTCGCTAAGTTCCCAGAGCGTAAAAACATCCCTGAGCAGCGTCTCTACACGCCGCTTGATATCCAGGGTGATGATTATGCCGATGAGATCAGCTTCCCAGGCGTATATCCTTATACCCGCGGCGTACAGCCGACGATGTATCGGGGCCGTTTCTGGACGATGCGTATGTATGCTGGCTTCTCTACTGCAGAAGAGTCCAACAAACGTTATCGTTACCTGATCGAGTCCGGCGCTACGGGTCTTTCCTGCGCATTCGATCTTCCGACGCAGATTGGCTATGATTCCGATGATCCGATTTCTGAAGGCGAAGTTGGTAAAGTCGGTGTTGCTATTGACTCTCTCGCTGATATGGAAGTCCTCTTTGATAAAATCGATCTGGGCAAAGTTTCCACTTCAATGACGATCAATGCTCCGGCATCCGTACTGCTCGCTATGTACATTGCCGTTGGTGAGAAACAGGGCGTTCCTGCGGATCAGCTCAAAGGCACGATCCAGAATGATATTCTTAAAGAGTACGCTGCTCGCGGCACGTACATTTTCCCGCCGCGTCCTTCGATGCGTCTCATTACGAACATCTTCGCATATTGCTCGAAGAATGTACCGAAGTGGAACACGATTTCCATCTCCGGCTATCATATCCGTGAGGCTGGTTCTACGGCAGCTCAGGAAATCGCTTTCACCATTGCTGATGGTATCGCATACTGCGAAGCCGCTATCAAAGCCGGCCTCGATGTAGATTCCTTCGCTGGCCGCCTTTCCTTCTTCTGGAATGCGCATAACAATGTCCTTGAGGAAGTTGCTAAGTTCCGCGCTTCCCGCCGTATCTGGGCAAAGGTCATGAAAGAGCGCTTCCATGCACAGAAGGCTAAGTCCATGATGCTCCGTTTCCACACGCAGACTGCTGGTTCAATGCTTACTGCACAGCAGCCGAATAACAATATTGTCCGCGTAGCTCTCCAGACAGCAGCTGCTGTTATGGGCGGCACGCAGTCCCTCCATACGAATTCCCGCGATGAAGCGCTGGCTCTTCCGACGGCTGAAGCTGTAATGATCGCTCTTCGCACGCAGCAGATTGTTGCTTACGAAAGCGGCCTGGCTGATGTTATCGATCCGCTCGCTGGTTCCTACTATGTAGAAGCTATGACGGATCGCATCGAGAAGGAAGCTATGGAATACATTCAGAAGATTGACGATATGGGCGGCGCCGTTGATGCTATTGAAAAGGGCTACATCCAGAAGGAAATTCAGGATAGCGCTTACAAATGGCAGATGGATGTTGAGTCCGGTGCTAAGACTATCGTTGGCGTCAACAAGTTCCAGATTGAGGAAGAACCGCCGAAAGGCCTGCTCCGTGTAGATGCTTCAGTTGGTGAGAAGCAGAAGGCTAAGCTGCATGAGATGAAAGCAAAACGTGATAACGCTGCTGTTCAGAAGACATTGGCTGATCTCAAAGCTGCTTGCGCAGACGAGAATGAGAACCTCATGCCTTATATTCTCAATGCTGTACGCACGTATGCAACGCTCGGTGAAATTTGTGGCGTAATGCGTCAGGTATTTGGCGAATATGAAGCTCATGTTAGCCTTTAATAACTAAGAGTTGGAGGGAATTTTGAAATGGACAAACGTATTAGAGTATTAGTAGCAAAACCAGGCTTGGATGGTCATGATCGTGGCGCTAAAGTTGTTGCTCGTGCCCTTCGTGATGCAGGCTTTGAAGTCGTATACACTGGCCTTCGCCAGACTCCGGAGCAGATTGCTGAAGCAGCTATGCAGGAGGATGTTAATGTTGTAGCCATGAGTATCCTTTCCGGTGCTCATCCGCATCTTTTCCCGAAAGTTGTTGATCTCGTTCGCGGCAAGGGTATGAAGGATTGTCTTATCATTGGCGGCGGCGTTATTCCGGAAAGCGATATTCCGGCTCTTAAAGCTGCTGGCATTGCTGAAGTCTTCACTCCGGGAACTCCGACCGGCAAGATCGTTGAGTTCATTAAAGCCAACGTGAAATAATTTGGTGTACTGAAGTTTGCCCTCTTGGAAAAATTTTCTTAGAGGGCAAGCTTTATACTACTGCCAAAGGTGGTGCATTTAATGGAGGATATAGCACAGGAACTTTTGAATGGCAGCCGGTTAGCTTTGTCACGCGCAATCACAGCAATTGAGAATGAGTATGATAATGCAACGGCTATCATGAAGAAACTCTATCCACATACTGGACATGCTTATGTGCTCGGTATTACCGGCCCTCCGGGTGCTGGTAAGAGTACTTTGACCGATAAGCTTGCGAAAGAATATCGTAAGCAGGGCAAAACCGTTGGTATTGTAGCAATTGACCCAACTAGTCCTTTCTCTGGCGGTGCGATACTAGGTGATCGTATTCGCATGAACAGCCTTACCTTGGATGAAGGCGTGTTTATCCGGAGCATGGGAACACGAGGCAGCTTAGGTGGTTTGTCACATAAGACTGCAGATGCAGTTAAAGCCATGGATGCTTTTGGAATGGATGTAATCTTTGTCGAGACAGTTGGCGTAGGCCAGTCGGAAGTTGATATCGTGAAAGCGGCGGATACGACGATGGTCGTGCTGATTCCTGGCATGGGCGACGATATTCAGGCAATCAAAGCTGGTATCCTTGAAATTGGCGATATTTTCGCAATTAATAAGGCAGACCATGATGGCGCAGACAAACTGGTAACCGAGCTTAACATGATGTTGGACCTTGATGGCGTTATGAAAGAATGGCGGCCGCCGATTATGAAGGCTGTAGCCAATCAGAATATCGGTGTCACGGAATTAGTGGAGACATTTAAAAAACATCATGATCATATCGTCAGCAGTGGGCAATTGACTCAAAGACGTACCGAACGTACAAAGAATGAAATGCTGGATCTTTTGAGCAGCAATATTGGTTCTTATATTACGCGCAATATCGTTGACACGGGAAAAATTGATAAAATGGTCGAGGATATTAAGGCGCATAAGACAGATCCGTATACGGTTGTCAATGAGATTTTGCAAAATATGCTTAAATAATAAGCAAATTTAATTTGGGAGGTTTTATCATGAGTTTCAAAGTTATTGGTGTAGATCATATTGGTATTGCTTGCGCTGATCTTGAAGAAGGCAGCAAGTTCTGGGGCGAGGCTCTGGGCATTGCCAGTTCCGGCAAAGAGACGGTTGCGGAGCAGAAGGTAACGACTGTTTTCCATCCGATGTGGAATGGCGCTCAGATCGAGCTCCTCGTTGCTACGGATCCGACCAGCCCGATTGCTAAGTTCATGGAGAAGCAGGGCGGCCGCGGCGGCGTTCAGCATGTTGCTATTCGTGTTGATAACATCGAAGCTGCTATTGCTGATCTGCAGGCAAAGGGCGTTACGATGATTGATAAAGCACCGCGTAAAGGTGCCGGCGGCGTTGACATCGCTTTTGTACATCCTAAGTGCACGGGCGGCGTACTTCTTGAACTCTGCCAGGAGAAATAATTTTTTCAAAACACTTGCAAAAATTCAGTTTTTCGTGCAAAATAGAACATGGTAATAGAAGGATAATTTTTATAATTAATTCCTTTAGGAGGTAGAAAATGGCTACTGTTCAGGAAAAGATTAAGTTAATGAAATCCAAAAAAGAACATGTCATGCAGGGTGGTGGCCCGAAGCGCATTGAGAAGCAGCATGAAAAGGGTAAGCTGACTGCTCGTGAGCGTCTTGATTTGCTCTTTGATGAGGGGACTTTCGTTGAACTCGATGCGTTAGTTCATCATCGCTGCACGAACTTCGGTCAGGAAAAGAAAGAACTTCCGGGCGAAGGCGTTGTAGTTGGGTATGGTACGGTTGATGGCCGTCTGGTTTATGCGTTTGCGCAGGACTTCACGGTTGAAGGCGGTTCCCTTGGTGAAATGCATGCAAAGAAGATCTGGAAAGTTCAGGATCTCGCAATGAAGATGGGCGCACCTTGCATCGGTTTGAACGATTCAGGCGGAGCTCGTATTCAGGAAGCTTGCGATGCACTTTGCGGCTATGGCGGAATTTTCTTCCGCAATACGGCTGGTTCCGGCGTGATTCCGCAGATTTCTGCAATCATGGGACCATGCGCAGGCGGCGCTGTTTATTCCCCGGCGATCACTGACTTTATCTATATGGTAAAGAATACGAGCCAGATGTTCATCACTGGTCCGGCTGTTATCAAATCGGTAACGGGTGAGGAAGTCACGGCTGAACAGCTTGGCGGCGCAATGACGCATAACACCACTTCTGGCGTTGCTCATTTCGCAGCTGAAAATGATGAGGACTGCATTAAGCAGATTCGCTATCTCCTTGGGTTCCTTCCGAGTAACAATATGGAAGAGACTCCTTTGGTTGAGACGAACGATGATCCGACTCGTATGGATGAGAACCTTAATACGGTTATTCCGGATAATCCGAATAGCCCGTATGACATGAAGGATGTCATTCGTATGATCGTTGATGATGGTGAATTCTATGAAGTACATCAGCACTTCGCAAAGAATATCATCACTTGCTTTGCACGTTTTGATGGCCGTACGGTTGGCATCATTGCCAATGAGCCGGCTGTTATGGCAGGTTGCCTCGATGTAAACGCTTCGGATAAATCTTCGCGGTTCATTCGTTTCTGCGATGCATTCAATATTCCGCTCGTTAACCTCGTCGATGTACCGGGCTTCCTCCCAGGCGTAAACCAGGAATACAACGGCATTATTCGTCATGGTGCGAAGATGCTGTATGCATATAGCGAAGCTACTGTTCCTAAGATTACGGTTATTCTCCGCAAATCTTACGGCGGTTCTTACATTGCAATGTGCAGCCGTGAAGTTGGTGCGGATCAGGTTATTGCTTGGCCGTCGGCTGAAATTGCCGTTATGGGACCTGCTGGCGCAGCGAACATCATCTTCAAGAAGGATCCGGATGTTAAGCAGAAGACTGCTGAATATGTTGAGGAATTCGCTACTCCTTACAAGGCAGCTGAGCGCGGCTATGTAGACTATGTCGTTGAGCCGAAAGAGACGCGTCCGCGTATCATTCAGTCCCTCAACATGCTTGCTAGCAAGCGTGAAGTAGGTCCGGCCAAGAAACATGGTAATATTCCATTGTAATTGGGGGTCCTGTTAAATGGGTATGGATGTAGATTCTGAGGTCGTGGCTGCTATTTCAGCAGCGGTTCAACTGATGTGCGGAAAGCAGTATGTTGCCGTACATATTGAGCATAACAGCCTGTGGACGATTGCAGGCCGTATTCTCAGGTAATTCTGGGATAGAGGCCGGCGTTCTAAAAAATATATGATGTTTTGGAGGAATTTTAAGTGAAAAAGTTCAACATTACCGTAAACGGAAGTTCCTATGCAGTAGAAGTTGAGGAAGTTGGCGGCGCAGCAGCTCCGAAAGCAGCAGCTCCGAAAGCAGCAGCAGCTCCGGCTCCGGCAGCAGCTCCAGCTCCGGCAGCAGCTCCGGTAGCAGCAGCTCCGGCAGCAAAAGCTGCAGGTGCTGGCGAGCATGCTATTAGTGCTCCAATGCCTGGTAAAATCCTCAAGATCCTTGTAACCGAGGGTCAGCATGTTAAGGCTGGCGATAACCTCATGATGCTCGAAGCTATGAAGATGCAGAATGAGATGCTCGCTGACTGCGATGCTGTAGTTAAAGCGATCAACGTATCGGTTGGCCAGACTGTAAAAGTTGGCGATTCGCTCGCTATTCTCGGTTAATCTGTTTTGCAGAAAAACTGAATCAGAGAAAGCACCTCTTTTGAGGTGCTTTTTTTGTTCGTTTTTCGTTATAGCGTTAAGCATCGTACGCAAAAAATAGAATTCTAGAATGGCAGAAAAGCAATATATTTTTTATAAAATTTTTTCTGGCTTGTAATTTTTTACATAATAATGTATGATACTAAATAGTAAAATTACTAATTAATAAGAGATGCATTTTTATCTTGCTGATTTACGGGGGGATTTGTTTTGAGAAAGAAAAGTGTCATGCTGGTTATGGTTTTATTGTTGTCCTGTTTGGTCTTAGCGGGCTGCGGCGGTGCTCCGGCCAAGGAAAAAGACACAGCTTCAGCGGAGAAGGGATTAAAGATTGTGACGTCTTTTTATCCGATGTATGTTGCGACAATCAATATTACCAAGGGTATTGACGGGGTAGAAGTCACGAATATGACGAAACCGCAGACCGGTTGCCTGCATGACTATCAATTGACGACTGAAGATATGAAAAAACTGGAACAGGCTAATGTATTTGTGGTCAATGGCGGCGGCATGGAAGCTTTTCTGGATAAAGTTATTAAGCAGCAAAAAAATCTGTCTATTGTGGATGCCTCGAAAGATATTCCGTTGTTGCAGGGGGAAGATGGGCCAAATCCGCATGTTTGGGTCAGCGTATCCAATGCGATTCAGCAGGTGAAGAATATTGCCAATCAGCTGGCTGTGATTGATCCGGCACATGAGGCCGCTTATCGGGCGAATGCTTTAGATTATGTACAGCGGCTGTCCGCCTTGAAAAGGGAAATGCATCAGGAATTGGATGCGCTGCCGCATCATGATATTGTGACTTTTCACGAAGCGTTTCCTTACTTTGCGCAGGAATTTAATTTGAATATCGTGAGCGTAGTAGAACGGGAACCAGGTTCTGAACCTTCGCCGCAGGAATTAGAAAATACAGTGGCGCAAGTTAAAGCTTTGCCGGTTAAGGTTTTGTTTACCGAGCCGCAGTATCCTAAAGGAGCGGCGCAGACCATTGCGCGTGAGACCGGCGCAAAAATTTATCAGTTGGATCCTTGTGTTACCGGAGAAGCGGTTCCGTCCGCGGCGGATTCTTATATCAAGGCCATGAAAGAAAATGCCCGGGTCCTTCAGGAAGCTTTAAAGTAAAGGAGATTTGGTTTAGACAGCGGTTTACTGCCGCCTCACTTCTATTCTGGTTGCTCTTGCTGCAACGTCAACAGAGGGGGGCGTTGCAGCAAGAGCAAGTTTGTCATTCAGATAAAGAGTTTTATGGAAAAGAAGCTGTTCATAGCAGCTTCTTTTTCGTTTGTAAAAAAGACTTGCAAAAAGTCAAAATGTCAAATATAATAAAAGAAAGTCAAATAGTCAATTCATAGAATGATGAGGGTGAGAAAATGAGTAATATAGCTGATTTGATTGAGGCATATATTTTGCGGCAGTTGGCAGCTCAGCAGGATGGTCGGGTCGAGCTTAGGCGAACGGATCTTGCCGATGAGATTTCTTGTGCACCGTCGCAGATCAGCTACGTGCTGAGCACTCGCTTTACCCCAGCAAAGGGGTTCGTGGTGGAATCGCGGCGCGGTCTGGGCGGATTTATCCGCATAGCGCAGGTTCCGGTACAAAATCTGGTTTATCAGGATATGCTGGGCAAGGTAGATGAAAATACACCCTGTGAGGTTGTACAGTCTATGGTTCGTTATTTGCTGCAGCATCAGTTGGTGACCAATCGGGAGGCAGCCTTGATGATGCAGGCTGTAGCCGGGGCCTATGCAACGATGGAACCGGTCGACCGGGTTCATATGGTGAAAGCACTGTTATTGACGTTAGAAAATTTTTCTTAGAAGGGGGTTCGTGTATATGTTATGTGATGACTGCAAAAAAAATGAGGCTTGTGTGCATATCACACAGATCAGCCCAGAGGGCAAGATAGATAAAAATTTATGTGAAAAATGTGCGGCGAAGTATGGTAATCTACTCTTGCAACAGGGGGATAAAAATTTTACTGTTAATGATTTTTTAAAGGGCGTTTTCAGTAAGGTCCCACAAGGAGCGACGGAAGAAACGGCAGGACCGGATCTTGTTTGTCCAAATTGCGGCATGTCGTATCGGGATTTTCAGCAGACGGGAAAAATTGGCTGCAGCGTCTGTTATGATACGTTTCGGCGTCAGTTGACGCCAATCCTTACTCGTATTCATGGTTCCAGTACGCATAGCGGGAAGATCCCGCTTCGTTCCGGCGGAAAGTTGGTTGTACAGCATGAATTGACTCTTTTAAGGGATCGTTTGCAGGATTGTGTAGCCCGAGAGGAATATGAAAAAGCGGCGGAGTATCGGGACCAGATCAAAGCATTGGAACAAAAGCTGACCACCGCTTCAGAAACGGGGGATGCAGCATGTCAGTGATGGATTTGTATCGGGATTATCGTTTGCCGTGGATGCAGTCGGGAAAAGAAAGCGATATTGTGATTTCCAGCCGGGTTCGCCTGGCAAGAAATTTTTCCCGCTTGCCTTTTCCTAATCGGGCTGATTTTACTCAATTGGCAGCCGTGCAGGAAATGGCGGCGTCTATTTTCAGTGATCTGGAATCAGCTTGTAATGAAGAGTTTGATGCAATTGGGATGGATGCGCTGACTCCGCTGGAACGCAGTGTACTGGTCGAAAAGCAGCTGATCAGTCGCAATCTGATTAAAAAACCGCAGTATCGCAGTGTGTATGTAAGCCATGACCGCCGTTGCAGCGTGATGGTCAACGAAGAGGATCATTTACGGATTCAGTGCATGGCGGCCGGGCTTGATCTAGCAGCGCCGTTTGCCCTGGCGTCACGGATGGATGATGCGGTAGAGGCGAAGCTGGATATTGCCTTTGATGAAAAGATGGGCTATCTTACCTCTTGCCCAACCAATCTGGGTACAGGTTTGCGGGCATCCGTGCTGCTGCATTTGCCAGGATTGGTCTTTACGCGGAATATGAATAATATCATTAATATTTCGCAGCAGTTGGGGCTTTCGGTGCGCGGTATGTATGGCGAAGGCACCGAGACGGTGGGGAATGTTTTTCAGGTGTCAAATCAGTTGACGTTGGGCTTCACCGAGCAGGGGATTTTGGATAATCTGACAAGTGCGGTGAAAGAAATTATCGAGAATGAGCGGCGGGCCCGCAAGGCGCTGATGCTTTATACGAAAGATCGTATCGAGGACGTTGTCTGGCGGGCCTTTGGCACGCTGAAGTATGCACGCTTTATTGGGGAGACGGAAGTGCTGCAGCTTTTGAGCAAGGTGCGGCTGGGAATTGATCTCGGCTTGATTAACGAAGCGATGCCGGAGCAATATCCGGAACTGATTCTGGCTAGTCGCCCCAGCTACTTGCAGAATCTGATGAATAATGAGAATATGTCAAAAAATGAAATCGACCGAAAGCGTGCGGAGATGGTTCGCCGTATCCTGGCGGGCGAAAGTGCAGGTCAGGAGTGATAAATATGAACACCAAGTTTACGGCCCGGGCAATTAAGGTTCTGGAGTATGCGCAGTATGAGGCACAGGATCTGGAACAGAATTTTATTGGTACGGAACATTTGCTGCTGGGCTTGCTGCATGAACAGGATGGAATTGCCGCGCGGGCGCTCAAGGCGCTGGGACTGGATCTGGATATGGTCCGGGAGCGGGTAGAGAGCGTTCTGGGCAGCGATGAGGACGCTCCGTCGGAGAATCCTTATTATACGCCGCGGGCTAAGCGGGTTATGGAACTGGCAGTTGATGAAGCTCGTTCCTTTGGACATAATTATATTGGTACGGAGCACATTCTGCTGGGATTGATTCGTGAAAATGAGGGCGCTGCTGCCCGGGTTTTGATTTCGCTGGGCGCCGACCTGACAATTGTACGCTCTACGGTGGTCGATATGCTGGGAGGGAACCGGGCCGATACAAACGGCAGCCATGAGCAGGGGAACGGCCATAGCGAAGGCGGTCAGGATAATGCCGGAACGCCGCTGCTCGATCAGTATGGCCGCTGTCTGAATGATCTGGCGGCACAGGATAAAATGGATCCTGTTATCGGACGAGAAAAAGAAATCCAGCGGGTTATTCAGATTTTGTCGCGGCGCACCAAAAACAATCCAATTCTTATTGGCGAGCCCGGCGTAGGTAAAACCGCTATTGCCGAGGGGTTGGCGCAGTGCATCGTACAGGGGACAGTGCCCTATATGCTGGTCGATAAACGCGTGGTGTCGCTGAGCATGGCTTCGATTGTTGCCGGCGCTAAATATCGCGGCGAATTTGAAGAGCGGCTCAAGAAGATCATGGATGAGATTCGTCAGGCGGGCAATATTATTTTGTTTATTGATGAACTGCATACGCTGATTGGCGCCGGGGCAGCCGAAGGATCAATTGACGCGGCCAATATCATGAAGCCGGCGTTGTCGCGGGGAGAGATCCAGGTTATCGGGGCAACGACACTGAAAGAATATAAAAAATATATTGAGAAAGATTCCGCGCTGGAGCGTCGTTTTCAGCCGATTATGGTCGGAGAACCGGGCGTGGCCGATGCTATCCGTATTCTTACCGGATTGCGGGATAAATATGAAGCGTTTCATCGGGCACAGATTACCGATGAAGCCATTGAAGCGGCGGTCAAGCTTTCCCATCGGTACATTTCGGATCGTTTTTTACCGGATAAGGCGATTGATCTGATGGATGAAGCTGCATCCAAGGTGCGCATGAAGGCGGTGGCGCAGCCGGATGATGTAAAAGCAATTGAACAGCATCTGTCGGAGTTGAAGTGTGAGAAAGAAGCGGCGATTACGGCGCAGGAATATGAGCGGGCGGCCAAGCTGCGGGATGAAGAAAGCGGTGTTAAGCAGGAGCTGGCCGCGGCTAAAGAACAGTGGCAGCAAAGGGAAAATACCCGTATTGTGGTTGGCGCCGATGATATTGCGGAAGTTGTGGCCTTATGGACAGGGATTCCGGTACAGCGGCTGGCAGCAAAGGAATCCGAACGGCTGCTGCATTTGGAAAAAATTCTTACGCAGCGAGTAGTCGGTCAAAAAGAAGCGGTTGTGGCGGTTTCAAAGGCCATCCGTCGGGCGCGGGCCGGACTTAAAGATCCGAAACGCCCCATTGGGTCATTCTTGTTTTTGGGACCGACCGGCGTTGGGAAGACCGAGCTGGCCAGGACTCTGGCGGAAGCTTTGTTCGGCAGCGAAGATGCAATTATCCGGTTTGATATGTCGGAGTATATGGAAAAATTTACGGTATCGCGTCTGGTCGGCGCGCCTCCGGGCTATGTTGGTTATGAGGAGGGCGGACAGCTGACCGATGCGGTTCGGCGGAAACCTTATTCTATCATTTTGCTGGATGAGATTGAAAAGGCGCATTATGATGTGTTCAATATTTTACTGCAGGTACTGGAAGATGGTCGGTTGACCGATAGCCAGGGACGTACGGTTGACTTTAAAAATACAGTCATTATCATGACATCGAATGTCGGGGCTGATTTTTTACGTGAAGAAGGAACAACGGTCGGTTTTTCTACGCAGCAGGAAACGGCGGAAGATCGTTCCCGGCTGGCCCAAAAAAGAGTGATGTCCGAAGTGCGGAAACTTTTTAAACCAGAATTCTTGAACCGGATTGATGAGTTGCTGATTTTTCATCCGCTGGGCAAGAATGAGCTGGCTGCGATTGTCGACATTTTGCTGCATGATGTCCGAGATCGCTTGGCAGAGAAGCAGATCCGGATGGATATCAGCCCAGCCGCTAAGGCAAAGCTGATTGAAAAGGGCACAGACTTTAAATTTGGCGCGCGTCCGTTGAAACGGGCCGTACAGAAACTGGTGGAGGATGAAATAGCCGAACGTTTGCTGGCCAAGGAGTTTAAGGCGGGAGATACGATTTATATCAAGAAAGTGGATAATAAATTGGATTTTGTGCGGAAAACCGAACCGGCGGCAGAGGAGAGTTATGCGTCCGCAGAAGAATAAACTGGCTCCGGATACGGCAGCGGCGCGGCTGAAAAATTTTGGCCTCAATCTGGTTTTGGCCTGCAGCTGGTTGTTTCGTCGGAGTGTCCGGCGGTTGAAAAGAGTATGGCAAAGGAAGGATGGATAGGGTGGCGAAGGCAAAGACAGCATATGTCTGTCAGGAATGCGGCTATGATTCGGTGAAGTGGCTGGGACGCTGCCCGGGGTGCGGCGCCTGGAATACGATGGTTGAAGAAAAGGTCCAGTCGGCTAAAGCTGCAAAAGGAATCCGTCTTGGTCTTTCGGATGCGGCGTCGCCACAACCGATCGCAGCGGTCGAAACCGAGGATTTGCCTCGTTTTCCGACGGGGTCGGCAGAACTGGATCGGGTTTTGGGCGGCGGTATTATACCGGGGTCAGTGGTGCTTATCGCCGGGGATCCGGGCGTCGGCAAGTCAAGCCTGACGCTCAGCGTCTGCGCTGCGGTTGCTCGCTGCGGTAAAAAAGTATTGTATGTGACCGGTGAGGAAAGTACGCGGCAGGTGCGTCTGCGTGCCGATCGGCTGGATGCTTTGGCAGAGGGTCTTTATGTCGTTAGTGAAACCAATCTGGAAACGATTGCCCGTCATATTGAAAACATCCGTCCGGAACTTTTGATCATTGACTCCATACAGACAATTTTTCGGCCGGACATTGAGAGCGCGCCCGGCAGTGTGAGTCAGGTGCGGGAATGCAGCGTGGAGCTGCTGCGCATTGCTAAGACGCAGGGCATTGCCGCATTTATTGTCGGTCATGTAACAAAGGATGGCAGTTTGGCCGGGCCGCGAGTATTGGAACATATCGTAGATACAGTGCTTTTTTTTGAAGGAGAGAAAAATGCCGAGTATCGTGTGCTGCGCGCAGTGAAGAATCGTTTCGGCAGTACGAATGAAATCGGGCTTTTTGAGATGCGCGATACGGGATTGACGGATGTGCCGGATGCTTCCAAGTTATTTTTGTCTGATCGACGGGCGGATTCTGGTACGGTTATTATTCCCACGGTGGAAGGTACGCGTCCGTTGTTGGTGGAATTGCAGGCGCTGGTGGCCCAGACGCCGTATGTGCCGCCTCGGAGGACTTCGGATGCAGTGGATATCAAACGATTGCAGCTGTTACTGGCTGTTTTAGAAAAGAGGGTTCATCTTTCGGTCGGGGCTTGTGATGTTTATGTGAAGGCAGCGGGCGGCATTAAAATTGATGAACCGGCGGCTGATCTTGGCCTTTGTATCGCGATGGCTTCCAGTTTTGCCAATCGTTTGCTGCGGCCGCAGACCATCGTGTTCGGCGAAGTTGGTCTGGCCGGAGATGTTCGGGCGGTCAGTCAAGCGGATACCCGGCTGCGGGAAGCTTTTCGACTGGGTTTTACGGCGGCCGTGCTGCCAAAGAAAAATTATGAACGGCTGGAAGGTCATGGCCCAGCGGGTATGACTTTACTGCCGACGGCAACGATTGGCGATGCTTTGCGTCTTGCCCTGCCGAAAACAGAATAAAACATAAAAAAGGAGCTGTGAAATAACGCCCCTATAAAAATAAATGAGGATCACTGGCTCGAAAGAGTCGGTGATCCTCATTTTGTGGTAAAATTTTACGTAACTAATGAAAAATTCAACCATTAATTATTTTAAAACAAAACAGGCTCTTTTGCCACTGTTTATTTCAGATTATCTGGATATCTGCGATCCTGTGCTGGTTTTTGACAGATTTATGGAGGAAATCGATTTGGAGAAATACCTGAGAAATGTTCCAACTCACGTTACCGGACGTATCAGGTACAACCCGACCAGCATGTTGAAAACAATCTTATTCGGATTTATGACAAATGGATATACCTCGCTCCGCGAACTCGAAGATTGCTGTAAAGTCAATCTTCGCTTTATGTATCTCATGGAACATGAGACACCATCTTACCGCACTTTCGGATATTTTATCGAAAATATGCTCAAACCATCCGTTGAGGAATTGTTCAGCGAGATCAACAAGAAAATATTTGCCAAAGACCATGTAGACTTGAGCCATCTGTATATCGACGGTTCGAAATTTGAGGCAAATGCCAATAAATACAGCTGGGTATGGAAGAAAGCGACTGAAAAGTCTAGATATAGACTTTTTGAAAAGCTCACGGGTTTGCTCAATGAAATTAACGACGATCTTGCCAGCTTTGGCATCAAAATTGATACGAATTCCGAATACGTTCCTGAATATCTCAATGAAGTAACGAATCGGTATGCCAAAATCTATGAAATAGATGAAACAAAATTTGTCCATGGAAAAGGCCATCGAAAAACATCTCAGCAGCGCTATTACGAGCGTCTTCAGGAATATACAGCGAAACTCAAAGAATATGTTGAAAAGATAACAGTTTGTGGTCCAGAACGGAACAGTTATTCCAAGACAGACCACTCTGCTACATTCATGCGGATCAAAACCGATTATATGGGCAACGACCAGCTCCTGCCAGCCTACAATGTTCAATTTGGCATTGCGGATGAATACATAGCCGTAGCTGACGTAAATCAATACCGTTCAGACATGGATTGTTTCGTTCCCTTACTGGAGAAATTTCATAATACCTACGGGTTTTATCCAAAGTATCCCGTTGCTGACGCAGGATATGGTTCATACAATAATTATATTTACTGCGAGCAACACGGAATGGAAAAGTACATGAAATTCACTATGTACAAGAAAGAAACTACTGACGCGAAGTATCGAGATAATCCGTTTCGGGCAGTGAATTTCAAGATTGACGAAGAAGGCACACTGCGTTGTCCGGCCGGACAGGCATTTCATCTTCAATACAGAAGAAATATAAAAGGGAATCGATACGGACGTCAGGAAGAAGTCTACCAGTGCGAAAATTGCACGGATTGTCCTTATGCCTCCGAGTGTAAAAAGACAGATAAAAATAGGACGATTCGTCTTAACCAGGAACTAACCTCCATGCATCGAGAAGTAGTGAATAACCTGGAAAGTATTCAAGGAGCGCTTCTTCGTATGAATCGCTCCATTCAATCCGAAGGTACTTTTGGCATCATGAAAAATAACCGCTGGTACAAAAGAATCGTTCGAAAAGGCATGGAACAAGTACGTTTAGAGATTTTCCTGGTTTCTATCGGGCACAATCTTTATAAATACCACAATAAAAGACTACGTTTGAAGAAAGCCGCATAAACTGTAAAAAAACAGTTTTTATGGGGAAAGGGGTCGTGTACCCTTTTTAAGGTAATTGCCCGCTTGTTTACTAAATATGCATAGAAAAAGAGGATGTGGACAAAATGATTTCTCATTTTGTCACATCCTCTTTTTTATGTTTTATTTGCGAATTTAAATTTAATCGCAGCGCATATCCGAACGGTCCATAGCGGCCAACAGCCTTTCTACCGGCAGGATGCGCAAAATAGCAAAGCAGATGATGAATTCAGGCACCAGATAGGCTGCATTGAAGGTCAGCGCATAGAGGACAGGCGAGGTACCGGCCGGAGCATAGGAACCAAAGAAAATGATTCCGGAAATCACGTGGCAGCAAAAACGGCCGCAAAATGCCAGCAGTGTTGAAAGCCAGCGGCGGGACGGCCAAAAAGCTGCCAATCCTAGAGCCATATACGGCAGCGGATAATCAAACAGCACCTGTACGGGGTGCAGAACATATGGGTCCTGCAAGAGATTAATCAGTCCGTACAAAAATCCGGTCAGGCAGCCAATCCCGCTGCCGTAACGATAGGCAATCAACAGCAGCGGGATCATCGCACCGCACGTAATACTGCCGCCCTGCGGCATATGATAGAGGCGAAGCTGATGCAAAAGGATCGTCAGCGCCAGCATCAGGCCTATATAGACGAGCATTGCGGGGGTAAAGCGGATGCGCCGGATATAAAGAAAAAGAAAAATAAGCAGGAGCACGCCGCCGAGGGCAAAAAGACTGGCAGGATGTGTGCTTAGCTCGGGAATGTTGTGTAAAGCAGCTGTGAACATAATAATTTCCTCCCCTGATGTTACCTTTTAGCATACTACGACCGTTGGTATTTGACAATGGCAGGAAAGTTTTGTACCCGGTGAGAATTTTCTGGAGGAAATATTGCCGGCAGTAAATGAAGCGCAAGGGGTGGAGGCAAATGAAAAAATGGTTTTATCTGGCGGCTGCGGCCATGCTCCTGTTGGGATTGTGGCGCGGAGAACAGCGTTTGGTGCTGCGCAAGGCGGCGACAATTTGTCTGGAGTGTATCGGTCTTGGTTAAGCGCTGGCTGGTACAGGTAGCCGCCACTCTTCTCAGTAATGGAAATTTCAGCGGATTTTTGACCGGGCAGCTTTATCGCGGCGTCGGGAAGACGCTCTGTGTTCCGGGTTTAAATTGCTATTCTTGTCCAGGGGCTTTGGGGGCTTGTCCGATTGGTTCCCTGACGGGAGCGCTGAGCGGCGTTGTCTTGCGGATCCCTTTTTATGTGACCGGTTTGCTGCTGATGTTTGGCTTGCTGCTGGGGCGTTTTGTCTGTGGCTGGCTCTGCCCGTTTGGTTTTCTGCAGGATCTTTTATACCGCCTCCCCACCCCTAAGATTGGCAAATCTTCTTTTACACAACAATTGAGCCGCCTGCGTTATGTTTTTCTGTGCTTTACGCTTCTGGGACCCTTGTTGTTGTACATCTGGACCGGTATTGGAGAATCGGTTTTTTGTAAATATATTTGTCCGGCGGGAACATTGGAAGCTGCCTTGCCTTTATTGGTCTTGCAGCCGCAGCTTTTTCAGGCTGCGGGCTGGATTACAGTTTTGAAAACAGGATTTTTAGCGATTTTTTTGTTGGGAATGGTTTTTATTTACCGCCCTTTTTGTCGTTTTGTTTGTCCGCTGGGAGCATGGTATGGCCTTTGGAACCGTCTGGCTTTGCTGGGGGTAGCGGTGGATGTGTCTCGCTGCACGCATTGTGGACGCTGTAGTCAGGTTTGTCCGATGGACAGCCGTATTGCCGGTGATACCGGTTGCATTTCCTGCGGCCGCTGTTTACCGCATTGTCCGGAAAAGGCTATTGCCTTTCGCCAGCCCTATTTGTTTTTACCAAAAAAGGAGGAACATGAAAAATGAGAAAAATTGGTTTTTTACTATTGGTACTTTTATTTTGTTGTTCTGTTGTGCAGGCCCAGTCTTTGACCAGTGCGCCGGATGAGAAATTGACGGGGCTGAATGCGCCGGATACATCAATCGCTGCCTTGCACGACGGTAAACCGCTGTATTTGAATTTCTGGGCCTCATGGTGTCCCCCCTGCGTGCGGGAAATGCCGCATATTGATGCATTGTATCAGCAATATGGAGATCAGATGAATTTCGCGGCGGTTACGATTGATGACAATGTCGATGACGCGCAAACTTTTTTGAAAAAAACCGGTTTAACCGTGCCGGTTTATACCGGTGACCTGCAGCGGCTGGCCGCCGATTATGGGCTTTCGGCGATTCCGGTTTCGGTGCTTATCGCCGCGGATGGGACGGTGCTCGCGCAGACCATGGGCGGGATGGATGCCGCTGCGTTGGAAGCGTTTCTGGCTCCGGCTTTATAAGATTGGTCATCCGTAGCAGCGTCAGCGGAACAAGGTTTTTTTGATTTTTTAAAAGCAGATTTTTACAGTGTTTTTTCTGTAAAAATTTGCTTTTTATATTTTACCGGTTTCTTTTCATAAACAAAGACTATTATGGTTGACAGGGTTTTTCATACGTGATAAAATAATTACTTTTATAAATTGGTAATTTATGTTATAATTAAACATATCGGGAAAAATGTATTATGAGGGGGTGTGTCTTTGTTGCATATAGGCGATAAGGTTGTTTATCCAATGCATGGCGCTGGAGTCATTGCGGGTATTGAGCAATGCGAGGTGTTTGGTGAAGGAAAGTCGTATTATGTCTTGCAAATGCCACTGGGAAATATGAAAGTGATGATTCCAACAGATAATGTGGATAATATCGGTTTGCGGGATGTGATATCGGTCGAAGATGTTCAACGCGTAAAAGATGTGCTGCAGGATGTGCCCGAACGGGTGATGGGAAGCTGGAACAAGCGGTTTCATGCGAATCTCACCCGGATGAAATCCGGGAATATTTGTGATGTGGCTGCGGTAGCGCGCAATCTTATTTTGCAGGACCGTCTTAGAAAAATATCAAGCGGGGAACGTCGCCTGCTCGATCTGGCAAAACAGATTCTGGTGAGCGAGCTGGTTTACGCGTGCAGCAAAACGCCGCCGGAGGTTGAATCCTGGTTGGATGGCATTTTGGCAGAAAATGGTTTTGATCGTTAATTTTGACAAAAGCGGATAGATTTTGTAACATGAATTTATCCGCATTTTGTGTTGAAAAAAGAAAATTTTGAAAGGGGGTGGAACGGATGTTAGATAAGGTGCTACGATTTTTTATTGCCGCTTTTATGGCTCTGGCCGGCGGAGCACTGATGCAGCTGGCAAGTCCTTTATTGGCGCTGTTTATCAGTACAGAAATTCTGAAGATCGATATGGGGATTTTCCGGATTACGCTGGCGAAGTTTCTTTGCATTCTGGTTGGGGTTGTTGCTGGCGGCGCTATCGGCGTCCTGTCGTCACCATATTTTATTGCCAAATTAAAGCGTTTTTCCGTCTGGGTGGAAGGGCAGCTGAGCAAGATGCCGATTCACGATGTTATTGCGGGCGCTTTCGGATTGGCTATCGGACTTATAATTGCAAATTTATTGGGTGCCGCGTTTTCTCGTATTCCTATCGTTGGCGACTATATTCCTGTTATTTTCAGCATTGTGTTTGGCTATCTGGGCATTCATATTATGATCAAGAAAAGAAAGGAAATCGTCGGCCTGTTTGACTTTATTCCTCGTTTTCTAAGGGATTATAATAAAAGCCGGGAGGAAAAAGCGGTTGCGGCGGCAGCTGTCGCCGCTATGGTACAGTCGGAGCAGCCGGAAGCGGATCCCTTGTACAAATTGCTGGATACCAGCGTCATTATTGACGGACGTATTGCCGATATTTGTAAAAGCGGTTTTATCGAGGGCACGCTTTTGATTCCGGTTTTTGTTCTGGAGGAACTGCAGCATATTGCGGATTCGTCCGATTTGCTAAAGCGAACGCGCGGACGCCGCGGATTGGATATTCTGCAAAAGATTCGCACGGAAAGTCATATGAAAGTTGAAATTGATAATCGTGATTTTGATGATATAGCCGAAGTTGATTCCAAATTGGTGCGGCTTGGGCAGCTGGTTGGCGGCAAGATTATTACGAATGATTATAATCTCAACAAGGTGTCAGAACTGCGCGGGGTGCCGGTGTTAAATATTAATGAACTTTCCAATGCTGTCAAGCCGGTGGTGATTCCGGGAGAATCGATGCGGGTTACCGTGGTAAAGGACGGAAAAGAGCAAGGGCAGGGCGTTGCCTATCTGGATGACGGAACGATGATCGTCATTGAAGGCGGACATCGTCATCTGAATGCGACCATTGATGTGGAAGTTACGTCGGCGCTGCAGACTGCGGCCGGGCGCATGATTTTTGCTAAGCCGATGCGTTGAAAAAAGGGGGTGTGATACACCTCCTTTTCTGTATGACAGGCTGATGGATAGGCGATAAAAAACTGTAGAAGCAGGGAAGCCAAGCGATGTTTCTTTAAGAGCAGGGAGGATCTGGCAATGGTAACGGTAATTTTTCCCGCGGCCGGACAGGGAAAACGCATGCAGGCGGGAGTTAATAAGGTTTTTTTGGAATTGGCGGGTAAGCCGATTCTGCTGCAGACACTTTTAAAATTTTCTCGATGCGCAGCGGTTGACCGCTTGATTGTGGTGGTGGCTGCCGAGGAAGTTTTATTCATCCGGCGGGCGCTGCGCGGTGTTTCCGGACTGAAGCCTTATAAAGTCATTGCGGGTGGAGCGGAACGGCAGTTCTCGGTTGCTAATGGGCTGAAAATGGTGGATGCGGCGACGGATATTGTGTTGGTTCACGATGCCGCTCGTCCGCTGGTGAGCCAGCAGACGATTGAAAGCGTGATTGCAGAGGCGCGCCGTAGCGGCGCGGCGATTGCCGCCGTACGGGAAAAAAATACGGTAAAGGTTGTCGACGGTAATGGCATTGTGAAAAAAACGCCGGAACGGGCGCAGCTTTGGGAGGTACAAACGCCACAGGGATTTAAAAAAGAGCTTTTGGAGGCAGCCTATCAGAAAGCGGCGCAGGATGATGTTCTGGGTACGGATGATGCAAGTCTGGTAGAACGTCTGGGGGTTCCAGTGAAGGTAGTTCCCGGCGAATATCGGAATATCAAGGTGACGACTCCCGAAGATTTGCTGATCGTTGAGGCTTTTTTGCGAGAGGGTCGTCTGGAAAAGGCTAAAGAAGGGATCGGCAGTGTGATTGCCGATTTGGCGGCGAAAGTTGAGAAACATATGAATCGGTCGATGGAGGATAAAAAATGACGCGTTTTGGCATGGGATATGATGTGCATCAGTTGGTGGCCAACCGCCGTCTGATCATTGGCGGAGTGGAAATTCCGCATACGCTGGGGCTGCTGGGGCATTCAGACGCCGATGTTCTGCTGCACGCTGTGGCCGACGCTTTGTTAGGGGCGGCCGGACTCGGTGATATTGGGCGGCATTTTCCTGATACCGACGCACGGTATGAAGGAATCTCCAGCCTGGTGCTTTTGGCTGAGGTGGCTGCGCTTTTGAAAGAGCAAGGCTACCAGATCGGTAATGTGGATGCAACGGTGGTGGCGCAGCGTCCAAAACTGGCGCCGTATATCGCCGCAATGAATGCAAATATTGCGCGTACTTTGGCGGTGGCCGTCGATCAGGTGAATGTCAAGGCAACGACGGAGGAGAAACTTGGTTTTACTGGCACTGAGCAAGGGATTTCTGCCTATGCAGTGGCAGGTATTGAAAAAGTCAGATAAGGCTATTGACTTTGCAGGAAATTTGGTCTACGCTATATAGGTTGTTTGCTTTTTGGCAGGAGGACGCGGGATGATAACAAGAGTACAGCATCGTGTGAGTTTTTATGATACCGACGCTATGGGCGTTGTGCATCATGCCAATTATATCCGCTGGTTTGAATTGGGGCGGGTGGAATGTCTGCGGCAGGTGGGAATTACATTGGATGCGCTGATGCAGGCAGGTTATGTTTTTCCCATTACGGATGTGCGTTGCAAGTATCTGACAGCGGGCAGATTTGATGATGTGCTTGTTATTGAGGCAAAGCCGGCGGCGCTGACAAAGGTCAAGATGGCTTTTGATTATCGGATTCTGCGGGAAAAAGATCAGGCGGTGCTGGTTGAAGGGCATACGCAAAATGTGTTTACGAAACGGGAGACGGGACATATCGTCCGTCTGCCGGAGCTGTATTATGAAAAACTGGCCAGAGCACTGGCCTGAGGATTGCAGGGGGTAAAGTTACTGATGACAGTACTATATATTATTCTGGCAGTGTTGCTGGTTCTGATTTTAGTCGTTAAGTGTTTCTTATGGAAAGAGGGAAATACGCAGGTTATTTTGCATGCGGATACGCATACGCCGTTTACGGTGGAGAAGATAACGGAAAATTGTCTGATGCTTTCCAGCCGTACTGAGTTTACGAACACTGGTTCGCAGTGCGCAACGATTGTTGATTGTTTGCTGCGTACCCAGCTGCCTTATGAGCAATATGATGGCATCGAAGCCTGGGGAAAAATTGAACGTGAGGGAACGCCGCGCGAAGATGATTATTTTGAAGCAACCTTGATTGAAGGCGGCGAAAAACTGGCTGTGAAGATCATCGTCCGGCTGACGGCGCGTAAGGGAATGGATATTCGTACGGCATTGACGCATATGGTCGATCTGCCGATGGATATTATTTATACCCAGTTGGGACGTCGTCCCTGGATCATGGGCAAGGAACGCATTGTGCTGACGTCGGAGGAGATAGCCCGGCTGGCCGGTGTGGAGTTAGCAAACGACTGAGGAGCGATGAATAATTATGTCAGACATTAAGCTTATACCGGTACCCACACGTATTCTGACGCATAAGGATGATATTGTGGACGCCATTGAAAAATATACCCGGGGACAGGTTGGTCCTCATGATGTGATTTCGGTTGCGGAGAGCGTTGTAGCAGTTACGCAGGGGAATATCGTGCGGCCGGAAGAGTTGAAACTGTCTTTTATGGCTAAGTTTTTGTGTCGTTTTATGGCGGATCCCGGCAGTTTGTCAAGTCCGCATGGCATGCAGTCGCTGATGAATGCCGAGGGTACATGGCGTGTTACCTGGTCTTTGTTTGTAGGCTTTTTAGCGAAGTTGGTCGGGAAAAAAGGCGTTTTTTATCAGCTGGCTGGCTATCAGGCGGCGCTGATTGATGATGTGACGGGTACGATGCCGCCTTATGATAAGCATATTGTTTATGGCCCGAAGGATCCAGATCAAGTGACGGCTCGTATCAAAGAGCGTTTGGGCTGTTTTGGCGCGGTCATCGTAGATACAAACGATTTGAAGCGGGTGCGCATCGTGGGACGGACGGAAGGCATCGAAACGGATAAAATCGTACATGCGCTGATTGATAATCCGTTTGGTAATGGTTCGGAAAAGACGCCGATTGTTATTATCAAAAATTTTCAGTGACTGGCAAAGGCGCTGTTCCTCTGGGGGCGGCGCTATTTTTGCGCTTGTCAGGCGGCGGGCCGCTATGCTATGATGGAATTGGTAAAAAATGTTTTCGGGAGGAATCAGATTGAAAAGATGCGATGGACGGACAGCAGATGAAATGCGTCCGGTAAAGATAACAAAATATTTTCAGCGCTATCCGGCCGGATCGGTGCTAGTTGAGATGGGTAATACCAAGGTGATTTGCGCCGCGACGATTGAGGATCGGGTGCCGTTTTTTTTGCGCGGTACCGGGACCGGATGGCTAAAAGCGGAGTATTCGTTGCTGCCAAGTTCGACCGCGACGCGGACGGCCCGGGAAGCGGCCCGCGGCCGTGTATCGGGGCGTACGCAGGAAATTCAGCGTTTGATCGGACGATCCCTGCGGGCGGTTATGGATCTTAGGGCCTTGGGCGAGCGGACGGTGACGCTGGATTGCGATGTGATTCAGGCGGATGGCGGAACGCGTACTGCGTCTATTACCGGCGCCTGGGTAGCTTTGGTGCTGGCGCTGGCGAATGCTGACCGGCCGGAGCGAAGCTTTCCGGTACGGGATTTTCTGGCGGCGGTGAGCGTTGGCGTTTCAGCGGCGAGTGAACCCATTCTCGATCTTTGTTATGAGGAAGATAGTCAGGCAATTGTCGATATGAATGTGGTCCGGACGGGCAGCGGAGAATTTGTCGAAGTGCAGGGAACCGGCGAAGGGCGTCCGTTTTCCCGGATAGAGCTGGACGCATTGCTCGCCAAGGCGGAAATAGGAACCAATCAGTTGATTTCTTATCAAAAAGATGTCTTGGGCGGCGAACTGGTCTGGAAAATTGGCCGCGTTGTATAAGTATCTGAGTAAAATTACGAACAGGTGAAGCCAAACGGCAGTTTCCAGCAGGAAATTGCCGTTTTTTGGCGAATTATAAACAGAAGCCTGTCACAGGCAAAATCTATAAAAGAGCAGATGGGCTTGCTCTTGAAGAACAGGGGTGTCGGCTATGAAGAAAATTGTTGTGGCGACGAAGAACCCGGGCAAGATCCGGGAGATGATGCACGCTTTTGAAGGATTAGCAGTGGAGTTGGTGCCTCTGTCTGCTTTTGGCGATATGCCGGATGCCCCGGAGAATGGCGTGACTTTTAGCGACAATGCACATAGTAAGGCTGCGTTTTATATGCGCCGGACGCATATGGCCTGCCTGGCCGATGATTCGGGTCTGGAGGTGGATGTCCTGGACGGCGCTCCTGGGGTATATTCGGCGCGCTTTGCCGGCGGGCATGCCGATGATGCCGCAAATAACAAAAAATTGTTAGCGGAGTTGGCGCGGGTAGGCGTTGTGGCTTCGCGGGCGGCTTATCGCTGTGTGCTGACATTGGTCGATACCAATGGCAACACGCTGATGGCTACGGGACGCTGCCCGGGGGAGGTTCGTTTGGAGCCTCGCGGCAACGGAGGCTTTGGTTATGATCCATATTTTTATATAGACGATTATCAGACCATGGCGGAGCTGAGTCTGGAAGAAAAAGCCCGGCTGAGTCATCGCGGGCAGGCTCTGCGGGAAATGGCCGAAAAATTGGCGGTTTATTTGCAACGTTCTTTAAAATAAGAAATAAATTTTTTATTATTTTTTTTTATTTTAGGAGGATTTCATCTATTGAACAGCCAATATATATAAAAACCATTTATATATTATCAAATCGTTATATGCGAGGGAGGGCTTATTGTGCGTACAGTTAAAACTGAGGAAATCACGAGTGCCGTAGCGCAGATGTGTAAAGAGGCTGCTTACTATCTGCCAAAGGATGTGTATGAAGCCTTGAAAAAAGGTCGGGAGACGGAAGAATCTCCGGTGGGCCGCGATGTACTGGACCAGATCATCCGCAATGCAGAGATTGCCAGAGCCGAGGATCGACCTATTTGTCAGGATACTGGCATGGCAATTATTTTTGTGGAAGTTGGCCAGGAGGTTCATATTGAGGGCGGGTTGTTGGAAGATGCCATCAATGCAGGAGTTGCCAAGGGCTATACCGAAGGCTATTTACGTAAGTCGGTGGTGGCAGAGCCGTTGTTCAACCGTAAAAATACACAGGATAATACGCCGGCCGTTATTTATACGCGTTTGGTTGCCGGAGATAAAATCAAGATTCAGCTGGCGCCGAAAGGTTTTGGCAGTGAAAATAAATCCGGACTGGAGATGCTAGTGCCGGCCGATGGCGTTGAAGGCGTGAAGGCAGCGGTGCTTCGTATTATTCAGCATGCGGACTGCAACCCATGCCCGCCGATGGTAGTCGGCGTCGGTGTCGGCGGAACCATGGACCGCGCGGCTTATTTGTCGAAGCGGGCCCTGTTGCGGCCAACGAATGTGCGCAATGAGCATCCGCAATATGCGAAATTGGAAGAAGATTTGCTGACCTTGATTAATAAAACGGGTATTGGTCCACAGCTGGGCGGCACTACGTCGGCGCTGGCGGTCAATGTGGAATGGGGGCCGACGCATATCGCCGGACTGCCGGTGGCTGTGACGATTTGTTGCCATGCGATGCGTCATGCAGAGCGGGTACTGTGATAGAATAGAAAGGGAGAGAGCGAAATGGCAGAAAAAATTCGGATTACGACACCTTTTACAGAAGAAGCTTCACGGAAACTTAAGGCTGGCGACAGCGTACTGATTACCGGTACGATTTATAGCGCTCGCGACGCGGCGCATAAAGTCATGACCGAGGCTTTGGCACGGGGAGAAAAGCTGCCGATTGATTGGAACAATCAAATGGTTTATTATTTGGGACCAACTCCGGCCAAACCGGGCGATCCTATTGGTTCCTGCGGACCGACGACTTCGGGCCGCATGGATGCCTATACGCCGACGATGCTTGAACAGGGAATTAAAGGAATGATCGGCAAAGGATCGCGCGCTCCGGAAGTCGTCGAAGCGATGAAGAAGCATGGCGTGACCTATTTTGCAGCGGTTGGCGGCGCAGCGGCGCTGATTGCTAAATCCGTAAAGAAATATGAGGTTATCGCCTATCCGGAACTAGGGCCGGAAGCTTTGGCTGCGCTGACGGTAGTCGATTTCCCAGCAATCGTTGTGATTGATTCTGAGGGAAATAATTTCTATGAGATAGGGCAAAAACCTTATCGCCGCTTATAATACTGTTTTTTACAAGGAAGAAATTAGGAGGCATAGCATGTTTAATGTGACATTTTATTTGCGCCGTCTGCATTCGCTTTGTGGATTGCTGGCGGTGGGCGGTTTTTTGCTCGAGCATATTTTTACGAATGCGAAAGTGCTTGGCGGCCCGGCTCTGTTCAATAAAGCGGTGGATGAGCTCGCGGCCATTCCGCCGGAAATTATGCTGCCGTTGGAGATCGTCGCGGTGGCGGCTCCGTTTTTGTTTCATGGTTTATATGGTATTTACATTGCGCTGCAGGCGCGCAACAATCCGGAGAATTATTGCTATGTGAAGAATTGGCAGTTCTCCTTGCAGCGTTGGACAGCGTGGTATCTTTTACTCTTTTTGATCTGGCATGTGTTTTATCTGCGCATTCTGGTCAAGGGCGGCGGTACGCATATTTCTTATCAGCTGCTGCTGAGCTATTTTTCTAATCCGGTATTTTGGGTCCTTTATCTGCTTGGCATGTGCGCGGCAATTTTTCATTTTTGTAACGGCATTTCGACATTTTGCATGACTTGGGGTATCGCTAAAGGTCCTCGCGTTCAAATGGTGATAAATGTTGGCTGCATGGCGTTATGCGCTGTATTGTGTTTGGTTACGCTTGCCTTTATGGCCAGCTATCTTTTGTAAAAGGAGAGATCTTACGTGGCGAAGAATAAAATTGTAGTAGTCGGTGGCGGTTTGTCCGGTTTGATGGCTACCTTGAAGATCTGCGAAGCCGGTGGCGAAGTAGACCTCTTCTCGTATTGCCCGGTCAAACGTTCCCATTCTTTGTGTGCCCAGGGCGGCATTAATGCCTGCATGGATACCAAGGGGGAGCACGATTCTATTTATGAACATTTTGATGATACAGTATATGGCGGCGATTTCCTTGCGGACCAGACGGCGGTCAAGGGAATGTGCGAGGCCGCGCCGAAGCTGATTCGGATGTTTGACCGAATGGGCGTGCCGTTTACGCGTACGGCCGAAGGCGTGCTGGATTTGCGTAATTTTGGCGGCCAGAAAAATAAACGGACCGTTTTTGCCGGCTCCACAACGGGCCAGCAGCTTCTCTATGCTCTGGATGAACAGGTGCGGAAATGGGAAGTCAAGGGCGGGGTCACAAAATATGAGTTTTGGGAATTCATCAAGGTTATAAAGAATAAAGAGGGCGTTTGCCGCGGCATTGTTGCCCAAAATATGAATTCAATGGAAATCAAGGCGTTTCGGGCCGACACGGTCATTTTGGCCACGGGCGGACCGGGGCAGGTATTCGGCCGCTGCACGGCGTCGACGATCTGTAACGGGTCGGCGGTATCAGCTGTGTATCAGCAGGGCGCGCATATTGCCAATCCAGAGTTTATTCAGATTCACCCGACGGCAATTCCGGGATCTGATAAAAATCGGCTGATGTCGGAGGCCTGCCGTGGCGAGGGCGGCCGCATTTGGGTCTACAAGGACGGAAAGCCTTGGTATTTCCTTGAGGAAATGTATCCGGCATATGGCAACCTGGTGCCGCGCGATGTAGCTTCACGCGCCATTTATGATGTTTGTGTCAACCAGCATCTCGGCATTAACGGTGAGAATCGTGTTTATCTTGATCTTTCTCATATTCCGGCAGAGTATCTGGAGCGTAAACTGGGCGGCATTCTGGAGATGTATTCGGAATTTATGGGGGCGGATCCGCGCAAGGTTCCTATGGAAATTTATCCTTCCGTCCATTATTCCATGGGTGGCATCTGGGTGGACCGCAAACATAACACGAATGTTCCGGGTCTTATGGCTTCCGGCGAATGCGACTATCAGTATCATGGAGCCAATCGCCTGGGCGCTAACTCACTTTTGTCGGCGGCTTATTCCGGTACCATTTCGGGGCCGGAGGCCATGCGCTGGGCAAAAGAAGGCGAGAAAGGTTCTGAGCTTACAGATGCTGAACTTGAGGCTGCTCGGCAGGAGTGCGTAAATGATTTTGAGAACATCCTGACGATGCATGGCGAGGAAAATGCGCATCGCTTGCATCATGAGCTGGGCGATCTCATGAATCAGTATGTTACAATTGAACGGGTTAACAAGGATTTGGATTATTGCTTTGAAGAAGTCAAGAAGATTCTGGCGCGCTGGAATAATATCGGTGTGACGGATCATAGCCATTGGGCAAATCAGGAAGCCATGTTCGTGCGTCAGCTCCGCAATATGATCCTCTATGCACTTGTCGTTACGAAGGCTGCCCGCATGCGTGATGAGAGCCGTGGGGCACACTTTAAACGCGAGTTCCCGACCCGGGATGATGAGCATTTTATGAAGACGACGATTGTGGATTATGATCCAAAGACTGAGGATCCGCAGATTACCTATATCGATTTTGACCATTCGCTCATCAAGCCGCGTCCTCGTAACTACGCTGTCGCGAAGAAAGAGTAAGAGGGAGGATGAATAGAATGGCAGAACAAAAAACAGTTACTTTTATTATAGAACGTCAGGATGGGCCGAAAGAAAAACGTTACACGCAGGAATTTGACGTACCGTATCGGCCGGCTTTAAACGTTGTTGCGGCGCTTATGGAAATTCAGAAAAATCCGGTTACCCGGGATGGCAAACGGGTGGCTCCGGTCGTTTGGGAGTGCAATTGCCTTGAGAAAGTATGCGGCGCCTGCATGATGGTCATTAACGGCAAGGCGCAACAGGCTTGCTGCGCACTGATTGACAATCTGAAGCAGCCGATTCATCTGGCCCCGGCGCGTACATTTCCGGTAATTCGCGATCTTTTGATCGATCGTTCGGTTATGTTTGAGAGTCTTAAGCGCATTCAGGGCTGGGTCAATGTCGATGGCACTTGGGAAGTCAAGGATGCGCCGCGGCAGAATCCTTATACAGCGCAGACTGCTTATGAAATTTCTCACTGCATGACTTGCGGCTGCTGTCTGGAAGCTTGTCCAAATGTAGGGCCGCAGTCTGACTTTATGGGACCGGCGCCGATTGTACAGGCCTATTTGTTCAATCTGCATCCGCTGGGAGAATATGATAAGCCGAAACGTTTGGAAACGCTTATGCAAAAGGGCGGCATAACCAGCTGCGGCAACAGTCAGAATTGTGTGCAGGTATGTCCGAAGAACATCAAACTGACGACGTATCTGGCGCAGTTGAATCGTGATGTCAACAAGCAGGCGCTGAAAAATATTTTCAATCACTAAGATGAGATTTCTCATGGATATCTGGTAATTCTATAAAGAATGCTATATGAAGCGCAGTTCTTGTTGGGTGACAAAGTTGCCAACAAGGCTGCGCTGTGTATGTTATGGCAACCGATCTTAGTGTAAGGGGAATTCAATATAGAGAAGGTAATTTGATGTAAAAAATATTTTAGGGAGATAAGAGAGGGATTTATTTTGAAAAAATTTTTTGTAATGATGGCGGTATGTTGTTCATTCTTTCTGTTCAGTGGTAATGCAAATGCGGCAGATTCAACTGTGATGTGGCAATATAAGAATACTGTTGTACAGTTTGCCAATCCTTTTACCGATCAGCTTCTGTACGCTCTGACTATAGGAGATTATGACCGGTTTCAAAGTAATATCAGCAGTAAGATGAAGACGGCTATGCCGGCCAGTGCTTTTAATACAATGGCCAGCACTCTAAAAGGAAGATATGGTACTTTTCAAAGAAAAGAAGTCATAGGGGTTGAATTGTTGGAAAATTATATTGTCGTCGATTATAAAGGATTTTTTTCTAAACAAACCGATCCTATTTTAATGCGCGTGACACTGGAACAGGATAATGGAAGAACCCGTGTCGGTGGGTTATGGTTTAATGAATTTTCTCATTGATTTTCCTGAACGGCTGTTGCCAAAAGTAAATTTTTACTTTGGCAACAGTTTTTTTATGGTCTTGAGATAGATGCAGCCATTGCTACATAATGCATCTTCTTTATATAAAAATGTAATTAATGTGTACTGCACAAACCTTAAGACCGCATAAATGCTAAACTGACGGCCATTGAGAGGTATAAATAAGTGCATGTGTATTGTGGAAAAATGCTCAAAAACCTTGCATAACAGGTGATGAAAATATATAAAGGCTTTTCAAAACTGATATCTTTCGAAGATTTCAACCAACCGGTTGGGTTGAAGATGAATCCGGAAAACAAGTGGGTAAAAAAAGCAGTCCTTATCCTTTGTGATAAGATTGAACATGCATATGTAAATCAGTTATTTTGAGCGCTGTTTAAAGTATTGCCTGGTAAAATCCCTAAATTTTTTAGTTGCTTTTGATAAATATCGATCTTTACACCATGCTAACCAAATTGTGCGTTCAAAGGTAGGGTTTTCAATTTTCAACTGTACCGGAGTATCTACGCTTTTTTTATATTGCCCAAAGGATGGCAAAAAGGCAATGCCTAGTCCTGCTATAACTAAACTGGATATTACCTCCAAACTATTTACTTCGAAAACGATATGCGGAGTAAATCCAGCCTGTTTGCAAAATTTATTTGTGACTTCTCGCAGGCCACACTCAGAAGTGAGACTGATAAACGGTTCATTCGCGACCACAGTTAGTGGAATACTTTTACGGTTCGCGAAGCGGTGTTTTGGTGATACAGCAAGGAAAATTTCTTCGGTTGCTAAAACTTGGCAATCAATTTCTGGATGAGTAATCGGGAGGAAAGAAACGCATAAGTCGATTCCTCCATTTAAAAGCTGTGTTTGAATCTCTGACTGGTGAGTAAACTGTAGTAGTCGGAATTGGCCATGCGGATATTGGCCTAAATACTCGGTTAAAAGATTAGGCAAAAGGCGAGCTGATGTAGCCCCGACAGTGAGGCTTTTCGAGGCAATACCTGCTAAATCTGCTAATTCTTGTTGGCCTTCCTTTAATTCATTAAAACTGCGGTCAACTCTTTTTAGAAAAGATTGTCCGAATTGATTCAAGTGTAGTCGTTTTTTGTGGCGGTCAAATAAGGGAACACCCAAATCCTGCTCTAACCGAGAGATTATTTTACTGAGAGAAGGTTGCGTGATATGAAGTTCTTCAGCTGCATGTGTTACATTCTCTAAGCGGGCAACAACTTGAAAATATTTTAATTGCAATAATTCCATATTACTAGCTCCCTACACATAATATGCTATTAAAGGAATGAATATATAGTTAATTATATATTTTAAATTATAATTATTCAATGCTATAATGATAAATGTTTCACAGTTTTACGAAATTATGTCTTGTATTTTAGGTGTTTTATTTCGTCTGTGGGAGAAGAGGGAGGATAAAAAATTGTTGTGTTCTAAAATTTTAGTCGCCTACGATGGTTCCGAGTTGTCTAAGAAGGCTCTCGGAAAGGCATTGGAAATTGCGAAAATGGACCAAGCCGTTAAAGTGGAAGTTATTTATGTAATCCCAATGCCAAAGATACCGCATACAGTTTTAGCTAACATACAAAATATCGACAGTATTCTATATCAAGAAGGAGAAGAGATTATGGCGCAGGTACAAGCATGTTTGTCTAATATCCCCAATTTTTCTCGTACCTATTTATTAATTGGTTCACCTGCTGCCTGTATTTTAGAGCATGCTAAAGAATATAGGTGCGATTTGATTATTATGGGGAGCCGCGGGCTAGGTGGGCTTAAGGAATATCTAGGGAGCGTAAGTCATGCCGTTGTACACTGCTCCAACATGCCAGTTCTTATTGTAAAAACAGAGGAAAGCTGAAAACGATTATAGTTCATATAGCTATAGCGATGGCAAAGGGGACCAATGAAATGTTGAAAAAATGAAACAAAGGCAGTTTTACCGTTGTATTTTGGGACGGAGAAATAGAGAATTATGGCAACAAACCTCCAGCTTTTAGAATTGTTTCCAAACAGGAGCCGCCAGTATCCTTGAATGAGAATGATTTGATTCTTACGTTTTGTGAAGTCTATACAGCCGGAGTTATAGATATTGAAAAATCTATGGACGATCTGTTGCGAGTGGTAGCCCTTAATACTTCACGCAAAAATCATTCTCGTTAAGATTTTGATGAATCGAAATAAATGTCCAGTCCGCAAATTCAGCAGCAAAATATTCATCATCATTATGATCTGGGAAATGATTTTTTTTTATGGCTTGATAAAACGACGTGCTCTTCCTGTGCTTATTTTTAACATCCGGACGATTTTTTATATCAAGCGCAATTGCAAAAATTTGATCATATTAAAAAAACTCAATTTACATTATTTTTCGCGTCATGTTGATGCAATACGAATGAAGTATGGTGATCAATTTGTTCGTATTTGGAACATATACTTACGAGGTTGTGCTGCAGCATTTCGTGTCTCTGGAATTGATGTTCATCAGTTGTTGTTTAGTAAAGGTCTTAATAATGGGCTTCCGTTAAATTATGCCTATCTCTATAAATAAAATTATTGAAACAAAACATATATCATATATAAACTAAATGATGGGGGATTATATTGAATAACTCTAATTTATGGACAAAAGATTTCTTGATCGATTCAGCGGCTAACTTACTTATATATTTGGTCTTTTATTTGCTGACAGTTATTATTGTTGAGTATGCTATGGATAATTTGCACGCTTCAGCTAGCGGTGCTGGTTTAGCAGCAGGTATTTTTATTGTAGCAGGGCTTTTTGGCCGTATTTTGGCAGGGCGATTTATAGCACAATTAGGACTAAAAAAAATGTTATATTTAGGCCTGATAATTTTTTTTATTGCTACATCGCTTTATTTTTTTGCTAATAATTTATTCATTCTAGATTGTGTCCGTTTCTTGCATGGGATAGGATTTGGCATTGCTTCCACCTCAACAGGCACAATAGTTGCAAATATTGTGCCTGTTGAGCACCGTGGAGAAGGTATTGGATATTATGCATTAAGTGTGACGGTTGCCACTGCTATAGGCCCCTTTATTGGAATGTATCTGCATCAATACGGAGATTTTAGCATGATTATAGTTCTATGTACTGTTTTATCACTTATTAATTGTTTTTCCGTCTATTTCTTAAAAATACCTGATGTAAAATTAACAAGTGAACAATTTAAAGAAATGAAACAGTTCAAATTGAACAATTTCGTTGAATATAACGCCTTGCCTATTGCTGTAATTGGCGCGCTTATGGGACTCAGCTATTCTAGTATAGTTAGTTTTCTCTCGTCTTTTGTCAGGGAAGCCAATTTAGGTAGTATTGGAGCGCTGTTCTTTATTGTATATGCAGTATTTGTTTTGATTTCCCGACCATTGACAGGGCCGTTATTGGATCGAAAAGGTGACAATTATGTGATGTATCCTGCTTTTATATTATTTGCCATGGGATTGTTAGTTCTTAGTCAAAGCAACCAAGGTTTTTCATTATTACTAGCGGGGGCGCTTATCGGTCTCGGCTATGGAACATTCACTCCTACAGCACAGGCAATTTCTGTCAAGTTGTCTCCGCCCCATCGTGTAGGACTCGCGACAGCTACCTTTTTTGCTCTTTTTGATGCTGGTATGGGAATTGGCCCCTTTATTTTAGGATTTCTGGTTCCTATATTAGGTTTTCGCGGCTTATATGTCAGCATGGTGGCGGTGGTTCTTGTAGGTATGTTGTTGTACTATGTCTTGCATGGGAGAACCACGACAAATTTTGAAACGGTCGCGAGTGACGAATAATCGAATATTGACCGGCTGATTAGGAGTAACTATTTTCAGTATTCAAAAAGTGCAAAAGTGCATTAGAAACCAAGTGGTATATAAATGATCATTTTTTTGTTGCTACATTGATAAGAAAGGACCTGAATTTTTTGGAAAAATCTATTATGAAAAAACCTCATCATAAAAGCATGACGTTATTTGTTGTGGTAGCTTTTACTTTTTTAGGGAATTTACTGTCAAGTATTGTCAATATTGCTCTTCCTGTTATGGCACATGACTTCGCAGTACCACTTTCTTCTATTGAGTGGGTTATCGCAAGTTATGTGATGATTATTTGTTCTACATTACTTTTCTTTGGTAGGTTAGGCGACATTCTGGGCAAAACAGCCGTGTTTCAATTCGGGACAATTATCTTTATTATTGGCACATTTTTATGTGGAATATCTAATTCGTTATTTTCATTGATTATATGCCGATTAATAGAAGGCATTGGCGTAGCGGCATATGTGGCGAATAATCAAGGAATTATTGCCCAGCTATATTTTGACGAAGGAAAAGGGAAGGCAATGGGCATTCTTGCGGCTGCGGTAGCCTTAGGGACTATGGCAGGTTTGCCGCTTGGAGGATTGATTGTTTCCGTAACCAAGTGGAATTACATTTTCTATGTGAATGTTCCATTGGGAATCCTTTTTTTTCTTATGGGATTGAAATATTTACCAAAGGATAAAAAAGTTTCTGGCCAGCATATTGATATAATAGGCACTATACTTTCTTTTGTAGGAACAACTCTTTTGTTTTGGGCGTTGATTCAAGCACAAAAAGTTGGATTTATTAATCCCTATATAATAGGAACTATATTCTTGTCCATCTGTATTATTGGTATGTTTTTGAAATTTGAACAGGGACAGGAACAGCCGCTATTAGATCTAAATCTATTTAAAAATCGGTTGTTTTCAGTCAGTCTTGTTTGTGCTTTTATTTCCTTTATTTGCATTTCCGCCTCTACTCTCCTGTTCCCTTTTTATTTTGAAGATACGTTAAAATTATCACCATCATTTTCTGGATTTTTAATGATGGTTCCACCAATCGTTATTGCTGTGTTATCTGCATTTTTTGGGAACTTAGCTGACAAAATTGGAGCAGATATTTTAACGATAATTGGTCTTTCAATTATGGCTATAAGTTTTTGTATGATGTCTTTTTTAAATCTTCATTCATCACTTTTGTTTTGCATAATGTTTTTAGTGATTATGGCAGTGGGACAGGCATTTTTTCAACCAGCCAATAATTTGTTGATCATGTCCGCATGTCCTAAAGATAAGCTGGGAATAGGCGGAAGTGTTAATTCTGGAGTACGCAATCTTGGACAATATTCTGGCGTGGTACTATCTACGACATTTTTGTTTTTGTTTATGAGCAGCAGACTTGGGTATGCTGTATCTGACTACGCACGGGGAACAGATGTGGCGTTTGTTTATGGCATGGATAATGATTTCATTATATTGATGGGACTTTGTATGTTGGGGGTATTGATGACTGCCTATAGGCATATGAAAACGAGGCAACAAACAATTACTACCGACCAGAGCGTGTGAATAAAAATCGGGAGTGTATAATAAACTGTGTAAGTAAGTCAATGACAGTTTAAACTATACTCCCCCGTCGGGGATGTCAAACACATGCGGAGGTAATAATTTTATGACAAAGAAACAACTCACACGTGGTGAATCCCTAGCTAAAGCCATTATCAGTGAATATAAGCCGAAGACCGTCGAAGATATGCAAAATGCGCTGAAAGATGTTTTTGGGCCTATGTTCGAAGCCATGCTGAATGGTGAAATGGGAAATCATCTCGGCTATGATAACAATGAACGTGGTGAAAAAGAAACTGCCAATCGCCGCAATGGCTACACCCATAAAACCCTCAAAACATCCGCAGGCGAAGTTCCGATTGATGTCCCTCGTGATCGTGACGGTTCTTTTGAGCCGCAGGTTGTGCAGAAACGGCAGACCGATGTCTCCTCGATTGAGGGTAAGGTGCTTGCCATGTATGCTCGTGGCATGAGCCAGCGTGACATCTCGTCGACGATCGACGACATTTATGGATTTAAGCTGTCAGCAGGACAAATTTCAAATATCACAGATTGTGTCTTAGATGAATTAAAGGAGTGGCAGAATCGACCACTGAAAGCGTTTTATCCCTTTATATTTGTGGATTGCATATACGTTTCTATGCGTACGGAGCAGGGCGTTTCTGATCAGGCTGTGTACGTTATTCTGGGGTATGATCTAAACGGCGGGAAAGATGTACTGGGCTTATGGATGGGCGATACGGAAAGCAAGCATCGCTGGATGCAGGTATTCGACGAAATAAAATCCCGGGGTGTGCAGGACATAGGCTTTATTTCCATGGACGGTGTAAGTGGTCTTGAAGATGGCGCTAAAGCGATATTCAAGAATGTTGTGGTGCAGCGCTGCATTGTACACCTCATCCGCAATTCTCTGAAATACGTGCCTAGTAAGGATTACAAAGCCTTTACAGCACAACTGAGGAAAATCTATGGGGCCATCAATCTGAAAGGAGCACAAGCTGCATTTGAACAGTTCTGTGATGCGTGGAACAAGTATCCTGGTGCCGTTCGTGTGTGGAAGGATAATTTTCGGCACGTGGAACAGCTTTTTAACTATGGCAGCGATGTGCGCCGGGTCATGTATACGACCAATGCCATAGAGAGCGTTAACTCGAGCTTCCGCAAGGTTACGAAATAGGGAGCTTTCAGTAATGAAACAGCCATTTTTAAGGTGTTTTATTTACGTATTAAGGAGCTTTACCAAAAATGGCGCGGTCACTCCATTCGCAATTGGGCCATGGTGATGAATCAGCTGGTGATTGACGAACGGATTGGCACCATGGTACAAAAATATCAGGCTTCAATTTAAAATAATTTACACACTTTACTTGACAATCCCGCCTGTCGATGATCTTTGCTTCTATCTTAGGCTGTTCTTTTGGAGAGGCACCTTTCTGCTTTGTCCGCAAGCGCTGCTGAAGCTTCTTGCGGGTGCTGCGCCGTGCACGTGGAGAGAGAATATAAAATCTTGCGCAGCGCCGATGGAGAAACGTTTATGCCGTCATGCTGCGCCATCAGGTGACTGGCGTGGACGAAATTCGCATCGAAATACTTCTTGTTGTATAAGCTGACAATCGCCTGCTTGTGGGAGAGAGAAAAGGCATGTACTGGTTTGCGTTTTGTGTTGCCGTGGATAAACGCTCCTTTACCGGCCTGTGCATATTTTGCCAGCAGGCGGTTCACGTGTCTGCGTGTGACTCCAAGCTTAACCACAGCTCGTACTTTTTTATCCTCCCTTCGGCTAAGGCTTTAATGATTTTGTACTGTTCTTGTTTGTCCATGGTCAACTCTACTTTCTTCAAATATAGACCCCTTTCGTTATGAAGATGAGGTCTCAGTATAACATGTCTTGGGACATTTTCTCAAACGGTATAGTAAGACTTTATCACATCTCAATCACACAAATATTTATCTCGGCTTGACATATAAGCTCTTTTTATGTTACTATACAAATCATTAAATACGGTTATTTATATAGTACAATTTCATATGAGAAAACAGGTGCCGTGAGGCTTAATAGGGAAGGCCGGTGAAATACCGGAGCGGTCCCGCCACTGTAACAGGGAATGAAGCTGCAGGTAATGTCACTGGGGGAAACCCAGGGAAGACGCAGCGGAGTTTTGATCTGAAGCCAGAAGAACTGCCTGTTTGAACAATCACCGCGTGAAATGGAGGTGTCATTTCATTATACCTGCGAACGACAGGGAGGGGGTTAAATGCAATTCAGAAATAGTTTTTTACTGCATTAACTTCTATCGGATGGGATAGAAGTTTTTCTGGCAATTGTTTTTACCGTGTCTTTATCTGTCTTTTTACAGATAAAGGCTTTTTTTTATGAAAAAAATAAGAGAGAAGGAACGAAGTTTGCCAAACACAGGGAAGAAACAAAAACGCCGCTATTTGACGTATTGTATAATGGCTTTAACAAGCGGGGGAATTATGCTTCATCCGGGGGGCGGATGGGCGGCGGTCGCTACGAATGCAACGCCATCAGAAGAGGCTGCAGCCATCAGTGATGATATGTCCACCTATACCTTGGATGATGTGATCGTCACAGCTACCCGGAATCAGGCCGATAGTCAAAAAGTGCCGGCAAGCGTGACGGTTATTACCGGTGAACAGTTAATCCGTCAAAATGCTGTTACCGTGACCGACGCTTTGCGGAATGTCGCAGGCATATTTGTTGATCGGGCCCGAGGGCTGGCCGACGTAGCGAATGGAATCAGCATGCGGGGCTTTGGTGAAAGTAATATTTTAGTGCTGTACGACGGTATGCCGATGAATACTGCGTATGATGGGAGCGTTGACTGGGCGTCGATTCCGGTAGCTAACGTGGAGCGTATTGAAATTGTACGTGGCGCCGGTTCTTCACTGTATGGCGGTCGCGCCGTAGGCGGCGTGATCAATATTATTAGTAAGCAGCCGGCAAAAAATCTGAAAGTGACAACCGGTCTCGTTTATGGAAGCAATGGAACCTGGCGGAAAAATATTCTGGTTGGGGAACAAGCATCAGAAAAATTTGGTTTTACGTTAGGATATGAGCAGGATCTGACAACGGGGTTTCAAAATAAATTTGCCAGTTCGACAGGAAAGGGCAGTACACATGCGGTCGGACCGGTGGGGACCGGCGTTGTCACGAGCCAGACTGTGGATGGCCGGCCGCGCTATATCATTGGCACGCCTGGTAATAGCGGCGGGCGTAATAATACCTATACCGCAAAAATGAAATATGATTTTGATTCAACAAAGTCGTTGACCTATAGTTACACGCATGATGAGTTTCGCTACTGGAGCGATTCTCCTCAGACGTATATTCATGATGCCGCCGGTAATGCGCTTTTTACCGGCAGTGTGAAATTGCCTAATGGGCGGTATTACAATTTTGATGAAAGTGCTTTTACGGATTATTATGGCCGTCGGGATACTGATGTGCATTCCTTGCGTTATGCCGATACGGCTAATAAAGTGATTTTTACGCTGGGAGTTTCCGACATTAAGGATGCCGGTTATGCACAAGGGGATTTTTTTGCTGGCAATACGCCTGGCACGGATACCGCATACCCCAGTACTTCCTATAAAGCCGATTTTCAAAAAACATGGGAACCAATAGGAAAGCATACGCTGACGGCAGGCTTTGATCTGCAGAAAGATGACATGACACGAACCGGACGCGATCTGGCACATTGGCATGAGAAAGATTCCGTGCTTCGCACGCGTTCGCAAATGGGCGGTAAAGACGAGTTGTATGCTTTGTTTGTGCAGGATGAGTATCAATGGTCATCACAGCTAAAACTATATACCGGCATACGTTTTGACCATTATCGGAAATATGGCGGGTATGCTCATGATGATATAAAAAATAGCCATACGGCTTATAAAGAAGCATCGTATAATCAGATCAGCCCTAAATTGGCGCTGGAATATGATGTCAAACCGGGTATGGTCTGGTATGCATCTTATGGGCATTCCTTTAATTCTCCGTCTTTGTATAAGTTATATCGGACGGATTCCTATTATGATGCCAATCCGGATTTGAAACCGGAAAACAGCAATACTTTTGAAATTGGCATAAAGAATACTTTTGCCAGAGACAGTAAGATGAATCTGGCGTTTTATCAGACACGCACCAATGATTTGATCAATACCGAGCGGGTAGCGGGGAGCTCGAAACGGCGTTATGTCAATATAGACCAGGCTACCAGAACCGGCATTGAACTGGATCTTACGCATCAATATGATCAGCACTGGTCGCAATATCTAAATTATAATTGGGAAAAAATATATGATGGCGATGATCAGCCGGTGTATGGCATGCCTAAGCATATTCTGCATACGGGAGTAACGTATCGGCAGGGGAAATGGGCTACCAATCTGGATCTGGAATATGTCAGCAACCGCAATGAAGCCGGAGAATGCAGCGGGGTTTATTTGTCTAATGATCCGATCCTTGTATGGAATCTGGGTATTCATTATAAGTTTGATACCCGGACGTCTGCTTTTTTTACAATCGATAATGTAATGGATCGTTCCTATTATCAGTGGTATAAAGCGGCGGGCCGTACCTACACTTTAGGCGTACAGATGGAGTTGTAAACATGAGAAAATGGATGGCTTGTTTTATGCTTTTTTGTCTGTTTTTCAGCAGTAATTTTGCTGCGGTTGCCGCGCCGCATTTGCCGGAGCCGGCTTTGATTCCCATATCCTTAAAAGGGACGGAACCTCATAAACCGGAGGTTTCTTTATACTATCTGGGCAGTTTGTTATGGCAGAAAAAAATTACCTTGACGGAGGCCATCTGTTCACAGCGCTATATGGTATTTCGTTATTTGCGACGGCAGGTTGATTTGCATCGGGTGGCGGGGTTATCACAGGAAGAACGCCGCGATTATATGCGGCAGCAGCGCCTGCTCCGGGGTAATCCGCTCAAAGAATATGCACAATTTTGTCATCTGACACAGGAACGAGCCCGGGATTTAATGGACCTGATGCATGCATCGGATAAGGGAACTGGTTATTATAATCAGTTGCCTAAATGAAAAATAAATCGTAATTATTAAAATTAGCAAAAAGGACTGCCTGCCAGGGCAGTTTCTTTTTGATTTATCATATTAATTTGAAAAATTATTTTATGCAGTTGACAAATGGAAAAAATAAAGCTACTATTAGAGCTGACAACGGAATATCGTTGGGAACAGGTGTCAGAAATGACTTAATAGGGAATCCGGTATATGCCGGAGCGGTCCCGCCACTGTAAGGGGAGTCCTTTCATTTGTATGTCACTGGAGCTTTTGCTCTGGGAAGACTTGATAGGACGATGAACCTGAGCCAGGAGACCTGCCTGTTTTAACATCACCGTTAGCGTCAGTTTGGCGCTTACACCTGCGAGAATGATGGGTGGGGGATTTCATACTATGTATGAGCGAACGTTTTGGCATAGTGTATTTCTCCGGCTTTTGCTTTTGGCGAGCCGGATTTTATTTGCCTGAAAACGAGCTCCGATGCTTGTATAAATCTGTCTGACTGCATTCCGCAGGCAGACTTTTTTTATGAGTTGAAGGAGGGTTCTGATGGACGCAGAAAAGAAAGGCCAGGCAGAGGGAGAGCTTGATCTGCAAGCGATCTTGAAGCAGGCAGAGCAACAGACGGATTTTCCGGATGTTCCTCTGGATGAGTTTACTCCGCCTACCTACGAGGAATGGAAAGCTGCCTGCGAAGCACTGCTAAAGGGTGCTCCGTTTGACAAAAAAATGTATACGAAGACCTATGAAGGAATTACCTTCGATCCGATGTATACGCGCCTGGGCACCGAGGATATCCTGCCCAAGGCATCTTATCCGGGCATGGATGACTTTTTACGCGGCGCTCGGGTCAATGGCTATGTTCAGGAGCCATGGGGTGTCGCACAGCCATGTGATGAAACCCTGCCCACGGAGAATAATGAGCTCTTGCGGCATGAAGAGGACAAGGGGTCAACGGTCTATAATGTCCGGGTGGATTCAGCGACTTTGCAGAACCAGGACGTGAAGGACGCTGCAGCCGTAGGAGATGAAGGCTGCAGCATTACGACGCTTGAGGATATGCATCAGGTCCTTGACGGCCTGAAACTGGATGCGCATCCGCTGTATATTTATTGTGGGGCCTCGGCGCTGCCCTTGCTGTCATTGACAATCGCCGCATTGAAAGCTTCTGGAAAGTCGCCGAAGCTTCTTAAAGGTTTTATCGGCGGTAATCCGATCGGACAGCTGGCGCGTCAGGGTAAGGGTATGGCGCCGCTGATTCAGCTGTATGATGAAATGGCCGAGTGTGCGCACTGGGCCGTAAAAAATGCGCCGGAACTTCGGACGGTTATGGTTCGCGATGATGTATTCAGTCGCGGCGGCTGCAATGATGTGCAGGATATGTCCTACACGCTGGCAATGGCGGTCGCTTATATTCGGGCCATGATGGAACGTGGATTGACAATTAACGAAGCTGCCAGTCAGATTTTTTTCGGGTTTTCCATGGGGACGAATTTCTTTATGCAGATTGCCAAGATGCGCGCGGTTCGTCCAATCTGGGCCAACATCATCAAGGCTTTTGGCGGCGATGATAATGCACAGCGCATGCATGTTCACGGGCGGCCGGCTTTGTTCTTTAAGACGGTTTTCGATCCTTATGTCAACATGCTGCGCAATACGACGGAGATGTTTTCTGGTGTTGTCGGCGGGCTGGATTCTTATGAAAATGAGACGTTTGATGAGCCGATTCGCAAGGGAGATGAATTCTCGCGCCGGATTGCCCGCAATGTGCAGATTATTTTACAGGGTGAGTTCGGCATGTTGCAGCCGATAGATCCGGCAGGCGGGTCCTGGGCTGTGGAGAGTCTTACCAAACAGATGAAAGAAAAAATTTGGGCGGAGTTCCAGACGATCGAAGGCAAGGGCGGCATTGTCAAGGCTTTGGAGGAAGGCTATCCACAGGCGCAGATTGAGGCTGTACTGGAAGCCAGATTTAAGAGTTTGGAATTCCGTAAAGACCGCATTGTCGGCAACAATATGTATCCCAATATGACAGAAGAATTGTTGGAAAAAAGAGCCGAAGATGTTGCCGCGCTGAAAAAGCAGCGGTTGGCCGCGGTTGAGGAATTTTTAAGCGATGTCGATGATAAATTCCGACAGGAAAATATCGCCGGTTTGCAAAAGGCAGCCCAAGGAACGGTTGTCGACGCGGCGATTGCCGCGGCGAAAGCCGGCGCTACGATCGCTGATATCCGGGCGGCTTTGGGTCAAAGCGGCGCGGCGGAGAGTGTCAAGGTCATTGAGCCACATCGTTGGAGCGAACGCTATGAAGCGATGCGCATGGTTACGGAAGATTACAAGAAAACGCATGACGGGGATAATGTCAAAGTCTTCCTGGCGAATATGGGGCCGATCCCGCAGCATAAGGCCAGAGCCGAGTTCTCAACGAGTTTCCTGCAGGTCGGCGAGTTCGACGTAGAGCAGAACAATGGCTTTAAAACCGCCGATGAAGCGGCGGCAGCAGCGAAAAAATCCGGCGCCGATGTGATGGTTATTTGTTCAACAGATAAGACCTATCCGGAGCTTGTTCCTGAACTGGCGCCGAAACTCAAGGCAGCGCTGCCGGAAGCAACAATTTATCTTGCTGGCGCAGCGCCGAAAGATATGGAACCGGTTTATAAGCAGGCGGGCGTTGATGATTTCATTTCCGTCAAGGCTAACTGCTATAAAATTCTGCAATTCCTGCAGAAGAAGAAAGGGATGATTCACTGATGTCATTTCAAAATCCTGATTTTACGAAAATGAGTCTGACGGATGCTCCCCTGCAAAATGCTGACGCCTGGAAGCAGCAATTGAAAAAGGCGACCGGCAAAGGCTATGAGGACCTCGTTGGTACGACGATGGAGCATATTCCGGTGAAGCCGCTATACGGTTTTGACGAATATGAACATATGAACCATTTGGACTTTGCCAGCGGTATTCCGCCGTGCCTGCGCGGGCCTTACTCAACGATGTATGTGTTCCGTCCCTGGACGGTGCGTCAGTACGCCGGGTTCTCAACGGCCGAAGAGTCCAATGCGTTTTATCGCCGCAATCTGGCCGCCGGTCAGAAAGGTCTTTCCATTGCCTTTGATCTGCCGACCCATCGCGGTTATGATTCGGACAATCCGCGCGTCATGGGCGATGTCGGCAAAGCTGGCGTTGCTATTGATTCCATTCTCGATATGCGTATTTTGTTCAGCGGTATTCCTTTGGATCAGATGTCCGTTTCCATGACAATGAATGGCGCCGTACTGCCAATTCTGGCTTTTTACATCCTTTCCGGCGAGGAACAGGGCGTAGACAAGAGCATCATGGCCGGTACGATTCAGAACGATATTTTGAAAGAGTTCATGGTCCGCAATACGTATATTTATCCGCCGGATATGTCCATGCGTATCATTGGTGATATTTTCGAATATACGACCAATTATATGCCGAAATTCAACAGCATTTCCATTTCCGGGTATCATATGCAGGAAGCGGGCGCTCCGGCCGATATTGAGCTTGGTTATACTCTGGCTGATGGTCTTGAGTATATCCGTACCGGCGTCAAAGCCGGATTACCGGTTGATGCTTTTGCCAAACGTCTCTCCTTCTTCTGGGCCATTGGCAAGAATTACTTCATGGAAGTGGCAAAGATGCGTGCGGCGCGAGTAATCTGGGCAAAGATCGTCAAATCCTTCGGCGCGACGAACGACAAGTCCATGGCGCTGCGTACCCATTGCCAGACTTCCGGCTGGTCGCTTACCGCCCAGGATCCATTCAATAATATTTCCCGTACCTGTATGGAAGCAATGGGAGCGGCTCTTGGTCATACCCAATCGCTGCATACCAACGCGCTGGATGAGGCCATTGCGCTGCCAACGGATTTTTCGGCTCGTATTGCGCGTAACACACAGCTTTATATCCAGGATGAGACGAGTGTTTGCAAGATCATTGATCCGTGGGGCGGTTCCTATTATGTGGAAGCGCTTACCAATGAAATCATTCGCCGTGCCTGGGCGCATATTCAGGAAGTTGAGAGTCTTGGCGGCATGGCCAAAGCGATTCCGACCGGTTTGCCGAAAATGCGCATTGAAGAGGCTTCGGCCCGTCGGCAGGCAAAGATTGATTCCGGCAATGAGACGATTGTCGGCCTAAATAAGTATCGGCTGGAGAAGGAAGATCCGCTGCAGATTCTGTCCATCGATAATACAGCAGTGCGCAACTCGCAGATTGAACGTCTGGAAAAACTGCGTAAGGAACGCAATGCCGACGATTGCCGACAGGCATTGGAAGCGCTTACGAATGCAGCGGAAGACCGTAAGAACGGCAATGTGCTTGAATGTGCAGTCAATGCAGCCCGGGCGCATGCGTCTCTCGGCGAAATTTCCGATGCAGTGGAGAAGGTTTCCGGCCGTTATCAGGCAGTTATTCACACGATTTCCGGCGTCTACTCTTCCGAGTTCACGGATAAGAGCGAGCTCGATAAGGCACGTACTCTGGCGGATGAATTTGAGAAGCTCAGCGGTCGTCGTCCACGTATTTTTGTGGCCAAGATGGGACAGGATGGTCATGATCGCGGACAGAAAGTCATTGCGTCGTCCTTTGCTGATATGGGCTGGGATGTCGATGTAGGGCCGCTTTTCCAGACTCCGGCTGAAACAGCACAGGATGCCGTTGATAACGATGTGCATATGGTTGGCTTTAGTTCCTTAGCAGCAGGTCACAATACGCTTTTGCCACAGCTTGTTGATGAGCTGAAAAAACGTGGCCGTGAGGATATCATGGTCTGCATTGGCGGCGTTATTCCGGTTCAGGACTATGATCACCTCTATGAAAGCGGCGCGGTAGCAATTTTTGCTCCTGGCACCAACATTCCGGAGGCTGGCATCAAATTGCTGAATCTCCTCATTGACCGCGTTAAGGAAGAAACGGCTGAGGGTTAATGCTATGGCTGAATATACGAATTCCAAGCCGGACTGGGCGCCTAAGGAAGAAAATAATGCCTTTGCCTGCCGTGTAATGAGCGGCATTGAGGGAATTAAGGACACAACGGTCGGCAATCTGAATCCGGATCTGAAGAGTGGGAAGATCAAGCCCGCAAAACGGCAGATATTGTCGGTTGAGGATTATGTCAAGGGAGTCAGCGAAGGGAATCGGGGTATTCTGTCACGGGCGATTACACTCATCGAGAGTAACAACTCGGCGCATTTTGCCAAGGCACAGCGCGTGCTGCAAGATTTGCTGCCGCGCACTGGCAAAGCGCTGCGGATTGGTATTACCGGGGTTCCGGGCGCCGGTAAAAGTACGATCATCGAAGCGTTTGGTAATATGCTTTGCGATATGGGACATCGCATTGCCGTGCTTACGGTCGATCCGACCAGTTCCGTGACCAAGGGATCTATCTTGGGCGATAAAACGCGAATGGGGACGCTTTCAAGGCGTTCGGAAGCTTTTATACGCCCTTCTCCCGCGGGGGGAACGCTGGGCGGTGTCGCCAGAAAAAGCCGGGAAACGATGCTGATGTGCGAGGCGGCCGGTTATGATATTATTCTCATTGAAACGGTCGGTGTGGGCCAGTCGGAGACGACGGTGCGCTCGATGGTTGACTTCTTCATGCTGGTCGTTCTGACAGGCGCCGGCGATGAACTCCAAGGGATCAAAAAGGGAATTATGGAACTGGCGGATGCTATTGTTGTGAATAAGGCAGACGGTGACAATCTCTTAAAGGCTAAAGTCGCTCGTGGAGAATTTGAGCGCATGATTGAGTTTATCCGGCCGGCAACAGAAGGCTGGCAAACGCATGCATATCTGGCGTCAGCTGTCAAAAAGACCGGTCTGAAGGAACTTTGGGATATCATTCGGGCTTTCCGGAAAATCACGACGGATTCCGGGGTGTTCAAACGGCGGCGTGACAGTCAGCTTCTTGACTGGGTACACAGCATGATTGACGAGCATCTGCACAATCTGTTCTTCGATGATCCGGTGGTCATGGGACGTATGCCGGAAATCCGGCAGGCGGTCTTGAAGGGCGTTGTTTCGCCAACGCAGGCGGTCGGAGAGCTCATTACGCTGTTTGATATTGAGCGTGCGGCAAAAAGGCATGTCGATCTTTTTCATCCACAGGGAATCAATCAAGTGAAAGGGCAGTAATTTCAGAGGGGGGATGTGCATGTATACGAAAAAAATCTATTTTTCTGGCGGTAGTTTTCATGAATTGCAGGCGGTATTTTCCCGGATTCGCGGGGTCTGTTCTGTGACTGCCGGATATATTGATTCAAAAATACCGTCGCCGTCGTATGAAGCCGTATTGACAGGCGCTACCGGTGCGGCCATGGGCATTGAAGTCACGTATGATCCCAAAAAGATCGATGTGTCTTCCCTCATAGATATTCTGTTTGCCGTCATCAACCCTTATATAAAGGATCAACAGGGTGCCTGTGCCGGTCCTATGTATCGCAGCGGAGTGTATTATCTTTCGTCAGAAGATGAACCGCTGATCGAGTATCATATGAATTTTATTCACAATCGGCAGAAGGTTCCGGCAGCTACGGAAGCGGCGCTGACTCTGAATGACCCCACCAGTGATCCGGTCGGAGCGCGCCGTTGTTATGCGACATTCAGAAGGCTGGCCAGCTTTTATCCCGCCGATGCCGAGCATCAACAGTATCTCACAAAACATCCGGAAGAAAAAACTTGTATTGATTTTTGCCGCTTAAAAGAGCTGGCTATTATTCAATAGCAGGAAGCAATGAGTTGCAAGTTGGCATTGCACGATTTTGTGCGGTGCCATTTTGCATGCTTTTTTAGGGTCTAAAATAGTCTGATTGGTAACATTGGTTACTGCGTATATTTATGATGATTGTTATAATAAGGAGGAATTTTTAAATGAAAAAAACTTTAATTGCAACACTGAGCAGTATGCTGGTCATAGGAGCAGCGTCAACAACCTTTGCGGCGGCTAATCCATTCTCGGATGTGCCGGCTGACAGCTGGGCCTATGATGCGGTAGCGCAGCTCGCTAAAGACGGGGTTGTGGACGGCTATGGCGATGGTACATATCGCGGGGATCAGTCTATCACCCGCTATGAAATGGCGCAGATGGTGGCGCGGGCCATGGCCAAGACGGATGTTTCGGCAGCCGATAAAGCTATGATTGACAAATTGGCGGCGGAATTCTCCGATGAGCTGGGCAATCTCGGCGTGCGCGTAGCGGCCTTGGAAAAGAAAGTTGATAACGTTCAATGGACGGGCGAAGTACAGTATACCTATCAGAGTGATCGGCATCAGGGCCAGCACAGCGACAACGCCAATGAAGTGCTTTTCCGTCTGGAACCGACGGCGCAGATCAACGAGCATTGGTCGGCGAAGGCGCGTATCGACTATACGACCGATATGAACAGCAGTAAAAATGCAACGAGCGCCACGATGGACCGCGCCTGGGTGCAGGGCGAGTATGATAACCTCGAGATCAATCTCGGCAAGCTGGCCTATACGACGGTGCTGGATCAGGGCATGGTTTTTGACGACATGGTTTCCGGCGGACAGGTTACGTTTGGTAAAGTCGTCAAGGCTACCGTTACGGCAGGCCGCTTCAATATGGAGAACAACGGAGACCTTCTGGGCGAGAAGACGGCCAACTTCCAGTCCATTGAACTCAACTCGGATCCGGAGAAAAAATTCACGGTGGGAGCCGCTTATTATCATGTCAGCGGTGATTTCCAATCGGCGACGAATTCGGCGGGAGACCCGCAGACCTTTTTCGGTGCGGAACTCAATAAAACGTATAATGCAGACAGCCTGAATATCTGGGAAGTCGGCATGGGCTACAAATTCACGCCGACGCTGGCGATGCATGCCGCGTATGCGAAAAACACGCAGGGGAATGTTGACGGCAAGTTTTTGAAATCCTATAATGTAGAACTGGATTATAAGGGAGCGGAGCAGGAGAACAAAGGATCCTTTGGCGTCTGGGCTGCCTATCGTCATCTTGGCAATGCCGCGGTGATTCACCCGACATACGATGCCATGAGCGGCGGGCAGAAAGGCTGGGAACTGGGCACAGCGTATACACTGGACAAGAATATTGTCGGCACGCTGCGTTATTTCCGGGGCAAGGACCTGCAGGATACGGGCGATCAGGATGCGTCCAAACTGTTTGGCCGCGTTGAGTTCTTCTTCTGATTTTTGTGCTGCAAAAGCCCTCGCGTCTTGCGGGGGCTTTTTACATAACGGAGCGGACGAACCGTTTGGTAATCTTAGGCAGGATACTTAGGAGGTAATGGAAATGGGAAAATGGTTGGTTGTATATTCGTCGGTAACCGGTAATACGAAAAAAGTGGCTGAAGCTATTGCGGCGGCTGCCGGCGAGGCTGATTTGGCAGCAATTGACGAGGTGCCGGAGGATTTGTCTGGCTATGAGATAGTGGCGATCGGTTATTGGCTTTGGCGGGGAGGACCTGATCCTAAAACTGCAGCCTGGCTGCCTAAAGTGCAAAATGTCGCAGTCATATTTTTTGAGACGCATGCGGCAGAAACAAAAAGCGAGCATGCGATCACTGCATTTGCCAGAGCTGCCTATCAATTGGGAACGGGCTGCCGGGTTTTGGCTACTTTTGGCTGCCAGGGACAGGTGAGTCCGTCGATTCTGGCCAAGAGGCAGAAGATGGCCCCGGATAATCCCCATGCTCAGGCCAGCGGCTGGAAAACCGCAGCGGGACACCCCAATGCCGATGATCTGGCGGCGGCAGCTGGGTTTGTAGCCAAGGCGAAGCAAAAGATCGTTTTGTTGAAAAAATTTGCTCCGCCGGCGGTTCAGTGATTTTTCACAATATAAGAAAAATGTTGAAACAGGCATTGACAATGGGTGAATATGATGTTATCATGAATTTTGTAAGTTCGTTGTACCTTTTAAAAAATGATATGGATTGGATCAGGTGTCGAAAGACTCAATAGGGAAGTTTGGTAAATGCCAACGCGGTCCCGCCACTGTGAAGGGGAGTTCATTTGTAATAGTCACTGAGGCTTAAGCCTCGGGAAGACACGAATGGATGATGAACTGTAGCCAGGAGAACTGCCTGATTAACAGTCACCGTTTGACCTGCGAGCGATGGGGAAGGGGATTTCGATACAGTTTGTATTAAAATCTTAGCATAGGCTGAGATTTTTTTATGGAATGAATTGGGCTCTTTTCTTGTTGCACAGGAAAAGAGCTTTTATTTTTGGCGAAAAGTTTTCTCCATGGTTTCAGCTCTATGGAGAAGCATTGCTCATACATTTCATTTCAATGCCACATCTCTTAAACTGGAAGAAGCTGGAAGCCGGCTGTAGAGAACCGGACTTTCTTCTTCTTCGCAAATTATTGCCTTTGGGCTTTTTATAGATTTTGGGCGTCTGTATTCTTTCCCGTCTTGATGCGGTTGAGAAACGTTGCTCATAGAGATTCCATTCAACTTTATGTATGGCTGCTTTGCAGCCACTCCCAGGGCAGGTGACGTTCCTGGGAGCCCTCCTTTTTTTGGCGAAAAGTTTTCTCCATGGTTTCAGCTCTATGGAGAAGCATTGCTCATACATTTCATTCAGTTCTATTGCGCTGCGCTGGCGGCAAGCCTCTGAAGGTGGAGCTTTAGAGGCTTCTCTTTTTAAAATAACGCTTTAAGCGTTGTGTTATACTAATAGGGAATCAGAAAAGAAAGGTGGAGAAAAACTATGGAAACAGTTTGGGAAGATGGTCTTGAGCCTGTAAAAATGCCGAAAGTAGCGCCGGCCATCGTGGGTGCGGAAGGTGATTGGTGTCACAATTCACATTTGTCAACAGAAAAATTAACGCCCTTGGAAGAACGGTTGGCCGTACAGCGGCCGGTTTTATGTGAAGGGCTGGGAAAGCTTCGCCAGCTGCTGGGCGAGGTTCGGTATGAAAAATATATCGGGACACTGCCGAACCTGACCAGAAATGGTTCCATGGTGCTTATTGTAGCGCACGATGTGATGCAGCGTTCCATGATTGAGAGGGAATGTATTCCTTATATTAAGGAAGCTTTTGGTGTAACGCGCGTTCAAGTTGTCGGCTGATGCCTTTTGATATCCTTTTGTCCGGCAAGGTCGGGCAAAGGGATATTTTTATGACGGCAGCCAATTGCTTTACCAAGCATGTTCTCTGGGAAAGGAACGATAGTCATGGAAGTACAGAATTGCAGAACAGCCGAAAATATTGTCGGGACAATAGACGCTGGTTTGCTGCCGGCAGTAGAACGAAGCTTTTTGGCTTCGCCGCTACAGGCAGTTTTGCCACAGGAGTTTAATGCACAGCTTCATGGGGAAGCGGAACGGGGGCAGCCAAATCTTTATTTGCGGCTGGATCGGGCTACGCGTCATGGACAGGATGCGGAAACCCTTGAGGCCGCCGATATTCGCCGCGGCGGGGTGTCGCTAAGTACTTTGGCAGATGCGCATCAGGCGTTTACCGGCATGCGGCCATCGCAGCGAGGTTTGGTGATGGATGCCGGGGCCGAAGGAGCGCCTTTACTGGGATTATTTGCGGCTTTGCTGGCCGCTAACGGACAAGTGACAGATACGCTGCATGGTATGATTGGAGCCGATCCTTTAGGCGTTTTGGCGCAGGAAGGGACTTTGCCAATGGATCTTCCGGCGCTTTACTATGAAATGGCACAAACGGTTCGGTGGGCAGAAGCTTATATGCCGGAAATGCGCACGATTCTGGTGGATGTCAGCCGGTATTCTGCTGCCGGCGCATCGGCTGTGCAGGAAGTCGGCTATGCGATGGCAACCGGGTTGGAGTATATAAAGGCGTTGTGTTCTTGCGGAATCTCTGTCGATGTAATTTGTCGGCATATTGGTTTCTGTTTTTCCCGGGAAATCGATTCTCGTTTGGATACGGCGAAAATTCAGGCGGCAGTCCGGATTTGGGAAAGTCTGACTGCTTTCTGTCCGGACGCTGTTCCCAACGGAAGTATGCGAATCTATGAGGCTGCTTTGCCATCCTCTGAAAATATGCCGGGCATAGAGCGTTGGGGAAATGAGAAGCAACGACGTGAAGATTCCTATGCGCTTTGTCATGTTGGCAGGTTTCTGGATGATGCTGCATCAGAGGATGAACTGAGGAGAATTTTTTGTCAGCAGGCGCAGGAAGTATTGCATTATGTGCAGGCCAATGGCGGCATGGCGGAAGTTCTGACCAAAGGATTGGTACAGGTTCGCCTGGCTGCGTCTTTGCAATGGCAATTGGATCGCCTAGCGCAGCGTTTCAATGCTCTCGGCAATGTGCTGCCTACGAGTACAGTGGAACCGTCTCCGATTGATACGGAGCGCATACGAACCAAACGGCTGCAAGCCATTCAGCGCTATCGGCGGGAAATGGATGAACAGCAGCGTTTGGCAGAACTCTCTGGGATTGCTTTACACCGGGAGAACGCATCGGCTTATCTGATTGATTCTATACGGGATGCTTTTTTGGCCGGGGCGACGTTGGCGGAAATCATTATTCCCTTGCATGCCGGACAACTGGAACTGTACATAGAGCATCCGATGGCCTGTCATGTTGTCCTTGCGGAGTTTTTTCAATTGCGCCAGCGAACGGCCAGCTTCGGCAGACAATATGGCGCAAGGCCGCAAGTATTTTTGTGCAATGTGGGGACGGCGGATGAATATGGAGCGGCGGCAACTTGGAGCATCGATGTTTTTGAATCTGCTGGTTTTCAGATTACGGCGAATCAAGAATTCTTCACGGCTGAATCAGCTGTGAACGCTGCCTTAGCTGCCGGCGCCAGGATTATCGTCATTTGTTCCAATGAGGAAAGGGATTCTCGATTGGTTCCAGCCATAGCCCGAGGCATTAAGGCTGCCAGCGCCGATATCATAGTATTGACTGTTAACCTGACACTGTTGGCGATGGAGAAAAATTCTTGCAATGATCATGCCGATGGCATATTGGGATCTTACATGAGCGGGCTGGATCTGTCTTTCTTGTTGGATTATTTAGAGGATACAGCAGATGCAAAAACGGGCATATTTGGTCGTTTAGAAGCGCGGTAACTATGTTTTTCCTATTTATTCGTTTGGTTTGAAATCATGAGCTGCAAGCTTATAAACAGGAAGATTCTCACAGGTTTTGTCAGAGTATTGCAAGTTGACGCTTGATCTGTAAAAGGTATGGTCAAGAAATGCCTGCTCGTTGTCTTGACAAATGGAAGTATCCGTTGTAACATAGAAATGTGAGAAATGAATCCTATAATTTCATATAAATGGAATTGGCGCCCATACGGGCTTAATAGGGAAGCTGGTGTAAAACCAGCGCGGTCCCGCCACTGTAACAGAGAGCATTGTTATACGAATGTCACTGAGATGAAAGTCTTGGGAAGGCATAACAGTGTGATGATCTGGAGCCAGGAGACCTGCCAGTTTAGCAATCACCGTTATGACCTGCGATCGATGGGCATGGAGATTAGTTCGTTTTGTGTTGCGTTTTTTGAGACGGGCTTTTCCTTTGCAGGAGAAGCCTGTTTTTTATTTACCAAATTTATATTAAGAGGAGAGAGATATTCATGAAAAAGAATTGGAAGAGAATGCTGGTTGCATCCATGGCTTGTACGGCACTGATGGGGTTCTCAGCAACGACGTATGCAGGGTATATGCTGAATCCGGAGGTCAAGGATGCAACGCCGGCTCTCAAAACGGCGGCGCAAATCGGCGTGCTGAAAAATGAGAATCCGGAGATGCAGAACCTTGAGAATAAAGACGCCATTCTCGTTATGAGCTTTGGCACCACCTTCAAGGGGACCCGGCATGCAACGATTGATGCAACGGTCAGTGCAATTCAGGCAGCTCATCCAAATACGAAGGTGATTCTGGCATTCACTTCCCATATCATTCGCGATCGTATCGAGAAAAAAGAGGGCATCCGTATTCCAACGCCGGAAGAAGCACTGGCACAGCTGAAGGAAGAAGGTTATACACGCATTGCCTGCACGTCGCTGGATCTTTTCCCGGGCATGGAATACGCGTATGACACCGCGATTTTCAATGAGTATAAGGATCAGTTCAAGAAAATGACGCTGGGCACTCCGCTCATGTACTGGATGGGTCAGGAAGAGCAGCGCGACGATCTCATCGGCTTTGTCAAAGCCGTTCAGACACAGTTCCCACAGCAGGGCAAACAGGATGCCATTCTTTTGATGGCGCATGGCACGCCGCATCCTTCCAATGCGTACTATTCCGTCATTCAGAACCGCATTGATCAGCTGGGACTGAAAAATGTCTTTGTTTATACGGTCGAGGGTTGGCCAAGTCTGGAAACAATCATTCCGCAGCTGAAGGAAAAGGGAATTAAGCACGTTACGCTGATGCCAATCATGATGGTGGCTGGCGATCATGCCAACAATGATATGGCCGGTGATGATAAAGAGTCGCATAAATCCCAGCTGCAAGCTGCCGGATTTAAAGTGGATACGTACATTCATGGCTTGGGCGAAAATGCCGCAGTCCGCAATCTCTTTGTTGAGAGAGCGAACGAAGCCTGGGATACTTTGGAAGCAGCAAAATAAAGTTCTGAGCCAAGGCGGAAAGATTCCGAGCCTTCGTCCCTGTGGTGGGCGGAGGCTCTTTTCCGTTACTGGTGCGAAAAAATTAGGAGGAATGGCGGATGAGAACAAGGCTGGAATTGGCTGCAGCGCTGCTGGGGGGATTTTGTTTGGCGGTTCCCTGGCAGGCGTATGCAGCTGAATTGGCTGATGGAACAGCAGATTTTGTGAATAGCAATAAGCCGTTGGATGAATATTCCCTCGCGGAGCAACTGGTTACCGCGCAGCGAATGAGCCGTACGGATCTGGAGACTCCGGCGGCTACTACGGTAATCACAGCGGCGCAGATTGCCCGGAGCGGTTACCGTACAGTGTATGAGGCGATTGATCAGCAGCTGGGCGCAGAAAATTCTTCCTATGGCGGTGAGACCGGTCAGGATTTTGGCACACAGACCGGAGGGATTACCCTGCGCGGATATAAGGGCGGGGCTTTGGTTTTGCTCAATGGCGTGCCCATGAATCTTCGTAATTCTTCCAGTACGGAAAATATCCCCATTGGAATGGTGGATCGGATTGAAATTGTCAAGGGCGCCGGTTCAACGCTTTATGGCGGTGAAGCCGTTGGCGGCGTTGTCAATGTAATTTTGAAAAAACCGACGGCCGGTCATACGGGCGGCAGTGCGTCTATAACTGGCGGCAATGCTTTTCAAAAAACGGAGACTACGTATTATGACCCTAATGTTATGATTGATGTGAGTCGGGAGTGGACGAAGAATCGGCCGCATGCCAACGCGTTTGGTCCGGATAAGGTTTCATATACGGATTATTGGATTGGCAAAGGGCAGAAAAATCGTTTGGGCATGAGTATACGATTGACGGATGAACTGAATATTCATTATAATTATCTGGAAGGCGCGATTACGCGCGGCGGGCAGAAGTATGTGCTGAACGGTCAGCATTTGACGCCGACAGCGACAAAATATGATGAGAGTTATAATGATTACCGGCAGACGGTAGGCATTTCTTATCAAGGCAAGGAAAATGGCGTTAAGGCTGCTTTAGGCTATAATTATCGTCGGTCGGATGGGTATGATCGCGTTAAGAATACGGCCTTAGCCGGGAATGGAACCTATGACAGTCTGGTGCTGGATTTGCAAAAGAACTGGCAATTTCGGGATGATGCGCTGGTCGGCGGTTATTTTTTCAAACATGAGACCGGCAGAGCAGCTGTGACAGGTATTTGTGATAAACGGACAAACCAGGCATTGTATGCTTCGTATACGAAGCAGCTTACAAATCGTTTTCGTATGACGTTGGGACTGCGGGGCGAGTTTATTCAGGATGATGTTAAGGATCAGGATGTTTTTTTACCGCAATTGCAGACCGATTATAAAATAGATGATCATACGGCTTGGTATATCAACATTGGCCGGGCATTTGAAATGCCGGACATTGATCCGGTTACACGGGACGCATTGGGCGGAACGGATTTAAAGCCGGAAAAGGGTTGGAATTATGAGACGGGATTAAAATTGGCCCGGGGCGATGAGAGCTGGAAACTAGCACTTTATCATATGGATATGAGTGATAAGCTTGGCTGGCAATATAACAATGCAACCCAACGATATTATTTGGTCAATAAAGGAGATTTCCGTAATACCGGTCTTGAAGTGGAATATGACCGGCGGTTAAGTGATTGCTGGGGATTGAAACTGGGAGCCAGTTTTTCAAATCCGGAAGTTAAAGATCCCAGCCTTAATCGTGGCTGGACGCAGGATAACGCCCGGCTTGCGACCCTGATCGGTCTTGATTATCATCAAGCCAAATGGCAGGGGAATCTTTCCCTGCGGTATTTGGGAGACCGCGAATATTATGATGCGGCGGCTTCCGGTCATGCTTCCGGCAAGTCGCAGGATGTGCCGGCCAAGGTCCAGCTCAATCTGAATCTCGATTATCGCTGCGATGCTGCAAATGATCTTAAGCTGGGCATCTATAATATTCTCGATCATGAGAATTATTCCGATCGGTATGGCAATCTTGAATTGTCACGTAATTTCCAGCTGACCTTTACGCATCAATTTTAATGCTGCGGCGATGTTCTATAGATGTTTATTTTCACCGGGCAGTTTATGCTCTGGCAACAGGAGGCGTACGGCGGATGGTACGATATCTGCAGAAAGGAAATGGCATTTTACAGATTTGTCTGTTGCTGGTTTGTCTGATGGCGGCAGGCTGTGGACTGCGCGGCGCAGAGAAAGACGGTCAGGAGACGGCTTTTTTTGACGGCGTTGATGATCAGGGGACCAAAGTGGTACTAAAAAAACGGCCGGAGCGCATTGTATCGCTGAGTGTCGGGCTGGATGAGATCATTATGGCGTTGGCGGCTCCGGAACGCATACAAGCCTTATCATGGTATACGCAGGATAAGGAGATGTCGCCGTTGGCGGCGGAAGCCGTGCATTATCCGCATATACATGGACAGGATCCGGAATCGGTTGTTGCTTATCAGCCGGATTTGGTTCTGATTTATGGGAGTGAAAACACGCCGACAGAGTATGTACAGGCCTTGCGTTCATTGGGACTGACGGTATTTGTCTCGGACAGTCCGCATGCGCTGGCGGCGGTTTTTCCACGCATCGAAAAAATAGGCAGGCTGCTCGGCGCGACGGAGCAGGCAGATGCATTGACAGCAGACCTGCGAGCGCGGCTGGCGCAGATCGAAAATAAGGTGCGCGATATTCCGCCGGAAAAAAGGGCAGTGGTTATGGCGTTTGGTAATTCGGGGCAGGTTTTTGGCCGGCAGAATGATTTGTTTGACGATATGTGTACGCATGCCGGCTTGCGCAACGGGGCTGCTATGGCTGGGCTGACAGTTTCCAGTCCGATCTCCAAAGAACAGATTATCGCCGTTGATCCTGATGTTTTCTTACTGCCGACTTGGGGAAAGCCTGGGCAGGAAGCTGCGGCTGCATCCCAGCAGATTATAACGGATCCGGCTTTTCGTAATATTAAAGCGATCAAAAATCAGCGCTTTGTTTATGTATCCGATGCCTATCGTTACAGCACCTCGCAATATGCGGTAATTGCAGTAGAAAAATTGGCTCAGGCCGTTTATCCGGAACGTTTTTAACCGTTTCGAGACAAGAAAAAAGTTGTACAATGGTTCTTTTTTCTGTCGACTGTATTTGACAAGTATTTCTTCCAATGTTATAATCCCGAGTTTGACACTAAAAAAACAAAAAATCCCCTTAAAGCCAATATACATAAGGCTTTAAGGGGATTTCTGTTTTTCTGTGAAAGGCGTAATAAATTATAATCCCTTACTGCGGCGGCAATATCCTTTCATGCTTTTTTCGGTAGAAAGCTGGAAATCCGTCCTAAAACCAGCCTCGTCGTGCAGTTTGTCTGTTAGTTCCGTCCGCTTATACGCGGGAATATAACCATCCTGAC
>Ga0183095_10189_pt4 | contig 121746 bp, 107 predicted proteins | sample BioMet4_FD_130346 | JGI IMG/M metagenome (GOLD analysis project Ga0183095, IMG submission 130346) | Microbial communities from bioreactor (seeded with sewage sludge) at LBNL, California, USA - Biofuel metagenome 4 (v2) (version 3) | ecosystem: Engineered > Bioreactor > Anaerobic > Unclassified ...
GTGAAAATGGAAGCAAAAATGGCTGTAATCAACCCCAATGCCTGTGGTATTGATGTGGGTTCTAAAATGCATTATGTTGCTACTGGACAAGGTAGCGAAGAGGTAAAATCTTTTGGCGTTTATACCAAAGACCATCAAGCAATGGTGGCTTATTTGCAAAACAAAGGGGTCACGACCATTGCGATGGAAAGCACCGGAAACTATTGGCAAACGCTATTTGCTGCTTTAGAGAAAGCTGGTTTTGAGGTGTTCCTGGTGTGCGGCAACCAAACAAAGAACGTAAAGGGACGAAAAACTGATGTGCAGGATTGTCAATGGATCCAGTGGTTGCATAGTGTGGGAATGCTCTCCAATAGCTTCATCCCGAATGAATTTGTATCCCATTTGAGGATATATTCCAGACAGAGGCTTAAATATATTCAAGTTCAAAACCGTCTTATCAATCAAATCCAAAGGGATTTGCGGGCAATGAATCTGCGGCTGGAAGTGGCTCTTAACGATATTACGGGCAAAAGTGGCAGGGCTATAATAGAAGCTATCTTATCAGGGGAAAGAAACCCAAAATCCTTGGCTGGTTTGGCAGATTACCGGGTAAAGAAAAGCAAAGAAGAAATTGCCCTCTCTCTTGAAGGCAATTGGCATGAGGGGTATTTATTTGTGCTGCGCCAGCATTATAGCGAGTATGTTCAAAACCTTGGCCGCATCCAGGCATGTGAAAATGAGATCGAAAAAATACTCAAAAAAAGTTTGGAGTGTTCAGAAATAGACTCTCAGGATGCCCCCAATCATAAAAAAGCCCTCAAAAAAAACAAGAATACACCCGTGATAGATTTTCAAAGATATAGTTTTCAGTATTTCGGAGGAGTGGATTTGTTTGCTATTGAAGGGATAAACCAAAATACAGTGTTGAGTTTAATGGCCGAAGTCGGCACCGATATCACAAAGTTTCATTCGGCAAAAGCCTTTTCAAATTGGCTACACGTGTGCCCAAATCAAAAAATAACAGGCGGAAAAGTAATCAGCAATCATACCAAAGGGGGTAATAACCCATTATCCCAGGCCATTAAAAGTGCTGCTAATTCAATAGGAAATCTCAAAACGGTTACACATTTGACACGGTTTTTCAAAAAAATTGCCTACAAAAAAGGCAGAAAAGAAGCAATTACGGCCACGGCCCATAAACTGGCTGTTATCATATATAACATGCTTACCAAATATGAACCTTACAAACCCTTTGTAAGAGAAGTGAACGAGCAAGACGAGCGAATAAAAAAACTAAAGGAAGTTGAAAGAATAGTAAAGTCGCATAATTTCAAGATTGAAGATATAAATTTTGGCTATTGATAATCTGATACTTATGAACAGTTGTATAGAATCTATCCTGCAAATGTTCAAAGCAGCTGGTTTTGCAAATCGCACCTTTTTACCAAGGATTTTTAATCATTTCAGATCGTGTTTTCCCTGGATAAAGAGGCAATGTCCAATCAATGGTTTATTTTCCACAGTCTTATTAGAAAAAGAATAATTTTACTATCTTCAAAACCTAAATGAATTGGCATTGTGAAGAAATTAAAAGTATTCATTTCGAGCGTGCAGAACGAATTTACCAAAGAACGGAAAGAGTTATATATTAGCAACTTAAAAGAACCACATAGTTCATATCCTCATAATCCACTTCTTGCGGGATGTATGTTTTTAACCGGTGAGATTGAAAGGTTTGGTACCGGTACCCTCGAGATGGTTAAACTTATCAAAGAGAAAGGTCTAAAACCGCCGCATATTTCTCTTGATGAAGGATTTAAACTTACTATTTGGAGACCTTCCGCTGAAACCACACATGACACCATACATGATGTTCCTTCAGCTTATAAAGAAATTGACGAACTTAGTCATCGTTTGGTGTTAATCATCGAAAATGATATGAGTCGACCTCAACTCATGAAAATTCTTGAGTTGAAAAACAGATCACACTTTGCAAAAAGTTATCTCGATCCTGCATTGTCTGAAGGATTGATTGAAATGACCTTACCTGACAAATCCAAAAGTCGCAATCAAAAATATAAATTAACCTCTAAAGGATTAGCCTTAAAGCAAACACTCCAAAACATAAATCCGGTTATCCTATGAAACTTCTCCATACCTCCGACTGGCACCTTGGCAAACGGCTCGAAGATTTCCCGAGAATAGAAGAACAGCAGGCTGTTTTGCAGGAAATCTGTGAGCTGGCTGACCGGGAGCAGGTTGATGCAGTGCTGGTCGCCGGTGATTTGTTTGATAATTTTAATCCGCCTACCGAAGCGGTCGATTTGTTTTACAAAACACTCAAGCGGTTAACCAACAACGGCCGTCGTCCAGTGATCGCCATTGCCGGAAACCATGATTCACCCGACCGTATTGAGGCGCCTGATCCGTTGGCCCGTGAGTGCGGGATTATTTTTGCAGGATACCCAAATTCGGAGGTCACTCCATTTGAAATTGAATCCGGCTTAAAGGTTTCGCAAAGCAGTGAAGGGTTCCTCGAACTTCAGCTTCCCGGAAAGGAAATTCCTCTAAGAGTGTTGCTTACGCCCTATGCCAATGAATACCGCTTGAAAACCTGCCTGGGTTACGAAAACAGCGAAGAAGCGCTGCGGGAATTGCTTCAGCAGAAATGGAAAGAACTGGCTGATCAGTTTTGTGATGATCAGGGAGTCAACGTCTTGGTTACCCATCTTTTTGTGATCAAAAAAGGAGATGAGCTGCCCGAAGAACCGGCTGACGAAAAGCCAATCCTTCATGTGGGAGGCGCTCAGGCCATCTATACTGAAAATATTCCCAAACAAATCCAATACACTGCGGCGGGACATTTGCATCGTATGCATCTGGTTGATTCAGCGCCTTGTCCGGTCTATTACAGCGGGAGTCCCCTCTCCTACAGTTTTGGAGAAACCAACCAGAAAAAGTACGTCTTACTGGTCGATGCTGAGCCCGGCTCAACCGCTAAGGTTCGCGAGATTGAACTCACAACAGGTAAAAAACTGCTGAGAAAACGAGCCGAGGGAATGGAAGATGCCTTACAATGGCTGACCGGAAATCCTGACTGCCTGGTGGAGCTGACCATGGTGACCGATACCTTTCTGACAGCGATGGAACGCAAGCAGTTAAGCGCTGTCCATTCGGGCATCGTAACCATCATCCCGGAAGTAACGAATACCGCAGATGTTACAGCCGGCAATAAAAAGACCATCGATTTGACGCGAAGCATGGAAGAGCTTTTTCGCGACTATTTCAAGCACGAAAAGAGTCAGGAGGCCAACGAAGAGATTATCACGTTATTTACCGAAATTCTATCCGAAGACGAACAATGATACCTGTAAAACTCACCCTACAAGGTTTGTACTCTTACCAGGAGAAACAAACCATCGATTTTACAAAACTGACTTCTGCCAACCTGTTCGGTATTTTCGGCGCTGTTGGCAGTGGCAAATCATCAGTACTGGAAGCCATTACATTTGCTATTTACGGCAAAACCGACCGATTGAACCTTTCGGGCGACAACCGGAACTACAACATGATGAACCTTAAGTCGGATGAACTGCTCATTGATTTTGTTTTCGAGACGGGTAAAGAGCAAACATCCTACCGGGCGGTGGTAAAGGGACGGCGCAACAACAAAAGATTCGAGGATGTGAAAGCCCTTGAACGTTCAGCTTATCAACGCAACAATGGGGAATGGCTTCCCACTGAAACCGAAGCGCTCGAAAAAGCCATCGGATTGAGTTACGACAACTTCAAACGCACGATCATCATCCCGCAGGGGCAATTTCAGGAATTTCTGCAACTGGGGAATAAGGATCGTACGCAGATGATGAAGGAGCTTTTCAATCTTGGAAAATATGAGCTGTACTACAAAGTCGTATCACTTGAATCGAAAAATACCGGTCAAAGGCAAAAGATTGAAGGTCAATTGCAGCAATTGGGGAACGTTGATCCTGAAAAGGTAAATCAGTACGAATTGCAACTGGAACAGCTCAAAAAGGAGCTGCATGAACTGTCGGAAAAGGAGAAGTCACTCCAACAACAGGATAGGCAATTACGGCAACTTCAGGAACTGGTTAAGAAGGTGGCGGAAGCTCAGCTTTTATATGAACAACTGAAAGAAAAGGAGCCTCAGTTTAATGAACTGGAAGCAAAGACGGCGAAGTTTGAGCAGTGCATCATTCAGTTCAAGAGCATGATGGATGCTTTGGATGTCAGTAACCGTAAGATTAAACAAAAAAATAAACAAATTGAACTTGAGACTGAAAAGCTGAAACAGGTCGGAGAAGAGACAGAGAAGTCAGAAAATTTGGTTATTGAAATCAAGAAAGATTATGAGGAACGAGAATCTCTGAAAAAGCAAGCCGATGAACTGAAAAAAGTTCTTCGGATCAAAGAATTGGTTCAAAAAGTTAAGAACGAGGAAGGACGGATTCAAAAGGGTAATGAGGTTTTGGCTCAAACGAACGGAACCATTGAAAAGCAACTTACAGAAAAAGAACATCTTGAACGACTGATACTTGAAGAAAAGGCTAAATTGCCCGATCTTTCCATACTTTCAAAAGCGAAGGCATGGCATGTGGAAAATCGAAGCCTGTCACAACGAGTCGCGGAACAAAATGCACTGATTGAAAAATCGACCAAAGAGATCGGGACCATTGAGGGAAAAGTACAATCCTGTTTTCAGGAGCCGGTTTTTACAGGTTTCATTCCAGACCACGATATTCCTGCCGCTATCAAATTCCTGAAAGAAAAAACAGAACAGCAAAAGAAGAAGATTACAGCTATTGAGACTCAGGCGGATCATTATCGTGTGCAATCGAAATTAGAGGCTTACGCAAGGGAATTGCAAAATGGGGAAGCATGTCCGTTATGCGGTTCGGTCCATCATCCGGCAATTTTCAGTGCAGCCAGCGTGGCCGAAGCTTTGATAAATGCAGCCAATGCCAAATCCTCTTTGGAAAAAGAAATCATGTCGATCGGGGAAACGATCAGTCAATTGAATGAGGACAACATCCGTTTGAAATTGACCAATGAGTCACTATCCGAATTCCGGAAGAGTTATGGGGCGCTTAGATTGAAAACTAATGAACATGCTGCCTTATTCCAATGGCAAGAATTCGAAGAAGAATCCGCAGTCACGAATGCTTTTGAAGCCGCAGAGCTAATTCAGAAGAGCCTGGCAAAGCATGAGAAGGAATTGGAAAAGCTTCGGCTGGATCTTGATAAGTCATTGAAATATAAAGAGTCTTGTCTTGCAGAGATCGAAAAAATAAAAACGACCCTCACGATTGGGCAGACAGAAATAAAAACTCTTTCAGAGCAATTAAGCCTGATTGATTTTGAATATTATAGGACAAAATCATCTGCTGAAATCGAATTGGAAGATAATGCACTTCTGGAAAAATATGAACGAATCTATAAGCAATACAGTGAACTCACTGAAAAACTCACTGAACTAAGAAAAAACAAGGATATTCTGAGCGGGAATGTGGAAGCCAATCAGGGTGAGTTAAAAGCAGAATACAAATACAATGAATCGCTCACAACACAGCTGGCCGAACGGATGAAAGAAAACGGATATGCCCAATTGATTGATGTTGAGCAGGTGCTGAATCAGCAAATCAATCTGGAGCAGGAAAAGAAAAGGCTGACCGTATTCAGACAACAACTGGGACTCGCTCATAGTCAGGCCGAACTGTTACAGAAAGAGTTGGGAGACAGGTCTTATAATTCTGAAACTCATCTGAAAATATCACAAGAGGCGGAGTCAGTCAAAGATATGTTGAATCAAAGAAATCAGGAGTTCGGCAAGATTGCAGAACTATTACAAAAGCTGAAAAGAGATCTGGGGAATCAGGCGGTCCTTCGCAAACAACTTGAAGATCTTGAATTACGCGCTGAAAACATCCGCACCTTGAAATCACTGTTTAAAGGAAGCGGTTTCGTAAATTGGGTTTCATCGGTTTACCTCCAAAACCTGTGTCATGCGGCAAACGACCGGTTTTTTCAACTGACCCGGCAGAAATTAAGCCTTGAAATAACCGACGACAACAATTTCCAGGTGCGTGATTTTATGAACGGTGGCAAGGTACGAAGCACAAAAACCCTCTCGGGCGGACAAACCTTTCAGGCAGCGCTCTCGCTGGCATTGGCCCTGGCCGATAACATTCAGAAGATTACCGAATCGAACCAGAACTTTTTCTTTCTGGATGAAGGATTCGGATCGTTGGACAAAGAGGCTTTATCGGATGTGTTCGAAACGCTGAAAGCCTTGCGAAAAGAGAACCGGATCGTTGGAGTCATTTCTCATGTCGAGGAGATGCAACAGGAGATTGAGGTGCATTTGAAAATAGAAAACCTGGAAGAAACGGGAAGCATCATACGACAGAGCTGGGAATGTTAGTTCCCCCCGAAAGAAAATTTAATTTATCCTTAATCTATGGCACTGGCAAAATCATCACCCCCCTGCTGAAACAAGACAGCGGAAACGTTCCCGTAAACGAATTAGATGTTGCGTCAAAACCAGGTAATATGCGGCAGTCGATCAGCCCTGACCGGACAATTTATACATAATCATCAATCTCGATCCAATCGAATTCAGTCTATCTTATTATTTTACCTTAGTATCTTCTGCTCCCTTGTAAAGAAGTCTTTTGTACAGGTATGCCATAACGATTTTGAGGACGCTGTTGAGAAGGACTTTTTACAGGATGATTGTCAACTAAAGGATATGGATGATTCTCAATTACCGGAATTTTCTTGCGAATCAATTTTTCAATATCGCGGAGATATGCTTTTTCTTCCGCATCACAGAATGAATAGGCCGTTCCTTCAGCGCCCGCTCTGCCGGTACGTCCAATCCTGTGAACATAGGTTTCTGATATGTTTGGCAATTCATAATTAATAACGAACTCCATGTTCTCAACATCAATTCCGCGGGAGGCGAGATCTGTTGCGACAAGTACTCGAGTGGTTTGTGCTTTAAAATTGGCCAGCGCCCGCTGCCGTGCATTCTGACCTTTATTCCCGTGAATGGCTTCAGCCTTAATGTTATTCTTCAAAAGTAACTTAACAACCTTATCCGCACCGTGTTTGGTGCGAGTAAAGACCAAGGCTGTCTTGATGTTTTTATCTTTAAAAATATCCAGCAGGAGCGCACTTTTATTCCCTTTATCCACGAAATAAATATATTGCTTGATAATATCGACCGTAGGGGATTCAGGGGCAATTTCTACTTTAGAAGGGTTTCTCAGGATACTGTCCGAGAGTTTAACAATATCAGGAGGCATGGTTGCAGAGAAAAAGAGGGATTGCCTTCTTCCTGGCAACGCTGCCAGTATCTTCTTCACATCATGTATAAAGCCCATATCCAGCATACGATCGGCTTCATCAAGAACGAAAATCTCTATGTTTTTCAAGGAAATGTAACCCTGGTTCATCAAATCGAGGAGCCTTCCGGGGGTAGCTATTAAAATATCGACTCTCCTCTGAAGTGCCTGAGTTTGCTGATGTTGATTAACGCCTCCAAAAATCACGGTAGCTGAAAGAGGTGTATGCCGCCCGTAACTTTTGAAGCTTTCTCCGATCTGAATAGCCAGTTCTCTTGTCGGGGTTACGATCAGGCTTCTGATTTTGTTATTTCCGTATGATTTACCGGCGCTCAGCAACTGAAGGATTGGAATGGCAAATGCTGCTGTTTTTCCTGTTCCTGTTTGTGCGCAACCCAAAAGATCTTTTCCTTCAAGGACAATTGGAATGGCTTGCTTTTGAATTGGAGTGGGTGTGGTGTAACCTTCTTCCTGTAATGATTTAAGAATAGGTTCAATGATGTTTAAAGACTGAAAAGGCATGAAATGTTTTTAGAGAGGATATTCAAATTAATAAAAAGGGGATATCCAATAATGAAATTTGGCGCAAGATACTACTTTTTAAGGAGATATTGATCTTTGCCTAAGATCAGGTGTATGAGAATTCAATGAGTCAATACGAATTTTACTGTTACGCAAATAAAAGAATGCTGGTAATACACTTTATTTGTTAGAAGATTACCAAAAATTAAGGGCATTAAACAATTTAATTTCAATCTATTACAATAATTTTACTGCTAAGGTTTCTATTCTTTTATCTTACTGGTTTATGATATGGTTTACATGCACCCAACCAAGACTGGTAAATATTCTTTTTTTGTTAAACATTAAATTATCCGTAAATATAAACATTATCAGTTAATTAATGTAATTCTCTCGAAGAAAAATTAAACAATTTTGATGGTATCTGTAACTTTTCTTTTATCCACAAATAGTAAATCCCTTCATAAACAATGCATGAAAAAAACAGACTTCCGCTTTTTATTTCAAGATCACTTGGAAGGTGTTCAGGTGGTGTTGGTGGAAATAAAGGTGAAATTGCAAATAACAGAATAGTAAATATTGCACTCACCACGGGTATTAAGAAAGGGCTAAATAATAAAAACAACTTATTCTTTTTATTAAGCCTCTTATTTTCCATCTTTGCGACCATTAGATTCCCAATAAATGTAATCACAGGGAAAAGGATAATAGGGCTTAAGAATATAGGGCAAAAAATATAATTTGGAGTAGTGGCATGATGATATTTTGAAAAGATTGGAGCAAACCCATCCCTGAATATATCTATTGCGACACAAAGAAAGAGGAAATAGAAAAAGTACAGAATCGGGTATCCTACAATATGCTTGAGAAATTGGAACTTTCCGTTAATCCTGATTCCCCAGATGTGCAGAATAATCGGAATGATCCAGAAGGAATATAGAGGGTCATTTAACCATCTCAGTGCTTCCAGTCCCCTGATAAAAATTTCCAGATACCATAGCATCATACAGGCGAATGCAAGTATGATAAGATAAAGTATTTGTTTCATAGTGTTCCTGTATTAGAAGTAAATAAAATAGGTCAACATAAAGAAATTTATCCATTAAATATCATTTCAAAATTCGCTAAAAATATGTTATGTCAACACAAAAAAAGTTTTTTCAATTAAAATCTCAGGAATTAGATAGTCGGCGAATTTTTTTTCATAATATTTCATATTATCTTTGAATGAATATTAATAACAACCACTACAGTGAATTACAAAAAACATAACTTAACCTCTAAAATTACAACTATGCGAAAAGTCTTATTCTTATTAGTTTTCTTTTCAACAGCTTCTCTTGGAATGAGCCAAATAGTTTCTGAACGATACAAATTGGTAGTTGAAAAATGTGATATGCAGGATTATAAAGGAGCAATAGCGATTCTTGATGATCTAATAAAAATGAATGCCACCGATGCCTTTGCCTATGGTCTCAGAGGCAGAATAAAAACTGACCTTAATGACTACAAGGGCTCCATAGAGGATGTTACCAAGGCTTTGGAGATTGACCCTAATTATGAAAAAGCTTATTTTATAAGAGGAAGCGCAAAAATAGGCATTGAGGACTTTAGTGGAGCCATTGTTGATATTAATAAAGGTTTAGCGATTAATCCATATGATGCAATTGCTTATTCTTTAAGAGGTTTTGCCAAATTCAATCTTAAAGACAACGCAGGGGCAATTTCAGATTACGACAAAGCCATCGAGATTGATCCGGGTGAAGCAGATTTTTATGGTTCAAGAGGCAATGTAAAAGGCTTTAAACTTAATGATTGGCAAGGTTCGATTGCTGATTATAATAAGGCGATAGAGCTAAATTCTGATAATAAAAAATTTTACTTTTCAAGGGGATTTGCGAAGTTTTCAATAAAAGACTATTCCGGAGCTTTGGCAGATCACTCCAAAGCTTTGGAAATGGATCCCATGAATCCCTTATTTTTATATTCTGTTGGAATTTGTAAATTTAATTTAGGAGACAAAACCGGCGGATGTTCCGATTTAAAAAAAGCCGCAGAATTAGGGTACACAGAAGCAGCAAAGGCTATTAAACAGTATTGTCAATAAAAGTAATTTACTGACAATTCTGCTTTCAGATAGATTGGAAATAAGAAAAAAATCAACTTCGCCTCACTAATATTTTTGAGTGACATCGCTATCTGGAGGCTTCAATTTCGTACTTACCCATATCAGATGTCATAGAGCCATTATTATTAATATTTCCTTGATTTTGCATAATTTTAATGTTTGGTTTTCAATTGATCATGACTCAGATTCTTCTACTATGTATTCTAACACCTCTATTGATTTATGTCCTGCAGGTTTTTCAGCCCATTCTTTAGCTATCGACATAAGAAAATCATTTCTCAAAGGCTCAAGACTAACATTGAAATAACAATATTCAATCCGCTCTAAAATATCATCCTGATATTTAACTCTTATTCTAAATTCTGACATAAATACTAAATTCTGACATAAATAATTGTATTTAATCCTCCCAATATTCCGTTCCGTTTTTATCAATATATCCTCGTAGATTATTTAATCGAACGACTGCCAGTCCATAGCTAAAATCACCAACAAAATCATACTTACATGCAATTACTTCTCTGCCGATTTTGTCAATAAATCCATATTTACCATTTGATGAAACTTTTGCTAGTCCATTAAGGAATAGATTTTCTTTGTAATTAGGATCAATAAAATTATATTCAAATTTATCTTCCTCACCGATAAATTCATATTTACAAGGGACTATTTCTCTTCCTGATTTATCTATTAATCCCCATTTTTTATTCAGTTTAACCAATGCAAATCCCTCGCTAAAATTAAATGCATCATCATATTTACAAGAAATAATTATTGTCCCTAAACCATTTATGTAACCCCAATTGGGCTTACTAGTGTTCTCTGTTAACTTACTAAATACACAGATCCTAGCTAACCCCTCTCTAAAACCAGAAGCAACACGATATTGAGGTGGAATAATTTCCTTACCTGTTCTATCAATAAATCCAAACCTATTTTGATGCTCCTCCCAATTTGAAACCAATGCAAGGCCATCGCTAAAATCAAACACATTGTCATAATCACAATTAATTATTACTCGACCTTTTTTGTCGATAAATTTCCATTTTTCATTCATTCTAATACGCACTATCCCTTCTTTGAAAATATATGCTCGATCTTGCAAACGTCCATAATAATCAAAAGTCTCACCACAATCATCATAAATGCATGGTAAAACCTCTTTCCCTGTTTTATCGATAAAGCCTTTTTTCCCATTCAACTTTACCATTGCCATTCCTTCAGAAAAATCTAAGACTTCTTCATAAATACATGGAATAACCTCTTTACCATAGCTGTTAATAAATCCCCACTTATCATTGCAACTAACCATTGCCATTCCTTCAGAAAAATGGTAGATATATTTATATCTGCAGGGTGCAATAACTTGCCCATTGGTATCAATATGCCCTATCCTGCCATTTATAGACACCTGAACAAGTCCATTATTGAACTTAGCTGCACTATCATAAATACAATCAATAACGAATTTTCCCGTTCTATCAATAAAACCAATTTTCTTTTTTAATAGAACTAAGGCTAATCCATTATTAAAATTCTCCAATTCTTGATCAAAGGACCATGAAAAATCTTTATCATCATAATTGCAAGGAATTATTTCTTTCCCATTAACATCAATAAATCCAACTTTATCAGTTAAAACGATGCGAGCTAAACCCTCACTGAATACACCGATTTCTTTGTATTTGCATGCAACTATCTCTTGTCCTGATTTGTTAACCAAGCCCCATCTCTCATTTAATTTAACACGAGCTGTACCATCGCAAAAAGTGAATGCATCATCGTATTTACAATCAATGACAATTTTTTTATTCTTATCGCAAAATCCCCATTTACTGCCTTTTCTATAAGGGATTAACTTTTTCTCTGTTAGAAACTGACAATAATTAATGGCTTTCTCCGCGGCTGCTTCATTAAAAAAAAACTCCTCTATCAACTTATTTTTGCAACGATTAATGAAAAATGTATCCCGTGTGGCTTCTTTTAAAAAATCCTGCAATACTCCTGCATTTAGGCATTGGTTCAGTAGATTCCGGTCGGTCTTGTCTTTTACAATATCTGCAATACAACCACGAAGTCGAATTGTATCGTGGTCATTGCTTTGGGCAAGTTCTTGGCAAAGTTGAATAAGTTCTGGAGACATTATCTGGAGACATTAATTATGGAACATTGTTTTCTATCAGGTATTCCAACACTTCTATTGATTGATGTCCTGCAGATTTTTCAGCCTTTTCTTTAGCTATCAACATAAGAAAATCATTTCTTAAAGGCTCAAGACTGACATTGAAAGAACAATATTCAATCCTACCTAAAATATCATCCCAGTATTTAACTTTTATTCTAAACTCTGACATAAATAATTGTATTTAATCCTCCCAATACTCAGTCCCGGTTTTATCAATATATCCGTATCGCCACTCACCTTTTTTTAGTCCAACCTTGGCTAATCCTTTATTAAATCCGCTCACACTATCATATTTACAGGCAATTACTTCTTTTCCGGTTTTGTCTATAAATCCATATTTATTTTTTAACCTTACCTCTGCCAAACCCTCTCGGAAAGCCATAGCATTATCATATAAACAATGAATTACTTCTTGGCCTGTTTTATCAATAAATCCAGCTTTACCCAATAATCTAAATGGCGCCAAGCCTTCCTGAAACCTACCCGTAAAATCATATTTACAAGAAATTACCTCATTCCCGGTTTTGTCAATAAATCCATATTTTTTATTTTGGGCAATTGCTGCAAGCCCTTCACTAAAAATATAAGCTCCATCATATTTGCAAGCAATTACCTCCACCCCTTTTTTGTCTATAAATCCCCAAGCATCACCCCAATCATGATATATTTTAAAGGAAGATAATCCTTCATTAAATCCAAATACATAGTCATATTTACAGTCAATGTTTATATTGCCAGCTTTATCAATAAAACTGTATTTCCTGTCCAGTTTTACCGAGAGCAATTCTTCTCTAAAGGGAAAGCCGAAATCGTCATATTTGCAGGCAACCACCTCCTTACCGGTTTGTCAATAAGTCCCCATTTATTTGATTGTTTAACACCAGCATAACCTTCATGAAAGCTGTAAGTATTATCATATATGCAATCAATTATCTCTCTTCCTTTATTGTTAATAAATCCAAATTTATCGTTGTGTCGAACTGTAGCCAATCCTCCTTCGAAACTATTTGCATAATCATATTCACATGTAACAATCTCTTTCCCGATTTTGTCAATAAAACCATATTTTCCGCTCCTATTTACACAGGCCAACCCCTCATTGAACTGATCGACAAAATTATATTTGTTCTCAATTACAATTCTTTTATTTTTATCACAAAATCCCCATTTGTTTCCTTTACGGTAAGGGATTAGCTCTATTTCTTGCTCTTTTTCTGTCAGAAACTTGCAAAAGGATAAAGCCTTTTCTGCTGCTGTCTCATTGATAAAGAATTCCTCTATCAACCTGGTTTTGCAACGATTAATGAAAAATGTATCTCGTGTGGTTTCTTTAAAAAAATCCTGCAATACTCCTGCATTTAGGCATTGATTCAGTAGATTCCGGTCCGTCTTGTTTTTTACAATATCTGCAATACAACCTCGAAGTCGAATAGAATCGTGGTTATCGCCTTGGGAAAATTCGTCGTAAAGTCTGACTATTTCAGGGGACATATCTGATAATATAAAACTATAAAACTATCTTCTGATAAGAATTACTTAGTAAAAGGGACAGAACGCTGTACTAAATCCCGTTTTATTCAGGTTTAGAAGAATCCTTCATCCTTTGCCTATCAAGTTTTTCGATTGCTTCTTCCAGACTTTTTGTGTCAGTTCTTAATAAGATTTGATTTTCATATTCTTTACTCAGCTCAGTTTCAATTCCATTTTTTTTTTGCTGCAAGTAAATATCTCAAACCGTCCTTTTTTTCTTGTCCGGCTTTTGAAAGAATAGAATTTATCGAATAATCAGCTAACATCTCTGTTGTTATTGGCTTACTTATATTTCTACCGATGGAAGTATAAAGAACCATTTCAACATTCATAAAATCAGTGATTGTTTTTATAATAACTTGATTTATTGTTGGCTTGCCAGTACGCACATAAACATCTTTACTATTTATCTTGCCACATTCCCTTCTCCACAAAATGGTACTCGCTTTTTCAAAGTCAATAGTATCACGAAGTATAAGAATCATTGCTTTGACACTTCTCCCTCCCTTTGTAACTGGTATAAGAGTTGGTGCACCGTCTCTTGTTCTGCTTGTCCTTGCATACTCAACTTTAAATGGCGTTTCGCATTCAATTCTACATTCTGTTATTTCAGCCAGTTCTTGACCAGGATCATCAATGAGAGAGCCGTATGCTATAATCCCTAATCTAAATCTCGTTTTTCCAGTCATTGCATTATTTCCTAAATTACAATTTCACCCTCTGTCTTACCAAAATTGATCCTTATCCCGTTGATCAAAGAGACATTTTTCCCTGGTAAGACTTCAGTCATTGAGCCTTCAGAAGTAATGACCGTCCATTTATCTTTTGACAGGTTTTGTAAGCCCCAAAGGTTTTTATTTTGCGGATGGCGGTTAACTTTTGCCACAGGATTGGAAAACTCACAACTAACGGTAGGATCAACGTGATATGGATAAATCAGCGTATCCACATTAATCACAATTAAATTCCGGCCAATTTTCAACCGAGGTGGCAAGGTGGTTGATTTATGGCAAGACCAGCAAACCGGAGTTTTTCGGGTGGTTTCGTAGTCTGCAGCATCATAGAAATTCTCAGCGCCACACTGGCAGTAGATTATACTATCACGCAATCGGGCCATGTTATCTCTCCATTCAATTTCCATAATACGGTTATTCCGTTTTAATCCCTCCGTAAATGCCCTGATAAATAATTGTTTTATAAATGTTGGATAAGTCTTCCAGAATACGATTGCATTATCATGTAATCCAGGCACAGGCCGGTTTGTTTTATTTACGGGATCATAGATATAAATCGGGGTTTCCCCATACAATTTAGTCATTGCTGGCAGATCAAAGGCGTGAATTTTGGCTTCCTGTGCTCCCTCCAGCGGATGGTGCACGAAAAGCATATAATGTAACAGAACAGCCAAAGAAAAAAGATCGGTATCTCTCGATGGATGTGCCTCGCCTCTCACAATTTCCGGCGCAGTAAAACGGGGGGTACCTAAAACAGTAACAACAGGATTTCCGTTGGTAGTCACATTATCGTTATCGCAGATTTGGATATCACCCGTTACAGGATCAAAGAAGAGGTTTCCAAATGAAATATCACGATAACAAAGGCCTTTTGCATGAAGCTTTGAAAAGCTGTTGGCAAGATGCACCCCTGCAGTGGCCAATGCTTTGAATGTCGGTTCAATCCGGCGACGCATCAAGTCGTTAATTCCTTTGTATTGTGGTGATCGCAATGGCATAATATAGCCAAATGTAGAGTTACTTGCACTGGGCAATAAGAATTCTGGCCAGAGAAACTTGTCATCCGGAGCGCCTATTCTGATCAGGTTCTCCAATCCGGTCTTCTGTTCTTCGGTAGCTTGTTTTGGAAAATACCACTTTAAGGCATAAGGATTACCCTGGATATTGATCTTATAAACTTCGCCTTGACCGCCTGATCCAAGGAATTTCTCTACCACACAATTATCCTTGCTGTCAATTGCCAATATCTGTTTCTCTTTTAATAGTTGATTCATTTTCAATATCTTTAAATACAAGTATTGTGGTAAGGTCATCACCGCTACCATTGTCCGTCGTTTCCCTCAGCCATCCAGCCATATTATTTTTGATAAAACCCAACCCTTCTTCTTTGTACAAACTGTAATAGTCCATTGCTGTCTTCTGAAACTCATTGTCGTTTGGAAAAGAATTCGAATAACCATCAGTTGACATTAAAATTAAATCCGGCAATTGACCAATAATGGGCTGATAATAAAATTTAAAGTAGGTATACGCCTCCTTATCGCACAATGAATATGTTTCATTTGCAATAAGATTTTCATCTTTTGAAATTGGTCGAATAACCTTGTTTTCAGTCACAACTAAAATGTCGCCATCACCTAATTGCATATAGACAATGTAATTTTGGGTGATTAATGCTCCAATCAATGTCGTACCATAACTGATAACCGGATTATTTAGAACCATTGGATCTATAAGCGACTCTTCCGGAGAAAAAGGGTTTTCTTTAAAATGCCTATTAATCTTTTCCAACCATTGTCGATGAATGGTTTTTGCCATATTCTCTTTTAAACCTGAAAACCCTGATTGAAAATTATCGAATAGATTTTGTGAGGATTGCTGCTTTAAAATTTTTATTAAAACTTCAACAGCAAATGCAGAACCAATTTCACTTCGAAAGCATTTTTTGCTTCCATGACCATCGGCGACAGCAATAACAGCATACTCTTTATCCCTGGAAATAAAGAATTTATTGGCATCCTGATTTAGGGGGTGGTGAAGGCTTTTAACACTTTCCGTGATGATCTGCCACATAATTATCTACCAAACCACATCTTGACTAACATCTGACACTTCAGGCATGCTACCAACAGGCACATTCCCTGTTGTAGACTGTTCCTTTAGCTGACTTGCAGGACTTGAAGCTGCTTTCACAACAGCTGTGGATGCCCACTTAATAAAGTTCACCAACTGATCTGAATTATGTGCAACAAGTGGCTTTATCTCTTTATTACCAATGAATTTTTCAATAACAGTTGTATCTGCATCTTCACCCATAGCTATTCCCAGTCTTACAGCTTTTTTTGCCCACGATTCCTGCATCAGGTTTTGAAAGGCTGTGTTAAAATCATCAGTAGGCTGTCCATCTGTAACCAGCACCAATACAGGAGGTAAAGCCCGGTCAGTCATTGGTGGAATTTTTAATTGATCAGCTAGCAGATTCATTGCTTTTCCCATAGGTGTCATTCCTCCAGCCTGAACATCTTGCCATTCAAAATCAGCTATATTTATTGCAGTTCCTAAATGCCACTTTACCTCATTACCAAATGTAATGCAGCGTACAAGGACCTCTGCATTAGGATTTTCATCAGCAACCGATTTCATCGCAGGAATTGAATTTCGGATGGCATAATTGAGTGACTGTATTTTGTCACCTTCCATTGATCCGCTCACATCAAGGATCCAAATAAAATGTAAAGGGCGATTTGATAATACACCGCCTGGTCTTTTGCTATCCATAGTCTTGATTTCAGTTATGTTATTTATTAATATATTTATAATTTATCCGTTTATCCGTCAAAAAACTCCTAAGAAATGAATATATAGTACGATTCTAATTTAAGACTCTTTTTCAACTTTGGCGAACCAAATTTATTGATAAATATTTAACAAACGAAAGAAAACATTTTTTTTCCCAGAGTAAAAGAGAATTTCAAACTACATTTTTTAACCACGTATATATGTAAGTTGTTTCAAAATACAGTGAAAAGTATTCTTTAAAACATTGAAATATAAATTCCCATAGCAGGTCGGTTAATATCGTTTGCCGGATCAAAAATAAAAACAGGCGTACTGCCATAGAATCTGCGTTCCATCTCGTCGGTCAGACAGGGAACTCCTGCAATTAACTTTCCTTCCAACGGATGATTATTGAAAAACAGCATGAAAAGTACTACTGCCAGAGAAAATCTGTCGGAATCACTATTGGGCATTTTTTTCCGCAGAACAACCTCCGGGGCCATATAACGGCATTTTCCGGCGATGCCCAGGTTTTTGCCGTAAGGAGCTACATCATCATTGTCACAAATCAGCACATCGCCCGTTTGGGGATGAATAAAAAAGTTACCGTCATTCAGGTCCTGATAGCTGTATCCTTTACGGTGCAACTCTCTGAAGGCATTGGTGATTTGCATTGCAGCGCTGATCATGGCCGAAAGGGATGCAAAACGCACTTTTGCCAAAAGAAATTGTGAGAAATCTTTGTATTCAGCAGGACGCACCGCCATCAGGTAACCAAAACGCTGTTCTTTCCAAACCGTTAGAAACTGAGGCCATAAAAACGAATTGGCCGGCGCTCCGTTTTTGATGTTATTGTCCAGGTTGTCGTAAAATTCCTTTTTGCATGGATAAGTGTACCATTTTAAAGCGTACTCCTTGCCATTCAACTCTGCCAGATAGACAACTCCCTGACCGCCCTCGCTCAGTTTCTTTTTAATGGTCAGGCTGCCGCCAATCTTTAATTCTATTTTATCGGATGGTTTGAATTCTTTCATATACACTCTTTTTGATTTTTTTATTCTTCCTAATGACCATTTAATTCAAAATCGGATTCAAAATCGGATGATTCATTCTTGTTTTTTTTTTCATCCGATTCTAAATCAAAGCCATATGGAACACCATCTTTGTCAAGATATCCATAGAAGATATAACTCCACCCACCATTAAACCAATGACCTAATTTAGCTAATCCATTCTTAAAAGAGTTTTCTACAGGCGGATAAATGCAAGAAATTACTTCATTCCCTTCGTAATCAACAAAACCAAATTTGGCTTCTTTGCAATGTCCAGTTAACCATTCATCGTCAATATCAATCATTTTTGAAACACATGCCATACCTTCTGAGAAACTGTGCATAGCGTCTGATAAATAGCCATATACTTCCATATCCCATCCCAAAGAATAGTAATCAAAGTAGTTGAAATCAGTATATTCAATTCCAGACTTATCAATAAACCCCCATCCGCTTATTTTTTTTACAAAAGCAAAATTTTCAGAAAATTGTTTTGCGTTAAGATATTTAAATGGGATCACTAAATTACCCTCACAATCAACAAAGCCCCATTTCCCATTCTTTTTTACCGCCGCCAACCCATCCGAAAAGTTTAATGCATTTTCATAATTTATTTTAATGATTTGTCTTCCAGTATTATCTATAAAACCAAACAAACCATTTTGCTTGATCATGCCACGATTTTCAGAAAAACTAAAGACCCTCTCATATTGAGGTTGAACAACAATATCTCCTTCAATATCAATATAGCCATATAAATCAACACAACATATAACTGCAAGTCCATCCGAAAAATGACTGACATCATCAAACTTGTAATCAATTACTTTAATTCCATTTGAATCAAAAAAACCGTATTTTCTTGTTGCTATATCGTATGCCCGAACTAGCCCATCGTATAAATTGTTATTTTCATCGCTAAATTCTGAGTCATAATAAGGTTTTACAACTGTATTGCCTTGCTTGTCGATATATGCACTTATATTTTTATCAGTCATCACTTTCGCTTTTCCAAATTCAAAATCTGATGCATTTTCAAAGGACAGTGGAATCACCAGTTCTCCTTTTTTATTGATAAACCCATATTTATTATCAAATTCAACTCTCGATAGTCCTTCTGAAAATGGAAAAATGTTGTCATAAATGTAATCTACAACGATTTTTTTTGCTTGGTTCACAAATCCCCATTTATAATCTATGCTGAATTCAGTCCTTGAAATTTCTTTGCGGATAGGGATTAATAAATTAAATTCCTCCCACCAAATTGCTCTTTGCCAATAATCTACCATTTTATTAATGGCATTTACATCAATGAATGAATCATGTAATATTCTATCTATTAGAGCATTGATTTTTTCACATCTTGCCCCAAACCCTTTCTGATAGATAGATGATAATCGACATGGTATTTGCTCTCTAATTGAGAGCAAAAGCAATCGTTTTGTGTTGTTGTCACGAATATAAAGATCAGAAATCATAGAGCGTAAACGTTGTTCTTGCTTCAATAATTCCAATCCGTAAATCTCAATCATATTCCGGAGAATTATCTCCGGTTTCGGTTCCTGAGCTTTCAAGTTGATTTGCTGAAATAAATCGGTCCGGCAAAAAGGGCATTTTCTCAAGGAAATATCATTCTGACAGGAGGGGCATTTCATGGTTTCGATTTTACTTCTTTCCAAAAATTGCTTTAATCACTACAGTCCCGATTTTCCGCTCCAAACCGCTTCGGGTGGTTGGAATGCCGGTGCTTTTAGCAATTTGTTGTTTTACCTGGGTAATCCCTAATAATCGTTTGAGTGAAAATGAAAATCCGCGCATATCGATTGAATAATTATATTTTAGTAAATTGTTTAATTCAACACAGAAAACAAATCTTCCAAGAGCACTATTTCTCTGATTTAAATGTTCGTATCACATCTAATAATCAGGGAACAGCCACCAGAGCCACAAGACCATACAATATTCATTTTTATTGGTTTTTTATTGGGAAATGTGACTCGATAAATCTTACCATCATCATCCTGTGCAAGCAGGTTGTATTTAAAAATCCTGCCTTTAAACAGTTCATTTATTGACATTACATCCATTTCCTGGCTGTTCACACTTGAAATCTCAAAAGAAGTGTACCCACCTCTTGGTCCGGTTAAAGATAGATACCATTTACACGGCTCCGGATTTTTCCCTAAACAGTTTAATGTCTTCTTATTGATAGATATTACTACTTCGCCGTTTCGGTAAAAATCTGAATTACTCATTTTTATACCATCCGTGGCCCAATTAATATTTTTATTGTTTGCCTCTGTGCTCCAATCGTAAAGACCATAATTGAATGATTTATTGGGTGCGAACAAATTGATCAGATCGTACAGTTCAATGGAATTGCTTGTCTTTGCTATAAGCTGAAGCGGGAGTATAATCAAAAGAATTAAAATTTCCTTTTTCATAGATATACATTTAAATTCTCATAAGTAATTTAAGCAGATCCAAAAGTACAGATAAAATATTATATGAAATATTTTCTCCGACTTATTTTTGAGAATTTAAATAAACGATTCGGAAATTATACTCGGGCCGATTTATTGGAATTGAGGCACTCATGTGTGTAAACTGGTTTACATCTTGGTTTACATGCCTGTAAATTTTCATCTTAAAAACAGTGTATAAAAGAAAATCAGCCTGCCGCTTTTTATTGCAACAGGCTGATTCTTTGAGCGGAAAACGAGACTCGAACTCGCGACCCTCAGCTTGGGAAGCTGATGCTCTACCAACTGAGCTATTTCCGCTTTTTGGTGGATGCAAATTTACAAAATTTTCAATGCAACAATCCTCTAATTATCGTTTAACAGGATTTTTTTTAATCCGTTTTCATCTTTTCCCGGAAACTAATTTATTATCAATATTTAAACATATTCTGCCTTTATCAATTGAAGCTTTAAGGTGACCTATAGTTTCATAATGCAACGCACGACCTAATGCACCTTAAATATGTCCATAATTAATTATTTTATAAATAGTTATATAAAAGTTAGGCACAAGCTAATGCACAGCTAACGTACAATTTAATCATTAAGTCATTCAGTCATTAGTTCCCCGCAGATTTGAGAAACAGATAACAAATTTTGCCACCAAAACGCCAGAACACCAAATTTCAGAAAATGGGGCGTTTTGTTATACAAATCTTTGTCCCGCGCATGTGCGGGATTGCCCTCCCCTTAAATAGAGCGGCGTTAGCTGCAAAATCTAAGGATGAAAAGATGTCGCAACTTCGTTGCTTCTTTGTGTATTGTAATGCATCGTTCTACCAAGATATTGCAGCTAAAGCTGCTTAAGCTGATTGGATAAATTTCATTGCTACACTACAAAGTTTCACCTGGATATTTATCCAAACATCAGGATAAATATCCTAACAGAATTTGATTCAATTCAACCATAATCAACCTTCTTTATATGTTATTGATTCCCAATTTGTAACAATTAGTTATATCGTGGTCCCGCAGCATTAATAATTCAGCCCCGCGCAAATAACATGGGTATTACATCCGGGAAAGAATAAAAGAATCAGCACATCACCACATCAGCACATCACCACATCAGCACATCAGCACATCATCTAAATTCGCCCTTAATTCTGAAATTCACAAATAACAAAACATCATTTATTCTATATAATAACGTTACTTTTGTGACCTCCATCACGAATAATAATTTATGGCTTCGAATAAATTATGGACCCGGGATTTTATATTGCTTTTCTGTGCTAATTTCCTGATGTCTATAGCTTTTTACCTGTTAATTCCAACACTGCCATTTTATCTGGTCAATTTTATGCACCTCGATAAGGCAATGACAGGTCTGGTACTCTCCTCCTATGTAATCGCCTCAATCTCAACAAGGCCTTTTTCAGGTTATCTGGTGGACAGGTTCACGAGAAAAAAACTATATATCCTTTCCTATATTCTTTTTGCCTGTCTTTTCACCGGGTATGTAATGGCAGGAGCATTACTGATCTTCTTCATCTTAATACGGTTCCTTCATGGCGTGATTTGGGGAACATTAACCACGGCGAGCAATACCCTGGTAATTGACATTACCCCGTCATCGCGAAGAGGTGAAGCAATCGGGATATACGGTATTTCCAGCAATATTGCCATGTCAATCGGACCTATAGTGGGATTAATGCTCTACGAGAAATTGCCTTTTAATTATATCTTCTTTTCTGCATTTATAACGGGAATTGCCGGATTTATGCTTGCCCTTCCAATGAAAGTACATCAAAGGCCTCTTTTGATAAGACAGCCGGTTTCTCTCGATCGTTTCATCCTGGTGAAAGGAATAACCCCGGGATTCAATCTTATGCTGATCACGATATCTTATGGAATGATCTTTTCCTTTTCGGCTATGTTCGGAAAAGAAAATCATATTCCGAATGCAGGGGCCTTTTTTATTATCATGGCTATTGGGATCATACTTTCAAGACTCCTGGGTGGTAAGTTGGTCGATAAAGGAAGGATAAAAGAAATTGCCACAGCTGCAATGATTACCCTTACCGCGGGTATGCTTTTACTTTCTGTCTCACATCACGCCTTTTTATATTTTTCTTCCGCCTTAGTGATTGGGATTGGATTCGGGATGCTTTTCCCTGCCATGCAGACTCTTATGGTTAATCTTTCGGGGCATCACGAAAGGGGCACTGCAATTTCAACGTATTTCACTGCTTTCGACGCTGGTGTGGGAACTGGAATGTTTTTGGGAGGGAAAATCGCAGAGATGACTGGTTTCTCATGGGCATTTATAATCGGGGCCGGTCTTAATTTTATTTCTGTTTTCTATTTTATTTTCATTTCTGCCCCTCATTACAATAAATATCGCACCGATGAGCTTAGCGAGCAGGTTTTAGGGGATAACGCTGTCAAATAAACTCCGGACTGACGATTAAAATATTGGAGGAAGACAGGACGTTTCGTAAATGTTTGGCCTCTGGTCAATGGAGAGATTCAAGAAACAGCAAGGATACCGTGGAAGGGCTTCAATTACTGTATTCGAGTCTGATCAATAAGGCTCGCATAGGGAGAAGAATTTTTTACCTTCTCAACATAAAAGTTCCTTTTCTCAGCCGTTTCGCAGAAACAACTTTTCCCAATACTCTGGTCGCCAGATCCTTTCAATCGGAAATAATACTTTCCATCGTAGGTAGTACCCAATTCGTACTTAAGAAAATTCATAGCGCTCTCCCTCATTGTTTCAATGGCATGTTTGCAACCTGACTTGAAGAAATACTTTTCACTGGTGAAAATGCTCTCCCCGCTACTGGAAATGAGCTTAAAATAATAATGTCCTTCAGGTCCTTTCTCCATTACAAATTTTTCCATTTTAAGACATTTTTGATTTTCTACAATTTATAAAAATTTAATGATTTTTCATCTCCGGTTAATTTACTAAATAATTCATCTATTCAGAAATGAAATTATCATCTAACTGAATTTGAGTAGCTTATACCAAACATTCAATGCAATAAATTTCTATTATTTTATTTTTTTAACATCCAAAGGGATTCTACACTCAGAAGCGTCCACGTGAAAAAACTGAGTGGTAAGCAGTTAAATTAGTCATTCACCCGAATTTGAAATAAAACCAATTCAAAAAGTGCTGGTTGGACTGAAGTTTGCTTGTTTTCATTGTAAGGAAAAAATTCAGACCAGAATATTTACCCTGCCTGACATCGATTATTCAGGTTGCTGCCGGTATGATTTATTTTTTCAGCCTGACCTTAACCGGGATTGGCTCGTACTTGCTGTGCATTTGCTGTGCACTTGCTGTGCATTGACTGTGCTAAAATTGCACAGAAACTGCACAGCAAGTGTACAGCCAATGCACAATAAAACCGAAGAAGGTACCTCCCTGTTAATTTTATTAACGAGAGTTCGATCTAAGCAATGGATAACCTAATCTGCCGAAAACACCTAAGTAGAAGATGAAAATTCCACGATATCCTAACCTAATTACCTAATTTTTGTTTCTCAATTTATTAAGCCAAATTAGGTAATTAGGTAAAATATGGAGGGTATCCCATTTTTTCTACTTAGGTGTTTTTGACCAGATCAGGTTATGAAACAAAATTAGAAATCAAACAATCAGGCGTTACTTTGTCGCTTGCTTACTTCGAACTCACGTTATTCCGGATTCAGGGTATGCAGTTTGCAGAAGGCCATTTTGAAACACCCCGGATAAATTGATGGAAAGACACAGAAATCCCCCAGGATGAAAATGAGGGAACGATAAGTTCAGTGAAGACTAAATGGGCAGCAGAACATTCATACAATGGGTCATTCCTTAACCGATAAACGGTACTCGTAAGCGTTAAGCACAAAACCCCTGAAAAAGAGCAAGCCAGCGGTACATACCAATGCGCTTGTCCAGAAAATAGCTGACATCGAGATGTGCTCTGCAATTAAACCCGCCATAATCATCCCAAATCCCATGCCAAGATCGACGGCTGTATAAAGAGTCGAATTCGCGGCTCCGCGATGACTGGCATCTGCAAGATTATTCACCATCGACTGAAAGGTGGGAAATATGACGCCATTGCCAAATCCTATAATGATTGCAGAGATATAAAAGAGTAAAGGATTTTTTGCCATCGCCAACAATGGGAACCCAATCATCAACAAGATAATGCACAGGGTAATAATTCCGCGCGGACCTTTTTGATCGAATACTTTCCCCGCAGTAAGCCTTGCAGCAGCAATGCCGATAGAAAACACCAGAAAGTAAAGAGAGGAGTTGTGGATGCCTATTTCACGGCCATAAAGGGCAATAAAGGAAAGCAATCCCCCGTAAGCGATCATGGTAATAAATACATTAGCCGAGGGGCGGATGGAGTTTTTATCGATTAAACTGTTCCATTTCAGTTTGATTCGTTTTCCTACTATAAATCGTTTGCGAAGGTGAATAGCATAAGCACATACAAGACTTGCCATACTAATAACGCATCCTGAAACAAACATTACGACATACCCCCATTGATGACTGACAAATAATCCAATGACCGGACCTACAGACATTCCAAGAGTTGTCGAAAGTGCAAAATACCCGATCCCCTCTCCCCTTTTAGTACCCGGTATAATATCAGCGGCTATAGTCGATCCGGAGACAGTGGTAAATCCCCAGGTGATACCTTGAGCAAACCGGAGCAATATGATAGAGGTAATGCTTACGGCAACAAGATATCCGGCAAAGAGCAGGGCATAGATCAATAAAGCCGATAAAAAGATGACGCGCCGGCCAAACCTGTCAAGAGAAAAACCAGAAAACGGACGTACCAGCACCGAAGCAATAGTATAGATTCCAACAACCACTCCTACCTGTATTTTCGAAGCGTGAAGATCGCCGACTAAATAGATGGGTAACGCTGAAAGTATTGCGTAATAAGTAATATACATTAAAAAGTTGGAAAATATCAGGAAGATAAAGTCCTTCTTCCATATCCTTTCATCCATAACACTGAAAATATCGAGAAACAGGGCAGCAAAAATATCAATAAAAAAGTCTTAACGGGTAGAATGACCTCTGACCCACATCAGTTTTAACAGACATTTAATAGGCCTTAACAGTCATTTCATAATTTATTTTGAATTTTTGGAAACTTGCCGTATATTTTAATTAAGCCTCGGGGCCTTTATTAAGATCTTTTTGCAATTTTTTGAGGTTAGCGCCGGAATTGGGTTCGAATTTTGATTATATTTATTTCAGAAAAATGAAATCGATATGGATAAAAATGATTCCAATATGTCCCGGAAGAAAGAATACCTGCGATTGTATGGAAAATATTCAAGTATGGTTTTCCAAATGATCGGAATAATACTGATAGGAACCTTTGGCGGACAGGCATTGGATAAATCATTAAACATGGCACATCCCGTATTTACTATAATTCTAATACTTGTTTCAGCCTTCCTTTCCTTATTTTATTTCTTTCGCTCGATATGGAATAAGTAAATAGCAAAACACCGTCATGAAAGCTGAGACAAAACAATTTTTGGTCAAATTTTCCCTCTTTAGCCTGACAATAATTGGAATAGCATCTCTTCTTTTTATTTCAGTACTGAAACCCTTTTATGTGAAAGCATTCCCTTTACAACTGCTGATAGTCGGATCATTTACCTGTTTCACGCATTTAAAACTTTTGAAAGCTTTTGAAAAAAGCATTCAGGTATTTACCAATATTTATATCCTTTCCATCACTATAAAACTATTGGTATATTTTCTGTTTTTGTTGGTTTGTTTATTGATAGACAGTACTAATGCCCTGGCATTCGTTGTTACCTTTTTTATGCTTTATCTCTGTTATACCACTTTTGAGGTCTTCCAATTGGTGAATGTTAGAAAGAATGATTAAAAAATTCGAAAAAATTAACTAAAAATTACCATTGGAATTTACTTTTTAAATTCTAAGAATGTTATTTTTGGGCGTTAAACATTTAAAAGGTGAACAGACTAACTCTATTCTTCATACTGTGCATGTTGATATTCCCTGCCAAATGGCTAAGGGCTAATGAGGAATCTGCAGAAGGGAGCAAAAAAGAGAAAGCTTTTGATGCCGGAAAAATGATTATGCATCACATTAAAGATGCATACGAATGGCACATTACTAAAATCGGCACTACAGAAGTTACCATTCCCCTCCCGGTAATTCTTTACAGTCAGCAAAGCGGTTTACAGGTATTCATGTCAGGGAAACTGGACCACGGTACTCAGTCTTACCAGGGGTTCCAGATAGCTGAGGAAGGGAAATACGAAGGAAAGATTGTCGAAAAGCTCCCCAATGGAGAATTGAGCAGGCCACTGGATCTTTCCATCACAAAAAATGTCACCTCGATTTTTATCAGTGTCATTCTGATCATTTGGCTTTTCACTTCCATTGCGAAACGCTATTCGGAAAATTTTGCCAGATCTCCCAAGGGAACTCAAAGCTGGCTGGAACCGATCATTCTTTTCGTGAGGGATGATGTAGCAAGGGCTGCGATCGGAGAAGAAAAATACAAAAAATACCTGCCGTATCTTTTGACGATTTTTTTCTTTATTCTGATCAATAACCTTTTGGGCCTTGTACCTTTTTTCCCGGGAGGATCAAATGTAACAGGAAATATTTCTGTTACCCTGGTACTTGCATTATTTACCTTTCTGATCACTTTGTTCAGCGGGTCAAGAGATTATTGGACTCACCTGATAAATGCCCCGGGGGTTCCCTGGTGGTTGAAAATACCGGTTCCTTTAATGCCGATAGTCGAAATAATGGGCGTGTTCATCAAACCATTTGTTTTGATGATCCGTCTTTTTGCGAACATTTGTGCAGGTCATATTATTGCTTTAGGATTTTACAGCCTCATCTTTATCTTTGGGCAACGCAGTCTGTTGGTTGGTTACGGAGTTTCAATAGTTTCCGTTGCCTTTACCATATTCATGGGTTTGCTTGAATTGCTGGTTGCCTTTATACAGGCTTACGTATTCACGTTGTTATCAGCCATCTATTTTGGAATGGCTCTCGAACAGCATCATAATCACAAGGAGGAAGATTTGGCGGTTCAATAAAAATTATTATTTGAGTTTATTTAGAATTATTCATAATTAATTACTAACCATATGTTAACATTAGGCGTTATTTTACAAGCCGCAACAGGAGCTGTACAGAGTGTAGCGGCAGCAGCAGGAGCAAGTAATGCAATTGCTTTAATGGGTGCTGGAATAGGTGCAGGTTTAGCTGCTATTGGAGCTGGTTTAGGAATTGGACGGATCGGCGGTGGTGCTGTTGAAGCTATTGCCCGTCAACCAGAAGCTGCAGGAGACATTCGTTCTAACATGATCGTGGCAGCCGCCTTGATCGAAGGGGTTGCATTCTTTGCAATTGTGATCTGTTTGCTGATCCTTTTCGTTTAGTTCGGATTGTGGACAAAAACATCAAAAAATTTATCATTGGTTTAAACAACTAAAGAATTGTCGTCATGGGTTTAGTAATGCCTGATTTTGGATTGCTTTTTTGGATGGTGCTTTCATTTGCACTCTTGTTGTTTATTCTCAGGAAATATGCATGGAAACCCATATTAAAAGCATTATCTGATCGGGAAAATTCAATAGATGAAGCCTTAAAGGCAGCTCAACATGCCAAAGATGAAATGGCAAAACTAAAAGCCGATAATGAAAAAATCATGCGGGAGGCAATTCTTGAGCGGGAACAAATAGTAAAAGAGGCGCGTGAGATGAAAGAATCAATTGTACGCGATGCAAAAACCCAGGCTTCCCTCGAAGCAGGTAAGGTCATGGATAATGCCAAAGCTGCAATTGAACAGGAAAAATCTGCTGCTATCGGTGAAATCAAGGAAATCATAGCCAACTTTTCGATCGATATAGCGGAAAAGGTTTTGAAAGAGCATCTTACGGATGAAACTCAGCAGAAAAAACTCATCAACACGTATGTTGATCAAATCAAACTGAATTAATCTGAAGGAAAGTCTCAAAAAAGTTTCAAAGTTCCAAAAGTTTCAAAAGTTTCAAAGTTTCAAATTTCCAAATTTCCATATCTTGAAACGCTTGAAACACTTGAAACCTTAACCTGTTTGAGAAAAATTTTAATTGGAAAAAATTAAAGGATATGGATGAGAATAAAATCTCATTACGGTATGCAAAAGCATTGTTCAGTTTAGCCTGGGAGAAATCTGTTCTTGATGAGGTAAATAAGGATATTGGCCAGATAATAAGCTTGCTAAAGGCTGTTCCTGAATTTAAAATAGTTCTGGGAAGCCCTGTAGTGAAAACATCTGAAAAAGCCGGTTTAATGAAAGAAACTTTTGCAAGTAATATAAATCCAATTACTTTTTCTTTTTTAAATCTGCTTCTCACAAATAAACGAGAGTCTTTTCTGGAAGATATGCTTAGAAATTTTCTTGATTTGTACCGCAAGTTTAAAGGTTATAAATCTGCTGTTCTGTCAAGTGCTTTTCCCCTTGATCCCAAAACGGTTGATCATTTCAGGGATTTGATAAGGCAAAAATTTGCGACCGAAGTCGATCTCTCTTTTAATGTAAATGGGGATTTGATCGGGGGATTTATCCTCAGAGTCGAAGATCAGCAAATTGATGCCAGTGTTTCATCTAAACTAAAACAGTTGAAACAGGAATTGATAAAGAAAATATAAAAAATTTGAAATATAATGGCTGGAATTAAACCTGCAGAAGTTTCTGAAGTTCTCAAAAAACAATTGGAAGGATTTAAAATTGAGTCAGAACTTGAGGAAGTTGGCACAGTATTACAAGTTGGAGATGGAATAGCACGTATTTACGGTTTATCCAATGTTCAGTCAAATGAAATGGTTGAATTTGACAGTGGCGTCACTGGCATTGTGCTCAACCTTGAAGAAGATAATGTTGGATGCGTATTGTTAGGCCCTACCGAAAAAGTTAAGGAAGGTGATACCGTAAAACGTACCAAGAAAACGGCTTCCATCATGGTTGGTGAAGGGTTGCTTGGACGTGTAGTGGATACAATGGGTCAGCCGGTGGACGGGAAAGGCCCTATTACCGGGAAACTTTACGAAATGCCTTTTGAACGCAAGGCTCCCGGTGTTATCTTCCGTCAACCGGTATCACAACCTCTGCAGACAGGTATTAAGGCTATTGACGCAATGATCCCAATCGGCAGAGGCCAGCGTGAATTGATTATTGGCGACCGTCAGACAGGAAAAACAGCCATTGCCATTGACACCATTGTTAATCAGAAAGAATATTATCTGAAAGGTAAACCGGTATATTGCATCTATGTTGCAATAGGTCAAAAGGGTTCTACAATCGCCAACATTGCAAAGACCCTGGAAGAAAACGGAGCGATGGATTACACGGTAATCGTGATGTCCACAGCTTCTGACCCTGCTGCTTTACAATTCTATGCACCGTTTGCCGGAGTTGCCATCGGTGAGTTTTTCAGGGATACGGGCCGCTCGGCTCTTATCGTTTACGACGATTTGTCGAAACAGGCTGTTTCTTACCGTGAAGTTTCTCTTTTGCTTCGCCGTCCGCCGGGTCGTGAAGCTTATCCCGGGGATGTCTTTTATCTTCACTCCAGATTGCTTGAAAGAGCAGCTAAAATCAACGATTCTGACGAAGTTGCCAAACAGATCAACGATGTTCCGGATTCAATAAAAGACATGGTAAAAGGAGGCGGTTCGCTTACTGCTCTGCCAATTATCGAAACCCAGAGTGGTGACGTATCAGCATACATCCCAACCAACGTTATTTCAATTACGGACGGACAGATTTATCTTGAAACCAACCTGTTCAACGCAGGTATCCGTCCTGCCGTCAACGTAGGGTTGTCAGTATCCCGAGTAGGAGGTAAAGCACAGATTAAAGCCATGAAAAAGGTGGCCGGAAGTCTGCGTACCGACCAGGCTGAATATCGTGAACTGGAAGCATTCTCTAAATTCGGATCAGATCTTGACGCTGCCACCAAAGCTGTGCTTGAAAAAGGCGCACGTAACGTGGAAATACTTAAACAGGGTCAACTACAACCTGTTAGGGTTGAAAACCAGGTTGCTATATTATATTGCGGAACCAGGGGCTTGCTGATGGATGTACCAAGGGACAAAGTCCGTGAATTCGAAAAGGAATATCTGGAAAGATTGGCTTTGAATCATAAGGATGTTCTGGAAATTCTCTCCCGTGGTGATATAAATGATCAGGTTACCGGCGTTCTTGAAGCTGTAGCTAAAGAAGTTAGCGCCAAATATAAATATTAGAATTTTCATTATTCCGAATGGCTAATTTAAAAGAAATAAGGACCCGGATCGCTTCGGTAATGTCAACCCAGCAGGTGACCAGCGCAATGAAAATGGTGTCAGCAGCCAAATTAAGAAAGGCTCAGGATGCTATTATACAAATGCGTCCTTATGCTCACGAATTGCAGAAAATTTTAGCCAATCTGACTTATAACCTGGAATCTGGAATTGAAAATCAGTACATTTCCCGGAAGGATGTTAAAAAAGTGTTACTGATTGCAATTTCTTCCAACAGGGGTCTCTGCGGAGGATTCAATTCAAATATCATCAAAAAGGTTGGAGAACTGGTTAATGAAACCTATGCCGATTACACCCAGAACAAAGCTCTGGATATTATAACCATCGGGCGTAAAGTCTCCGAAGGTCTTAGATCCAGGAATATCAAAGTCAATTGTTCCTATGATGATATTTATGAAGGGCTTACATTTAACAAAGTCAGCGAGGTTGCACAATCTGTTATGGATGCCTATACAGACGGTACTTATGATAAGGTTGAAATAATTTACAACCAATTCAAAAATGCAGCGGCACAACAGTTAACGGTAGAGCAGTTTTTACCGGTCGAAATTAATACGGAAGACATTGAAATAAACGGTAATACTGGGAAGAAGATAAAACCGGATTATATTTTTGAACCATCTGTAAAAGAAATTGTAGAAACCGTTATTCCAAGGTCTCTTAAAATACAGTTTTTTAAGGCAATGTTGGAGTCGGTTGCAGCCGAACACGGTGCCCGGATGACTGCCATGCACATAGCTACTGATAATGCGTCGGAATTGCTTAATCAGTTAAGGCTTACTTACAATAAAGCCCGCCAGGCAGCCATTACCAACGAAATATTGGAAATTGTCAACGGGGCAAATGCTTTGTCGAGTTAACCTCTTTTGTAAATCATGATGAAGAAAATAGAAACTCTGCATGATATCTTAGAAGAAAGGTTTAATGAATACCGGCAAAATAACCTCTTTACTCCGGCTGAACTTTATGATCCCGTGTTTTATTCTTTAGAAAACGGGGGAAAAAGAATCAGGCCAATCTTGTTACTGATGGGTTTAAACCTTTTCAGCGAGGACATTGAAAGTGGAATATCAACGGCAATGGCAGTTGAAATTTTCCATAATTTCACTCTTCTTCATGATGATGTCATGGATCATTCATCGCAAAGGAGAAATAAACCCACTGTTCATAAAAAGTGGGGAGTCAATACAGCCATCTTGTCAGGGGATGCTATGATGATAATGGCCTACCATTTTCTGGACAAAGGTCCTGAAAATTGTCTGAGTTCTTTGATGAAAGTTTTTAATAAAGCTGCTCTTGAAGTATGTGAAGGCCAACAGTTGGATATGAATTTCGAGAATCTCTCTTCCGTTTCCGAAGAAGAATATCTCGAAATGATTCGTCTTAAAACCTCGGTTTTACTGGCTGCCTCTTTACAGCTGGGTTCCATCATCGGAAATGCAGACCAGGAAGATCAGGAAAATCTTTACCAATTTGGAGTAAATCTTGGACTGGCATTTCAACTTCAGGATGATTACCTGGATACTTACGGAGATCAGGCTGTCTTTGGCAAACGAATCGGTAATGATATTCTGTCCAATAAAAAAACATATTTATTGGTGAAAGCATTGGAATATTCAACCGGTGAACTTAAAGATAAACTTGATTTCTGGCTGAGAGCGGAGAAATTTGATGAGAATGAAAAGATAAAGCAGGTTACTACTGTTTACGACCAGCTTTCCATTGCTGAAATGACAAGAAAAAAGATCAGCTATTTTCACCGGATTTCATTGGAGAGTTTAAGGAAAGTAAAAGTGAGCGAAGAAAAGAAAAAAGTTCTGTCAGATTTGGCCGGACAATTAATAATAAGAAATAAATAGTCTTTTATAATACAAAAAAATACAAGAAATATGTCACAATCCATTGGCAAAGTAATCCAGGTTATCGGTCCTGTTGTTGACGTAAGCTTTGAGGAATCAGGCAGTGATTTGCCTGAAATTTTTGATGCATTGGAGATAACAAGAGAAAACGGACAGATTTTGGTTCTTGAATGTCAGCAGCACATTGGGGAGCATACAGTCCGTACGGTGGCAATGGATTCAACAGATGGACTTTCCAGGGGGATGAAAGTTGTATCGACAGGGAAAGCGATTTCTATGCCTGTAGGTAATATTATCAAGGGCAGGCTTCTGAATGTAATCGGAGAAGCCATTGACGGCATCGGCGAAATTCCCAAGGATAAAGTTTACCAAATTCACAGCGACCCGCCTCTGTTTGAAGATCTTTCCACAGAAAAGGAAATTCTTTATACCGGTATTAAAGTGATCGACCTGCTGGAACCCTACTCCAAGGGAGGAAAGATCGGATTGTTCGGAGGTGCTGGTGTTGGTAAGACCGTTATTATCATGGAGCTTATCAACAACATTGCCAATAAATACGAAGGCCAGTCTGTATTTGCCGGAGTTGGAGAACGTACCCGTGAAGGGAATGACCTTTTAAGGGAAATGATCGAATCCGGAGTAATCAAGTATGGTGAGAAATTCAGGGAAAGTATGGATAAAGGAGGCTGGGATTTAAGCCTTATTGATAAAGAAGAACTTGCCAAATCCAAAGCTACCCTGGTATTCGGACAGATGAACGAACCGCCTGGAGCACGTTCAAGGGTTGCCCTTTCGGGGCTAACCGTTGCAGAGTATTTCCGTGACGGAGAGAAAAAGGGAAAGGGAAATGATATTCTCTTCTTTGTAGACAATATTTTCCGTTTCACCCAAGCAGGATCGGAAGTATCTGCTCTCCTTGGCCGTATGCCTTCTGCCGTGGGTTACCAGCCTACGCTGGCCACTGAAATGGGATTGATGCAGGAACGAATTACCTCTACCAAATACGGTTCTATCACTTCGGTCCAGGCAGTATATGTGCCGGCAGACGACCTTACCGACCCTGCTCCGGCTACTACCTTTGCGCATCTTGATGCCACAACCGTTTTGAACCGTAAAATCTCCGAGTTGGGTATCTATCCTGCGGTGGATCCTCTTGATTCTACATCAAGAATCCTGACTCCTGAAATCGTTGGGAAAGAACATTATGAAACGGCTCAGCATGTAAAGCAATTGCTCCAGCACTATAAGGAATTACAGGATATTATTGCTATCCTTGGTATGGATGAACTTTCTGAAAGTGATAAGCTGGTTGTTCACCGTGCACGCCGTGTACAGAGATTTCTGTCACAGCCTTTCCATGTTGCCGAAGCCTACACCGGAACAAAGGGCGTCTGGGTTTCCATCGAAGATACTATTAAAGGCTTCAATGCTATTATGAACGGCGAAGTGGACAAATATCCCGAAACAGCCTTCAGTATGGTAGGTACCATTGAAGATGCTATCGAAAAAGGTGAGCGTCTTCTTGCAGAGTCAAGGTAGGCTTTAGACTTTAGACTGTAGACTGTTGGATTACCACACATTCTCCTAAAGTCTACAGCCTAAAGCCTGATTTTCGTGTAAATTCGTCAATAATTCGTGTAAATTCGTTGTAATGGAACTGGAAATAATCACACCGGAACTCGTACTTTTTTCCGGAGAAATTGAACTTGTAAGACTTCCGGGAACACGGGGGGGATTTGAAATTTTGAAAAATCATGCCCCGCTTATTTCTACTTTGATTAAAGGAAAAATAAAGGTTAAAGATATTTCGGGCGTTGTCTCTTGGTTTGATATTAACGGTGGTGTGGTTGAAGTAGTTAACAACAAGGTTCGTGTATTGGTAGAAAACTGATCAGATTATAGATTATCAGATCAGTTCCATCTTGAATATATTCTTGGTTTTTGAAGTTATTTTGTATCGGTCATCCAGCCTCCAACCAATAACCCAGACAATCTCCTCCCCGTTGGCCAGGATCCAGGTGCTCTCCTTCTCGGGAAGACTCATCTTCTGATCAATAAAATAATCACTGAGTTTCTTTTCTCCTTTCATTCCCAAAGGCCTGAAAGAATCCCCTTTTTTCCAGTGCCTGATTATCAGGGGAAATTGAATCTTTCCCAAATCGATGCAGCCCACTTTGGCCGATTCCGGAATTTCAAATTTATATTTCTTCTCCAGGATGGATATTTTCATCTTCACCGGGTAATTCAGCTCGCTGCATGTTTCGTCAAGATAATGTACCGACTGATCCTCCTGTCCCTGTTCACGAATAATCAGGTATTCCCGATCCTTCACCAGCCAGTGCGTGGGTGAATAGAATTTTTTGCCCGGTCCGTTATCAAGAGAATGTACGATCTCATTGACCACTTCACTGTTAAAACGGAAATTTTTCAGGAATTGGTAAAGATAAGAACGAAGCGGATCAAAAAGTTTCAGCTCTTCGATAGAAAGATAAAAATCCTTTCCTCTCTGTTCCGCGATCTGTTCCCAGGCATGCTCTATCTCCCTGGCCTCTATCTTCCTGGAATCCTGTAAATTTTCTATTGTTCTGATTAATACTGACCGGAAGGATGGATTCAATTCTTCCATCAAGGGTAAAACCTGGTGCCTGATTTTGTTTCGGTGATATTCAAGATTTTCGTTTGACAGATCATCGCGGTATTCAAGCTGTCTCACCTTGCAATATTCTATTATATCCTTCCGGGAAGCAAAAAGCAACGGCCTTACGATTTTATTGTTCACGGGGCTCATTCCAGTTAGTCCGGTTAGCCCTGTTCCTCTTGCCAGGTTCAGGAAAAAAGTTTCCAGTTGATCGTCCCTGTGATGCGCCACACAGATCCACTGATAATTATTTTCCGACCGGATCTTCTCAAACCACTGGTATCGCAATTCACGTGCGGCCATCTCAACCGAGATGCCGTTCTCGCGGGCATATTCAAGTGTATCGAAAGAAATCTTGAAATAGGGTTTGTCGTATATACTGGCGAGTTTATCTACCAGGGCTTCATCGGCATCCGAATCTTCCCCGCGAAGCTTGAAATTACAATGGGCAATACCCACTGAATATCCTGCCTTATCAAGCAAATCCAGCAGCACTACAGAATCTATCCCTCCGCTTATCCCGGCTAAAATACGATCGCCCGGAGCAAATAGCTTGTTTTTCTCGATATATGTACGAAAACGCCCCAGCATGAAAATTAAAAATAATGATAAAGATATGAAAAAAAGTAAACAGTAAATATAGTATGCAGTTTACTGTTCACTGCCTTGCCACCAGCTGGGCGATTTCCACAATAACCCCGCAGGCTTTCTCCATCGAACTCGTCGGAATGTATTCGTATTTCCCGTGGAAATTATGTCCTCCTGCAAACAGGTTAGGGCAAGGCAATCCCATGAAGGATAACCGGGCTCCGTCCGTTCCTCCCCGGATGGGCACTATCTTCGGAACAATTCCTGCTCTGGCAATCGCTTCCCTGGCAATATCAACCACAAACATTGACTTATCAATGATTTCCTGCATATTATAATACTGATCCCTAAGAATGACTTCAGCACTGCCGACCCCGTATTCCATGTTGATCTGATCTGCCGTATTCTTCATTGTTTCTTTACGTTCGACGAATTTATCCAGATTAAAATCACGGATAATGAAATCTATTTCCGTTTGTTCCACCGTACCTTTGATGTCTGTCAGATGATAAAATCCCTGGTATTCCTCTGTTTTCTCCGGAGTTTCATCGCCCGGAAGCAATGAAATAAAGTGATAGGCAATCTTTATGGAATTCTTCATCTTATTTTTGGCGTATCCAGGGTGAACACTGGAACCATGAATAATAACCTTAGCTCCTGCCGCATTGAAATTTTCATATTCCAGCGACCCCACCTCCCCGCCATCCAGGGTGTAGGCAAAATCAGCACCGAACTTACGGACATCGAAATGGTCAGCCCCCTGCCCTATCTCTTCATCGGGTGTAAAAGCAATCCTGATTTTACCGTGCCTGATTTCAGGGTGCGTTACCAGGTATTCAACGGCGGACACAATCTCAGCCACCCCGGCCTTATCATCCGCACCCAGTAAAGTCTCTCCGTTGGTAACGATAAGGTCCTTCCCCTTGTAATTCTCAATCTCGGGAAACACTGCGGCTGAAAGTATGATGTTCTTCTTTTCATTGAGAATAATATCTCCCCCATTATAAGATTTCACAACCCTCGGCGAAACTTCGTAACCTGTAAAATCGGGGCTTGTGTCCATGTGGGCAATAAAACCTACCACAGGAGTTGGCTCATCCATGTTGGAAGGCAGAGTTGCCATCAGATAACCATTTGGATCAAGCTCTATATCAGTGAGATCCATTTTTTTCAATTCTTCGGCCAGTTCCCTGGCAAAAACCATCTGCCCGGCGGTGCTTGGAACAGCTCCGGACCTCGGATCAGATTGCGTATCAAACCTGACGTACCGTAAAAACCGATCGACTACTTTATCCTTCATATAAGAGACATTACAGTTTATCGAAAATAATACATTTTATTGATTAAAAGAACTGAATCGGACAATATAAGTTCCGGGCCTCCTCCGTATTTGCTCCGTACCAAGTCCGTACCAAGGCTTAGTCGATGCTTACGCCAGGGAGCGGAAAAAACCAAAAGGTTTCAGACGGTTGCAACCTTTGAAACCGTATGGCCTTCCCTTCTCTTTTCTTCTTCAGCCTTCAGTCTCTTTTGGCACAAAAAAACCCTGGAGACTTTGTGCCTCCAAGGTTTTTAAACTCGTATAGCTCAGCTTAATAAAGCTGTAATTCTTAGTATGACAATGCCATGAGAACCCTTCGTTTTGAAGGCTTTCCAGTTACCATGCATTTTCCTTCTTCTTCGGGGCTGTCGAACGGGATACAACGGATCGTGGCCTTTGTCTCGTCTTTGATCCTCACTTCGGTTTCGGTGGTACCGTCCCAGTGAGCCAAGAAGAACCCGCCTTTGGTGGTAAGCAGTTCCTTGAATTCCTCGTAAGAATCAACTTTAGTGATATTCGCCTCCCTGAATTTAAGGGCTTTGACATAAATATTTTTTTGGATATCATCCAGGAGATCAGCAACTACCTGCTCAATATTTTCAATATTCTCCACTTTCTTCTCCAAAGTATCGCGGCGGGCGACTTCGACTGTTCCGTTTTCAAGGTCGCGAGGGCCGAGTGCCAATCGAACAGGGACTCCCTTTAACTCGTATTCCGCAAATTTCCATCCCGGGCGTTGCGAGTCGCGGTCATCGTATTTAACACTGATGCCTTTTGATTTGAGCTTATCCATAATCTCTTTCACCTTTTCAGAAATCTGGCCCAGCTGATCGAGACTCTTGTAAATCGGAACGATGACCACCTGGAAAGGAGCCAGCTTCGGAGGAAGTATAAGACCGTTATTATCCGAATGTGCCATAATCAGGGCCCCGATTAGGCGAGTAGAAACTCCCCACGAAGTAGCCCAAACATAATCCATTTTCCCGTCACGGGTAGCGAACTGAACATCAAAAGCTTTTGCAAAATTCTGTCCCAGAAAGTGAGAAGTCCCGGATTGAAGTGCCTTGCCATCCTGCATCAAGGCTTCGATCGTGAAAGTCTCGATGGCCCCGGCAAAACGTTCATTGGCCGATTTTGCGCCTTTGATCACCGGAACAGCCATATAATCTTCCGCAAAACGGGCATAGATATCGATCATACGATGTGTTTCTGCCAGCGCCTCTTCACTTGTTTCATGGGCAGTATGGCCTTCCTGCCATAAAAACTCGGCAGTTCTTAGAAACATCCTTGTCCTCATCTCCCAACGGACTACATTAGCCCACTGGTTGCAAAGAATCGGCAGATCCCGGTAGGAATGGATCCAATTCTTGTAAGTATTCCAGATAATGGTTTCAGAAGTAGGCCGGATGATCAATTCTTCTTCCAGCTTTGCTTCCGGATCCACAATAACTCCCTTACCATTCGGATCATTTTTAAGACGGTAATGGGTAACGACAGCACACTCCTTGGCAAAACCTTCCACGTGAGCGGCTTCCTTTGAAAAAAAAGATTTGGGTATAAATAATGGGAAATAGGCATTTACATGGCCTGTTTCCTTGAACATACTATCGAGTTGGGACTGCATTTTTTCCCAGATTGCATAACCGTATGGTTTGATGACCATACACCCGCGTACAGCAGAATTTTCAGCCAGATCAGCTTTACTAACCAAATCGTTGTACCATTGAGAATAATTTTCTTCCTTTGTAGTCAGAACCTTTGCCATTATTTGGATTTTGGTATAATATTTGCTTTTATAATACTATATTTCAGTGGCACAAAAATAAAGAAAAACTTCAGGAAATTTAAATAATAGGAGAACGAATCATGAGAACCCATTTAAAGCTAATTTCGGGAATCGCATTTTTACTGAGTGCGTGTACGACCGGATCGATGGTATCATCAGGGGGTTACGCCGATGACGTATACTTCTCTCCTGGTGATAAACCGCTTCCAGTTGTCACAAATTCATCTCCTCGCCGACAACGAGATTTAGATGAATCTTCCGTTGCGTCAAAAAGCAACCAGGAAAAATCAGCCCGGATTGTTGACGAATATTTCAATAAAAACCAGGAAAGCAGTGATCATTCGAATACTTATTCCTATAATAATGATAATTCTAATGCTCCTGATTCCGTTTATGAAGGCGACGAAGAAGAAACTTATCCTGAGATTGAAAACGAAGACTCCGATGAGTTGAGTTACTCCACCAGGATGAGAACTTTCTACGATCCTTACATGTACGATCCCTTCTGGGATTCCTATATGGGCTGGAACATGGGCTGGGGCTTCGGCTCAGGCTGGTATGGCGGTTGGTACAGCCCGTGGTATTCTTACGGATATGGATATGGATACCCATATTACGGATGGGGATATCCGTATTACGGAGACTGGTACGGTGGCTATCACGGTGGTTATTGGGATCGCGGGCCGTCGTATTACGGAAGAGACCGTTATTATGGAAGACAGAATTTTGCCGGCAATTTTGGACGCAGGTCAAATGCGGTGAATTACGGGGCCAATAATTCGATACGCTCCGCAACGATAAGAGGAGGTTATAATTCCGGAGCAACGACTTACACGGGCAGACGTGGGGCAACAACCCCAAATTACAGTGCGGCCACTCGCCAGGCAGGTACCCGTTATACCGTTGATCCAAACCTTTCAACAAGAAGTGCAAGAATCGGACAGCAGCAGGGAAGCAACGAAACACTGATGAATTTGCGCAGAAGCCAGGGCACACGCCAGGGAAGCGCCGCCTCCACCAGGGCATCTTCGTACAGCCAGGGCAATGCTCAGCGCTATACTCCTACTTATACAAGACCAAGAGCCAATACGCAGGCAACCTATAACAGTGGGACCAGAGAATACAGGCAATCCTACAATTCGGGTACCAGCCGTTATGCAAAACCTGGCTCATACAGTACTGCGCCAAGCCGTTCTTCCATGGGTTACGGTTCAAGCACAACGTACCAGAGAAGATCTGCAACCATAAATTCACAAGGTAGTAGCTCCTCAAGTGGACGTTCATACAGCACTCCGTCTTATTCAGCTCCATCCAGGAGCTCCGGAAGCGATAGCTATTCTGCTCCAAGCAGAAGTTCATCTGGCGGTGGATCCTATTCCGGTGGCGGTGGATCTTCTTCCGGTGGTGGAAGTTACGGCGGAGGCGGAGGAAGCTCAACTGGCCGCAGGCACTAAGGTTTATAAACAATACATTGTTATTAATGTTACTTTTATAGTTAAAGCTGTATAAAATGAAAAGATTAATATTTACCTTACTCACAATAGCAGGTTTGTTTTCAGTTGCCTCTGCACAATACGTTGACCAGGCACTGATATTTTCACAACAATATTTCGGTTCAACGGCAAGATCAAAAGCTATGGGTAATGCTTTCGGAGCACTGGGAGGAGATTTTTCATCCCTGAGTATTAACCCTGCCGGTATTGCGATCTATCAGCGTCCCGAAGTCTCGGTATCAGCCAATTTACTTGGTATTAACAACACGCAGTCGACTTACCAGGGACAGACCTCAGATGATCGCAGCACCACTTTTAATTTCAGGAATTTCGGTTACGTCTTTGCTCAACCCACTTCATCAAATACTTCCGGATTGGTATCCGTTAGTTTTGGCCTGGGATTTAACAGATTAAACAGTTTTAATCAAAATATATCCACCCAGGCCCTCGGGTCCTCTTACTCCAGGACTGACGCCTTTGCTCTGAATTCCAACGGAATATCCAGCAGTGCTTTTTTTGATGAAAATAACCCTTACAACAACGTTCCGTGGGAGAGCAAACTTGCATGGGAAAATTACCTGATGAATGTAACAAATCCGGATGCCAACGGAGTTGGTAATCAATACCAGTCAATTCTTTATGCCAACGAACTGGTAGACCAATATGAAAATATCAACCGGGAAGGTTATATCAACGAATATGTCGCTTCTTTCGGAGCCAACTTCAACCACAGGGTTTATCTCGGAGCAACTCTTGGAATTCACGATCTGTATTACGATGAAACAAGAACCTACAGTGAAGATGCTCCTTTCGGATATTTTGATTATCTGAATCATTCCTCTTCCAGAGGCTATGGATACAATCTGAAACTGGGTGTGATCGTTCGCCCTACCGATGCACTCCGTCTTGGTGCCGCAATTCATACTCCTACCTTTTATACTATTAAGGAGTCGTATTCTTCAACCATGTCATCCAACTTACACGATGTAAGCACTGATGCAGACGGGACGCACTCCGCATCATCACCGGTTGGAGATTACCAGTATAAATTTGAAACTCCTTTCCGTGCCATTGGAAGCATTGCTTACCAGTTTGGTAAAAAAGGATTGATTTCACTGGATTATGAATACTTAGATTATTCAAAATCCAAACTGAGAAAAGGTGATGACGGATATAACTTTGCCGGTGAGAACCAGGATATCAGCGATATATACAAACCGGTGAGCAATATCCACATAGGAGGTGAATACAGAGCCACAGATGCCCTCAGCCTTCGCGCAGGATATGAATCATTCGGCAATCCATACAAAACCAATATTGATGGTGTTGTTCAGCCGAATACCAATTTCAAGTTTAATACCATCAATGCAGGTTTAGGTTATCGTTTGGATAATGTTTCATTCGATCTTTCCTACAGCTTGGGAGACAGGACAAATTACATGTACATCTACCAGATTCCGGGAATGGACGTAAGCCCTGTAAAATACCATACATTGAATCATGAAATAGTATTTACGATCGCACTTAAATTGTAATGTTTTTCTAACCCAAAGGTTGATATAAAAAAAGAGAGGCCAATGCCTCTCTTTTTTTTATCAGTTATTTGAACGAATTGTGCATTTATAATATCATCCCCGCTCCCACAACATTATTGGTTGCTTCATCAATAAGGATCAAACTTCCTGTTTCCCTGTTACGCTTATAGGAATCGTAAAATACCGGTTTCGTCGTTTTGATACAGATTTCTGCAATTTCGTTTAATCCGACATTTTTATCATCATAAATGGGCTCGGCAGTATTTACATTTACCTTAAAATGCACATCCGTAACCAGGCAACGCATATCGCTGGAGGTATTTTCAGGGCATAACGGATTGATCAAAATTAATCCTTTGATCGACTGGACAGAACAACAGGTAAGGGATTACATCAAAACGAACAAAATCCCTTATAATCCATTGCACGATAAAGGCTATCCCAGTATTGGCTGTCAACCATGCACACGAAGTATAATGACAGATGAAGATATCAAGGCAGGCCGTTGGTGGTGGGAAGATCCTTCCACAAAAGAATGTGGTTTGCATAAAAAATAAAAATTCCAAGGTATCAAAGTTGCAGGGTCTCAGACTTTAACAATGTATTTTCCAGAACCTGAGACTTTGAAACCTTGAAACTTTGGAACTTCATTTTTATTATTCGTCCGACATTCATAGAATCAACTAACCGAAACTCAGAAGCTTAAATATCCAGTAAACAATTGCAGCAATCGCCATTGATACAGGAATGGTAAGAATCCAGGCATAGAGCAGGTTGATCGTCACCCCCCAGCGCACAGCTGAAACCCTCTTGGTTAAGCCTACTCCCATAATGGCACCTGTTATAGTATGGGTGGTACTTACAGGAATACCAAAGGCTTCTGTTCCAAATAACAGGATCGCGCCAGCACTATCAGCTGCAACTCCTTCAAAGGGAGTAAGCTTTGTAATTTTGCTTCCCATCGTTTTGATGATCCTCCAACCTCCCATTAAGGTTCCGATAGCGATTGCGCCATAACAGCCAACGACGATCCACAGGGGAATAGTGTGAATTTTCCCGGCCTCGTTGAAAGTAATATGAGCCCATTGAGGAATAGCAGAAGGATCAACATTCTTAAAGTAAACCAGCAACGTGGCACTTAATATTCCCATGACTTTTTGAGCATCATTTCCTCCATGTCCAAGGCTCAACAAAGCGGAAGAAAACAATTGCCCTGTTTTAAACCATCTTGTAATCTTAAAAGGATTGGCCCCCTTGAATAACCAAAGGAAAATAATCGATATGAAATAGGAACAAAACATCCCCAGAAGAGGGGCTAAAAAGATAAATGCGGCAATTTTAATAATGACCTGGGCATGCACAACATTCCATCCGGCATAAGCTATTGCAGCGCCAGCAAACCCCCCAACCAAGGTATGAGAGGAACTTGAAGGAATGCCTAAATACCAGGTCAATAGATTCCATATTATAGCAGCTACCAATCCGGCCAGTATAACATGAAGATTTATTACATTAATATCTACAACCTTGGCAATTGTATCCGCAATACGCAGTTCAAAAATAGCATAGGCAAGCAAGTTAAAAGAAGCGGCCCAGATAACAGCCTGAAGCGGAGTAAGTACCTTAGTGGAAACTACGGTGGCAATTGAATTAGCCGCATCATGAAATCCGTTAATGAAATCAAAAAGGAAAGCTAAAATAACGATAAGAATAAGTAAATGAAACTCCATAAATCAATAGGATTATTTGATGTAGATTTGCTGGAACAATTAATGAAACAGATTATGAAACTTTCACAATTATTGAAGCAAATACATTTGCCACGTCATTACATTTATCGATTGCTTTTTCAAGCGAAGCAAGAATATCTCTTTTTTTAATAAGGTTAATGGCATTGGTTTCAATCTCAAAAAGATTGGAAAGAAACTGCTGATACAGATAGTCGGCTTCACTTTCATAAGTATCGATCTTTGCGCAGGAATCTTTGAATTTAATGAAATCCGACACATCCTTAACCCCTCTCAGAACAAACTGGATTTCTTTATTTGCGTTATAAATACAATCGGCAATCGTGACAAACTCGTCGGGGAAAGAGGGAAGTTTATAGAAATGAATTCTGGTAGAGGCCGTATGTATATAATCAATCACATCATCCATGGTAGCAATCAACTGGTGGATGTCTTCCCTGTCAAAAGGAGTAATGAAGGTGCCGTTTAATTCATCAAGAAGTTTCCCGGTAATATCATCTCCTTTATGCTCAACATCTTTTATCATGTGGATGTACTCCTCACGCTTTTCCATATCATTTTCTCTGATAAGCCTTATAAGCAAATCAGATGCAAGTACCATATTATCAGCAGCTTGATTGAATAGAGGGAAAAATTTACGGTCTTTAGGAAGAAGAAATCCGAAGATTTTGTCCAAATTCATGGTCAATGTAGTTTAATGATCTTAATTGTTTCTCTACACAAAATTAATTTTTTTTATGGATCGGGAAATATTCATACAATGCGTTTTTGATTTGGTACCACATTAAAGACCATAAATATTAAATAAGAATTAAATTTTGGTTAATTAAATTTATTAAAACAAAGGAAATTTGTTTTTATATATAGTTATAATCCAAGAAGTAAACCCCGGTTTAAAGGTTCTGGGAAAGAATAATCTCCTCTATTTTTAAAACAAAAGAATCTCTTTTTATTTAAAAGTTAAATTTAATGATTGGGCGTTTTCTCGCCCTAACTATCCTTAATATCCTTTTTTTCCTGTCCTTTCGGATTAAAACCCATACTCATGGCCGTTAGTCCTGCCAATCCCCCCAATTGCATTGATTCCACTGCAGAACTGGGTACAACCACAATCGTAGAATTCGATTTTAATCCTTCGTACAACATATTCATCGCACGAAGATGAAATGCAGTGGGATTGTCAGCATAAACCTCAGCAGCCTCACCGAATTTACCTGCAACCTGACGTTCCGAATCACCTAAAATAACCCTCGCCTGACGTTCGCGCTCGGCCTGAGCCTGCATAGACATAGCATTTTCAAGGCCTAATGGAATCAACACATCTTTAACCTCGACGGAAATCACTTTTATTCCCCAGGGTTCTGTACGGTCGTCAATAATCTTTTGCAGCAAATCACTGATTTTATCCCTTCCCTCGAGCATATCAGAAAGCATTGTTTTACCTATCACATCACGTAAAGCTGTTTGGGAAGCCCATCCAATTGCGCTGGTATAATCTGCCACATCAAGTGCTGCCTTCATCGGATCAATCACTTTCCAAAAGAGAACTGCATCTACATCAACCGGCACGGTATCCTTTGTGAGGGTTTTCTCTGCTTTAAAATCTGTTGTAATCACCCGGATGTCAATCCAATATGGAATTACATCAATGATTGGAATAATAAAAAACAAACCGGGACCCCGTAATCGATGGAAACGCCCTAATCTTAATACCACTGCCCTATTCCACTGGTCGGCTACTTTTATGGACATTGAGACGATAAGAGCAATGAAAAAAGTAGTTATTACAATTCCAAACCTTGAACCTACTGAATAATTTCCACTGTAGGCTATTAATATTCCTATAACCATGAGAATTATGAATACCAAGGTAGATAAATAATTGTTGTTTTTCATTTTATTTAGTTTTTAATAACCTGTTATCATTTTTAAAAGAATCAATCTTAAACTAAAATACCGTTAACACAGCTCTGAAAATTGATAGCTGAAAACTATTGAAATTTAAGAATTTTTTTAATTATATCTTTATTTATCATCCTTTGATTTAACTTTTTACGTGAATTATTTTTAAGACAATCCAATCTAAATCGACTGTGTACTTTTTTATTCTACTGTTCATAATCCAAAAATTCATTAACTTTTTGTACTAACTCATTTCAGGACAAGACCAGATGGATCAAATAAAATGTTCTTTGATGGGTGATTATATATTTCACTTTACTACGGAAAAAAATGTCTAAGGCTTATTTTCAATAAAATCAGGCTGGCAGGGATAAAAAATTTTATTTAGATTCTATTGTTTCTATCATTTAAATTACTTTTATCTGCCATAATTTAGCATATAACAAAATGAAAAAGAACTTTTGTCTGTTCGTTACTTTACTTTTTCTGACCCCGGTGGTTTTTTCGCAGAAACTTAATACCCTTTCACGAAAAGAAAAGAAAGAAGGCTGGATTTTACTCTTTGACGGGAAAAATGCCTCACAATGGAGGTGCACTGATGACAGACCTTTTAAAGCAAGCGGATGGCTAATTAAAAATGGAGAGTTAGGCCTTCGACCTTTTAAGGGGGCTAATAAATACTCCGATATTATGACCAAAGATGAATATTCGGGATTTGAGCTTACGGCAGACTTTAAATTACCCCCCGGAGCAAACAGCGGGATAAAATATCTCTTTACAGATTATGAAAAGGGTGGAAAGCTCGGATTTGAATTCCAAATATTGGATGATAAAGGGCACCCGGATGCTAATCTTGGACACAATGGGAACCGGAAAACCGGGTCATTTTACGATATGATACCAGCTTCCCCGGATAAGAAGTTAAATCCGATGGGCGAATGGAACACCGCCAAAATCGTATGCAAAGGGAAACATATTGAACATTGGCTTAACGGGAAAAAAATCCTTGAATTTGAAAACGGAAGTCCGGCCTTTATGGAAGCACTACAACAAAGCAAATTCAAATCGACTGTTCCTGTTTTCGGCAGCGTTTCCAGGGGACATATCATGCTTCAATATCATCAGTCGGAAGTTTGGTACCGGAATATCAAAATAAAGTTTTTGAATTAAATTAAATTTTACAAATCGTGTTATTGATAGTCATTAAGTTGTCATTAAATAGTCATTCATAGTCATTCATAGTCACTCATAGTCATTAATAGTCATAAAGGTCATTATTAATAGTCATTGTGCCGTAAAAAAAACAATAAATGACAATCAAATGACAACTTAATGACTATCAATGACAACTTATGTCAACTTAATGACTATTAATGTGAATTAGACTTTCAAAAGAAAATTCTCTTTTTTCAATCCAAGGGTAAGATATTGCAGGTTTAAATTGATAACCTGAGCCAGACGTGCTTTCATCGTCAAAAGATCATTGGATTTTTGAATGTAAATATTGGCTCCCCTGACAAAAGCCTCTTCTGCTTTTTCTTCCGAGACCTCGGTTGTATAAAGCACTATTACCAAATCCTTTAGTTGACTGTTTTTCCGGATTTGGTGCAAACAATCCACTCCATCACTGAGGGTCATATTAAGATCCAAAATAACCACATCCGGCAGACGAAGGCCTGGAGTATTAAGATGATTGATCAGTTGGTAACCATCATTTACAAAAGTAATGATCGTCTTCACTTTTATCTCCCGAAGAGTTTCCATAAAAATCTGACGGTCATCTTCAGTATCAGCAGCAATTTTTATATTCAAAGTTTCATTGTCATTCATCACACATCAATTGATTTCTGATGTTAAATCAACATTATTCCTTCTTTCAATAATCTTTTGAAACAGTGAAGGGCTTAATCCTGTTGTTTTCTTAAATTGATTCGACAGATGTGCAAGGCTGCTATAATTCAGTTTCCAGGCTACCTCAGAGAGCGTAAGTTTTTCTTCAATAATCATCTGTTTGGCTCTCTCGATTCTTTGAAGGATGATGTAATTTTCAATAGACGAATGTGTAATATCCGAAAATATTTTTGAAAGGTAGCTATAGCTCAATTTCAATCTGTTAGTAATATAGTCAGAAATCTTAAAATAAGGCACCTTGTCTTCACTGTAAATCATTTCATTGATTACTTCTTTTATCTTTTGAGCAATAGCCATTTTGGGATTTGGATTATTCATGATCTGGATTCCATAACGATCGATTGAATGCTCCAATTCTTTATATTGCTCATTCGACAATTCGTTTTTAAGCTCAACTTCTCCCAATCCATTAATCTGATAAGCGATCCCCAGTTTATCGAGCTGCTCCTGTAATATGACTTTACAGGCCGTGTTTATATCGTATTTTATCTGAAGTTTCATATTTGAATTAACTATTATCCGTGAAAATTTGTTCATGATTAATTGTTAAAGTGAGTGTCGAAATAAAAACAGGAATCAAAATATGAAGCTTATTATCTTTTCCTTCTTCAATACATAAACAATTATTTATTCCAACAATATACAACACTCATTTTCAACCTGGTTTCTGATTATCGGATTCAGGTTAACAGTTCAGTTTCAATGGAATAATGCAAAATAATAATAGAATTGTGTAATGCTTTTCAAACTGATACTAAGCAACTTTGTTATATAAGAATGAAGTGATTTCTAATATTTCAATACTAACAAATATGGAAAAATCGAAGAAAGTAAAAGCAAAATATGACGCTGCCCGCGGACTCATGGAATTATTCGAGGATCAGCTGAAAGATATATTCGGAGCTGAAAAAGCTCTGACCAAAGCTATGCCAAGAATGGTTGATAATGCATCTTCAATTGAATTAATTGACGCACTTACCGAACATTTTGACTTTACAAATCAACAGATTACACGTCTTGAGAAAGTTTTTGAATCAATCGGGATTAAAGCTACAGCAAAGAGATGTCTGGCTATGGAAGGATTGGTTGATGAGGCCGAAGAGGTTATGAAATCAACGGAAGAAGGTGTTGTCAGGGATGCAGGTATCATCCTGGCAGCTCAAAAGATTGAACATTACGAAATAGCAACGTATGGCACACTCTTGTCTTTTGCCAATGTTTTAGGGGAAGAAGAGGCAGCCTCTCTGTTGGAAGATACCTTGAACGAAGAAAAAGACGCTGATATCAAATTGACTGAAATTGCTGAAACAACAATAAACATTGAAGCTTCAGGCGAAATGTAGATCAATACTAAAAATATCATCAATGGAACGCATGGCAAAAAGAGGTGATTTCTTAACAGGATCCTTCCGGGATCATGGAACGGCCGAGCGTGCCTATAACAGACTTCAGGATAGAGGATATACGGATCAGGAAATCACAATTATGATGTCCGATGCCACAAGAAAAAAATACTTCGGCAAAGAAAGTCAGATAGAAGAGGATGAAAAATTACGAAGCTATGGGAATGAAACCGCAGAAGGTACCGGAATTGGTCCGGCTAACCGGCAAGTAGCTGGAACAACTACCGGGATGTCAGCTGCCATCGGAACAAGTTTGATAATTCCTGGTTTGGGGTTGATCATCGCGGGTCCTCTCGCGGCAGGTATTGCAAGTGCAGGCGCCAATGGTGCTACAGGAGGAATTGTTAATGCATTGGTTACCTGGGGAATTCCAGAGAATAGAGCTAAAAATTATGGAAAAGACATTAAAGAAGGTCACATAATTTTAAATATCAAACCTCATAGTGAGACCGATGCGGAGTACATTGAAGAAGAATGGCATCAGTATGAGGCTCAGGATGTATATCGATAAAAGACTTAAATGACTAACATAAATGACTTAAACGTCTGTTCTTAAAGAATTTTTTATAACAATTTAAAACTATTAGCAATGGAAAATCCAAAAATTGAAAAGAAATCCGGTCAATCCAGTAAACAGAGTACTTCTCCGGGTTCTTCCAGGAAATCAGTAAGTGAAAAAGAGGAAAGAAAACTACACGCCGGCAGCTCAAAACAAAAAGAAAGTAGCGCTAGTAAAATCAGAAGATAAACACAAGCCAAATCGATAAATAACGATTGGTTATGAATTAAGGTGAGCAACATTGAAATCCAGTGGAAATGCCCGCCTTAATTTTTTGTACAAAAAGAGATGAACAGATAATTTCTTGGGAAGAGCATTATTATCTACTAATAAATCAGCGTCACGGTGCCTGTCTGACGATGAGTACGACCAAGAAAATCAACAAAATCAAGCACCCAGACATAACTCCCCGCAGGGGCATAATTACCATTCTTCAGCTTTCCATCCCAGCCTTTTATTTCGTTCTTTGTCTCAAAGACAAGGTCATCCCAGCGGCTGAAAACTGAAAGATGGTAGCCTTCCTGTCGAATAGCTTCCTGTGATAATTTAAACTCCCTGTCCTGCACATTGGAGGCATTAGGAGAGAATGCATTGGGCGGGAAGATCCGGCTGAAAGCAACCAGCACATTTTGAGAAATGGTATCCGAACATTCGAAATCATTGAACGCTTCGAGGAGTACCTTTTTATAGCCGTGACCTTTAAACTTGTAAGAAGGGTCTTTATCCGTGGAAGTAATGCTTTCACCAAAATTCCAAAGATAATGTGTTGCATTCAGACTTTGGTTTTCAAACCGAACTTCCGGCTTATCTGTATAAACAATGGAATGATCAATAGCAAATTCAGACTTAGGCTTAGGATAAGCAAAGATCATACTGTCTTTCATAAAGTCAGATGAACAACCTGTGAGGGCTGATAATGCTGTAACTTTGATATTGTACCAGTGATCAGGGTTATCGTAGGAATGAGACACATTGCTTCCTGATGCTGATGTACCATCTCCAAAATTCCACTTATATGTGATCTGATCAACAGGATCGGCCTGTATTCCCTGGAAGCTGGTTTGCAATGGAGCACATCCCTTATTATCAGTAATATTTGTTAAAAATGATGGGATTCGCGATACCATAACCTTTGCTGTATCGCTTTTACACAGATATTTTGAAATCACGCTTATGCGAACCGGAACTAAAGGTTTATTCTTCAGGTTAAAGATAAAGGGGCCCTGTGTTGTACCTGGATTTTGAATAATTTCTTCCGGATCAAACGCAGATAAATCCCAGTTATACTTATCCTTCTGATCCCCGGTTCCAAAATATGACAGCTGATGATTGTTAAGATCCAGACATTCTTTAAGGTCCTGGCTGAAGCCGGCTGTCGGAATAGGCGCTACATAAACGGCACTGTCTATCTTGACTGAATTGGTGCATCCCTTATCGGTAGTCACTTTCAGATGAACATCATAATATCCGTCTTTTTCATAGGTCCACGTTGGATGATCACTTAACCGTCGAATAATTCCATCACCAAAATTCCAGTCATAGAAAACCTTCTCTGAATTACGGGCAATAAATTCAGCAGAAAAAGGCTGACATCCCACACTGTCAACTACCTGAAATGACAGATTGGGTATAACCTTGATATCCTTGATCGTATCAGAATTGGCACATCCGTCCTGAATAACCCGGAGCGAAAGATCCCTCTTGCTTTGATTAATACCCAAGGGAATGGTATCCGAATCAATGCCAATCCCGTCAGCTATCGTATCGCCGGCAAACACCCAGGTAAAGCGTGATACATCACTCGGAGCATCGCCCTTGTAATTTGCTGTCAGGTTATAATGATAGCAGGTGGTGGAATCGATTGACAAAACAATCGTGGGTATTTTGTGAAATCCTAATTTGAACGTGGTATCCGTTGCACAGCCATACTGATCCGTCGCCGTAAATTTAAAAGGGAAAGAGCCATAAACAGGAACTGAGGCATTCATGCCCTGCATTTTTTCATTCGTGTCTGCCCGCTCAAGGGTGTAAGTACCCTTATCAGCGGATAAATTGATCAGAGCCGATTTTTTTCCGCAAAATAAAGTGTCGGGCTGAAGCGGATTGATCTTTGGCCTGTCCTGAAATAACACTTTTATTGATCCTGTGGCTTTGCATCCCTGCCTGTTTACAACCTGCACGCTGTATTCCCCGGACAGTTTTGGTGAAATAATCTGAGTCTTCTCATTATTGGGACTCCACAGAATATTTTTCCAGCCCAATCCTGCATCTAAATGTATTGAATCAGGGTTACAGACAACGGTATCGTTCCCTAAAGTCAACACTGGCTGATTTATCTTTACATCAATTGTATCAGCAGAAACACATTCGTCAATGGATGCTGACACAGAATAAGTACCAGGACCTTTTACCTTTATAAAATCCAGTGTATCATTTTTTGAAGTTGACCAAAGATATTTGTCAAAACCATAGGCCTTTAACGTCAAAGAATCATCTTCAAGACAGCGGACGATTGTCTTGCGGCCGTTTATAATGGTATCATTCGGAAGCTCAATCCGGTAATCGAGGTTAAAGCCAACGCCATACCCGAACGATTCCACTCCTCCGAATCCATAAACGGTAGCCAGCAAGCCTTGTTTGGGATCCGTATTCCGCAGGCGGTGAGTAGTGCCTTTGGGAATTTCAATCTGTGCGTATGAATAGAGATTATTTTTATAGGGTTTAAACTGATCCCGGAAAGCAGGGCTTTCATCCATTAATAAATTACTGATCTGATCGGTTTTGGAAACAATATTCACATACGTTTTTTTAATCACTTCTGAATAAAATGCCACAAAAGTCACATCATTGACCGTCTGGGTTACCGGGCTTAAAATAATCACAAAAGGGTCCCCATCCGGTAGTTGAGGATCTTCCGAATTCGATTCGCTGAATTGCGCCACCATGATTTTTTTGTTGGAGTAAATTCTTGATGGCTGACTGGCACTGAGGATGAATTCAAATGGTATGCCTTTTTTGACCAGGACGTCTCCGTAATTTTCAACGTTAACAAGAGCATCCTCGGCTGAGAGTATCCGATAGAGATCCTGCCCCCTGTCTTTCAATGGAACAGTATAAAATTCTTTACCCCACGACTGAATGGGAGGCAATTGATCGTATAAATGATCCCAGGCACTGGTAGCGGTTCCGGGGACGGTAGTTGCCAAAGCGCCTGAATAAACTGCTATTGGTTTATCGCTTCGGATATAGGTTCCGGTAAGGTCACCTTCTCCGGCAGCATGCAAAACATTTTCCGATTGCGCCTGGTACATCTGGCCCTTATTCAGCGTTATCTGATAAGGAATATCGGCTGGGATTTTGGTTGTCCCATCGATTATTTTCGAGGGTGTAATATCAATTTTTGTATCATCCGCCGTTGCGACAATTAAAAATTCACTGTTCCTTCCATTTCCAGTGTAGAGACTGTTCCCTACAACATGGGGATCCGAACACATCGTATAATATTCATTTCCTAATGAAACAACCGGATAAATTACAGCAACATCTGAAGAATTCTCACAATAATTGAATGCATATACATTGACCGGTTTTTGAGCAACAACGTGAATAGCCTTATCTTCAAAACTCTGGGTACCTCTTGCCTCCAGTATGTTCCAGTCAGGCCTCACTTCCACCGAGCTGTTCGAATTAACGTGCCCGCTGGCAACCGGTATTTCAGACGGCCCGTATGTCACCGTAAAATCAGTTTCTTCTCTTGCTGTAACAGTGATCGCTATGTAATGGGCATTTTTAGGATTGCTTGGCTTACTGTACCACCGATTCTCCATAAACCCAAACCAAAAATCGGTTCCTTCGGTAGATTTATGGCAGGGATCTACCTCTGAAAAACCAGGTTTGAAAAGGGTAAGAAGAATAAAAAAGGTTAGTAAGGAAGATTTCATTAAGCAAGGATTTTACCCCTTAAAGTAGTGACTATTAAGCGAAATAAAAAATCCTGAATATTAAATTTTATTAGTCGCAGGATAAATCCGCGGCCCGAATATTTTACTTCCAATCCTCACCAAAGTACTGCCCTCCCCGATCGCTATCGGATAATCATCCGACATTCCCATGGATAGTTCTTTAAAATCCGGATTATTTTTAAAGAAGCCGGCTTTCAACTGATCAAATATTTTGTGAAGCGAGTTAAATTCTTCCCTGACTTGCACCTGATTATCGGTAAAAGTGGCCATTCCCATCAATCCTTTAATCTTAATGTTAGCCATGCTTTTAAATTCTTCAGAATCCAGATCCCGAAGGAGCTCATCCATTGAAAAGCCGAATTTTGTTTCTTCCCTGGCAATATGAACCTGAAGAAGACAATTTACAACGATGCCTGCAAGTTCAGCCTCCCGGTTAATGACTTTCAACAATTTAAGGCTGTCGACCGAGTGAATCAATGAAGCGTAAGAGATGACAGATTTCACCTTATTGGTTTGCAAATGACCAATCAGGTGCCACTCGATATCCCTGGGCAGTTCCTGTTGTTTTCGTAAAAGTTCCTGGACCTTATTCTCCCCGAAAGCCCTCTGCCCCGCGTTGTAAGCTTCCATAAGTTCCTCATTGGTCCTGGTTTTTGACACCACAACCAGCTTTACCCCTTCCGGGATTGCAGCAAGAATCTGAAGCAAGTTATCTTTGATAGCCATTATTAGTTATTGTAATTTGAAAGGTTAAAATTAAGAGTTTTTTTTATGTGATGAGCAAATACAGGCTGGTCCGCTGATTTTTAAAGCATTTTCGTCGGCAACAACCTTTAAACTGCCCAAATTTGAGACTTCATTCCGTCGCATAACAATGCATCCGAACATTTTTCGTAATTTTACCCGCAGAGATTTTCCTTAAAACATATTTATGAAGAAAATTCTGGCTTTCCTGCTTATTCTTGGTTTTAGTCTCAGCTGTTTTGCTCAAAAAAAAGATTTCAAAAGTGAAATTTACATCGGAGTAAAAGGAGGAAAAGATTTTTCATCGGTCAGATTCTATCCCTTTGTTCAAACCAACTTTCTGGAAGGCAATACCGGGGGATTGGTCTTCAGAATGATTTCAGAGCCTCACATTGGTTTCCAGGTCGAAGTCAATTATGTTGAAAAAGGTTGGAGAGAGAAACCTTTTACCGGCCAGTATGCCAATGTATCCTATTTTCATCATCTCAATTACATTGATGTACCCATCATGACTCATGTAAATATTGGGAAAAAGAATTTCAGGTTTATCCTCAACCTGGGCCCTGAGTTCGGTTTCTTAAACTCCGATCAACAAAATTTCAATTCTGCAACTGAGATACCTACCGACACAGAAGGATACAAACAGTACTACGGCAATAAGATTGATGCACCCATTGATATTCTTTTCACAGGAGGAATTGGAATGGAGTATCATCTTAAAGGTTTGGGTATCCTCAGCGTGGAAGGAAGGGCTTTCTACAGCCTCCCCAATGTGTACGATTCCAGTAAATACATGTACAAAGGCTCACAAAGCAACGGGGCACAGGTTACACTGGCGTATTTATTTCAGCTGAACAGGAGAAAATGAATTAATAATGGACAATTGATAATGGATAATGGACAATTATCAATTATCCATTGTCAATTATCAATTTTTTTATTGAGCGTATCCGACACCTTTTTCAGCGCCTTAATAATCCACGAAACCACCGAATAATCCCCCACCGAGGGAACCAGCCTGACCACCACCTCATAAACGGCCAGCACCGCCACTGCAACCAGTTTCACCACCGAAGGCGAATCCGGGACTGTAACCGACTGCTCGCCGGTAATATTAACGATGCATCCTGCAAAAAACAGTAAGAATGTAAGGATTGCTATGATATAGATTTTGATTGCTTTCATTGGATTTAAATTTTAAAAAAAGATCATCAAAAAATTATCCACAAATACACTCAAATCCTCCACAAATACACACAAATATTTGTGATCATTCGTATTGCATTTGTGTGCATTTGTGGATAAAAAAAGACTACACAACGGTTACCGCCCCCGCGAACCTTGAGCTTGCCAGATCATCCCCCTTCTCGTTGATGAAGGCCAGGTAGGTCTGCACCAAATCTCCCGAGAACGAATCCGGTACGGTGACGGTCTGCGTCCCGTCGGCGCGTTCGGCCAGTTCGTTGACTGTGACCGCCTGATGTTTGGCAGGGTTGTACACCACCAGAAGGGTCTTGTCGGAAGCTGAAGCCCCGATCTCGCCCGAATTATCGTCCCAGGTGAAGACCACCGTTCCGGCCACTCCGGCTGCAGCGGCAGCGTTGAGGGCGGCGGGCAGCGTCCCGCGGCTGACCAGCGCGTTCGGGTAGTCGATGGCCAGGTTGGGGTAAGCGCCGGTAACGGCGTTGCGGAGGTTATAGCCCATGGCCGCATTGATGCCGGTCATCTTGTTGGCATAATTTCTGAACCCCGTCTGTAAGAATTCAGAGAGAGGCTGTAAAAAGCCCATGACGACAGAGAATTTCTGCCTTTGAGTGAGCTGGGGCACAGTCTGCGGGTTTGCCACGCTGGCGGGCATGATCCGCATCACGTCGATGCCCTTCCACGAGCTACCGACCACGTTTCCTACTTTTCCCGAGTATCCGCCAAAGATACCCTGTTTAAATGTTCCCATAAGTCTAGGTTTTAAAATGAATAAAAGTTTCAATGTTTCAGGTTTCAATGTTTCAGGTTTCAGGTTTCAAAGGTCGCGATCGCTGGAACTTTGAAACTTTGAAACTTTGTAACCTGAAACACATCCACACATCCACACATCAGCACATCAATTTCTCCGGTCCCTGGCGTGAGCTCCAACTAAGCCTTGGTATGGACTTGATACGAAGGAAACACGGCCCGTCCCGGATTGATATAAAGGTAACAAGAACGGTGCTAAAGACCTGAGGATTAAAGCAAATGACGGCTTATGACGGCTTATGACGACAAAGAAAAGACAAACTAAGACGACCCTACGATTATACGACAGCATGGAAATATGAGATACAATGTAAACCATTGAACCGCAAATTTTTAAAGGTAACATTTTGTGACCTTTTAGTTCAATTCCGCTTATAGTTGGTTTCTTTCGAGATATTCATTCAGATCAGCTTTCCTGTAAAGAATTTTTCTCTTCTGCCTTGTATAGGGGATCAATTTCTCTTTACGCATCCGGGAAGTGGTGCTTTGTGAGACATGCAGGAATTTACAGGCGGAGTACTCCTCGAGGTAATCACTTCCCATAGGCTGCGCCGGAGATTTAAGGAGCAGATCAATTTTTGCAGACAGCTCTCCTATTTTTTCTTTCAGCCGGTTAAAGGCTTTTATCAGTTCGAATATTTCTTCCATGGATTGTTTAATTAAATTGGTTGATGTTATTGTTGTAGAGACGCACGGCCGTGCGTCTCTACATGCCTGGGCGATTATTAATTAATCGGTCAGCGTGATGGAATAGTTCCCCCTGGTCAGCCAGAGATACCCGTTGGGGGAGGCTGACAGTTTAAACTTGTATTTCAGGGCTTTCAGAAGCAGCCGGGAATCATATTTGCCCATGCAGGTGACCGCGTTTTTAGTGACTTCGCAGTTGTAAAAAGAGTCGCTGCCGAAGATCGAGATCAGAAATTGAAGACGAATAAGATTGTTTTTCATGGTATTTAATGTTTAAGGGTTTAAAGTTTAAAGTTTCAAAGTTTCAAGGTTTCAAGGTTTCAAGGTTTCAAAGGCCGCGTCCGTTTGGAACTTTGAAACTCTTTTGAAACTTGGAACTTAGGGTTTCTGGATTTCAAGGGCTTGTACCGCGGAGCGGTTACGTTATTTATTTTTCATTTTTAGATTTTAATTAATACCTCCACCAAATCGATAATAACGCAACCGCTACGCGGTAGGTGGTCGATGTGCGATTCCACGATTCTACAATACCGCAATCGCTCCGCGGTAGGGATTCTCCCGAAGGGAGTAAAGGTGCATAACCTCCGGTGAAGCCGGAGGAAGAAGGTACCCCACATCCTCCGGCCCCGGAGGGGTCGAATGTGCGGATGTTCGCCCCCTCCGGGGACGTGGGACCGGGTTTGCATCTGCCGTGGGCTTACACCCACGGTTATTCATATTAATCCCCTTCGGGGAATGGCATTTTGTTTTCATCGGGCTAATTTTCAAATTGGCTAATTGGCTAATTATTCCTGTGTTCAATAAGGTATTCATGCACCCGGTCATCCACCGCATCCCAGAAACGGTCGTTGTCGGCCTCTTCCTCATCAGGGTAGAAATCCTCTGTGGGGTAGTTTTGATCGCAGTACTCGCAATAGGATTCCGGTTCTGCATTGTTGTAAAACCAGGCGGGCTTGTTGCAGACAGGACAATAATATTTCATGGTTAATTGATAATTGATAATGGATAATTGATAATGAATTCAGGGTTCAGGGTTTCAGCGATCAAACCTTTAAAACTCTGAAACAGGAATTGTATGATACAATAAATGATACACAATTTGAGACACTTTTAGTGCGATTTAATATATTGTATAACTGATATTTAACCTTTGATTTTGGCTTATTTTTGAGACACTTTTTGAGACACATTGTGAGACACAATTAAGAAAAATCGAATTGGTCCTTCATTTAGCTTTTTTGTAAATTCTAATAAAAAGTGTCTCATAAACTGTCTCATAAAGTGTCTCATTTTTTATTGAATTATTATTATTAATTAATTAATTATTAAATAATTACAATAAGAAAATTGTGTCTCAAAAAGTGTCTCAACAAATGTCTCAGGGGTAATGGGGAATTTCCTTTTCCAAGACCCGATAAAGGGTGGCTCTTGATACATCCAATAATTCCGCAATTCTGGCACGATTTACCCCCTCCCGATCCAGGATGGCGATTTCAGGCACAAATCCTTTCAGATTTCTTTTTTTGGGCTTATCACTTGTGCCAAGGGTGAGGGGCAGCTGGACTTCCTCGATCGAACGCATTCCCTCGTAATTAAATCCGATCCCTAATTTGGGGTGCTCTCCGCGGGTAAAAACAGGAACTTCTTTCTTCCAACATTCCGGCCGTTTGGTTTTAACCTGGCAGAGAAAGAATTTTTCCTCCGGGGTGGTGTCCAGGTAAAACACTTCCGAAAAGAAGTTCTGAACCATCGAACTTCCGAAATAATCGCTCTCCTGGATGGCAAGACCGGAATTTCCTTTGGTAGTATGTCCGATTACCAGAAATGAAGTCTGGGTTCTTTGTTTGATCCTTCGCAAGCTCGAAATAACTTTGGTAACCTTCTCTGGGTTTAAAGAATCAGGCAGAAGCTTGCTCAGGTTATCGATGATCACCAGTTTGGATTGATGCTGCACGATCTGTTCTTCAATTTTAAGCAGCAAATCATTCCCAAAGAGCATGTTATCGCCGGGGTCTTCATGCAGGTACTGCAGATTGCCGATCCAGCGGGGATCCATGTTTTTTAGGGCGATGTTGTGCCTCTCAAACAAATCCTGAGCTTCCATTTCAAGGTCAACCATCAGCACTTTCATCGGTTCACAATGATTCCACAATTGATCGGCTAAGGCTAAATTCGTTCCCGTTGCCGCAGCATAGGCCATCTGAAAAGCCAGAAGGGTTTTCCCGTAATTGGTCCGGGAGAAAAAATAGGTGATGGTGTTTTCGTAAAGAAAAGCCCCGCAAATTTTCCGTTTCGGTTCTTCGCCTGCGCCATCTTCCATTACCTGGGCAATATTGCGGCTCTTGAAATAAGGTTTCGGCGCGGTTTTGGGTAGAGACGCAGAATTCTGCGTCTCTACGTGAATGGACCCAATGCATGTTTGGGGAAGAGACGCAAAATTTTGTGTCTCTACAGGATGAAATGACAGCCCCAATTCATTCGCCAGGGTTTTGATGCACCTGGAATTATCCCCGTTGAATTCAAAAAAGGCAATCAGGTCGATGTCGTCATAACCCACGGCAGTGTCCAGCGCCGCGCTTGTACTGTAGTTGTAGAATTTATAGAAATCTCCCTTCTGCTTGTATTCGCCCGAGGTGCCCTTTTCTTTCCCCGGACGGGTCCAATAGTTGCCGGAATGGTTTTTCCAGCCTGCATTTTTCAGGTCCTGCACGGCCCGGGAATGAATCGAAGGATTGCTTTTGATGGCGGAAATGACGCTTTTAAATTCGGGTTTGGTCTCAAATTGCGTACGTTTCTCCGCCGGTTTGCAGAAATCAGCGCAAATCTCAATGAGCTCAGCGCTTTCCACGGCAGCCTGTGATGAATAGAAGACCTGATCGTCATGGCAAAGGAAACAGGGCCTTGGGATGTCCTTGCAGGATTGATCGGGATAGATCCTGTATGTTTGATGATAGTAATGCGAAAAGGCCTTGAAGTAAAGCAGGTGATCCTCCTGGATGGCCTTGTTGATCCGGTAGAAGATTTTAATGCCGTTTCCCGAAGGGCTGATAAAAAGCAGTGCAGGCCGGAAACGGGTGTCGGTTTTGATTCTTTCAGCGATGGTCATATCGGTAACGTCGTCCAGGTCGAGGCAAATAATGCCGGTATAGGAAATAAGGCCGTTCGATTTACGTTCTTTAAACAAACCGGAAGGAGTGATAAAAGGGAACAGATCTCCCTTTTCTTTTTTTTCACCGGAGCGGAACTGAGCAGTTAGTTTTTTTAAACTTTCATCGCCCTTGACCATGTTGTAAACCACTTCGAGCGAGGTTTCATAAAAAGGGCGGGTATTGCTGATGGGTGGATTGAAATAGGAAAAGTTCATGAGAATTGATAATTGATAATGGATAATTGATAATTAGTCAATTTGAAAATTTGAAAATGAGGAAGGCAAATTGGAGGCGGAAGACCTGACAGGTTTCCAAAACCTGTCAGGTCTAACAGCCGTCGCCCGTACATTTATGCGGACGGCGCGATTTTGAACGGGACTTTCTCGTGCCTGTCGCGGATGATCTGGTTCACAAAATCTTTTACCTTTCCCGGTTCGTTCCAAAGGTGGTAAGGGATGCAGGCATTGCAGCGCCAGCCCTGGTATTTGATCGTGGCAAAGACGAAGCGGCCGGGGAAAAGCTCGGTTTCGAACATCACCTGCGGTTTACGAATTTCACTGATTTGAGACGAATTACACGAAGGGGAACCGGTGCGGATGCGGGCAATGAGCCGGCCGATCCGCTCGTGTTTGGCGGCCGCTTCGAGAATGTCAGGGATAAAGACCGATATTTCGCCGTTAATTAAAGCACACCTGATCAGGCCGTCCCCGATGAGGGCGGCGGCGGTTTTGGGGTCACACTGTAAAAAACGGGCCACCTGTGCATAGGAATGGAGGTAGTTCCAGGGGTTGGAGGCTTGCAGGGAGGCGCGCAAAACGGTGAGGTTGGCTTTCCTGAGATCAATCAGCAGCGATTCGATGTAGTTCAACCGTGCGTTAAAAATGCTTTTTTTCATCTTGTAAAAGTTTTAAATGGGTTAAAAACTTTCACAATAATATGCTCATACAAAACCATATACCGGTATATTTTGGTATATATTTTATCGGTGGTTTTAATAAAAATATTTTCAGGTAATTACATATGAAAAAATATACCGCTTTTATACCGGTATATATAATTGACAATTGACAATGGATAATGGACAATGAGAATTATCAATTATCAATTATCCATTATTAATTATCAATTGTCCAGGTATTTTTCGGCGTTGATATTTTGTAAGATCTTCAGTTCATCAAGTGCCTTTTGCCTGTATTCCAGGGATATAATTTTCAGAACACGTTCAAAGAGTTCAATTTTATTTTTTATTTTAATTTTACCTTCCGGATCTGCAATCCTGTTGACTTTTTTCGCCCAAAAATTATAGGAGGTATAGAATTTATATCCCGATTTAAAACCGTAGCGTCCTGCAAGCTCATCCATGTTTTGCAAAGTGACAGGGGTTTCCTCCCATACACATTTCAGGGCAACTTCGTTTATGCTCAGTGCAGGCCTGACCGGGATAACTTTACGATTTTTAAGCTCCGCTCCGGAACGCTCCTTTTCAATCATGGACATGATTTCATGATCAGCGGTTTTTTTAAGTTTAATCGGTACAACCAGGTCGCGGTTGAGCAACGATGCCAGGTAATTGAAAGATCTCGCGTAGGTATCGTTACCAATGGTGGCTTTGAGAAGAAAATTAATGATGAAATTTTTATTTCTTACCGGAGGTTTGATCAAAGTTTTTTCCAGATAATGAAAGGTCTTATGAGTGCAAAGCCGTAATTCCGAAAGATTTTGGATGATCTCAGTGATGAAAATAAAACTGGCGAGTGCTTCTTCTTCAGTATAGTTTTCTTCGTCCGTGAGCCTGAAGATAATTTCGTCTTTTTTCAGATCGATAAATTTTAGCGGATCGGGTTCATCAGAGGACAAATCTTCGTTAGTGGTTGACTTATTGAAAGCATTTTCATGGCACCGTTCAAGTTTTATTGGTTAATTGTCCGATGTAAGGTCAGGAACGAATATAATTTATCTCTTTAAATTTTTTGTTAAAAAAACCTGACAAAATCAGAAAAAAGTATCAACAGGGGACGGTGCATAAAAAAATGTAAATGCCTACTATAGTGGGCACGACCCAAGCGAAAATAGTAGTATAGGGAAAGAAAAACTAAGAAAAAAAATTGCCGGACAACGAAAGAAAACATAAAATCAGGTCTCATTAGGTAAATAAAAAATGGTACATCGGCTATTTGAATATTGTTTTGGGCAGCAATATCTCAGACAGTTTTTAATGATTTTCCCGTGAAATTTAACAGGTGCTTATAATATTATTAAATTTGAGACTGATAAAAAATCTAATCGCAATAACTCACCGGATTCAGTTCTGAGTCAGCGAAGAACGTGCAGGAGATAAAAAAACTTTAATGTATTTATAACCATTCCTGGTTTGGAAACTTAATTGTTGTGATAACTTTGTATCATCCGGAAAAAGAATAACCAAAATAACATATATGATCAAAGACATTATCAAAAATAACGAAACCATTACTCCGACTGCCAGGGCATTAGAAGTACTGCACACTCATTTCCCACAATGCTTTAACAACGAAGGTGTCTTTGATATTGAGAAGTTTCAGGCGCTGATAAAATCTGAGGTCGATGTCACCCACGAAGGTTACGACCTCAATTTCTTAGGCAAAAACTATGCAAGATTGCTTGCTTCGATTGATACCACTACCGTGATTCAGCCGGATCTTGAACACAACTCCAAACCGGAAAATGCCGACAGCCAAAACCTCTATATCAGCGGCGATAACCTGGACGGATTAAAACACTTGCTTAAATCGTATTCAGGGGCCGTAAAATGTATTTACATCGACCCGCCTTATAATACCGGCTCTGACGGATTTGTTTACAACGATCAATTCAACTTTACCGCCGAAGAATTGATGACAAAGCTTAGTGTTACTGAGGAGCAGGCCCAAAAGATTCTCGATCTTACCCGCCGGGGCTCGGCTTCTCACTCCGCCTGGCTCATGTTTATGTATCCGCGTTTACTGCTGGCCCGAGACCTGCTCAAATCTGACGGGGTTATTTTTATTTCAATTGATGATAACGAACAGGCAAATTTGAAACTGCTTTGTGATAGCGTTTTTGGGGAAGAGAGTTTTGTAGCTGCTTTTCCTTGGAGAAAGCGCACTGCTAAAAGCGATGTGCCATTTGGTGTGTCTCAGGATTATGAATCTATAATTTGCTATGCAAGACAAGAATTTATTGCTTTTTTAGAAGGCGGAACACGCAAATATTATGAAACCCCTGATTTACCAAACAGACCATGGAGGGTTCATGATTTAACCAAACAAACAAATGCAGATGAAAGACCCAATAGCTTTTTTACTATAGTAAATCCTAAGAATGGTATCGAATTTCCTGCAAATCCTGATAGAACTTGGGCCATAACGGAAGAAACATTTCCCTCCTATTATTCAGAAAAGAGAATAGTTTTCCCGGGTGATTATGATTTTCTAAATATATCAAAACCTCAATTTCGATATTTTAAAGAAGATGATGAAAAAAAAGCGGGTGAAAAGTTTGGCTTTGCTCCGGTAAGTACAAATCTACCCAAAGAAGTAGGGATGAGTCAAGATGGAACTAAAGATATCGGCAAATTATTTGACAGTAAAGTATTTAGCTTCCCGAAACCTGTGGAGTTGTTGAAATACATTATAAAAGCAGCCACTAACTTTGATAAAGAAGCTTTGATTGTTGATTTTTTCTCAGGTAGCGCAACGAGTGCTCAAGCTGTATTGGAGCTTAATGCTGAGGATAAAGAGGAAGGCAAAAGAAAATTTATTTCAGTTCAATTGCCGGAAGTATTAGATCCACTAAACGCAAGTCAAAAAACAGCTTTTGATTTTTTAAAATCAATAAACCTTCCAACTACACTGGATTACATTGGCATGGAGCGCATTCGCCGTGCTGCTGCCAAAATAAAAGAAGATACAGGTGCAGCGATCGACTACGGTTTTAAACACTATACCTTAGCTGAACCTTCGAATGATACCCTGGATAAGCTGGAAGAATTCAAAGACGATGCTTTGTTTACCAATAATGATACGTTAAGCCTGTTTGGAAAAGAGACAGTACTCGAAACATGGCTGGTTAAAGACGGTTACGGCTTCGGAGCAAAAACACGGGAGATAAAACTGGCGGATTATACAGCTTATCTGTGCGGCAAGCATCTCTATTTTATAGAATCCGGACTATCTGAAAACGATATGGTGGCCTTACTCGACAAGTACCAGCAGGAACCATCGTTCTGTCCCGAGCATATCGTGGTATTTGGGTACAGTTTCAACTTCACGCAAACCGAAATGCTTCGCAAGAATCTGTCCGTGCTAAAAGACAGTCATAAAAACCTGAAAGCTAATTTCGATATCAGGTATTAATTGTACAATGAGCGGAAGAATGATTTTACAGAAGAATGATTATCAGGATTTGCTGGCTGAGTTGGTATCGCTTGTCGAAAAAACGAAATTGCAGGTAGTTTCCTATGCCAACAGTTCAATGACCACGTTGTTTTGGCATATCGGCAACCGGATATTAACCCGAACCTTGCAAAATAAAAGAGCTGACTACGGAAAACAAATTGTCGTTACGCTGTCACGGGAATTGGCCGCCAGGTTTGGTAATACTTACGAGGAAAAAAACCTCCGGAGAATGATCCAGTTTGCCGAACAATATCCCGATATTGAAAAAGTCGTTACACTGTCACGACAATTGTCATGGTCCCATTTTCTTATACTTATTCCAATTAAAAATGAATCAGCCAGGGACTTCTATGGCAAAATTGCAGCCGAAAGCACATGGGGAGTCAGGGAATTAAGAAGTCAGGTAGAGAAGAAATTATTCGAAAGAATTAAAAATGTCGATCTTCAGTTACATAATAGTGCAACGATCACGAAGGGTATTTTCAAAGACCCCTATTTACTGGATTTTCTGGAATTAAAAGAGGGGTATTTGGAAAATGATTTAGAGGCGGCCATATTAAAAGATCTTGAACTCTTTATTCTTGAACTTGGGGTTGGTTTCACCTTTGTCGAAAGACAAAAAAGGATGATTATCGACGGCGATGATTATTATTTAGACTTGCTCTTCTATCACCGGAAACTGAAAAGACTCGTAGCCATTGAATTAAAAATTGATAAATTCCAAGCCAAGTACAAAGGGCAGATGGAATTGTATCTCAAATGGTTAGATAAATACGAAAAACAAGAAGGCGAACATTCGCCGATTGGTCTTATTTTGTGTGCCGAAACGAGCAGGGAACAAATAGAATTGCTTGAAATGCACAAAGACGGCATTATGGTAGCCGAATATTGGACGGATTTACCCCCCAAAGAGGTATTGGAATCAAAATTACACAATTCCTTAGTTGAAGCCCGGGAACGGTTAGAACGTAAAAAACTTGGAGAATAAATTGGCAACAAACAAAACATGGAGTTAATACTACAAACAGGGCTTCCACACCAGCAAAAAGCGGTAGAAGCAATTGCCGGGGTGTTTGTCAATTCAAATACAAAACAGCCTGCGCTGTATTACGAGAATCCCTCGCTTGATATCAAGGGGGACACAGTGCTTACCAATATAAAAAAAGTACAGAAAACAACTGAACTTCATTCTTCACTGCGCACAGCCACCAATGCTGATGATTGCCTGCATTTGGACATCAAAATGGAAACCGGCACGGGGAAAACTTATGTTTATACGCATGCCATCTATGAATTGCACCATCGGTTTGGGATTAATAAATTCATTGTCGCAGTACCGTCACTGCCTATTAAAGCAGGGGCTGAACAATTTCTCAGTGATGGTTATGTACAAAAACATTTTGAGAATACTTGTGGTTATAGTTCACAAATAGAGCTTTACGCGCTGAAAGCACAGGCAAAGAAGAAGGGTAAAACCTATTTTCCGGGTGCAGTGCGAGCTTTTGTAGAAGGCTCCTGCCAGACTTCCAATAAAATATTTGTGCTCCTTACCAATATGCAATTATTGACCAACGGGACCATGCTCTCACGGTCCGACTATGACTTTGGAGTTCAAGGTTACTACCGTCCCTTTGAAGCACTGGCCGCCACACGCCCGGTTGTCATTATTGACGAGCCGCACCGTTTTCAGCGCGATCAAAAGGCTTATGAAAAAATCCGCAAAGAACTGAAACCACAATGTATTCTTCGTTTTGGGGCTACGTTTCCTGAAATCAATGTTGGAAAAGGGAAAAACCGTGTTACCAAAAAAGACTATGTCAATTTGCTGTATGACCTGAATGCCTGCGCTTCCTTCAATCAAAACCTGATTAAAGGCGTAGCCAAAGAGCACTTTGAGCCCACTTCATCGAAAAACGAAAAGGTTAAGATCACGGCTATTGAAAGTAAAATGTCTGTAACTTTTAATCATATAACAGCCTCTGAACGAAAGTCATACACTCTGCAAGCCGGTGAATCACTTTCGGTTATAAGCCCCGAACTTAAAGGGCTTACCATTGCTGGTATCGGGAGTAACTTTGTAGAGTTCTCAAACGGACAGGAAAAGCGTACAGGTGAGGAGTTTACCGTTGATATTTTTTCTGATTCATACCAGGAACAGATGATACGATTGGCCATACAACGTCATTTCGAAACCGAACGAATAAACTTTCACCGTTCATGCAAAATTAAAACCCTGGCACTGTTCTTTATTGATAATATTGATTCGTACCGGGGTGATGAACATGGCGTAGCCTGGTTGCGTACAATTTTTGAACAACTTTTGTCAGAGCGCATCGATTATGAGCTTCAACAAACTTGCTCTGATGAATATCGTGCTTATCTGGAATCAAGCAAGGCCGATCTTTCCGCCTGCCATGCAGGTTACTTTGCCAAAGATAACACCGACAGCGATGAAAATATTGGCGAGGAGGTGGATGAAATTCTTCACAACAAGAAGAAACTGTTATCTATCATTAATGAAGATGGTTCATTCAATACACGTCGTTTCTTATTTTCTAAATGGACTCTCAAAGAGGGGTGGGATAATCCCAATGTTTTTACGATTGTCAAACTACGCTCCAGCGGCAGCGATAACAGTAAAATACAGGAGGTAGGACGTGGTTTGCGATTACCTGTTGATGAATTCGGAAACCGGATATCCAACGAGGAATTCATGCTGAACTATATTGTGGACTTCACCGAAGCAGACTTTGCGAACCGCCTTGTAGCTGAAATAAATGCTGAATTGCCAAAAGAACAGGCTACTCATATTACAGAGGAAACTATGCAGAAAGTGGCTGTTTTGCGTAATGTTGAAGCAAATCAGTTAATGATTGAATTGCTTACAAAGGGATATGTTGATTTCAATAAAAAAATCAATGTTGAGAAAATCACAGAGTTCTTTCAGGAATATCCAGAGTTCAACACACAAAATTTGTCAGGCACTAAAGTAATTGACAGAAACAAAAACATAAGAAATACAATTAAAATACGGGAGGCCAGATTTGATGAATTAAAAGAATTGTGGAGCGCTATCAACAAAAAATACATCCTCTTTTTTAATCGTGAGGTGGATAAATTAATCGAAGATGAATTGCCCCGACTGCTGCAAAACGGAGTTTTTGGATTACAGGAAATTACATCAGATCGCCAGGTGATACATGCAGGTACAAACAACTTAGAAAATATACAAGAGACCGGTGTTACCTATTTTATACAAGGCAGAAAATTACCGTATAATATTTTTCTAAAACGAATTAACAAAGCCACTGCGATACCGATAGAAACGATGCATTCTGCACTTGTAAAATATGCCAAAACAGAAAACAAATTCAATGACTCTTTGATAAACGAAAGCTCCTTATCGCGTTTCATTTTTGCATTTAATGATTGGAAATACAGCAATCTTCAAGGTCGTTTTAATTATAAGCAGACTACATATAACCCGTCCTCTACCAAGCTCACGAATGCAGATGGTACAATAAAAGATGAAATAGTACAGGGTGAAATTGGTATTCATTTAGACAAGGGCTCAGCTTCTGCCAAATATCTTTATGATGCAATTGCCTATGATTCTGATTTGGAGCGTAAAAATATATTAGAAGACATCAATGAAGTGGTGGTTTACGGTAAAATACCACGGCGCAGCATTGCCATACCAACCATAGGCAACGATTCTTATAGTCCTGATTTCATGTACGTAGTAAAGAAAGCAAACGGTCAAAAAGAATTAAACATTGTTGTTGAAACTAAAGATGTGGAGGAAAAATCTGATTTGCGTGGTGAAGAAGCGATGAAAATAAATTGTGCAGAAAGCTTCTTTAAGCAATTAACAATTGATGGATTTAACGTATCGTTTAAAACACAGTTGAATAAAAAAGGCGTAAAAACGATTATTAATGAAATAATAAATAATCCGGATAATGCTTTCTTATTACAGGTGAAATGATTCCCTGTCTGGCGCGGTTCTGTGAACCGTAACTTTCTGTTCATCAACAAAAGCACTGATCACAGATCAGCCCCTTGCTGGCGCGATTTTATAAATCATGCCGATTTGATTTGAATAAGGCACGGAAGAGAGTTCCGCCCCAGCGAATAAAATTGAGATATTATGACAGGATTACAAATCCAGGGCTAATAAGCTGCGGTTTCGAAACATCTTAAGTACTTATCCCAAGGAGCAGGGAGGGATAAGAAATTCAAATGAATTATAGATCGGATTTATTATATAAAGAAATTTTTGGGATATAATTTTGAGAAATTCTATATCTACTCAACGGACATTTGATGCTGCAGATCCCATAGACAGATATTCTATTCCAATTATTTAGTTGTTAGTGGTTTCTTCTTAAAAGACCGTTGAAAAATTTTTTTTAATAAGTTTTATTATCGTACAATAAATACATTTATCTTTTTATATATTTGACAAACTTTTTTACTAATTAACGATCGAATCATGAAAAAGCTACTATTTGTTGTTGTTTTACTGTCTCTCTATGCCGGAGTTTACGGGCAGGAAGAGAAAGCTGCCAATTTGGGCAATCGCAAATACGTTTTTAAATTCCAACCGGTGAATTATGCTCTTCAATCTTACTCGTTCGAGGTGGAAAGAATGCTTAACCGGAAAAACGCTCTTACCATTGGCGTTGGAATTCCTAACAGCGGATCTTTGATCGGTAAATATGGAATTGAAGCCTCCAATGATCTTAAGAAACTCGATTTAAGTACCATGCACGCCAGGCTGGCTTATCGTCATTATGCAGGACATTCAGGCCTTCCAAGAGGTTTTTATGTTGAACCTTACCTGAAATATCAACAAATAAAGGGAAATTCGACGATCAACATCGAAGGAGAAGATAATTTACCCTCGACTTATGCAGCTCTTGACGGCAAGTTCAACACCATGAATCTTGGCTTCCAGATGGGTGCCCAGATGATGATTGCCAAAAGAATCACGATCGATTTCTGCTTCCTTGGTATAGAGGCAGGTTTAATAAACGGGACTCTGACCGGAACTCCTGAGAATGCTACAAAAATTGCCGACATGAGAAGCAAGATTGATGATGGGATCAATGATTTGCCGGGATTCCTGAAAGATAAATTAACGGTTACCAATGATTCAAAAAGTGTAACGGTTAAAGCCAAGCAGCTTCCTTATCCATGGTTCAGGGGAGGTATTAATATAGGGATAGCCTTCTAATGGTTAATGGTTAATGGTTAATGGTCAATGGTTAATGGTTAATGGTTAATGGTTAATGGTTAATGGTTAATGGTTAATGGTTAGTGGTTAATGGTAAATAAGGCGTTTGGGTATTTCGTCCTGAATTCGTAAAATTCGCACATTGAAACGATTTAGAAAACGTGCGAACAAAAACTGACCATCTTCCAATGGATCAACAAATGCCACCAAAACACTAAAACACTAAATCTCACCAAACATTTTTGGTGTAAAATTTGGTGTTCTGGTGCTTTGGTGGCAAAATTTGTTATCTGCTTTGATGTTCGGATTCAAATCCGCGGAGAATTTAGTAGAAAAAAAGCGCCCCTCCTTCCACCAACCTTATTAATCATTAACCATTAATTCTTCGCTTTATGCCTGATCAATAATCTAAGGGCCTGGTCGTAAGTCAGATACTTCCAGGACCAGTCCAAAAAGACCATAATCTTATTCTTTACCCCGATGATAGAGATCAGATGCACTACCGACCAAAGAATCCAGGCCAAAAATCCTCTCAATTTAATAAAAGGCAAGTCTGCGACAGCACGGTGTCTCCCCACAGTAGCCATCGTTCCTTTATTCAGGTAATTGAACTCTTTCAGCGGTTTGTTCCTTACTATCCTGCAAAGATTCCGGCTTAATAAATTTCCCTGCTGCAAAGCCACCTGAGCCACCTGAGGATGACCATTCGTCAGTAAACCCGACATCATCAAACAATTATCCCCGATTGCAAATATGTTGGAGAATCCGTTTACCTGGTTAAAAGGATTAACCAACAGGCGGTTGGCTTTACCATACGAACTGTCAGGCAATCCTTCAATTTTCGAAGAAATAACTCCTGCTGCCCATATAACGGTAGCCACTTTAATGGTTTTTCCCTCAGGCAGCGTAAGAATATATCCGTCATAATCGATGACTCTTGTATTCAAATGGACTTCAACGCCCAATTTATCAAGAAATTTCCTTGCACCCGCCGAGGCTGTAGCCGACATACCGGCCAGAAGGGAGGGCGAAGCTTCAAAAAGCAGGATCTTCATACTGCCAATGTTCAACTCAGGATAGTCTTTGGGCAAAACATATTTTTTCATTTCAGCCATGGCTCCGGCCAGCTCAACCCCCGTTGGTCCGCCACCGATAATGGCTACGTTCAGGTAAGATTGAATTTCCTCCTCCTCCGATTCGGTTGAAGCTTTTTCAAAATTCTCCAGAATCCTGTTCCTGATAAAAAGGGCATCGGGGGCGGATTTCATCTTTAAGGTAAATTTTTCAATGTTTTCCTGTCCGAAAAAATTGGTCTTCGCTCCCGTTGCCAGTACCAGAAAATCGTACTTCAGCAATCCGATGGAGGTGAGAATTTCATTGTTTTCAGGGATGACCTTTAACAGATCGGCCATCCTGTATTGTACTTTGGTTTTTTGAAAAATCTTACGGATGGGAAAAGAGATAGCGCTTGGCTCAAGCCCAGACATGGCCACCTGGTAAAGCAAAGGCTGAAACAGATGATAATTATTCCGGTCAATTAAAACAATCTGGAATTTCTTTCTACATAATTTCAGGGCCAGTTTTAATCCTGCAAAACCTCCCCCAATTATTACAACTCTTTTATTTGGTGAGATTGGAATATTTGAAATATAGTTCTGTGAATTCATAATTGTCTAATCCTTTTATCGAGAGTAAATATAAAGATTTAATCCCGATTGGGGATTATGGTTCAATTAATCAATGTTAAATTTATTATTAAGTTCCCCGCGGATTTGAACCCAAACATCGAAACAGATAACAAATTTTGCCACCAAAGCACCAGAACACCAAATTTTTCACTAAAAATGTTTGGCGAGATTTATTGTTTTAGTGGTATTTGATTGATCCATAATAAGATAACATTTATTATAGAACAACTAATCTTTTGTGAAAGTAAACAAACGGGAAATATTAAATCCGAGATGGATTCCGCCGTCCCTCCAATTCCCGGTAGTCTTGCCAATAAACCCGCCTTCCACCATTGCCTGGGAATTGGTAAGCATTATTTGAAAAACATGTCCCGCTCCCGTATTTATTTCTATTCCTGCCGACAAAGGATTGTAATATCTGGTAGGAAGAACATCCCGATTAGGCTGCCTGACCAAATAATATTCCGCCGTAAGACCTATCCATCGCGTGATCTTATAACGGCCGGCAAATCCAAGGGCGAGCAAATCGTTCTTCTCCAACTTTGAGGAAACCATATTGCGGTGAATGAAGGTCGGGGCTAATTGTGCGGAGATTTTTTCATTGAATTTCCGCGCTATTAATAATTGATGGACGAAACTTAATCTTGAATGAAATGTAACATCCCGGGTTGTATCCGGATTTTTAATAGTGATTATTTCTGCGCCGCCGAGATAAGTCAAATGCACAGGAAAGTTTTTTTCTCCCCTACTCTGTTTGAATAAACTTGCTTTAATAAATCCGTTGACCGTTTTTTCAAAGGTACTTCTTCCAATACCCATTTCAAGCCAGTCTTTCATCCCGTATTCCAATCCAAGGTGAATGACTCCATGATCAAGGCCGTAAAACTGGTCGATTCCTTCATTTAGCCGTCCAAACCGGTGGGAGACCCTGAATTCAAGCTGCTGCTTACGGAGAGTTTCCACCGAATGTCCGTTGATGATTCTTGTCGAGAAGAATGTTTCCTCAGCGTATTTTGTTTTAACGGCATCGCTTATTTGTTTTAAGGAATCGGTTTCCTGCCCCATGCCGGGTTTTAAACAAAAAAGGAAGAAATAGAACAGGACAATGAAGAATGGTTTATAGTTCATTTTCTTAATTATTAGGAGCGCCATTAGTTACCCAGATTCTGATTTTTGCTACATCACAGCTATCGAGCTTATTCCCGTATTTTGGCATGGGGGAATAGCCCGGCAAATGTTCGACAGCCCCGAGCAATCTTCCATTCAGGGCAAATACTCTCAGATTTGAATACCCTTCCAGATGATTACCTCCTCCTGCCCCTTCGGAAACCTGTTGATTGGAATGGCAGGCAAGACACCAGGTCATAATAATGGGCTGAACGCTTATTGAATAAGTAACATGAGTGGTATCACACGCTGAAGCAGGCCTGCCATAAGCAGATTCCTCGTTGTCGTAATAGCATCCGTAAAAAAGGATGATAAAAACCGGAAATATCAAAAACTTCATTTATAATACCTCCATAGGTTTAGATCAAGTTACGAAAAATACTGCAAATTAAAAATGTACTAACGTGAGTTCGATCTAAAGAATGGATAAGGTAATGCCAGGTTGTTTGAGAGCTAATGTTGTTTCAACAACCTAATCTGGACAAGCCAGAACCGAACAGGTTTTAAAGAGGCAGGAAAATCGGAACCTTCAGATTAAGCAAAAGCAGCGTAGCTGGTATATCTTTGTAGCCTCCGAAATTTCTCCAAAGGGCCAAAGCAGCTTTAGCTGCGATATCGTTGTAGACATCAGTCATACCATTCAAAAAGATATCGTTCATCGTATTCAATCTCCAGTTTTTTTAAAATGGAAAGATATTCATCTTTAAAAGTCCTTCTTCTATGATGCACCGGCTGATTCAAGATATATTTAACGACAGAATCAATTTGTGATTTGGAGTAAGTAAATGAACCAAAACCGTCCTGCCATCCAAATTTACTGGTTAAAAGTTTCTTTTCATTTATAAATTTTGATGAACCTGCCTTAATATCACGCGTCATATCCTAAATCGATATGGCAGGATGAAGACCGATCAATAGATGTACGTGATCAGGATTGCAATAAATGGACAAGGGTTTGGATTTGTTGTTTTTCACAATTCCGCAAATGTATTTTTCTACTTCCTCTCTTATATTTTCGTGGATAAAATTGTAACGGCCGTAAACCGAAAAAATGATTTGAACGTAGTTTTGTGTATAGGTATTGGCCATGTTGCGGAGTTGTTGATTTCAAAAAAATATACAATTATTTTATTGGATTAGAAAGAACCTCTGACAGATTTTATCAACAATATTAATCAGATATCGCAGCTACGCTGCTCTAACTTATCACTTGGTCATATTTCTACAAAGGTTAAGCTGCTACGCAGCCTCTTTTGTCTTTGTAAATAATCTATTACAATCAACGATGGAAACATCCGCTTAATTCAGATGTATAAAATCCACTTCGTGTGCGTTCATCTTATAATCGTTATCCATGTTCTATTAAATATTTTGCCAAAAAAAGCATCAATTTCGAATTTAAGACACTAATCTATCGAAAACACCTAAGTAGAAAATGGAATCCCCCCGATATTCTAACCTAATTTACCTAATTTGGCTTAATAGGATTTTAATAAAAAGCAACAAATTGATCATACTCACTTTGAAAATCATTTTTTTGATGGAGAATAGGTTGATTTATAATATAGGAACATACCTTCGAAATATGTGATTTTGGGACTGAAAATGCAAAACAGGAATCTTGTCATTTAAATTTTCCATTGTAGATGCTTGAAAAACAAAATAGAGAAACAAAAATCAGGTGATTAGGTTAGGATGTTGGGGGATTCCATTTTCTACTTATGTGTTTTCTACAGATTAGGTTATCCATTGCTTAGATCAAACTCACGTTAATAACAGAATTTAAGAAGGAACCGGGATTCAAAATTTGCAATTAAAGCAATAAATACAACGTCGTGGGATTGTTCGGCAATTTTGGTCAGTGCCATCGTGGCCGAATAGGCACAAAAAAAAGCATTGCAGAAATTCTGCAATGCTTAAAGTCTGTGCTATATAAGCTTTTAGATCGAATAGCTTATGTTTGGATTATCTAAGTGATCAGGCTCTATATGGATTATTTTCTAATAACGACGTCATCAAAAAACTATCACCTCAGTTCTAACACCAAAATACTTCAAACTCTAGCTGCTAAAAAAGCCAGGCAGCTATGCTGCGTTCACCGGCCTAATAATTGGATTTCCGGCTACCGCCTCTGTCTCCACCGCGATCACCGCCACGGTTGAATCCACCGCGATCACCGCCACGGTTGAATCCACCGCGATCTCCACCGCGATTGAAATTGCCTCCGCCACGATTGAAACCGCCAGAACGTCTGTTTTCTTTTGGTTTTTCAATTGATTCATTCACCACAATGGTGCGTCCGTCAACTTCTGCACCATTCAGCTCTTCAATAGCCTTCTTGGCTTCTTCTTCCACCGGCATTTCTATAAAACCGAATCCTTTGCTCCTTCCGGAGAACTTGTCTGTGATGATTCTTGCTGAAGCTACTTCGCCGTACTCTTCAAAAAATCCTTTCAACTCTGCCTCTTCTAAACTGAATGGCAGACTACCTACGAAAATGTTCATAATTACAGTAACTAAAATTTTATTGGTAAATAATCCGATGTAAATATATGGAATATTTTTGGGAATATTTATAAAAACAACTTATTTAAAAAATATTTTAATCAATTGTATTTTAATCACATGCCAAACATGCAAGCCACAAAATCATCAAAGTTTTCATGAAATTCGCCGTTTTGGCAGTCATCTATTCACCAAATTGAAATTCAGATTGATGCATTTTCTGACGACTTTTAGCCCTCCCAATTAGCAAAAAAGATGCATTAGATTGTATATCCCTTCGGAAGAGCCCTTGTTATAAATTTTTTTTCGTGTAATTTTGCACGATTAAAGGAAAATATATGTTTGAAAATCTTACCGACAAATTAGAAAGATCGTTTAAACTACTTAAAGGGCAAGGCAAAATTACTGAAATCAATGTTGCTGAGACTCTGAAAGATGTGCGCAAGGCTCTGCTTGATGCCGATGTCAATTATAAAATAGCCAAGGAATTTACCGCCAAAGTGAAGGACAAGGCCATCGGACAGGATGTATTAAAAGCCTTGAACCCTGGGCAGGTAATGATAAAACTGGTCCATGACGAGTTGATCGAACTCATGGGAGGCACAACGGTCGATATAAACCTGAAAGGCACTCCTGCTATCATCCTGATGGCCGGGCTACAAGGTTCCGGTAAAACAACTTTTGCAGCAAAACTTGCCAACAGGCTTAAATCCAAACAAGGTAAGAATCCGTTGCTCGTTGCCGGAGACGTCTATCGTCCCGCAGCTATTGAACAGTTAAAAGTTGTCGGAGATTCAATCCAGGTTCCTGTTTATACTGAAGATGGGAATAAAGAACCGGTTAAAATAGCCAGGGAAGCCATAAAATTTGCCAAACTTCATGGCCATGATGTGGTCATCATTGATACTGCCGGTCGTCTTGCCGTAGACGAAGAAATGATGGTGGAGATTGAAGCTATTAAATCAGCCATCAATCCTACCGAGATATTATTCGTTGTGGATGCCATGACAGGTCAGGATGCCGTCAATACTGCCAAAGAATTTAATGACCGGCTTGATTTTAATGGTGTTGTACTGACCAAACTCGATGGTGATACCCGCGGCGGTGCTGCCTTATCGATTCGATCGGTGGTGAACAAGCCGATTAAATTCGTGGGAACCGGCGAAAAGATGGAGGCTATTGATGCATTCCACCCTTCCCGTATGGCTGATCGTATTCTGGGTATGGGTGATATCGTTTCACTTGTTGAAAGGGCCCATGAACAATATGATGAAGAGGAAGCAAGGAAACTTCAAAAGAAACTGGCTAAAGATCAGTTTAATTTTGATGATTTCCTGAAACAGATCCAACAAATCAAGAAAATGGGAAATCTCAAGGAACTGGCCAGTATGATTCCCGGAATGGGCAAAGTAATGAAGGACATTGACATTGATGATGATGCCTTTAAACACCTGGAAGCAATCATTCATTCAATGACCAAACAGGAACGAACAGATGCAAGCGTTATCGACGGCTCCAGAAGGAAGCGAATCGCCAACGGATCCGGCACTTCCATCCAGGAGGTCAACCGTTTGTTGAAACAATTCAGCGAAACAAGGAAAATGATGAAAATGGTTACCCAGGGTGGGAATATGAAGAATATGCTTGCCCATCAGAAAGCGCGACACAGATAGAAGCAGTGAAGAGTGATCAGTAAACAGTAATCAGTAAGCAGTAATCTAAAGGTTATAGTCTAAAGTCTAAAGTCTAAAGCCTAAAGTCAAAGCCAGCGTTCGTCCCGCACGTGCGGGATTCGTAACAAATTCGTGAAATTGGAAAAATTGAAATTGGAAAAATTATGATATTAATTGACGGCAAAAAAACATCAGCAGATTTAAAAGCAGAAATAGCAGAAGAAGTTAAAGCCATCGTTGCCCAGGGTGGCAAAAGGCCTCATCTTGCAGCAGTATTGGTAGGAAATGAAGGTGCCAGCGAAACTTATGTTGCCGGAAAGGTTAAAGCCTGCGAATTGGTAGGGTTTAAATCCACCTTAATTCGTTATAATGAAGATGTTACAGAAGAAGAATTATTATCCAAAGTTGATCAACTGAATAAAGATGAAGACATCGATGGATTTATTGTTCAGCTTCCTTTACCGAAGCATATCTCCGAAGAAAAAATAATTGAATCCATTGATCCTAAAAAAGATGTCGATGGGTTTAATCCAATGAATGTTGGCAGACTGGTAGTTGGATTGCCAACCTTTGTATCGGCTACCCCTCTGGGAATCATGGAACTAATCCGTCGTTATCATATTGAAACAAAAGGCAAAAATTGCGTGGTCATAGGCCGCAGCAATATCGTCGGACGTCCGATGAGTATTCTTCTTTCCCAAAAAGGTATTGACTGTACCGTCACAATTTGCCACAGCCATACCAAAAACCTTAAAGAAATCTGCCTTGGGGCAGATATTATTGTCGCCGCATTGGGAAAACCTGAATTTTTAACAGCCGATATGGTAAAAGAAGGGGCCGTTATTATAGACGTCGGAATTACCCGCGTTAAATCAGACAAGACAAAATCCGGATGGAAACTTTTAGGGGATGTAAAATTCGATGAGGTGGCTCCCAAATGTTCGTACATTACTCCTGTTCCAGGAGGAGTTGGATTAATGACTACTGCATCTCTGCTTTACAATACGTTACTCTCGGCAAAAAAACAGATTTACAAATAAAGGATTTCGTGATCTTTGTTTTACGTTGCCGGAAAACACATTATTTGAACATTTTACCAGAATAATGCCCACAACGGGGGTATTGATATAATAAGCAAGCGCAAGATTATATTTTCCAATTTTTTTAAGAACAAACAGGTTAAGACACCCGTTAATTCAATGCGAAGTAGAAATTATATTGTATCTTGTCAAGAAAAAATAAGATGAAGAAAAGAATAACCGGAAATTCACTCTTAGTGACATTTATTCTCTTTGTCACAGTCTCCTGTACAACTGTTCCGTTAACCGGGAGACGTCAATTGAGCCTTGTCCCTGAATCTGAAATGATATCCTTAAGTCTCACACAATACGGTCAATTCCTGAAAGATAATAAAGTATCCACCGATCAGGCCAAAACAGCCATGGTTCGCCGCGTAGGACAAAGAATTTCCAAAGCCGTGGAAACCTACATGGCTCAGCAGGGATTATCCGATAATCTTAAAGGTTATCAATGGGAATTTAACCTGATTGAAGATAAAACTGTCAATGCATGGTGTATGTCCGGCGGTAAGGTAGTCGTTTATACGGGTTTACTTCCTGTTTCACAGAATGATGAAGGATTAGCCACCGTCCTGGGACATGAAATAGCTCACGCCGTGGCCCGTCACGGAAGTGAAAGAATGAGCGATCAGATGCTGGTTCAACTGGGAAGCACCTCTTTATCGGCTGCAATGTCCAGCAAACCCAAGGAAACCCAGGCGATGGCAAACGCAGCTTTTGGAATAGGATCTCAAGTGGGGGTTCTGCTTCCTTTTTCCCGCAAACAGGAGAATGAAGCTGATTATATGGGGCTGATTTTCATGGCCATGGCCGGGTACAATCCCAACGCCAGTCTTGCTTTCTGGGAAAGGATGGCACAGCAATCCCAAACCTCAACACCCGAGTTTCTAAGTACCCACCCTGTCAATTCTACCCGTATTGAAAATATTAAGCAGAAACTTCCTGAAGCGATGAAGTATTACAAACCATCCAAGTAAAGTCAGAGATATTCTTCTGCATCAATCACTCCTTTATTGCCAATGCCCTGTCGTAATCAGGGTTTTAGCACAATAAAAATTCCGGACAGGACTTAGTTCGTATTATATCACATTCATGGATTGTGTAACCATGCTGTAAGGTTTGTGTAATGTTTCTGTATGCTTTGATACAGGAACCATACAGGAACCATACAGAAACCATACACAAACCCCGGAGATGATCCGAGGAGATCATTGTCAGGGACAAACCCAAATTTGGGAGTCCCCGCTCTTTTTTATCAATCATCTTCAGGAATAAAGTCAAATAAAGGAGAGACTTCGGCGATCTCTTTCCATCCATTTTTTAATAAAATCTCACGCTGGAATTTCAATAAGATTTGTTATTTCACGTTTAGTCTCTAAATTTGAAAAATAAACGGAGCTTATGAAGAAATTTTTATTCATTTTTCTGCAGCTTGGAATCGTCTCCTTTGGTATAAGTCAAAATACTTATCATCAGATTAAAATATCCCTGACTGGTATTCAGGATACCACCATTTATCTGGCGCATTACTACGGCAGCAAGGTGCTGAAATCCGATTCCGTACGACTTGACAAAAAAGGGAATGGTGTGTTTGAAGGGAAAAAAGAGTTACCCAAAGGGATCTACCTGATTTATTTAAATGATAAGAATTTCTTTGATTTCCTGCTCGGAGAAGATCAGCAATTTCAGATCAAAGCATCCTTTCAAAACGGTGCCAAACGCCAGATTTCCGGAGCCAAAGAGACAGAGGCTTTTCAGCAATACCAGGAATATCTGACTAAACAGCGGGCCAGGCAGATTGCTTTACAAAAGAAACTGGAGAAGCTAAAAACCAACTCCAGCGAGAAAGCAAAGGGTAAAGACCAGGATTCATTGAAGATTCTAAACAATGAGATGGAGCAACTGAATGTTGAGATGGAGACTTATTGGGAGAGCAAATCGGATGAATTCAAGGGCACCTTTTTTGCCGACTTCATTCGCACCATGATTCCCCCGAAACCAGATCCGGTTATCGTTCCTTCAACTATAGCCAACCAAGACTCTTTCAAATGGGTATCCAATTATTCCTATAACAGGGATCATTACTGGGACAATTTTAATTTCAAGCAGCCCGGCATGATTCTGACTCCCATTCTCGACAACAAGATAGATCATTATTTTAATAATGTCCTTCTTCAGATCCCTGATTCCATTCTTGGTCCTACCCTACGGCTGATTGAAAAATCCAAAATCAATGAAGAGATGTTCAGGTACATCGCTTTAAACCGGTTAAACAGCGCCTTGAAATCAGAGATAATGGGCATGGACAAAGTTTTCGTGGAGATCGCAGAAAAGTATTTTCTGAAGGACAACCTTACCTGGCTGGATTCTGCTTCGAGGGTAAGGATTGTTGAAAAAGTATATGTAACAAAGCCGAATCTGATTGGTAATCTTGCCCCGGAATTGAAGCTTCCTGATTCCGAAGAAAATTATTACAGTCTGCGGCAGATGAACGGAGATTATACGGTGCTCTATTTCTGGGAGCCCAACTGCAGCCATTGCCAGAAAAGCACCCCGCTGCTGAACAAAAATTTATACGAGCTCTTGAAAAATGAGGGAGTATCAATCTTTGCCGTGTGCACTCAAACCAAAAAGGATGAATGGCTGAAAGCTATCAATGAGTACAATCTGCATGAATGGACCAATGTCTGGGATCCGACTCTTACTTCGAATTTCAGAGTCCTTTACGATGTTTACAGCACCCCTGTTATATATATTCTTGACAAAACCAAGCATATCGTGGCCAAAAGAATTGACGTGGACACAGCTGTGAAATTTATCAAAGAAGACATGAAAAGGAAAAAATCATTGGTCATTGATAGTCATTAGTAGTCATTAGTAGTCATTAGTGGTCATTAGTGGTCATTAGTAGTCATTAGTGGTCATTAGTGGTCATTAGTAGTCATTAGTGGTCATTAATAGTCATTAAGGCCGTTGCAATTTCAGTGACAGCGAAGCTTAATGACAAGTGAAACTTAATGACAGTGAAACTTAATGACGGCGAAGCCCAATGACAAGCGAAGCTTAATGACGGCGAAGCTTAATGACGGCGAAGCCAAATAATATCAAAACCATTGCCATTTTTTAGTATATTCACATCTTTAAGTAAGATGAATGAAAATTCTGATTGTAGAGGATGAAAAGGTGCTTTCGGATTCGATAGTTGAATACCTGTCCGAAGAGGGGCATCATTGTGAAGCAGTTTATAACTACATCGATGCGGTGGATAAAATACAGATGTATCCTTACGATTGCGCAGTTGTGGACATCAATCTTCCAGATGGTAACGGACTCGATTTGATCCGCCACATTAAATCGAAATCTATCAACATGGGGATTATCATTATCTCAGCTTTAAATTCACTGGAGAACCGCATTGAAGGATTGGAAATAGGAGCAGATAACTATCTCACAAAACCATTTCACCTTGCAGAACTCAACGCTCATCTGAAATCCATCAACAGACGCATCAATTTTTCAGGAAATAACCAGATTGTTTTCAATGAAATCAGAGTGGTTCCTGATGAGCACCGTGCATTTGTTCACGAAAAGGAAATCACGTTAACCAAAAAGGAGTACGAACTCCTGCTTTTCTTTCTTTCAAACAGGAACAAGGTGGTAACAAAAGCCGGATTGGCTGAATATCTATGGGGAGACTATATGGATATGGCTGATTCCTATGATTTTATTTATACTCATATTAAAAACCTCCGCCGAAAACTGATTAACGAAGGATGCCTGGATTATATAAAAACGATTTACGGTTTAGGATACAAATTTGAATTAAGTTGAGACTATTAACCAAAATAACGCTGAACCTTTTGGCCATCTCCATCTTTGTCTTTTTATTCGGGATGGTGCTGTTTTACTATATTCTGCGGAATCAGGTAGACAATAACATCAATCTTGAACTGGAAAAAAGGAAGATGAGTATCAGCAAAGAACTTGATTCGGCCCATTCTTCCATGAAATCGACGATAAACCTCGATGAGAAAGTTTTGATCACCCCCCTCAACAGACCTATGCCACCAGCGAACCTGAAGGATACCCTGTTGTTTGATACGGAACAGAACCGTTATTCACTTTACCGTCAGTTAGGATTTGTTAAAACAGTAAATAATCAACCTTATTACATCCAGATATTCAAATCCCTGGAAGAAACAGACCGGTTGATTGTCATGATTATATTGACTATTAACGCCCTGATTTTCCTGATAATTATTACCCTTCTGATCGTTAACCATTATTTCTCACGGAGGGGATGGAAATCATTTTATGATACGATCAATAAAATCAATACCTACGATTTGAATTCGCATACCTCCTTTACTTTGAGCAAATCAGACATTAAAGAATTCGAGGATTTGAACAGGGTATTGCTGACCATGACCGACAGAATTAAAAATGACTATTTCAATCTAAAGGAGTACATTGAGAATGCTTCACATGAAATCCAAACTCCCCTGGCCATCATCAGTTCAAAAATGGAATTGCTCCTGCAGTCTGGAGATATGACGGAGAAGCAGTACAAAACGGTAGCCGATGCTTATGATGCTTCCAACCGCCTTTCCAGATTGAACAAGACCCTGATTCTGATGACAAAGATAGAAAACCGGCAATTTCCCGAATCAAAGGCCATTCATCCTTCCATGATTATTGACACCCAGCTTGAGATTCTGGAAGATTTAATCCTGTCGAAGAAGATTCAAGTGAAAAAAAAGATGGATGAGGAGATGACCCTGCTGATGAATCCTTTCCTGGCCGAAATCATGCTGGTCAATCTGATAAAAAATGCGGTAAGACACAATGTTCAGAGAGGTGAGTTGGTGATTGAACTTACAAAAGAAAGACTGCAAATTTCCAATTCAGGAGTTCCGTTGAAATTCGCTCCGGAATTACTCTTTAAAAGATTTTATAAATCCTCCTCCTCACCGGAATCCCTGGGACTGGGACTCGCCATTGTACAAAAGATCTGTACGATGTATGGATTCAGAATTGAATACAATTACAAAGATGGGATGCATGCGATGAACGTCACATTTTGATAATAAAAATCAGGGATATTCAATATATAATAAATCTAAATAAGCTCGATTCTTTGGAGCAGGGATTGTGCCTGAATACGAATCGTGAAATCATATTTTACTGAATTACTTTTAATTATTTTCTTCACAAGAATACTGTAGTGAACTGTCTTTTCAGATTCAGGATCTTAAGAAATTATTACGTCCAACGTTTAATATATTTTCTTCAGATTTGCTTCAGAATCTTTTTTTAGTATTGCATTAGGAATAATTTTTTGACTACATAACCAAATGATTGGACTATTTGGATTAAACCATAAATCCGCACCAATAGAGGTAAGAGAAAAATTTGTTTTTTGTGAAGAAGACATTAAAAGGTTTGTACCCGAATTAAAAGCAAAAGGAGCATCCGGAGCGGTTGTGCTTTCTACCTGCAACCGCACAGAAATATATTTTGAGATGGACGATAGCGATCCGTCCGGAAATTTTGAGCTTATCAGTAACACACTTATCCACTATCGTCATGCTTCGCCCGAGGTAAAATTACATTTTTACCAGTTGAAAAATGAGGACGCAGTTCGTCATCTTTTCAAGGTTATTTCCGGGCTTGATTCAATGGCCTTGGGAGAATATCAGGTTGTTTCACAAATTAAAGAGGCATTTGAGATCAGCAAAAAAAACCTGTTTTGCAGTTCTGTTCTTTTTAAGCTTTTCAATGATGCATTGAGAACAGGCAAAAAGGTAAGGACTAATACAGCCTTGAACAAGGGAGCAGTGTCGATCAGTTACGCCGGAGTACAACTTGCCGGGAAGAAACTGAAGAATTTAAGCACTCAAAAAATACTCCTGGTTGGAGCCGGACAAACTGCCGAACTTACTCTCTTAAACCTTATTAAAAAAGGATGTACCGATTTTACGGTAGTGAACCGTACTCAGGAGAAAGCCTGTGGACTCGCAGATAAATACAACTGTAAAGTTGGGGATTTCGAAGATCTCGAAGGTCACCTTGCTAAGAACAATATTATCATCACCTCAACTGCTTCAAAAAAGCCATTATTTACTTCTGAGGTGGTCAAAAAAGCAATGGAAAAAAGAGAGTACAAATCTCTCTTCTTTATTGACTTATCCGTCCCCCGTAATGTAGCCTGCGAAGTAAATGACATTGAGCATGTATATGTATACGATATTGACGCTCTGAATGAGGTAATTGAAGATAACCTTGACAAACGTAAAGGAGAGATCACCCGTGCAGAAGAAATTATCGAAGAATCGGTTTCTGAATTCTCTGTATGGCATTCCAATCAGATACTTGCTCCTACTTTCCAAAACATCACCGACCGTTTTATGGAGATCAATAAAACATTGCTTGACGGATTTGTCAGGAACCCCGGCGATAGTGAATACGAAAAAGCCACAGCTTACGGGGAGATGATCACTAAAAAATTCATTGGGATGATGATCGAGAATGTAAAATCGGTGACAAACAATGGCCGTAAAGAGGAATATATCACCATGGTAAATAAACTATTCGAATTAAATTAATGATCAAGAAGATAATTCGCATAGGAACAAGGGGCAGTAAATTAGCGCTGTACCAGGCATACAGGGTAAGGGACGAACTTCAGCAACAGTATCCTGAAATTCCTTTTTCGATTGAAATCATCAAAACCAAAGGGGATAAAATTCTGGATGTAGCATTATCTAAAATCGGTGATAAAGGACTTTTTACCAAGGAAATTGAAGAAGCTCTCTTTGACAACGAAATTGATATGGCGGTACATAGTTTGAAAGACCTGCCAACCATCTTCCCCAATGGAGCCAAATTGGGCGCCGTATTGAAACGTGGCGAAATCAGGGATGCTGTGATAAGCCGCAACGGAAAAACATTAGAAGACCTAACCTCCGAAGATATCATTGCTACTTCAAGTCTGAGAAGGAAAGCACAATTGATGAGGTTAAACAAGAATTTCAGGATCATTGAAATTCGGGGTAATGTAAATACACGAATCCGAAAAATGGATGAAGGATACTGCAGCGCGATGATTATGTCAGCAGCAGGATTGCAGCGTCTTGAAATGGATCAATATATTACTGAATTTCTTGACCCGGAGAAATTTATTCCGGCCTGCAGTCAGGGAGCAATTGCGGTGGAGATTAGGGAAAATGATAATGTGATGGGGAAAATATTGTCAACCATCAACGATCAGGAATCGTATCTGGCTACTGAAGCTGAACGAGCCTTTCTCAGGACCCTTGAAGGAGGATGCCAGATTCCGGTGGGGAGCCACACCCGGATAATTAGAGATAAATTTAAAATTACAGGTTTTATTTCAAGTGTTGACGGGACAGAATTCATCAGGGATTCTGCAGAAGGAGAATTATCTCAGGCGGTCTATCTCTCCATTAAACTGGCAAAGAATCTTTTTGACAAGGGCGGGAAAGAGATACTGAAAAAAATAAGGGAAGAGAATGTATTGAAATCAAACTCTGAACTTCCACTCAAAGGGAAAGTCGTTATATCAACCCGGGCGATAGATGCTGGAGATACCCTGCCGGAAATCCTCAAAGATCAAGGTGCTGACGTTTATTCACTCCCGATGATTGAAACAGTCCCTTCCACCCTGACTGAAGAGATGTCAATCGTATTGAATAATTTAAAGGCCTATGACTGGATATTTTTCACAAGCAAGAATGGAGTAACCAATTTTTTCAAGCATCTCATAACTGTCCAGGGAAATACAGAATTGCCTCTTGAATTGCATATCGCAACGGTAGGTTACAAAACAGCATTGGAAATGGATTATTATGGATATGCGCCCCAGTTTATCAGCGAAGGGAATACCTCAGAAGATATGCTGAATCAATTTCTAAGTAAATATAACTCCGGAAATAAAAAAATATTACTCTCACTGGGAAATCTTGCAGACGATACCCTGCAAAATTATTTATCAACAAACAATTATGTACAGCGGATAAATGTTTATGAAACTGTAAAACCAGAGAATGCCGACCCGGATATTATTAACTTAATAAAGAAAAACAGTTACGATCTGATTATCTTTACCAGTCCTTCAACTTTCTATAATTTTTGTTCCTTTTACGGAAAGGAAAATTTGGGAAACCTGAAAATGGCAAGTATCGGTGCCGCCACCACAAAAGCCATTAAGGAGGCGGGGGGTGCTCCTTTGATCACAGCAAAGAAATCCAATGCAGAGGGACTAAGAGATGAAATCCTGAAATTTTATAAAATAGGCTAAAGAATCAGTTTTCTGGTTAAAAAGACCGTTAATCCGGTTCCGTATGACAAACATTATAAAAATTAAAAATATGACATTTCCAGTAACAAGGCTTAGAAGGCTAAGATATAACAGTGTACTAAGACAAATGGTAACTGAAACGAAGCTCTCAGTAGATGATTTTGTTATGCCTCTTTTTGTATGTCCGGGTTCTAAAGTAAAGAATCCGATTAACTCTATGCCTGGTAACTATCAGCTTTCCATTGACCTTCTTGTTGAAGAATGCAAAGCAATTGCAGCTGCCGGAATCAAGGCTATTTTGCTTTTTGGAATACCTGATCACAAAGATGAAGACGGAAGCGTGGCCTGCGAACATAACGGTATCGTTCAAGAGGCAATCCGTGCCATTAAAAAAGAGCTGAAAGAATTATACATCATTGCCGATGTCTGCAACTGTGAATACACCACACACGGACATTGCGGAACAATTGTCGACGGTGACGTGGACAATGACCTCACCCTGATTACACTGGCAAAACAATCGGTGTCCCTGGCCGAAGCCGGAGCAGATATGATTGCCCCCAGCGATATGATGGATGGACGTGTCGGTAAAATCAGAGAAGCACTGGATGCCAATGGCTTTTATAAAATCCCCATCATGGCCTACTCCGCCAAATTTGCCTCAGGATTTTACGGTCCTTTCCGGGAAGCAGCCGAAAGTGCTCCAAAATTCGGCAATCGTGCTACCTATCAGATGAATCCTGCCAATTCTAACGAAGCTGTCCGGGAAGTTGAACAGGATATCGCGGAAGGCGCTGATATCGTTATGGTAAAACCTGCCCTTAGCTATCTTGATGTCATATACAGGGTAAAGAACGAATTTCGTATGCCCGTTGCGGCCTACAATGTAAGCGGGGAGTTTTCAATGGTTAAAGCTGCTGCCCAGATGAATTGGATCGATGGGCCAAGAGTGATGATGGAAATATTAACCTCGATAAAACGTGCCGGAGCTGATATTATTATCACCTATCATGCAGTAGAAGCTGCAAAGGTTTTAAAGGAAATTCACTCCATTTGACAGTGCAGAAAGCATTGAAGAGATGAAGGGCATTAATGGTCATTGGTAGTCATTAGTAGTCATTAGTAGTCATTTAGATAGCCTGATGAACGATTAATATCGACATAGTTTAAATACAGCAAACTAAATGACGGCGAAGCCCAATGACAGCGTAGCTTAATGACGGCGAAGCCCAATGACAGCGAAGCTTAATGACAGCAAAGCTCAATGACGGCGAAGCTAAATTGAAAAAAGGAACTGATTAATATCACATTCATGGAATTCAATAAAAGTATAGAGGCTTTTAGAAAGGCACAGGAATTTATACCGGGAGGGGTCAACTCACCCGTTAGAGCATTCCGGAGCGTAAGGATGAATCCGGTCTTCATTCAAAAAGGGGAAGGATCAAAAGTAACAGATATTGATGGGAATCAGTACATAGATTTTCTTTCTTCCTGGGGACCACTGATCTTTGGTCATGCCCATCCGGCCATTGTATCGGCAATTAATGAAGCTGCCCAAAAAGGTACAAGCTACGGGGCTCCTACAGAGTACGAAACAGAAATGGCGCAGCTCATCGTGGAAATGGTTCCATCCATTGAAAAAGTGAGAATGGTCAATTCAGGAACCGAAGCCACCATGAGCGCTGTGCGCCTTGCACGGGGATATACCAAAAGAGATGGCATTGTAAAATTTGCAGGAAACTATCATGGTCATGGAGACAGTTTCCTGATTCATGCCGGTTCCGGTGCCATTACTCTCGGTTTACCAGACAGCCCAGGTGTAACGGCCGGAACTGCAAAAGATACATTTATTGCTGAATACAACAATACTGATTCTGTCCGGGCTCTATTCAGAGAAAAAGGAGATGAGATTGCTGCCGTCATTGTTGAACCTGTAGCGGGGAATATGGGTGTAGTCCTCCCCTCCCGCGATTTCCTCCAGGAACTGAGGAACATCACGAAAGAGTATGGTGCACTGCTGATTTTTGATGAGGTCATTACTGGTTTCCGTCTTGCAAAAGGTGGCGCCCAGGAATACTTCAATATCACTCCTGACATTACCACATTGGGGAAAATTATAGGAGGAGGACTTCCTGTTGGGGCTTATGGAGGACGAAAAGAAATTATGGATATGCTGGCTCCCTCGGGACCGGTTTATCAGGCCGGTACTCTTTCAGGGAATCCTCTTGCCATGGCGGCGGGCATCGCCATGTTAAAGCTGATTAAAGAAACCCCCGATTTTTATTCATCACTGGAGCGGAAAGCAGCAAGGCTTGAAGAGGGTTTTATTAAGAATCTCAATGATACCGGAGTTAAGGCTGTTTTCAACAGGATAGGCTCCATGATGACCATGTTCTTCAATAACGGACATAAAGTTTCTACATTGGAAGAAGCTATGAAATCCGACACGAATAAATATGCCAGGTATTTTAAATTGTGTCTGGAAAGCGGTATTTATGTAGCGCCATCACAATTTGAATGTCTTTTTGTTTCCTATGCTCACAGCGATGAGAATATTGAAAGAGCTATTGAAGCAAACAGAAAAGCACTGGAACAATTAAAGAATTAAATCTTTTTGTGCTGATGCCACAGCCCCAATAAAAATTTAAAGAGTAGTAAAAGTAGCAAAAGTAGCAAAAGTAGCAAAAGTAGCAAAAACGATTTTATTTGATTAACATTCAATAATTTATAAACATTCACAAAAAAACTTTCATTGCTTACCTTCCTTCATTAACATGGATATGGCTGAATCAATATTCCTTAAAACATTAAAAGGGGAAAAAACGGAAAGACCTCCTGTGTGGTTTATGCGCCAGGCCGGAAGAGTATTGCCGAATTATCTGGAATTGCGTAAACAGTATAATTTCAGTGAACTCATGCATTCACCCGATCTGGCCTCTGAAATTACACTACTTCCGGTTAAAGACCTTGGTGTTGATGCAGCCATTTTATTCAGCGACATCCTTGTGATTCCCGTTGCATTGGGAATGCAGCTGAGTTTTACGGATTCAGGCCCCCGTTTCGACAAGGCATTAAAAGAACTGCAGAATCCATTACAACATCTCAATCCGGATGCTTCCAAACTTGATTACATCTATAAGGTTATCGATGAAACAATAACGAAACAGGAAAAAACTCCTTTAATAGGATTTTGCGGGGCTCCGTTTACAACCCTCTGTTACATGATCCAGGGATTGAGTTCCAATCACACTTTTCCCGATGCTGTTGATTTACTTTATAAAGATAAAACTTTATTCCACAAGCTTCTGAATCTGATTACAGAATTATCGGTAGAATATGCCATGAATCAGATCAGGCATGGTATATCAGCCTTTCAGATATTCGAAACTCATGCCGGCCTGATTCCTTCTGAATTATACTTTGAGATGATCATGCCTTACGTCCGCAAAATATCTTCTGCAGTAATGCAGGCAGGGGTCCCCTTAATCTTCTTTCCCAAAGGGCTTGGAACGGGAATAACCCATATCACTCCCGGGGATACTGACTTCCTGAGCATAGACTGGCAGACCCCTATTAAAGAAGCAAGAAAGATAGTGCATCCTGAAATAGGATTACAAGGGAATCTGGATCCCAGGCTTTTGCTGGCAGATAAGAACATCGTTCAGAAAACGCTGGAAAAATATATTTCTTTCGGATCTGAAAACTACAACTGGATTTTCAATCTTGGTCACGGATTTATCGCCGATATTCCTTTTGAAAATGCCAAATTTGTAGTGGATTGGATCAAACAAACAAACTGGAAGAGGAATTGAAAAAATGATAATAAAAAAAGATCTCATTAATAAATATAATGTCTCAGGGCCGAGATACACCAGTTACCCCCCTGCGAATTTTTTTCATTCGGGCTTCAGCTCTTCTGATTATGTGAATGAAACAGAAGCTTCCAATAAACAAACGCCTGAAAATATTTCGCTTTACATTCATATTCCTTTCTGCCCTCAGCGCTGTCATTTCTGCGGATGCAATTCCGTTACAGCACAAAATAAGTCCATTGTTGAAAAGTACGTAGAAGCATTAAAACAGGAGATCCGGAATGTTTCCTCGCATCTTGACCTGAACAGAAAGGTTACCCAAATACACTGGGGAGGAGGAACTCCCAATTCTATTTCCATGAAATTCATCAAGGACATAATGGATTTTATCAAGAGCATTTTTACCCTGGACAAAAATGCAGAGATCGCCATGGAGTGCAGTCCGGCTTACCTTGAATTCAGCCATATAGATCAACTTTCTTCGATGGGCTTTAATCGGGTAAGTCTTGGCATCCAGGATTTCAGGGAAGATGTTCTAAATGCAGTAAACCGGAGGAACTCCCGGTATCCTGTAAAGGATTTGGTAAATTATCTTCGCAGCAAAGGCTTCCGGGGCATCAATCTGGATTTTATTTATGGCTTGCCGCTGCAATCAGTAAAATCTTTTACCGAGACGCTTGAAAAGGCCATTGAGATAAGGCCTGATAGGCTGGTAACCTTTTCCTATGCACATGTTCCCTGGGTAAAGCAAGCTCAGAAACAACTGGAAAAAATAGGATTACCCGGACCGGATGAAAAGATGGACATGTACCTTACTGGCATCGATCTAATGGAGAAGGCCGGATATACTTTCCTTGGAATTGACCACTTTGTACTTCCCGATGACAGTCTGGCCGTTGCATTTAAAAACAGGAAGCTCCATCGCAATTTCCAGGGATATTGTACCCTTGAAACCACAGGACAGGTATATGGGTTCGGGGCGTCTTCCATAAGCCAGCTTTGGGGAGCTTATGCCCAGAATTATAAAGATTTCCCAAAATACATTCAACTGATTGAACAAGAAGGGTATGCCATTGAACGCGGATATAAATTAAACAGGGATGAACAGATCATCCGTTCTGTTGTTAACAGCATTATGTGTAATGGATTGCTTATTTTCGATGAAGTTGCCAAACAGTTCAATACGACCAATGAAGAAATCAAAAATATTATCCGGTTTGATCCTTCAAAATTCAACACTTTTATTTCAGATGGTTTGGTTGAGCTTGACCGCTCTGGCGTCAAAGTCCTCGAAAACGGCCATCTTTTCGAAAGGAATATCGCCATGGCTTTGGATCCTGCCTTAAAACAAGGAGAAAACGTTTATTCCAGAACAGTATGACAGGGGTATTGCTGGTTAATATGGGGGGGCCTGAGTCTTCAAAGCAGATGAGGATCTTTTTGAAAAACATGTTCAAAGATCCCTTCATCCTTCCGTACAGCAAACCAATCCGATGTCTCCTCGCATTAATCATTAGCTATACCCGTTATAAAAAATCATGGGAGAAATATAAATTAATCGGCGGCACTCCAATAGTAAAAGCGACCCAAAAGACGGTCCAAAGACTTCAGGAAAAATTGGGAAGCAAATACAAAGTAAGCATGGCATTTTCATATTCTTCTCCCCTGATAAAAAAAAGCTGTTTGCAGTTCATAAAAGAAGGTATTCATGATATAACCATAATTCCATTGTATCCCCAGGCAAGCTACTCCACAACATCAAGCGTCAAAGCGGATGTAGAAAAAGCAATTCCTTCAAAAGGACAATTTAACATCCGATTCATCAAGGAATTTTATGAAAATGAATTGTTTATAGAATTCTGGTCCGATCTTATCACTAAACACATTACGGAATTCCATTATACACGTCCTTTCCTTCTTTTCAGTGCACATTCGATTCCCCAATATTTACAGGACAAAGGGGATAACTATCCATGGGCAATTGCACTTTGTTCTAACAGGATTGCCAAAAAATCAGGACTTGAATACGATTTTGCTTATCAATCGGGAATGAAAAGAGGGAAATGGCTCGAACCAAACACAAAAGACAAATTAAAAGAATTAAATGAATCAGGGAAAAAAGAAATAATTCTTGTTCCAATCAGTTTTGTGAATGAAAATCTTGAAACATTATACGATCTTGACAGGGATATACTGCCTTATGCAAATAAGGATCTTGGTATTAAATCCATATCAAGGGTAAAAATTCCTGAAGGCAGTGATAGTTTTATTAACCTGTTATCTGATTTAATAGAGCAATAATTAAAGATGAAAAATGTAGTCATTCTTGGTGCCGGTATTACAGGCCTTACAACAGCCTATCACCTGAAAAAAGCAGGAGTAGACTTTATTCTCCTTGAAAAGAACGATAGAGTTGGCGGCGTTATTCATACTGTTTCAGAAAACGGATTTACTTATGAAGAAGGCCCTAATACGGGAGTGGTGGGGAATGTTGAAGTTCTTCGTCTTTTCAATGATTTGAAGGGAAAGTGTGAACTGGAAGAGGCAAACGAAAATGTAAAGAAACGATACATTTTAAAAAACGGTCAGTGGAAAGCATTACCCTCAGGTCCGTTATCTGCCATAAGAACACCATTGTTTACCCTTAGAGATAAATTCCGGATTCTGGGAGAACCATTTCGTCCTGCAGGGAAAAACCCTGATGAGACGCTGGCTCAGATGGTGGAAAGACGTCTGGGGAAAAGCTTTCTTGATTATGCTGTTGATCCGTTTATCCTTGGAGTATATGCCGGCGATCCCCACAGGTTGATTCCCAGGCATGCGCTTCCCAAATTGTACAATCTCGAGCAAAAGTATGGCAGTTTTATCGGAGGATCTATCAAAAAAGCACGTGAACCAAAAACAGAGGAAGAAAAAAAGGTCACCCGCGGCGTTTTCTCCGCGAAAGGAGGATTATCATCTTTAATTAGGGCATTGGAGGAAAAAATTTGTAATGAAAATATCCTTTCCGGAATTTCAGATTTAAGGATAAATCCGATAAATGAGCATTTCACTGTTAATTTCAGGGATAAGGAGGGTAAAACAATTGAAATAGAGACGAAGAAAGTAATCTCCACCATTGGAGCTTACTGTCTGGATAAAGTTTTGCCTTTTATAGATCAAGGCCTCTTACTTAAATTAACTTCTCTGCATTATGCCAGAGTCATTGAGATAGTTCTTGGATTCAATAATTGGACCGGCATGAAACTCGATGCCTTTGGAGGATTGATTCCATTTAAGGAAAAACGGAATCTTCTGGGAGTTCTCTTTTTGTCCGCTTTATTTGAAAACAGGGCGCCCAAAAACGGAGCTTTATTTTCTATTTTTCTGGGAGGTGTCCGTAATCCTGAGATAGTTGATTTACCGGATAACCGGATTAAGGAAATTCTTCAGGAAGAGTTCCCTTCAATTATGAAAACCAGAGATTTCAATCCTGATCTTTTAAAAATTCTGCATCATTACCATGCCATTCCGCAATACGAAATTGATAGTAAAGAGCGCTTTGCTGCAATTGAGGCCATTGAAAAAAATTACCCCGGACTAATTATCGGCGGGAATCTGCGTAATGGAATCGGCATGGCAGATCGAATTATGCAGGCAAGACATTTGGCAGATGCTGCTTTGCAAGACTATGAAGCAAAAAGATACAACTAACAACGAAAGTCCTGTTTAATTTATTTATTTTTATCAAACTCATGAACCGGTGATAGCCATGGATTTGCAGATAATAAATGCCATCATTATTTTTAGAAGTGCTCACATCATTACCAGCGGGGCATTCTTAATCACAGCAATATGGCTGATCATCCGTTCAGCAAGAGGGGTAATAAAAAACCTGCCCTACACCACCCTTGACAAATTTCTTTCTTACACATTTATCGTTCTGCTCTACCTTCAGCTGGTTTTTGGATTACTCATTTTTGCCGGTCCCGTCTACACCGATAATTACGGGGTCAATACCGAGGGAGCCCTCAAACTTGTTTCTAAGAGATTCTGGCCGATAGAACACATTATTTTTATGCTTTTTGCTCTTTTTATTGCCAATGTCGGTTTGATTTTTTCCAATCAGGCTCCCGAAAGTAAAGAAAAGCATAAAAAGACACTGATCTACTACGCTATTGCAGTGATAATGATTGCTCTTTCAATTATAGCTGTTTATCTTCCATGAGAGTGATTCCCTTGTTTAAGGGAACTGATTAATCAGGCAAAATCATAAAACAACTTTATCTCATCGATAAACAATAAGTGGTTTTCTGTTATTATATTACAGAAAATTAAACTTTGGGATTATGAACCTGAACACGATCAGAGAATTGGCATCTGCTTTCCAGGAAAGCAGGATTTTATTAAGCGCGGTTGAACTGGACCTGTTTACCAGCATTAAAGAATCAGGAATATCCTCCCAATTGATTTCTGAAAAACTGCAAATTAATCCTCATGCCTGCGAACGTTTGCTTAATGCCCTTGTTTCATTGAAAATTTTAACTAAACACAAGGATCTGTTTTTCAATACCTCTGAAAGTTTTAATTTTCTTTCAAAGAAAAGCAGAAATTACCAGGGAGGACTGATGCACACCAATCATCTTTGGAATACATGGAGCCATCTTACAGAGGTTGTGAGAACAGGAGTTTCAGCTCATCCCGATGAAATTAATGAAAGAAGCGCTGACTGGCTTTTTGCTTTTATCAATGCGATGCATGATAGAGCCAAAAGACAAGCACCACAACAGTTATCCGATGTTGATCTTACCGGAATTAAAACAATTTTGGACATTGGAGGAGGTTCTGGCGCCTATTCCATGCAGTTCATCACTCAAAATTCCGGGATTAAAGCTACGGCCTTTGATCTTCCCAATGTTATCCCGATTACCAAAAAATTCATTGACCAAGATGGATTTACAGGGAAGATTGACACTTATCCAGGAGATTACACTAAGGATGAATTACCCTCAGGATTCGATCTGGTATTTCTATCTGCAATTATTCACAGCAATTCACTTGAAACAAATCGTGACTTAATCAGGAAATGCTTTAAATCATTAAACAAGGGTGGCAAAATCATCATCCAGGATTGGATCATGAATGACGACAGAACTCAGCCCATATCAGGTGCAATTTTTGCCATCAACATGCTGGTAGGCACTGAATCCGGAGATTGCTTCACCGAACAAGAAGTTAAGGCAATGCTAAAGGATGCCGGATTCAGAAATATTTCAAGAAAAGAATTTGATTCAGGACTAAGTCAGTTGACTGCCCGGAAAATTTAAAAATATCAATCCCCAGGGAACACCTGTTCCTGTCTTTGTTTTAAGATCATCACACATTGCATAACAAAGCTGAGCCCAATATAAAAGGCCGCCTCCCCGGTTTCTTCATAAGTCTCCCGGGCCTGATAATCGTCTTACCCCGCTTGTACCATGGCCATACCAAAAACACTATTTGAACATTGTTTCTATACTATTTTTACACTAATTAGTACAGGAATAGTGCAGAAACAGTGTAGAAACAGTGCAGGAGGTATGGCCTTGGTACGGTTCAGGTAATACCTTGAAAGGAAGATCGAAGTTATTAAACCAGGGATAGGACAACCTGAAAATTTACCGATACGTTAAGGGCGGGGCGTAAAGTAGACAACCCAATCAGTATTGTCGTCGACTTTCTTTATTACTCATTTTATATCGAACTCAACTCACCAAAAACTTCTCAGCCTGTATTGACAATCCATGAGTTCAAAAACCAGCGTTTGATCAGATACCTGGACTTTAATTGGGTGGTAATCAATGAAGTTTACAGAAATGACCAAAGATCTATATCTACCTTTACTGTTTTAACTCTAAAAAAAATTTCGTAAAAAAAGTTAGATTTTTCAGGCCAACCCATTAATCCGATTAGGCTCTCCAGAAGTATGATTTTGAGACAAATATATTAGTGAAGATAAAGAGCCGTCAGCGTTTTTTTTCAATTCCAACAATTAAAAACCGGGAATAAAAATGGTAACAATTCAATTTTTTAACAAAAATTTAATATTATTGTAACCAGGTAAAAGGGGAAAATACTAAAAGAAATTACTATGACCAAAGTATTAGTTTCCTGCAGCAGCAAGGATATCAGGAAAAAATTGTATGATTGTATCCTGTCATTTTCTGAATACAATTTTTGCTTTTTTAATGACATCAATGATTTTGCTGAGGAATTTAACGTAATAAAACCCGAATATCTTGTCTTTGACTCAACAATATTTGAAACATTAAAAGGGGATGATCAATGTTTATCATTAATAAATTCAGCCTGCAGATTAATCATCATAAAAGACAAGGATTCAGAAATTGTATTGTCGCCCAGGATAACTGCGGTTCTTCTTTCGTCTGATTTTGAAAGGGAGGATCTTTTAAAAGCACTTGGTTTTTCAGATCATAAGAACACAGTCACCACAGATGGAGATTTGCAAATCGAAAAAAGCTATTTGCAAATGCTGATGGATAATATCCCTGATACTATTTACTTTAAGGACACAGAATCACGATTTACCCGCATAAATCGGGCCAAAGCAAGATTATTGGGGATTTCGGATACCAGTGAAGCTATTGGTAAAACAGACAAAGATTATTCTGATCCGCGGGCAAAACAAACCTGGCACGATGAACAGGAATTATTCAGGACAGGTGTACCGATTATCAATAAAGTTGAGCATTCTAAATTTGACGGGAAAAACAGGTACGTCACTGCAACAAAAATACCCATTATAGGCGAAAGCGGGGAAATTAAAGGACTTGTCGGGATTTCAAGGGATATTACCAAGAGCAAGGAATTTGAGAAAAAACTGGTTAAAGAACAGGACTTGCTGAAAGCATTGATGGACAATATGCCGGATAAGATATTTTTTAAGGACAGGGATTCCCGATTCACCAGAGTCAATAAAGCATGGGCAAAAAAATACAATATTGAAGATACAGATGAAGTCATCGGGAAGGCTGATGTTGATTTCTTTAATAAGTTATTTGCTGAAGAAACTTACAAGGAAGAACAATTATTAATGGAAACAGACCAACCCCTGATTAATAAACTGGAGAGGAAAATCCGGGAGAATGGAAAGGAAAGCTATAAATTGGTTACAAAGGTACCGATCCGGGGAAAAAGCGGCACAGTCACAGGGCTTGTTGGAATTTCAAGGGACATTACTGAATTAAAGCTTGCTGAAAAGAAACTATCCCGTGAAAAAGAAATGTTGCAATCGCTCATGGACAACATTCCCGATCTGATCTATTTTAAGGATAAAAATTCAAAGTACCTTCGGATTAATAAGGCTCTGGCGGCTTTGTTAGGGTTGGAATCGCCGGAAGAGGCAATCGGCAAAACTGATTTTGACTTTTTCCCAAAAGAACAAGCTGAAATCAGTTTCGTGGGGGAACAGAAAATTTTCAGGGAAGGTCTGCCATTGATCAACCACACAGAGAAATTTACTCCTCAAAGCAGAGAAGCAATCCGGATGTCGGTCACAAAAATTCCCGTACGTGACGGGAAAGGGGAAATATCCGGTTTAATTGGAGTTTCGAGAGATATTACGATCATGGAACTGACGCGTGAGAATCTGGAATATGCCAAAGAAAAAGCCGAGGAATCCAACAAGGCCAAAAGCCAGTTTCTTGCCAATATGAGCCATGAAATCAGGACTCCGATGAATGGCATTATTGGAATGGCTGATATTTTGAGTTATACCAGTCTTACCGCTGAACAGAAAAATTATCTGGACATTATTATAAAATCAGGGAACAGCCTTCTCAGCATCATCAACGACATCCTTGATCTGTCAAAAATTGAGGCGAATAAACTGACCCTGGAAAAGGCGCCTCTTAACATCAGGGGTGTGATGGAAGATGTATCAGATTTGTTGGTTATTCCTGCCAATAATAAAAATCTTGAATTTGCAAATTACGTGGATCCGCTGATCCCCGATGTTGTAGAAGGGGATACGATACGTGTGCGTCAAATATTGATCAACCTTGTTAACAATGCCATAAAATTTACGCCTTATGGCGAAGTGTATTTTTCGGCCGAATTAAAGGAATCAAATCCGGAAGGGTATAAAATATTATTCAAGATCAAAGACACCGGAATTGGCATTCCACAAAAGGTAAAATCAACACTTTTCCAGCCATTCACCCAGGTGGATAATTCAGCAACCCGGAAATTTGAAGGGACAGGATTAGGATTAGCCATTTCGAAAAGGCTTACTGAAATGATGGGGGGAGAAATAGGTGTTGAAAGCGAAGAAGATAAAGGGTCTGTTTTCTGGTTCACAGCCTGTTTTGGAATAGGGAGCGAAGTAAAGCCTTCTGAAAAACTTTCAAAATTGTTGATTGACGATTTAAACGTCCTGATTGTCGATGACAACAAGACGAACCGGTATATTTTCAGCAAATACCTGGACACCTGGAAATGCAGGCACAAGGAGGCCAAGAATGCTGCTGCAGCATTGAAAATGATGGTTGAAGCAGCTGATAAAGGAAATTCCTTTGATATTGCATTATTGGATTATCAAATGTCTGAAATGGACGGAATAGATTTGGCCAGGAATATTAAGACCAACCCGGCTATTGCAAAAACACGGTTAATATTGCTTTCATCAGTATCCGATGTAATCTTATCCAGCCAGGTGAAAGAAAAAGGGTTTGAATACACCTTAAATAAACCGGTAAAGATGAATGATCTGCGTTCGGCCATTTCCATTGTTACTGGGAATAAGGAAGATAAAAGATCCGGGAAGAAAATCGGGAAAATAGAAGCGCCTTCCAATCTTCGTATTCTGATAGCAGAAGATAATCCTATCAATGTCAAGGTAGCCCAAATAATTACAGAACCTTATTCTGCTCTTACCGATATAGTTGAAAACGGACAACTTGCTTTTGACAAATTCAGGGAAGGGAATTACGATTTGATATTGATGGATTTACAAATGCCCGTTCTTGACGGATATAAGGCCACAGAAATGATCCGTGAATACGAGCAGACAAACAATAAACCTCCTGTGAAAATAGTGGCCATGACGGCAAACGCGATGAAAGAAGATGTGGATAATTGTCTGAAGATTGGCATGAACGGATATTTAAGCAAACCTTTCAGAATTAATGATATGACAAGGTTATTAAAGGAATTAAAACTGTTGGACCGGGAGAAATGAAAATAAACAGTCATTTATGGTCATTAATTGTTTTTTACTGCACAAATGACCATTAATGACTATTAATGACGACTTAATATTTCCAAATAATTTCAGACCTTCTCTCCGTAGAGATCAAATTCCTCTGCACCAGTAATTTTGATGTTATAGAAATTGCCTATTTTCAATCCTTTGTCTTTAATCAGCACTTCGCCATCGACTTCGGGAGAATCGTACTCGGTTCGTCCGACAAAGAAATCACCTTCTTTGCGATCAATAACAACGCGCATTACCTGACCAATTTTCAGGGCATTGATTTCAGCTGCAATCCCCTCCTGTATTTCCATCAGTTCACCGGCACGGGCTTCCTTGACTTCCTGTGGAATGATATCTTCGTAGTGTTCACCGGCATAAGTATCTTCTTCATTGGAATAGGGAAAAACTCCCAGGCGTTCAAAGCGCATCTCCCGGATAAAATCTTTCAATTCCTCAAAATCCTGTATCGTCTCCCCGGGATGCCCAACCAGCATAGTAGTGCGAAGATGAATGCCGGGAACCTCTGCCCTGATGCGTTTGATCAGCTCAATAGTTTCGGCTTTTGTAATGTTACGTCTCATCATCTTGAGGACATTGTCGCTGCAATGCTGTAAAGCGATATCCAGATAAGAGGCCACATTGGGTTTGTTTCGCATCACCGGTAAAAGATCATAAGGGAAATTGGCCGGATAGGCATAATGGAGTTTAATCCATTCAATACCTTCTATCTCTGAAAGTCTGGAGACCAACTCTGCCAGCTTCTGTTCTTTGTAAAGATCGATGCCATAATAAGAAATGTCCTGAGCGATAAGCAAAAGCTCTTTAACTCCTTTATTGGCAAGGTTTTCAGCCTCCTCGACCAATTGTTCCATGGAAAAGGATACATGTTTCCCCGTCATCCTTGGAATGGCGCAATAGGAACAGGTTCGGTCACATCCTTCTGATATTTTCAGGTAAGCGTAATGAGAAGGAGTGGTAAGGTATCTCGTATGGGAAAGGCTCATTTTATATTCGGCCTTGAGGTCCTCCACCATCTTACGCACTTCAAACTTTCCGTAGATACCGTCTATCTCCGGAATTTCTTTGATAAGTTCGTCACGGTACCTTTCAGTGAGACAGCCAAAAACAAAGATTTTATCGATTGATCCATTTTTCTTAGCCTCTACAAATTCAAGAATTGTGTTGATGGATTCTTCTTTGGCATCAAGAATAAAACCGCAGGTATTGATCGCAACAATGCGGGCATCGGTATCCGCAGCATCATGGACAATCTCATAGCCGTTAGATTGCATCTGAGACATGAAAAGCTCCGAATCTACCAGATTTTTAGAACAACCAAGAGTAACGACATTTATCTTTTGAGGCATTTTGTTGATGTGCTGATGGGTTGATGTGCTAATGTGCTGATGGGTTGATTTGTTGATTTGTTGCTGGATTGAACTAATGTTTTTTGCTGCATCTTGCTTGAATGTGTGGCTGAATATTTATGATTCGCGAACTGATGTATTACAGTCCTAATCAGCTCATCAGCACATCGGCATATCAGCATTAGCTAAACAAAGAATCCACAAACTCAACCCGGTTAAATATCTGAAGATCATCCATTCCCTCACCAACTCCGATGTATTTGATTGGGATTTTGAACTGATCAGAAATTCCAATGACGACCCCACCTTTGGCAGTTCCGTCCAGTTTAGTGAGAGCCATGGCAGTAACATCCGTAGCAAGGGTAAACTGTTTGGCCTGTTCGAAGGCATTCTGGCCAGTTGATCCATCCAGAATAAGAAGAACTTCATCCGGTGCATTAATTTTGACTTTCTGCATCACCTTTTTGATTTTGGAAAGCTCATTCATCAGGCCTACCTTGTTGTGCAATCGCCCGGCAGTATCGATAATCACAACATCCGCGCCGGAAGATTTGGCAGATTGAAGTGTATCATAAGCAACTGAAGCAGGATCTGAACCCATATTCTGCTTTACCAAAGGTACTCCTACCCTATCGGCCCATATCTGCAACTGATCAATGGCTGCGGCCCTGAAAGTATCGGAAGCACCAAGAACAACTTTTTTCCCGGCATCTTTAAACTGATGAGCCAGCTTGGCAATCGTAGTAGTTTTCCCGACACCGTTGACTCCCACTACCATGATCACATAGGGCAAATCGGTGGTTGGGAGATCAAAATCCGTAAAATCAGTGGTATTGTTTTCCGTGAGCAAACCGACAATTTCTTCCTTGAGCATTCGGTTTAATTCAGAAATGCCGATATATTTATCACGGGCAACCCGATTTTGAATCCGCTCAATAATTTTCAAGGTTGTTTTTACTCCTACGTCAGATGTAATCAGTACCTCCTCGAGGTTATCCAATACCTCATCGTCCACCGTGGTTTTGCCCACGATAGCTTTTGAAAGCTTCTTGAAAACACTCTCTTTGGTTTTCTCAAGACCCTTATCAAGGCTCTCTTTTTTCCATCTGGTAAAACTAAAAATACCCATTTACTGCTTATGATTTATTTTTCTTCTCCAAATTCCCTGTTCGAATTTCACGAATTTGTTACGAATTTACACGAACCGTATTCGAGGATTGTGAATAGTAAAGTCTATATCTTGCAGCCTTAAGGCTTATAATCTAAAGTCTTCAGCCTAAAAGTCAATACTCGTCAACTAAGTTCCTACTTTCGTGTTAATTCGTCAATAATTCATGAGAATTCGTACGCATAAAAAAAAGAAAGCTCTCATCATTTACGACGAAAGCTCTTATTCTCTGAATCGTTTAATTTACTTCTTTGCAAAATAGTCCTTCACCATTTCGTTAGGAATAACTTCCTCAACGAAGGTATATGCACCGGTCTTTTCCGATTTCACCATTTTGATGACTTTAGAATAAGCCTTTCCGGCTCCTTTCTGCAGTGTTGCAACTGTTTTCTTTGCCATAACTCTTTATTATTTAATTTCCCGGTGAACGGTCATTTTTTTAAGAATAGGATTGTATTTTTTCAGTTCCATACGTTCCGGAGTATTTTTCCTGTTCTTCGTTGTAATATAACGGGAAGTTCCCGGCATACCGCTTGCTTTGTGCTCTGTGCATTCCAGGATTACCTGGACTCTGTTACCTTTCTTTGCCATTGCTTAGTAACTTATTTAAATGTTTCCAATATAACCCTTGGCTTTTGCTTCTTTTAAACAAGCGGCCAGGCCATTTTTATTAATTGTCCGCAACCCGGAGGCTGAAACATTAAGATTAATCCATCTACCCTCTTCAGGAAGATAGAATTTTTTAGTGAATATATTCACCATGAATTTCCTCTTGGTTCTGCGTTTTGAGTGGGATACGTTGTTCCCAAACATTACCTTCTTACCCGTAATCTGACAAACTCTAGACATTTTGAATGTTTTTTAAGCTTCCGTCCAACATTTTTCAAACAGGTTGCAAAGCTACACATTTAAAATTAAATATTCAAAACAGTTTTTCAATTTTTCTGAAGAGTTTTTATCAACAATAAAAGACGCTCTTTAGTTTCTGCAAACATACAATAACAATTTAAATCTGAGTTTGTAAAAGCAAAATTACTTTTTACTCTTTAATCGGCTGCAACACTCTTTAATCATAACTGCTATCTTTGTTATGGCAAAACATATTAAATAAAACCGGAATAACTTGAAATCAGCCTCCATTAAATGGTATCCTACGTTCTGGCAGGGAGCAAACCTTGTAGTGCTTTATATATTCATCCAGACCCTGATAGACTTTCCTTTGGCACTGTATGATTATCAGAAAGGAACTGATCTGCTTTATGAACCATGGATTAAAATACCTGTATTTATTATTTCGACCCTTGCCATTCTTTATATTGGTTACCGATACTCCGGACTGGGATTAAAAAAGATATTTCCTCTCCGTGGATTTAATATCCTGATTATTCTATCAATGGTATTGACTTTCGAGGGTTTGCAGTTTTTTTTAATGGGAATAAATTCTCAACTTGAGAGAGTTCTTCCTCCGCCTGCCTGGTTCCTGGAACTCTTTTCCAGGCTCTTCGAATCCAATCTTGGGATATGGGGAGGAATAGCCCGAGTGGTTATTATAGCCCCGATTGTAGAAGAATTAATCTTCAGGGGAGTTATTATGTCTGGATTCATGAGAAATTATAAGGCAGGTTATGCAATTTTTTATTCAGCCTTGCTCTTTGCCCTTTTCCATCTAAATCCCTGGCAATTTCCCGCAACATTTTTGCTTGGACTGATATTAGGGTGGATAAGAATTCGTACCGATTCAATTATTGCCTCTATTTCAGGTCATGCTATTCATAACGGGCTGGTCTTTCTTTCCGTGGAATATTACTTGCAGATCAAGGATGTAAAAATTCTCCAGCCAGAACCGGGATTAAATTATTTTCTGCAGGGAATCATCTTTTTTGCAGGACTCGCTGCCATCTTTCTTTTAACCCGAAGAAAAATGACGTTGTTTCAAACACAAAGACAGACAAACTAATAATGTGAGTTCGATCTAAGCGAAGATTACAAACTTATGTTAGGTTGCAGAAGCCGAGGGGAAAATGTCATAACAAATCATAGCGTATCATAACGTGTCAAATGCAAAAATGTTCAGGCCATTTTTTACTTTTAAGTTAATGCAGAATAAGCCTACCCAAAGCTTACGCTTTGGGCCGTACCTGCTCCATTCCAACTCCGTACCAGGTTCGGTAAAGTGCTTACCGGATGGGAGCGAAGAAAAACCGGTTTTGCTCCGGGGGTAAAGTCAAGGAAAAAGGAAAATGTGCAGGACACAAAGCGGAAACAAAATCTTGTTATTCTTAATCAAAATATTTTTCACAAATCTCACATCGATCTCATGTTAATAATCAAGGCAACTGAGATTTACCATCAAAAATCTGCTTCGTCTGGGTAAGTAAATGAATTAAGCATACCTGCAATTATCTTGTTCATGAAAGATAATCCGTGTTTATTTAAATTTACTTCATCTTAAACGATCAGTGGCCATTAGTAACCTTTGTGTCATCTGCGTTTTGATTCAACCTCACTAAACGACATTAACAGAACAAAAACAACATACCCCATAAAACCAAATTTCTGAAATGATTGCGGTTGTATGGCGCCTTATGAAATATTCATCTCTCAATGTCCTGCTTAAATATCAATATTTCTATTAATTGTTCGTAACTTATATCGATTAATCGCGACAAATTACATAAGGATACTCATGGATAAAAACCATAGATGAATTAACCTTTTTGATCGGACAACAGAACTAAATTTTAATAGATATGTGGACAAATCCGGAAACTCAAGCTACAGAATTCCAGGGAATACAGGTTAATGAGATATTTCAAAGAATGGATGCTTACTGGAGAGCAGCTAATTACCTTTCAGTCGGGCAGATTTACCTTCGAGATAATCCTCTTCTGAAAAGGCCCCTCTCCCCCAACGACATTAAACGCAGGCTTCTGGGCCACTGGGGAACCACTCCCGGGCAAAATTTCATCTACGTCCACCTGAACAGAGTGATTAAAAAAAACAATCTTAACATGATTTATGTCTGCGGTCCTGGTCATGGCGGACCAGCAGTAGTCAGCAACACCTACCTCGAAGGGACCTACAGCGAGTATTATCCCGACATAAGCCAGGACGAGGAAGGGATTAAGAAGCTTTTTACACAGTTTTCTTTCCCAGGCGGCATTCCGAGTCATGCAGCTCCGGAGACACCGGGATCAATTAATGAAGGAGGGGAACTGGGTTATTCCCTGAGCCATTCTTTTGGCGCAGCATTTGACAATCCTGATCTGATTGTAGCCTGCGTGATCGGAGATGGCGAAGCAGAAACAGGTCCGCTCGCAACTTCCTGGCATTCCAATAAGTTCCTGGATCCGATTACTGACGGAGCCGTTCTCCCGATATTACACCTCAACGGATATAAAATTGCCAATCCCACGGTACTTGCAAGAATAGAACACGATGAGCTGGAGCAATATATCAGGGGATGCGGATGGACACCTTTCTTCGTGGAAGGTGATGATCCTATGCAGATGCATCAACAGATGACTGAAGTGATGGATGCCGTAATCGATGAAATTAAGCACATCCAGGATAATGCCCGTACCCATCATGATACGATGCGTCCGCGCTGGCCGATGATAGTGCTAAGATCTCCCAAAGGTTGGACAGGGCCGGATAGGGTAGACGGACAACAGGTAGAAGGCACGTTTCGCTCCCATCAGGTTCCTTTATCCGATCCTATCCATAATATAGGGCATCTGCGTTTGCTCGAAGAATGGCTGAAAAGCTACCGACCGGAGGAACTATTTGATGACAATGGAAAGTTAAAACATGAATTAGCGGATCTTGCGCCAAAAGGAGAACGACGCATGGGAGCCAACCCACACGCGAACGGCGGAATTCTGCTACGGGACCTGCGCATGCCTGATTTCCGCGATTATGCTGCAGAAGTTCCGGTTCCGGGAATGCAAGGCAAAGGAGACACCCGGGTGCTGGCCCCTTTCATCCGTGATGTGATTCATCTGAATTTAGAACAGCAGAATTTCAGAATTTTTGCTCCCGATGAGACTATCTCAAACGGATTTGAGGAAATCTTTAAGGCTACAAACCGCCAGTGGGATGCAGCCATCGATCCTAACGATCAGTATCTTTCTCCTGACGGACGGGTAATGGAAATGCTCAGTGAACATCAATGCCAGGGATGGCTGGAAGGATACCTGCTTACTGGCCGCCACGGCCTGTTCAACTGTTACGAGGCTTTCATTCACATTGTGGATTCCATGTTCAATCAGCATGCAAAGTGGTTAAAAGTTACTTCCAGAATACCATGGCGCCGAAAGATTGCTTCATTAAATTATCTTTTATCCTCTCATGTCTGGCGGCAGGACCATAACGGTTTCACACATCAGGATCCCGGTTTCATTGATGTGGTAGTAAACAAAAAAGCAGAGGTAGTGCGTGTTTACCTTCCTCCGGATTCCAATTGTCTTTTATCCGTGATGGATCATTGCCTGCGCAGCCGCAATTATGTCAACGTGGTGGTTGCCGGTAAACATCCTTCGCCGCAATGGTTATCGATGGAGGCTGCGGTAAGGCACTGCACCCAGGGGATCAGTATCTGGCAATGGGCAAGTAATGATCAGGGCGTGATGCCTGACGTGATTATGGCTTGCTGCGGGGATGTACCGACCCTGGAGACCTTGGCTGCGGTTACTATCTTACGCAAACACCTTCCTGAACTAAAAATAAGGGTAATTAATGTGGTCGATCTTTTCAAACTTCAGCCACCTTCCGAACACCCCCATGGATTGGCGGATAAAGAATTTGATGAACTCTTCACCACGGACAGACCCGTTATCTTCGCTTTTCATGGTTATCCCTGGCTGATTCACCGTCTGACATACAGGCGCAATAATCATGATAATATCCACGTTCGCGGATATAAAGAAGAGGGAACGATCACCACGCCTTTTGATATGACGGTGCTCAACGACATGGATCGTTTTCATCTGGTGATGGATGTCATTGACCGGGTTCCGCAGACAGGCCCAAAAGGAGTGTACCTCAAACAACAGCTTAAGGATAAATTAATTGAACATAGAGAGTATATCAACAAATACGGAGAAGATATGTCTGAAATACATAACTGGAAATGGAGCAATGACAATGAAGACACAACAGCTTAAAGATGTCGCCAGGAAGCTTGTCGCTGACAATAAAGGACTCCTGGCTATGGACGAGAGCCTGCCAACAATCAGGAAAAGATTTGAGAAGGCTGGCATCCCGGATACGGAAGAGACAAGACGTTCTTACCGTGAACTGATCCTGACAATTCCAGGACTCGCTGAAGCAATCAGCGGAGTGATTTTATTTGATGAAACGATCAGACAAAAGACAAAAGACGGGACTCCGTTTATTGAGGTACTGAACAATGCAGGGATCATTCCAGGTATCAAAGTTGACAAGGGAATCGTCGATATGTCAGGTTTCCCAGGGGAGAAAATCACCGAAGGCCTGGATGGATTGCATTACCGTCTGGAGGAATACAGTAAAATGGGTGCCCTTTTTGCCAAATGGCGGGCCGTATTTTCCATCGGTGAAAATATTCCAAGCCAGGGCTGTATTGAAGCTAATGCGTTTATTCTGGCCAGATATGCGGCCTTATGCCAGGAAGCGGATATTGTGCCGATCGTCGAGCCTGAAGTATTGATAGAAGGTTCACACTCCCTCGAACGCTGCGCGGAAGTTAACCGCGAAGTGCTCGATCAGGTATTCCGGAAGCTTCATCTCATGCGGGTCACGCTGGAAGGGATGCTTCTAAAACCGGCCATGGTGCTTCCCGGAGCAGGCTATTCCCAGCAGGAAACCGACAACCGGATCGCAGAGGCGACGGTAAACTGCATGATGGAGGTTGTTCCTCCGGCAGTTCCCGGAATTGTATTTCTTTCCGGGGGTCAGCCTCCTGAACTGGCATCGGCGAGATTAAATGCTATGAACCTGAGATTCGGTGAAAGAGTTCCCTGGGCACTTTCCTTTTCGTATGCCAGGGCTATCCATCAGCCGGCGATGGACATCTGGAAAGGGAAGGAAGAAAATGTTTATGCCGCGCAAAAAGCTTTACTTCACCGAACCCTTTGCAACAAGGCGGCCCGCGGCGGGGAGTATAAAGAGTCGATGGAAGAGATAAAGCAGAAGATCTTCCGAGACTGAACGACTGAACCTTGTCTCCAAAGACCTGACAGGTTTTACAAACCTGTCAGGTCTTTGGAATTCAATCCTCCGGCATTATCGACATTCATTATTATATTTTAGTTGAAATTTAGGGAGACAGGCAAATCATTTAAGTATAGACTCTTAGAACTTTGCTATCTTCTTGTATCGCCTTTTATCGGCAGTTTGGCCATTTTCTCCACTTCGATGGAGGGATGGCCAAATTCCTGAACTACTTTGCCAAGGATCAGGTAAACGCCGTGACCGGCGAAGGGCCAGTTCTTCAGGCTTTGCGGGAAATGAACCGTTTCAAAGAATTCCCCCGAGGAATCAAGGAAACAGCCAAAGTTCATTATCTCATGTTTTGTAGTACTGACATATTTAATAGTGACAAGAAGCCCGACCATCCTAACGGTCTTCCCTACATGTTCGATCAGATCATGCGCACGGATTTCGCCGCGAAATACGGTCTGCAACAGATCAAACCAGGAAAGCGTAACGGGGAAACCCAGCAGTTCGATTTCATCATAGGCTGCCTCTACAGGAGATTGCTCCATTTGCGGAAGCGTCCATTCCCTGGAAGGGGTATCAAAAAGACGATGAGGGCTGCTTTTCTTGTTTTTATACATCAGCATATGCGCTTCCCAGAGCATCTGCATCTTCGGCTTCCCGGTAAAACGGAAGGCCCCGGCACGGATAAGGATGATAAGCTGCTCAATGCCGATCCCTATCCGGCGTAGAAAATCCCCGAGGGAATGAAATTCCCCACCGCGCATCCGTTCTTCCAGAATCTCCTGCTGTATTTTATATTCCAGATTCCCGATCAGGTTAAACCCAAGGTATATCTTATTGCCGTAAATCGTGGTTTCCACCAGGCTTTTATTGACACAGGGAAGTTCGATCACACCTCCCCAGCGTTTCGCTTCATTCACGTAAACCCAGGTACGGTAAAATCCGCCAAAGTTGTTGATTACCGAGACCATGAATTCCAGGGGATAATGGGCCTTCAGGTAAAGGCTTTGGAAGCTTTCCACGGCATAGGATGCGGAATGGGCCTTGGAAAAAGAGTAACCGGCAAAGCTTTCAATCTGACGCCACACCTCACGGGTTACTTCCTCGGGGCGGTCCAGTTTCCGGCTGTTCTCAAAGAATCGATCCACGATGCGGTTGAACTCTGCTTTCGACCTGAATTTACCGCTCATCGCCCGACGCAGGACATCGGCATCCGCCAGATCCATGCCTGCGTAATAATGACAGACCTTCAGCACGTCCTCCTGGTACACCATCACGCCATAAGTCTCCTCCAACTGTTCCTTCATCACCGGGTGGAGGTATTTAAATTCATTGGGGTGATGAAAACGGCTGATGTACTCACGCATCATGCCGCTCTTGGCCACTCCTGGTCTAATGATCGAACTGGCCGCTACAAGGGAGATATAGTTATCACAGTGCAGCTTCTTCAGCAGTCCGCGCATCCCCGGGCTCTCAATGTAAAAACAGCCTATTGTCTCGCCCGATTTGAGCTGCTCTTTAGAGAGATCATCCTTTTTAAATTCCTGCACCCGATGTACATCCACCGAAATTCCCCGGTTTTGTTTGATAATTCCGACACTGTCGTTAATGTGCCCAATGCCCCGCTGACTGAGAATATCCAGTTTGTCAAACTTCAAATCTGCAGCCACGTACATGTCCCACTGGGTGGTAGGAAACCCTTTGGGCGGCATATCAAGGGCCGTGTAACAGGTGATGGGCTCCTCGGAAATCAGGATTCCTCCCGCATGAATGGAACGGATATTAGGGAACTCCTGCATCAGGGAACCGATCTTAGAAATCTGCCGGGTCAGTTCGTTCGCTTCCCGTTCAATTTCAGGATTTTCAACCAGTGCATCAATCTCCGGTTTGGGAAGTCCATAAACTTTACCCAGCTCCCGCAGAATGGATTTTCCCTGGAAAGTATTCATGGCTCCAAGCAGTGCCGTATGTTTGTAAGTATAACGTTTAAAGATATAATCCTGGATCTCTTCCCTGTCCCGCCAGGAGAAATCAATATCAAAATCCGGGGGAGAAGAACGCTTCGGATTGAGGAACCGTTCAAAGTAAAGATTCAGTTCAATAGGATCAACATCTGTTATTTTAAGGCAGTAGGCCACAATAGAGTTAGCTCCCGAACCACGGCCTACATGATAGAATCCGCGGCTCATCGAATAGCGGATAATATCCCAGGCAATCAGATAATAGGCCGAAAACCCAAGTTTATCAATGATATCCAGTTCATGCTTTACCCGTGCGAGGGCTTCCTGATCATCCCCGTAACGATATTTCCATCCGTCCAATGCCAGTTTCTCCAACAGCAATTTATCATCATAACGGCTTTGGGTAAAATTCTTTTTATTTTTTGAGCTGTTGAAATCAAAGCTGATCGAACAGTCATCCAAAAGCTTTTGAGTGGTATGCAGTATTTCGGGGAAATCAGCAAAATCTGCCAGCAAATCTTCGAAAGGACGGAAAGTCTCGCGTTCGTCGGCTACCTGTTCCGGTGTAATCTTGGTCAGCAATGTATTGTGGTCAATCGCACGAAGATGCCGGTGAAGGATAAAATCCCTCTGTCCTGAAAAAGTAACCGGCTGAACGGCAATCAGTTTATGATAATCCTTTTTAGCTACAACAAACCGGAGTCGGTTGATCTGGTAAGGGCAAATGCCGATAAATTCATTATCAGCCAATTCATTGATCTGCTTCTCCCCAAAAGGATAAATCACGTAGGCATGATTGAAATGATCAGGTTTGGATGGCAGCGGAATATTTTTCAAAAGATGAACGCTCAAAAACTCGTTCAATTCACGGAATCCTTCGTTATTTTTCGCAAGGCAGGTGTAAAGATGACGGTCATCATTGCGAAAGTCAATCCCCGCGATTGGTTTTACCCCGTTATCCCGGGCAGCCTTCACAAAGTCGATGATTCCCGTGGTGTTATTAATATCAGCCATGCCAAGCACCGGGATGCGATATTTCACCGCCTCCTTCACCAGGGTTTCGGGATCCATGGTCCCGTAGTGCAAGCTGTAATATGAATGACAATTAAATAACATGAGGCTAATTACACGAATTTGTTATGAATCCCGCACGTGCGGGACGAACACACTGATCACTGTTACTAAGACGCACAGCCGTGCGTCTCTACTGTTACATTATTGGTCAGGGGTAAGCCCTGCCCCTACACTACTATTCACGGTCCCTCGCCTACTTTCGTGTTAATTCGTGTAATTCGCAATACCGGAGGCACGGCGGATAGCCATATTCCCAAAGCGTCTCCGGATATCGTCCATGCTGTGATAAAGACTGACCCTTTCGGCGGTATCTTCAAAGAGATTAAGTTGCTGAGCCCCGTTAACCAGGTGACTGAAGCGCACCCCGATCAGGCGGATCAGCATCCTTTTCTGATAAAGCTTGTGAAACAACTCCCGGGCTGTTTCCAACAGGGTATGATCAAACTGGGTATAGGGAATCCTTTTTTGCTGGCTGAAAGTATCAAAATTGGAATACCTGATCTTCACCGTGACGCAGGAGGTCATCTTCTCCTGTTTACGGAGCTGGAAAGCCAGCTTTTCAGTCATTCCGGTAATCAGCTGCTCCAGCATGGTCACATCCGTGGTATCCTGTTCAAAGGTTCGCTCCGTTCCCAGTGATTTTTGTTCCGAGTAAGGTTTTACCGGAGTATTATCGATGCCATGCGCCCTTTTCCAGATAATGATCCCGTTCTCACCCAGAACCTGCAGCATCATCTCAGGCGGAACCTGCGCCAGGGTGTATATGGTTTCAACACCCATCGATCGCAGCAGGTAATAGGTTTTATCCCCGATCATCGGTATTTTCCTGATCGAGAGAGGATTCAGGAATGACTGTATCAGATATTTCTGAACTTCTTTCTCCCCGTTTGGTTTTGCCTCCCCGGTGGCTATTTTCGACACTGTTTTATTAACCGATAATCCCAACGATATCGGCAGGCCTGTTTCTTTTGTAATGGTATTCCTTAATTCATGGGCCCATTTCATGCATCCGAAAAACCGGTCCATTCCCGTAAGATCGAGGTAATGCTCGTCAATGGAAGCCTTTTCGTAAACGGGAGCCCTTTCGGCAATAATCTGCGTCACGGCATCCGACAAACGGCTGTAGCTGTCCATATCCCCCCTTATCAGCAAAGCGTCGGGGCAAAGCCTTCGTGCCAGCTTCATGGGCATACCCGAACGGACTCCGAAAAGGCGTGTTTCATAGCTGCAGCTTGCTACCACACCGCGATCAGAAGTCCCTCCAATGAGGATCGGTTTTCCGTTCAGCTTACTGTTATGAAGGCGTTCCACCGAGACGAAAAAAGTATCAAGATCGTAATGAACAACCGTCCGGTCAGGCTGCTGCAATGCATCATTTATATTCAGTATATCCATGCTTTTCAACTATTTTCGCTCTATGAAAACGACCAACTTTTGATTAGATTATAATCATTTTTACAATGATAAGATAAACAATCTTCCAATAGATTGTATCAACGGAATGAAAAAGTTTTCGGGAAAAAGAGTTAAAAAGATAAAAAAACAAGAATACCTAACGGAGAATGGGGATACTTGTCAGGTATTCTGATCCGTAATTTTAATATTGCTTCAATATATCTTGAACCTTCTTTGTATATAATTTCATATACGAGGTATATTCAATGTATATAGAAAGTATATTCAAAGTCCGGAGAAGGTAGTGTTTATAAGTGCCTCCAAACCGGGGAAGACAGGTCAAAAAAAATCCCCTCCGGTCAGGGAGAGGATTTTCAAACTATATTATTTGAAAGTGTTTTAACTTTTAGCGGTAATCCGTGAAATGTATTTATCGACCATTTGTCCTTCCGTACTCATCGGAAATTTATCCTTTATCATCCGGTATATTTCAAGGGCTTTATCTTTATTGCCCATTGATTCGTACAATCTTCCGGCTTTCAGGTAATACACCGGGGTTGTAAAGGCATTCTTACTCTCATCGGCGGCATTCAGGTACAACTTCAACGCCTTTTCCTTATTTCCAAGCTCGGCATAGGCATCACCGGTTGCACCAACCTTTACGGGTTTCAACAAAGGATCATCGGTAGAGAAGTCCTCAAGATATTCAATGGCTTCTTTATATTTTCCCAGATGAAGGTAGGAGATTCCTGCATAATAACGGGCCAATTTACCAGCTTTGGTTCTGCCGTAATCATCAATTATATCGAGGAAACCAGGATAGTTACCATCACCATTCAAAGCCAGCTTGAATGAATCCTTTTGAAAATAATTCTGTGCTCCGGCAATTTGTTCAATTGCTTTTGATTCCCTTGGCAGGGAATAAAAACGATGAGTCAGTAAAAGGATCAGTGCAATGGCAACAGCTACTCCAAATACGGTAGTAATGATCTTTGAATTATTTTCAAAAAAACTTTCAGCTGAAGTTAAAGCACTTTCAACTTCCTTAAAATTCTCATCTGGTTTTTGTATTTTGTCCTTGCTCATTGTATTTTGTCCTTCTTAGATTTTGCCAATTTTTAATTCAGATTTGCAAAAATAAGGGTTTTTATAAAATTTCAGTCATTTTAAATATAAAATTATTAAAGACAAAGCATACCTTTCCCGTATTTTGAATCCGGACTAATGGGAAAGGCTTAAATATGTCTGCATTTAAACTATTTTTGCATTCAGTTGCACGGATTAAATAATTAACAATGTTGAAGCCTTTTATTTTACTTCTGTTCTGTTTTTTTATTTCAGAATTTAACTCTTTCGGCAAAGGGAAAGAACTTTCTCTGAAGATACAGTACAATGGACAGAACAATACTCCCCTGATTTTTCACATCACCGGCGATGGAGGAATGGTGAGGTTTGATCTCAAGATGTTGAAGGAATATCAAAATAGTGGTTTTTCCTATATAGGACTCAATTCAATCAAATATTTCATGCCGGGCAAAACCCCCGAAAAGGTTGCCGAGGACCTTATACCGGTGATCAAACAATACTCTGAACAATGGAATAAGAGAACTTTGATGCTGGTTGGATTTTCATTTGGCGCCGAAATTATCCCTTTTTTATATAATCGTCTCCCGCCTGAAATGAGACAGGAGATGAAGCTTGTGGTTTTGCTGACTCCGGCAAAAACCTCGCAATTCCGCATTCGTTTCCGTGATATGATTGGAATCGATAAGAAAAAGGAGCCTTATAACGTGGTTGATGAAACCTCAAAAATCAAATCGACCAAAGTGCTGGCCATTTATGGTAAAGAAGAAAAACCCGGTCTTAAAGGAATAGCCAAACAACCGAATCTCAAAATACTCCTGATCAAAGGCGGTCATGGTTTTCATGACAGCAAGGAAGTTTTTCGCCTGATGAAGAAAGAGCTTCAATAAAAATAGCCCTTTCCGGGTTTGAAACCACAGAAAGGGCTAGCTATGCTTTTAAAGATTGAACTTTTAATTATTGTTCAAAAGACGATTGCTCAAAGCCTGTAACGTGGCCTTCTTATCCTTTTCATCCACCAATATGGAGATATTATGACGACTTCCTCCATAAGAGATCATACGGATAGGGATGTCCTCAAGAGCCATAAATACTTTAGCTGCAAGCCCATTTTCTTCAGCAATGACATCTCCGACAATACATACAATGGTTTGATGTTTATCAACCACTACCTTACCGTATTCCTTAATTTCGTTGACAATATCATCAAGGTGCTTTGGATTGTCTATAGTCACAGAGACTGCAACTTCAGAAGTAGCAATCATATCAATCGGTGTTTTGAAATATTCAAATATTTCAAAGACGCTCTTCATAAATCCATAAGCATTAAGCATTCTTCCTGAACGAATACGGATGGCGGTAATACCATCTTTTGCCGCAACAGCTTTAATGCCTTTTCCCGAGCTTTCTGAAGTGATCAGCGTACCCGGATCCGATGGATTCATTGTATTTTTCAGTCTGACAGGTATATTGTTCACTTTGGCCGGCAGGACGGTCTGGGGATGTAATATCTTAGCCCCAAAATAAGCAAGTTCAGCCGCTTCGCCAAAAGAAAGGCGATCAACTCTCCTGGTATTTTCCACGAACCGGGGATCGTTGTTATGAAATCCATCAATATCAGTCCATATCTCTACTTCTTCACTGTTTATTGCAGCGCCAATTAAAGTAGCAGTATAATCTGAGCCTCCTCTCTGGAGATTATCTATTTCATCATTATCATTACGGCAGATAAATCCCTGGGTAATATAATAATCAGCTTTAGGACTATTTTTCAGAATCGCGTTTAGCTTCTCCTTAATATAGCGGCTATCCGGAGCCTTGTCACCATCAATTTTCATGAAATCAAGTGCAGGCAGCAGCACTGTTTTATGACCATTTTCCTGCATCAATAAAGTAAAAAGAGCCGTGGAAATTAATTCTCCCTGTGCGACAATGGTCCTTTCGCCTATTTCACTGAAAGGACCTGAAGTAAAGCTTTTTATTACCTCAAAACGTTCCTCCAGAATCTTTTTACCTTTTTCACGCGCCTCGTTTGAGGAATAAAGGTCATAAACAAGATTGTAATATTTCTTCTCCAGTCTGCTTATCAAACCTAAGGCTGATTCCTTGTTTTTCTTTGAAAGGTAATCCGAAATTTCTACAAGATTGTTTGTAGTGCCTGACATGGCTGAGAGTACAACCAATTTCTGTTCACCATTGGTAATGATGTCCATTACCACATGCATATTAGCTATTGATCCTACAGAGGTTCCTCCGAATTTGAATACCTTCATTTAAGTTTAATCTATTAATTATTGTTAATACCTAATCTGGCACAAAAATAAATATTTTAGGCCTATTAGCTATCAGAGTATGTGATTTTTGTTATTCCAATCCGATGTCGTTTAGCCTTTGTAATCAACTTTTAATGTATTCGTGTAATATTTTAAAGAAAACCTCAACCAAAAATTCGGAAATCTGTTATAATTAACAATTACTGAAACAACTGAAAACAAAATAACCGATTTTACACGGATAAGTTACTTTTTCTGTTATCAACTAAAAACAAAAAATTATGAGAATTGTAAAGGTAATCGAAGTCATCGCTGCTTCGGACAAGAGTTTTGATGATGCAGCTCACAAAGCTGTTGAAGAGGCTTCAAAAACAATTAAGAACATCAAATCCATCTGGATTAAGGAGATGAAAGGTAAAGTGGAAAATAACAAAATCGTTTCCTATGCGGTGAATGCAAAAATTTCATTCGAAGTAGAATAAACGAGCTTCTAATTTCTGCTTTTTCTCCCTATTAAGTAATGTCAAGAATATAATGTCGTATTTTTAGGCTGAAGGAGTTTAGACTTTAGGCTGAAGGTTCATAATATACCCCTTTTACCTTTAGCCTAAACACCTATGGCCTGTAATCCTCATATGACATTATTTTATTCCAATTACTTATTAATATCATCACCTGAATTGGTCTTCCAATTTCAGGGAGATGATGCTTATTGAATTTAATTCAAAAGGAGGCAGGGGGTGCCCAAAAAGTCAGATTAAATCAATCCCAGAGACCACTCAGTTTTTTATCCTGGAGTGCCTTCGCCTTCCTTTTTACGCTGTGGTAATAAAGTTCTTTTAGGACACCTTCATATCTATCTATCTATTCTTCCTATGATTACTTCTCTATAAAGGGGTCATTTTTCAGTATTTCCTGAATTTTTTTAACATCAACTTTCTGAACAGGCACTTTATCATCTATAGACATAGAAGATGCAATACCGGCAGATTCACCCAGAACCATAAACACAGGCTCCATACGGATGGATCCATAGGCTATATGAGACGAAGAAAGACATACAGGTACAAGAAGGTTTTCACATTCATTTCTTCTGGGAGTAATAGAACGGTAAGAGATTGGATAGGGAGATAATCTTCCAACTTCGACATTGCCTTCATTCTTAACCATTCCATTCACGATAATGCGCTGACAATTGTGACTATCCATCTGGTAGGCTGCCATACCAATTCCATCGGTTACTTTCTCTACTCCCTTGCAATTATGCTCTGTCATTACATACTCCCCAATCATGCGTCTTGCTTCGCGAATGTAAAGCTGGGGAGTAAAGTACCCAAAATCTTCAAATTCATCTTTGCAGTATCCCCAATTGGCGACAAATTGTCTTAAATTTTCCGGTACTCTTTGATCGGTCTTCATAAAATATAAAAGACCCTTTGTATAGGAGAGATGTTCATTGAAGATCTTTTCTCTCTTTTTGTATCCTGCTTCCGGGTAATCATGATTCATTCCGATCATATCGGTTGAGAACCCTCCCCGATTATTAATATCGGTCTTACGATGAGGCATAAGGCTCCAGATAAAGTAATCATTAATATTCCGCATCGCAGGCTGAGCTTCAAAAAGCCGGGCCATTAATTCATATTTTAAGGAATCATAGTCAGCAGGCCGGGTAATAGGAATTCTGTTTTCAGCGCTGTCGGTAAGACAAATCCGGAAATTATAAGCCTGGATCTTTTTATCGCCGGATCCCGTTGCCTGCAGATCATCCTTACTGATTCCCCATATTAATCCGCTCGAAGGATTTCCTGAAATCCTATAAGGGCTAACTCCATCGGGGAATTGATGAAACCCTGATTGTTTGAGATATTCCGATGATTGAACGCCATTCAGTTTTTCGTTATACCGGTTATTGTCCTCACGGCCGAAAGTGTACGAGACTCCCGACATTGCCATCAGATCTCCTTCATAAGAACAATCAATAAATTGCTTCGCCTGAACGGTAAAACCAGACGAATTGCTGTCTTTAAGTATAATGGATTGAATCCGATGCCCTTTTTTCCTGACCTTTTGAAGCCTGCTTTGATAGATTACATCAACGTTACCCCTGTCCAGATAACCTTGCATTACTTTTAAGGCTACACTGGGTTCAAAAAGCCACTGCTCCGGAACTCCGTATTCCTTTCCGATTCTCCTGTAAAAATCCCGTGCAAGTCCTGTGATCGCTTGTTTATTTCCGATATCCGTTTTACCAATGCCCCCTGTTGTCATTCCCCCTATCCTTTTCCCGGGTTCAATGAGCAATACCGTTTTTCCTTCTTTTCTGGCAGTATAGGCTGCAATAACCCCACCCGAGGTTCCACCATAAATACAAATATCTACATTATAATTTTTTCTACTGGAAACATTTCCTTCAGATGGCACATTTGCCAGGATGCAAGAAATCAGGATCAAAAGTATTCTGAACATTTTTGGAGGTAATTTTAGTTTAGTTATAAGCTTTTATGTTTTAATGTTTTTCACCAAAAAAAACAGCGATCAGAAAGACCCTGCTGTACTTTTATTTTGACCCATCGGTGTATCACCAATGACACTGTAATCATTTTTAATCAGTTTCAGCTGATACCTTTCAATAATCAGGAGTTAAATATACACTAAACTTTCCATATTCTGTCCTAAGGGATCCATTTTTGGAAATGAAACATTTTTTTATTAAGTTTATAATGAATGATTTGAACCTCATATTAACATCCTCCTCTAATAAAAAAATAATGAAAAAAGCTAAAGCAAATCCTCTCTCCGAAAGAGATACAAGAGCATCCTTTATTGGAAAAATATTTTGGGGAATAATGGCAATTGTTTTTCCTTTTTCCTGTAAAAAAGAGAATTCTTCATCGGATGATTCACAACAGGGAGATTCTTCCACAAAAGTTATAATGGTAAAAAATGGCACAGTGCAGGAGAATATATCTAAACTTTTGGAGCTGTCAGGTGGAATATCAAAATACATTTTACCCACAGATGTTGTTGTTCTCAAATGCAATGCTCAGTGGCCCAACCAGGGGTATACGAATACCGAGTGTATTAAGTACGTCATTGATGCCATTTTATCGCTTCCCAATTTTTCGGGAGAAATTCTAATCTGTGATAACATTCAGAATACTGACTATGACTCAAATTGTGGGTTTCTGGCTTCGGCAGGAAGAAGAAATCATAACTGGGCTGACTATAACTGGGAGACTCTTTCTTTGGAATACCAGAAAAAAGGGTATCCGGTTTCAATTGTACGATGGAAAAACGATCCGGTAGATCACAATATTACAGGTCCAGCTGACGGACCAGGTTGGATCCGGAGTTTTTTCTCCTTCCATGGACGTACGGTCTATCTATCCTACCCAATATTCGAATCCCCAATCAATCCGGGGAGATTGATCGATATGAAAAATGGGGTCTGGGAGAAGGGAAAATATACAGGAAGAAGGGTCAGGGCAATTTTTATGCCGACCTTAAACAATCATGGGGAAGGAGCCGAAGATTATGCAGGGGTAACCAGCGCTATCAAATGCTTTTTTGGAACTACGGAAATTCATAACGGAGATAATGCAACTATTATACACAACGGAGAAAAATGTTACCATATTCACAGTGCCACTTTTTCCGAGAATCATGCTTATTATGCAGGTGAATTGGTTGCCCGTTACATCAAAACAATGTATGCCCCGGCATTATATATTACCTGTGCCATCTGGTCGGGTCATGAATCCAGAACAGGAACAGCGACAGAAACCAGGACTGTGCTCGCCTGTGAAAATCCGGTTACACTTGATTATGTATCCTGCAAAGAAGTTATTTCACTTTATGCATCCTGGCTCGATCCTGACAAGGAAAACAACACCCGTAACCAGATATTGGGATGTATCAGTGGAGGGATAGGCACAATTGACAAATCCAATTTCAGGATTGTAAGTTATAAGTTTGGTTGATCCTCTTCACTTATAAAGAATTAATCTTAACTAAAGAGTTCAAATAAGGGCAAATCATTATTTTAGTTAATTTTGAGGCATTGTTTTATCATTGAAAAGAATTGGAAAATAGAACTGTTGCCTTTGGAACCCTGGGCTGTAAATTAAACTTCTCTGAAACTTCAACCATCGCAAGAGCTTTTACCACATTGGGATTTAAAAGGGTGGATTTTAAAGAGAAAGCCGATATATATGTAATAAATACCTGCTCCGTCACTGATACGGCCGATAAGAAAAGCAGGGCATTAATACGCCAGGCTGCCAAACACAATCCAGCTGCATTTATCATTGTAACCGGCTGCTACGCTCAGCTCAACCCGGATGAAATTGCTTCAATCGAAGGAGTTGATCTCGTAATTGGCGCAAACGATAAATTCAATATTGAAAGATATATTGAAAATCTGGACAAGCATAACCACAGCGGAATATTTTCCTGCTCTTATAATGAAATTTCAGAATTTAAACATTCCTTTTCATACGGGGACCGTACACGCTGCTTTTTAAAAGTACAGGATGGTTGTAATTATTTCTGTACCTATTGCACTATTCCCATAGCCAGAGGGAAAAGCAGGAATCCTTCCATTGAGAGCCTTGTTGAGGAAGCGATAAAGGTAAGCGAAAAAGGCATCAGGGAAATTTGTCTGACGGGAGTAAATATCGGAGATTTCGGACGCAGCACAGGTGAATCCTTTTTCGATTTATTAAAAGCCCTTGATGGGGTGAATTCAATCGGACGTATCCGTGTCGGCTCAGTGGAACCGGATTTGCTTACAGATGAAATTATCTCCTTTATGGCAAATTCGCAACGTATTTCTCCTCATTTTCACGTACCGCTTCAGTCAGGTTCGGATGAAGTACTGAAACTGATGAGAAGACGCTATACGACTTCACTGTTTGCAGAAAGAATTGAAAAAATAAGGAGACTTCTTCCTTATGCATTTATAGGTGTTGATCTTATTGCCGGGATGAATGGCGAGACAGATGAATTGTTCAAAAAAACATACAAGTTCATCGAAGGGCTGGAAATATCGGAACTGCATGTTTTTCCCTACTCTGAAAGGAAAAATACAAAAGCCTTACAAATTAACGGAGTTGTACCAATAGAAGGACGAAGACTCCGGACACAGGAATTGATAGAACTTTCCGAAAAGAAACTTCATGAATTCTACAATAAAAACATCAACCGGGAAGCCACCGTTTTATTTGAAAGCGAAAAACCGAAAGGATTCATTCACGGGTGGACCGAAAACTATATTAAAGTAGAAACAGAATTTCAACCTTCACTTGCAAATCAATTTTCAAAGGTCAGGTTGTCAAGGCTAAATTCAAACGGAACCATGAAGATCGACTAATAATAAGCTTTGCATTTAATTTCATCTTAAATGGCAGTGATTATTTAAGCAAACGGAACAATAATACAATAACTAAATACAAAAAAGAGGTTGTCTTAACTGTTTGAGACACCCTCATCTTGAAAATTATAGAACAAATTTATATTACATCTGGCATTTATGTTTTATTCTAATTTAAGGGAGGTTCTAAAATTTAAATAGCAGTATATCAAATAAATAAAGTTATATTTGGCTATTAAAAAATGATAATCATTAACCGATGTCCAAGAAATATAAATCCAAGGGTAAAATAGGTCTTTTTGA
>Ga0183095_10482_pt1 | contig 121345 bp, 106 predicted proteins | sample BioMet4_FD_130346 | JGI IMG/M metagenome (GOLD analysis project Ga0183095, IMG submission 130346) | Microbial communities from bioreactor (seeded with sewage sludge) at LBNL, California, USA - Biofuel metagenome 4 (v2) (version 3) | ecosystem: Engineered > Bioreactor > Anaerobic > Unclassified ...
CCGTGATCAAGACGGCGGATAAGACGATGAAGATCACCTATACGGTGGAGGAAGCATAACAAACTCAGATGGAAGGCGGCTGTCCGGCACAGGCAGCTGCTTTTTTAATGCAATAAACAAGGAGGATCAAGGAAAATGAAAGATTTCTGGTATTCCATTCAGGCGGTATTCGCGGCGGTTGGTGGCTGGCTGGGGTGGTATCTGGGCGGATGTGACGGCCTGCTGTACGCGCTGCTCGGCTTTGTGGTCATGGACTACATCACTGGCGTTATGTGCGCCATCGCAGACAAGAAGCTTTCCAGCGAGGTCGGCTTTAAGGGCCTGTGCCGCAAGGTCCTGATTTTCATTTTGGTGGGCGCGGCAAACATCATCGACGTCCAGATCATCGGCACCGGTTCGGTGCTGCGGACGGCGGTGATCTTTTTCTACATCTCGAACGAGGGCCTGTCCCTGATTGAAAACGCAGGGCACCTGGGCCTGCCCATTCCGGAGAAGCTGCAGGCCGTTCTGGAGCAGCTTCACAACCGGGCTGAAACGGAGGATAAATAACATGAGCAATAGTAGCCTTGTAAATTACACGCAGTTCAGTCCGAACTGCACAAAGCCGAGGAATCATGCCATCGATAAGATCACCATTCACCATATGTCCGGCAACCTGACCGTCGAGCAGTGTGGAGGCGTATTCGCGCCAGCCAGCCGAAAAGCAAGCTCCACCTACGGCATCGGCTCGGATGGGCGGGTCGGGCTGTATGTGGAGGAAGCGAACCGAAGCTGGTGCAGTTCCAACAGCGCCAATGACAATCGTGCCGTCACCATCGAGGTCGCAAATGACAAGGTCGGCGGTGACTGGCATGTCAGCGATACCGCGCTTGCGAAGCTGATCGACCTGTGCGTGGACATCTGCCAGCGCAACGGCATCGCGCACATCAACTACACCGGCGACAAGTCCGGCAACCTCACCATGCACAAATGGTTTGCCGCGACAGACTGTCCGGGACCGTATCTGGAGAGCAAATTCCCGTATATCGCGGAGCAGATCAACGCCCGGCTGGACGGTACACAGCAACCTGCCACAGACACTTCCTCTGATGAGGTTCCTTATCGCGTCAGGGTTGTCATTCCCGACCTGAACATCCGGAAGGGTCCCGGCACCAACTACGGCACCGTGGGCAAGCATACCGGCAAGGGCGTATTCACCATTGTCGAGGAAGCCAGCGGCACAGGAGCAACCCGCTGGGGCCTGCTCAAAGCCTATCAGGCTGGCCGGAATGGCTGGATTTCGCTCGACTATGCGGCAAAGCTCTGACACATCGTTTTAAGGCTCGGCGGGTCTAAAATCCTGCCGGGCCTTATTTTTTTCGTTCAAACGCGGCCTTTCTGTCCTGTGGATGGTGGAGGCAGAAAAGAACTGCCTTCGACTGGAGGCAGCGTTGTGAGCTAATTTTTCTCTAATTTTTCGGCCAGATGGCGCTTTTACCTCCATTGGGTAGTGAGGACAGGGGTCCTCAGTCTGGAGGAAAACCCATGACAAGGGATGAAGCCAAAAAAATCGATGAATTTCGAAATAATAATATGGGCTATAAGCGGATATCCGCGCTGACGGGCATTTCCATCAATACGGTTAAGTCTTACTGCCGCAGGCACCCAGTCAGCAAATATGGAATTTGTCAGCAGTGCGGAAAGGCTATTAAGCAGACACCGCATAAGAGAGCGAAGAAGTTCTGCTCTGACGTCTGCCGGATGGCGTGGTGGAAAGAACACCCGGAGCAAGTAAATCGGAAAGTCTACCACCTGACCTGCACATGGTGTGGCAAGCCTTTTGACAGCGTCGGCAACGGCAAGCGCCAATACTGCTCCCGCAACTGTTACGCCGATGCCAGACGCAAGGAGGCGCGGGGGGAATGACAGATGAACTGTTTCGGCGCGTGGCGCTCTATCAGGCAACAATGTCGCTCATGCGGGGTATGCTCACCAATGGCGTTATCTCGGAGAAAGAGTACGCTGAGATCGATACAATATTCGCAGAAAAATACGGCTTATCTTCGTCCACTATATATCGCTGAAAGCCTTGCTATTACCGCGCTTTAGAGCGAACATGTTACAAACCAAGGAGGTGATATGAGTGGAAAGAGAAGTAACAAGAGTCGAGTTTCGGATTCCCGCGCAGCCGAAAGCGAGGAGTGTGGCGGCATATGCACGAGTTTCCTCTGGCAAGGACGCCATGCTCCATTCGCTCTCGGCGCAGGTCAGCTACTACTCCGACCTTATCCAGGGACATCCCGGCTGGCTCTACTGCGGTGTGTACGCCGACGAAGCCTTGACGGGCACGAAGGACGACCGCACGGGCTTCCAGCATCTACTGACGGAGTGCCACGCTGGGAATGTGGATATGGTCATAACGAAGTCCATCTCACGGTTTGCCCGCAATACAGTCACGCTGCTGGAAACGGTGCGAGAGCTAAAAAGTCTGGGCGTGGACGTCTACTTTGAAGAGCAGCGCATCCACACCATAAGCGCCGAGGGCGAGCTGATGATGACCATTCTGGCATCCTACGCCCAGGAAGAAAGCCTGTCGGCCAGCGAGAACCAGAAGTGGCGGATACATAAAGCCTTTGAACAGGGTGAACTGCTGCAGCTGCGTTTCCTGTTCGGCTACCGGATTACACGGGATAGAATTGAGATCGACCCAGCCAACGCCGCTATCGTGCGCGAGGTTTTTCAGCGTGTCATTGACGGCGACACCTTCGGCTCCATCGCCAGAGATCTGAACGAGCGCGGCGTTGACCGTGAATTTGGCGGCGAGTGGACTTCTTCCCGCATACACGACATGGTCGCCAACGAGAAATATACGGGTAATTCGCTCTTGCAGAAAAAATACCGTAACAACCACTTGGAAAAGAAGCTGATACCAAATCAGGGTGCTTTACCCATGTACTACGCCGAAGGAACGCACGCCGCCATCATCGACGCCGGTACATTCCAGAGAGCGAGGGAGGCATTAGAGCGCCTTGACGCGGAAACCTCCGGACGCAAGCCGCCGGAACGGAGCGTGTTCACGGGTGCGATACGCTGCACACGCTGCGGCAAGAACTACAAGCGCGTCAACGATCATGGGCATTGGGGCTACAACTGCTCCACCTACCAGAGCAAGGGAAAACAAGCCTGCTCCGCCAAGCGCATTCCCGAACCCGCGCTGATAGCTGAATCCGCCACCGTGCTGGGACTTCCCGCCTTCGACGAGGGCGTCTTCAAAGAGCGGATAGAGTGCATCGAGGTTCCGGAGCCGAACCACCTGCTGTTCGTATTCAAGGACGGGCATACGGTCGAGCGTGTCTGGCGGGACCGCTCCAGAGCGGAGAGCTGGACGCCGGAAATGAAAGAAACCGTGAGGCAGCGGACCATGCGGCAAAGGAGGAAAAGAAAATGACAAGAACGGCGCGGGCGGTCACGGTCATACCGCCGACCATCAATCCAATAACCCATCTGCCGGATCTGTCAGTCAGAAAGCGCCGCGTCGCCGGTTATGCCCGCGTCTCCACAGACAAGGACGAACAATTCACCAGCTACGAAGCGCAGATCGATTACTATACGCAGTACATCAAGCGCAATCCCGAATGGGAGTTTGTAACCGTCTACACGGATGAGGGACTTTCCGGGCTGAACGCAAAAAAGCGCGAGGGCTTCAACCAGATGGTCGAGGATGCCCTCGCGGGAAAGATAGACCTCATCGTCACGAAATCCGTCAGCCGCTTTGCCAGAAATACAGTAGACAGTTTGGTCACCGTCCGCAAGCTGAAGGAAAAAGGAGTGGAGGTGTATTTTGAGAAGGAAAACATCTACACGCTGGACAGCAAGGGCGAGCTGCTCATCACCATCATGTCCTCGCTGGCGCAAGAAGAGTCCCGTTCCATTTCTGAGAACGTCACATGGGGTCAGAGAAAGCGGTTCTCGGACGGGAAAGTCAGCCTGCCGTACAGCCAGTTTCTCGGCTACGAACGCGGGCAGGACGGCATCCCGCAGATCGTGGAAGATGAAGCGGCGCTGGTCAAACGTATCTATGAGCTTTTCATGAGCGGTAAGACCGCCTGTGCCATTGCAAAGTTGCTTACCACCGAGGGCGTTCCCACACCGGCGGGCAAGACCAAATGGTCGGTCAGTACTATTGAAAGTATCCTCACAAACGAGAAATATAGAGGTTCGGCAAAACTTCAGAAACGCTTTACCGTAGATTTTCTTACCAAAACCATGAAGGTGAACGAGGGTGAAGTTCCTCAGTACTATGTGGAATTCAGCCATGAACCGATCATCCAGCCGGACGAATGGGATGCCGTTCAGAAGGAATTCAATCGGCGCAAAGCTCTGGGGCGAAGCTACAGCGGAAACAGCGTATTCGCCTCGCGCATCATCTGCGGCGATTGCGGCAGTTTCTACGGCTCCAAGGTCTGGAACTCCAACAGCAAGTACCGCCGGACGATATGGCAGTGCAACGCCAAGTTCAAAGGTGAGCATAAATGCACGACTCCCCATCTGGACGAGCAGCAGATCAAGACCCGCTTCCTCGCCGCATTTGACAACCTGATTGACAGCAAGGATGCCATTCTGGAGAATTGCGAACAGGTCAGAGCAATGTACACGGACTGCGCCGCCATCGACGCCGAACTTGCCGAGCTGCTCCGAGAAATCGATGTGGTCACCGAGCTGACGCGGAAGTGCGTTGAGGAAAACGCCGCCAGCGCCCAAAACCAGAACGAATACCAAGCCCGCTACAACGGCTATGTGGCACGGTACGACGCCGCCAAAGCGAAGATCAAGGCACTGGAGACAGAGCGGACGCTGCGGTTAGCGCGAGCGGATGCCTTTGACGCCTTTATCCGCACGTTCAAAGAGATGGATACCATTCCAACCGAGTTTGACGACAGGCTCTGGCAGAAGACTATCGAGACGGTCGCAGTGCGGAGCGATGGGGCGCTGATGTTCAGGTTTCAGAACGGGATGGAAGTGGAGGGGTAACAAAAAGGAATGGCTGGATGAACTGGAGCAGGAGCGGCTGATTCGTCTCGTCCGAGCGTCTGCCTTTGACGGCTTCATAAAGGTACTGAAGAATGCGGATCGAAACTGACCGAGTTTGACGGATGCCAGTAGCAGACCACTTTGAATATCTTCACGGTGTATCACGGAGGCAAGATGGTATTCCGGTTCTTTAGCGGAACGGAGATTGAATATAAGCGAGCAGCGAAAAATGTAATTAGCTTTGGGAGTGTTTTTATTAGCGACTATATTAAGATTGGAATTCATTTTGCTGATTTCTCATGTCCATGGTCTTATTTATCCCTGTTATCGCTGTTGTCGCTCGTCACCGCCCGTAGTTTTCCCTCGGATTGCTCTCTTCCGGATGAACCATATTAAAAAATAGACTCCCGCAGCAGCCAAGATAGAACCGGCGATATAGGAGTAAGTGTTCAGGTATGTTAAAATTCTTTGCCAATTTTCACCTGCCCATGCTCCCAAATAGATTAAAATGGTATTCCATAGGGCGGTACCAAGGATGGTGCACAAGAGAAACTTCCCAATTTTCATATGAGCCATACCGGCTGGAATGGAGATGAGACTGCGGACAATAGGGATAAAGCGGCACAGGAAAACAGTTGGATTGCCGTGGCGAATAAACCAATTTTCTGCCTTTTGTAAATCCTTCTTTTTTATCCGAAGGATATGGCCCCACTTATCGAGAAACAAGGTAAGCCGTTTCGGCGAAACAAGGCGTCCGATACCATACAATATAATCGCTCCCGCCACGGAACCAATGGTCGCTGACAAGGATACAAGCCATATATTCATATTGCTTTGGGTTGTCATAAAGCCCCCAAAGGTCAGAATAATCTCTGACGGAATAGGTGGAAATATATTTTCAATTGCTATCAGCAGAGCAATCCCAATGTATCCGAATTGATTCAAAACACTTATAATCCAATCCTGCATTCGTAGATACCCCGTAATCTCAATCAGACTTTTTGTCGTCCATAACTCTGTCTCTTCATAAAAATGGTGTTATCGCTGCTGTTTCTCCTGCCTACGGCGTTTCCAAAGGTATTCAAGAAACTCTGCGGCTCGGAAACCTAAGTATCCCAAGATAATTCCAATCATGGCGCCTGCCAATACGTCGGTCGGATAATGCACATAGAGATATAGCCTTGAAAACGCAATCAGCACCGCAAGCACAAGCCCAGGCTTCCAGAACCACTGCCGACTGAAATACAGCGCGGATACCGCTGCGAAGGAAGACGCCGTATGACCGGAGGGGAAGGAATAATCCGTTGGGCGAGCCACGAGAAGCTGTACCGCTGTGTTCACGTCACAGGGACGGATCCGGGCAACGAGGGGCTTCAAAATTATATTGCAGACGGTCAGGTCCAGAGACAGCGCAAACAGCAGGGCAAATCCGACTTTTCTGTATTTGCGGCTGATGAGCAGAGCTATGGCCAGTACAATCCATATCATACCGGCATTGCCAAGCTTCGTAATGATAGGCATCAGTACATCCAGAATTCCGCTGCGGCAGTTGTCATATATGAAATTTAAGATGGTTAAATCGAATGATAACACAAAAATGCTTCCTTTTCTTTACTTCTTTTCCATGCTCCTTCTGCGTCTGTACAGAATGAATGTCAGTCCGGCAGCAGCTAAAGGTACAACGGCAGCCACGGCTATAACCAGCGTCTTGTTAAGCTTTGAGGTCGCGATCATATGAACAGTGAGAGGATCTGCCGTGACAATATAGTTTTTCTCCATATTCATCACCGAAGCGGAAAACTTGAAAAGCCCGACGTAGGTGATCTTTACGGGAATTGTTACCGTGTATTCAGAATGAGCCGGCAGCGATTCGATCGCTCTGGTCTGGTATGCCTGTGGGCCAAACTCATCGACAGGATAGGTCTGCTCTCTGCCCACGTCCACGATCATCAGGTAACAGACAAGCCCTTTGATTTCATGATCTGTCAGGTTTTTAACTGCAATTTGAATATCAGTATTGTAGACAGGTTTTCCTTCAATGGCGCTTGGATTGGTAATGGCAACGCTGATTTCCGGCGCGGATGGAGCTTCCGCGGCAAATGCCGCACCTGAACAGCTGAAAAGGAAAAGCAGCACGACAAGGAAAAACGGTGTCATTTTTTTCATTTCATTTTTCTCCTTTCAGCGCCACTTTTCCGCTTGACCATTCGAGCAGCACAATTGCTATAACAGCGAAGATGATCGGAGGAAGGCAATATTGAGGCATTGCAAAAATAGATATTTTATCGATAAACGCTGTATTCATCAAGCCAAAACAGCATGCGACAGGATCAATTTTGAGAAGCGCTGCCCCGACGGGGGACTGTTTGAGAAGACTCTGCACGAATGCCGGAAAGGACAATATAAGCAAAACCAGTGCCGAAGTTAAAATGGCGGCCTTCGAGCTTTGCAGGATGACCGACAGCGCAACGGAAATCGCGGAAAACGCGAGCAGCAGGATGACACCGATAAAAAAGGCAATTAGTAGCGCGCTTAAGGTAAGGCCGGAGCCTGCACCGACGGCAATGAGATACGGGATGGAAAAGAGTAACAGGATAAAGCCAACCATTAAAACGCCTATATACTTGGCAATGCTCAGATTCAACTTCGATATGGGAGTCAGCAGAAGGCTCTCCAGGGTGTGCTCCTCCCGTTCCATCGCAAAAGAGGATGCGCCAAGCACCATGGCAACAAACAATGTGATAAAAAGGCTGGCCTTGATGAAATATTGTAAGAGATCGCTCTGGGCCAGGACAGAGCCCTCTTTGATGTTAACGACGACGATGCAAAGGACGGATAAAATGCAGACGGAAGCCAGAATCATCCACAGGCCTCTATTTGCATAGAGGCTTTCCCGCACTTCCTTTTTGATTACGTGTATATTCATTGTTCCGCCTCCGATCCATTTCTGTGGACTTCCGTAGCCTGAAAGAAAATATCCTCCATACTTAAGGTCTTTCGGGTCATTTCCTTGATGTCTATGTTTGCGGTTATTATCGCAGCAACAAGCCGATGAATAAGCGAGTTAACCTCATCGGCGGATAGGCCGGAGGGAAATTCAACTGTTATATAATCGCCAGCGGTGGTCACTTTACCGATGTCCTTAATATCCAAGAGAAGTGACATCGCGGCCATATTGTCGCTTGTTTGAAGAAGCATTTCGTAACCGGGCATATACTTTTCCTGCAGCTGTTGGATGCTGCCCTGCACCGCGATGGAGCCGTCCTTGATGATACAGACGGTGCTACACAGGACCTCGACGTCTTTGAGCAAATGCGAGGTAATAAATACGGTAACGCCATTCATTTTGTTGATATCCAGAATCAGTTGTTGGATCTCCTTTTGCCCGCGCGGGTCAAGCCCCAAGGTGGGTTCGTCCAGAAAGACCACTTTCGGATGGTTGACGAGCGCCTTTGCAATGCCAAGGCGCTGTTTCATTCCTCTGGAAAAATGCCCGACAGGAACATTTCTTTTTTCTTGCAGTCCCACCTTGTTCAGCAGTTCACCGATATAGTGGCTGTTCGCCTTATTACCGTCAAAAAGGGTACTAAAATATTGCAGGTACTCTGCGGCTGTCATCCAATCATAGTATCCATGGGATTCGGGGACGACACCGATGATCTTTTTGATTTCTATGGGTTGTTTCTGAATATCCATGCCGTTGATCACGACTTTTCCGGTGGTCGGCGTCAAAAGCCCGTCAAGCATTCTGATGGTTGTTGTTTTACCGGCTCCGTTCGGCCCGAGAAACCCAAAGATATCTCCGTTATTCACATGCAGGTTCAGGTCCTTGACCGCCTCAAACCCGTTTTGATAAGTTTTCGAAAGGTGCTCTGTTTGAATCATCATATTCTCACTTCTCCTGTACGTCGGGACTGTATCCCACCGTTTCGTACATAGTTCCCAGTAGACCGGCATTTTATTTTGTTTTACCCTGCGACTCCTGCTTCAAGCTTATCCCGCACTGAGAGCAATACGCATCGCGAATGTCCGTCAAAGCGCCGCATGCGCTGCATTTACGCCGCATGGCCGCTCCGCAGGAACGGCAATACTCGGCCGCATCCTGTCGCCGGCCGCAATCGGGGCAAATTGCCTTGCGGCTGCGCAATAGCACAAAAGCAAGTACGGCGGCGAGATTGAAGAAGATACCGAGCACCGCCCATAGAAGGCCGTTCATCGCACATTTTTCAGCCGCTTGATAAAGCCACGCCGCAATAAGCAGCCAGTAAAAAACACCGATCAGCAGACAAAGCAGTCCATACACGCCGAGAACGATCTTAGCGCCGGTGGACGGCTCCGTGATTTGCGCGGAATGAAGGAAACCGTCGTTTTCGTTTTCATGAACCATTCCGTGGTTCTCACCAGCATATCTGTCCCTTTCGTCGCTTTCTGTCTGCGCCTGCACCTGGCTCGCTTCTCGGTCAATGCCGTTATCATAGGTTTGATGGTAGGTTATAGCCTCCTGAATCTGCGTCTTTAAAGTCGCGCCTACGACGATGCCTCCCAAAATTACGATAAGGAGCGCCGCGATAATAAACCGCCTGGCCGCTTTCCTAAAATCCATATTCATAACGCAGTTCTGCAACTTGTTCATGATAAGCCTCCTTAATACTTGAACATAAAAATACCCATCCGTCTTCCTGTATGAAACCAGTATAGACGGACGGGTTAAACTGTATCTTTATTAAAGTTAAACTGGAAATAAACTTATATTAAGCAGCGTCATTACAGAATCATTGCCATGGTTCCCGCTACGATCAGGACAAGGCCGATGGCAGCCTTCCCGGACAACTTTTCCTTGAACACAAGGTAAGAAAAAGCAATCGTCACTAAAATACTGAGTTTATCGATCGGCACGACCACACTGGCAAGACCATCCTTCAACGCTTTGTAATAACAGAGCCAAGAAGCTCCGGTTGCAAGCCCGGAAAGGCAAATAAAGCCGAGTTCTTTTTCCGGCACAGATTTGATTGTATTCTGCTTGCCGGTTGCAAAGACAACGACCCATGCCATGATCAGGACGACGGCAGTACGGATCGCCGTGCCAAGGTTGGATTCCACGCCGCTGATACCAATTTTGCCGAGGATTGCCGTTAAGCTGGCAAAAAGTGCCGACAGCAGCGCAAAGATCAACCATGATTTGCTTGGTTTCTGCTCCTCTGCCGCCGCTTCTTTTTTCTGTATCATCAGATATGTACCGATAGCAATGCAAACCACGCCGATTGCTTTAAAAATGGTGATACTTTCATTCAGAAATATAAAAGCAAGCAATATTGTCAGTATCGTACTAGATTTGTCGATCGGAACAACCTTGTTGACATCGCCAAGCTGCAGGGCTTTAAAATAGCACAGCCATGACGCGCCGGTGGCTATGCCAGACAGGACAAGGAACAAAAGCGTTTTCCCATCAATATTCCCGATGGTGCCCTGCGAGCCGACGATAAATACCATTATCCAGGAAAATATAAGCACGATAACCGTACGGATTGCGGTGGCCACATGAGAATCAGTTTTTCTGATTCCGCATTTTGCTAAAATCGAAGTAGCACCCGCAAAAAATGCGGAACCGAACGCATAAACAAGCCACATTGATTTCTCTCCCTACGCCTTGAAGCGGTATCCCGCGCCCCATACAGTTTGGATATAGCGCGGATTGGCCGGATCTACCTCGATTTTTTCACGCAGGCGGTTGATGTGGACGGCTACGGTCGCGTTGTCGCCCATGGCGTCCATGCCCCAGATTTTTTCATAGAGCGCTTCCCGGCTGAAGACAATATCAATGTTGATCATCAGGAACAGCAGCAGCTCGTATTCCTTGTTCTTGAGTTCCTTTTCCTCATCGTTCACATAGACGCGGTGTGTATCCGTATTGACGCGGATGGCCCCGATCTGGATCTCAGACTTTGTCTTATCTGACTGTTTCAGACGGTCGTACTGTGCCAGATGCGCTTTTACACGCGCAACCAATACGCTGGGTGAAAACGGCTTTTCGATATAGTCGTCCGCTCCGAGACCGAGCCCGCGGATTTTATCAATATCCTCCCGCCTAGCCGTGATCATCAAAATGGGGATATCCAGTTCTTCCCTCAGTCTCCTACAGACGGTAAATCCGTCGATGCCGGGCAGCATCAGATCAAGAAGGATCAGATCAAAGCCGCCGTTCAGGGCTTTTTCCAGCCCCTTTGTTCCGTCTGCCGCGATTTCAACCTGAAAATGTTCGATCTCCAGGTAATCCCTTTCAATGGCCGCGATAGCGGAGTCGTCCTCTATAATCAGTATTTTTTTCACATTATCCCTCCGCTTTGGGCAGCCAAATCACAATGGCCAAACCGCCCATTTTTCGAAGCTCCGCGTGTATTTTACCGTTCATGCGCCGGACCGCACCGGCGGCAATGGAAAGTCCCAAACCGCTGCCTCGATTCGGATTCTGCCGCGCCGGATCGCTACGGTAGAATGCGTCGAACAGGCGCGGGAGAGATTCTTCCGGTACGCCGGGGCCGTCGTCGCAGAGGGTAAGCCGAAAGCCGTCCTCTTCCTCCCGCAAAGAAAGCTCAAGACGCCCTGTTTCCTTGTTTTTGTACTTTAGGCTGTTCTCCATAATGTTGATAAGCACGCGCCGAAGCTGCTCCGGGTCCGCCGACACGGTTGCCGGGGCGAGCTCCTCCGTAGAAACCAGCAGCCCTTTTTCCGCGTACTCCAGTCCGGCCGAGGAAAGGAGCTGCCGGATCTCATTGTCCAACCGCAGAAGTTCCGGATGGTCGGGGTATTCGCCCATCTCCATTTTTGAGAACATAAAAAGCTCTCCCACCATGTGGTCGATATCTTCCGCTTTGTTTTTAATTGTTGTAAGGTAGTTTTGCTGTGCTTCCGGCGTCTTGGGTACGCCGTCCAGCAGACCCTCCACATATGCCCGGATGGAGGTCAGTGGGGAACGCAGATCGTGTGAGATTCCTGCCAGCAGTTCTTTGCGGTTTTGCTCATGCTGTTGCGTCAAATCAACGGACTTTTTAAGGCGGACGGCCATCTCGTTGAAATCAGAGCAAATAGGCGCGAATTCATCCTTCGCTTCATAGACGATGCGGTGGTCCAGATTGCCGTCCCGGATCTGGCGCACACCTTCGGATAGCATATCCAAAGGCTGTTCGATCTTTTGGAACACAAATTTCGTAAGAAAGCGGTTTGTCAACAGAATAGACATGAAAATACCGAACAGGAGAATGATCACCGCCAGAGCGACGACGACTTTTAACGTGCCATATGATAGCTCCGCGTGGCTCGCAAAAACTGAAATACGGTAGGAAGTGCCGTTTATATTGACCTGATGGGCATATAATTCACGCTCTCCGTTTGAGACATAGCCCTCTCCATTGAGTTCGTTTACAGCATTCTGCAGGGCGGCATCCGCATCCGTGCTGTTGCCGTAACGATACAGATTTTTCCCGTCTGCGTCTACCGTCAGCGACATTGCGTTTTTATCAAGGATTTGGCTCAGTTCAGCAAGACCGTCGATCTGCTCGGCCCGCGTTGCACCCTTCAGAGCGCTTTCCGCCATTTTAGAAATACCCTGACTAGCCATATAGAAGTCATCGTTATTTTCAATACCAAGGCCCGTGCCATGCACGACTGTATACCAGACCATGCCTATACAGGCAAGACCGATAAGCGCTGTGATGACTACCGGCACTAAAATCATCAGAACATTTGAAATAATAAGCCGCTTTTTTATCGTCACACAGCTTCACCACCTTATTTTATGATCATTCATATTATAACATGGATTTTTCGCGTATAGTTAAACTGCGGATAAAAAACAAACATGCCTTTATGCCTAGAAACGCCCAAAACGTCAAAACCTATTATTATAGAAAAGACGTCCGGCAAAACCGAAAGCCATTTCATTGAAAGTACTCCATTGGCCGATCAAACGTGTTTATCTTTATCGGCGCATGGTCAACACGAAAATACCCATGTTACTCTTTGAAGCGTCAAACCCTGGTATCAATTACACGCTTCTGCGTTTCGGCTGCAATATCGTCGGCATCATCATAGCAATACTTTTAGAAGAGAGCCTGCCGGAGAAGGACAAAACAGCGATCTACGAAAAAGCGGAAAAGCTGTGACAGTCTGCACCCCCTCCCCCCCAAAATGCACCCCCCTATAATGCAATTTGCACCCCCTAATACATAGGGGGTGCATTTCTATCAAAATATGAGTTCTTTGCCAGATAAGCTGACAGATTTCATTCCGAGATCTGTCGGCTTTCTTATATGCTCCGATGTGATATAATAGGCAAATTATCTCCGCGTAAAAGCGGAATTGAGAGGAAATGCCGTATGAACGATCTTCACTGGATGAAAGAAGCCATCCGTCTCTCCGCGCTGGCGGCCGAGCACGGGAACGAACCGTTCGGCGCCGTGCTGGTAAAAGACAGCAAAATGGTATACGGTAACGAAAACCAGATCTACACCGCCTCGGACCCCACCTTCCACGCGGAAGCGGGCCTGCTGCGGCGGTTCTGCGCAGAGACACACATCACCGACCTGAGCGGCTACACACTCTACTCCAGCTGCGAACCGTGCTTCATGTGCTGCGGCGCCATGGTGTGGACAAAGCTCGGGCGGCTCGTCTACGGGGCCGGCGATGCCGACCTGTGCGCTCTTCTGGGCGAGCAGGGTTCGGAGTGCAGCAAGCTCGTCTTTGAACACTCCGCGTGGAAGCCGCAGGTGACGGGCGGCGTGCTCCGGGAGGAAAGCCTGAAAATCCTCTCGGACTACTTTGCGCGCCACGGAAAGGGCTGAGTTTCCGGCCCGTGAGCCCGGCCGTTGACGCGTCGCGGCCGCGATGGTATGATGATGGCGTTAACACGAAAAGGGGCGGGCTGCATGCTGACAAAGGATCGGGATTTCTACCGGTCGTTCTTCATTCTCACGGTGACGCTCATGCTGGAGCAGGCTGTCGTGCTCAGCGTCAACCTCGCGGACAACGTGATGCTCGGCGGCTATAACGAAACGGCGCTTTCGGGCGTCGCGGCGGTCAATCAAATCCAGTTCATCCTCCAGCAGCTCGTCTTCGCGGTCAGCAACGGCATGATCGTTCTCGGCAGCCAGTACTGGGGGCAAAAAAAGACGGAGCCGATCCGCCACGTCATGGCCGTCGGCTTCTGGTGCGCGGCGATCATCATCGCGGTCATGTTCGCCTATGTAAGCATCTTCCCCCATTCCGCCGTCGGCATATTCACGAACGACGAGGCCATCGTGGCGCAGGGCGTCGCTTACCTGAATATCGTCCGCTTCAGCTATCCGTTCTTTGCCGTCTCCACCGTGCTGCTCGGCGGCCTCCGCACCGTGGAAAAGGTCAAGATCGCGCTCTACGGCTCGATCGTCGCGCTCGTCATCAACTGCACCATCAATTACGCACTGATCGCCGGTCACTTCGGCTGTCCGGAACTCGGCGCGCGCGGAGCGGCCATCGGCACGCTGACCGCCCGTATCATCGAGTGCGGTCTGATTGCCTTTTACCTGCTTCGTGTGGACAAGACGCTTCACTTCCGCCTCCGCGACCTGCTGCGCGTCGACCCCCTGCTGCTGCGTGATTTTCTGCGGGTGAGCGCGCCGATCATCCTGACCGGCTTTCTCTGGGGCTGCAACACAGCGCTGCAGACCGTCATTCTCGGCCATATGTCCTCCAGCGCCATCGCGGCACAATCCATTTCCTCGACGCTGTTCCTCTTCCTGAAGGTTGCCTCCGTGGGCGCGGCCTCGTCCGCCTCCATCCTGATCGGCAAGGCGGTCGGCAGCAATGATATGGACAAGCTGAAGGAATACACCCGAACACTTCAGGTGCTCTTTGTAGCCATCGGCATTGCGATGGGGCTGATCCTGCTGGGCGTGCGCGGACCGCTGCTGCGGCTCTATGACATCACGCCCGAGACGCGGCGGCTCGCCAGCGCGTTTATCCTGATCGAATCAACGGTTCTTGTCTTCATGTCCTACCAGATGTGTATGAATGCCGGAGTGATCCGCGGCGGCGGCGATACCAAGTTCATCATGATCGTGGACATCACGGTAATCTGGGGCATTGTGATCCCGCTCTCTTTTGTGGCCGCTTTCGTGTGGAAGCTTTCTCCCGTCTGGGTGCTGATCTTCCTCAACGCTGACCAGTATATCAAGTGCGTACCCGCCGCCATCTACGGCAACAGCTACCGCTGGGTGCGTCGGCTCACGCGCCGCGGCGCCTGCGAAAGCACGCCGTCCTGAACCGAGCCTCTCCCCTGCTCTCCTATTTTATAAGAAACACAGCCGGACGGCCGCGCCTTTTCAGGCGGGCCTCCCGGCTGTGTTTTTGATAAAATTACAGGTCGATCACACATTTTTCGTCGTTGGAGCGGTAAGCCGCCTCCATGACGCGCTGTACCTGCACCGCATCGCCCGCCGGAACCTCCAGCGGCGCACCGGTCAGGACGGAGTGGGAGAAGCTTGCGACCTCGCGGGCGTACATGTTGCCGAACTCGACGTCGATCTTCTGGCCCTCCGCGTGCTTGGAGTTCTGAACGGCATCGTAGCCGCCCTGAGGCCCGAGAAACAGCGCGTCGAGGCTGCCGCCGTCCACCTGGCCGATGACGGTGTCTCCCATCAGGCGGCCCTGATCGCCGAAGAACTCCAGGCGCCACTTGGCCGCTTCATCGGGAATGTTAAAATTGGACTGCACTACGCACTGGCAGCCGTTCTCCATGCGAAGCATGACCATGGACGAGTCCTCGACCTCATAATGGAACGTCAGCGTGTCCTGAAACGCCGAGACCTGCTTGACGCGGCTGCCGGTGACGTACTGCATCAGGTCGATGCAGTGGACGCCCATGTCCATCATGGCGCCGCCGCCGCCGTTTTTCTTGCTCTGACGCCAATTGCCGGGCATATCGGGATACCAGCAGGTAAACTGGGAGTAGCCCGAAACGACCTTGCCGATCTTGCCCTCCGCAATGGCTTTCTTCATGGCCTGCACATATGCGCCGAACCGCATCATCAGACCGGCGGCGATCTTGATTCCCTTGCCCTCGCAGTAGTCGACGACCTTCTGCCCTTCCTCAGAAGTCATCGCGAGCGGCTTTTCGATCAGAACATGCTTGCCCGCGTCGGCCGCGGCCATCGCCTGTTTCGCGTGCAGGAAGACCGGGGACGCGATATAAACGGCGTCGATGTCGGGGTCGGAGAGCAGCGCGGTCTCGTTGTCATATGCCTTCTCGCAGTGCCACTTGGCACGGCACTTCTCGGCAAGTTCCATATTGATCTCCATGACGGCTTTCAGCTCGGCATTGTCGCAGAGCATCATGCCGGGTATCGTGCGGCGGTCTGCAATACCGCCTGCGCCGATAACGCCCCAACGAACTTTTTTCATATTGAAAACTCCTTTATTTCAGATGAGCGTTGTGAACGGTGACAAATGCGTCGATCACTCTTTGAATATGCTCCTTCTCCCAGGTCGGGTGCAGGAACAGGTTTACCGTGCGCGCGCGCATCGACTTGGCGACCGGGCAGACGACGCCCTGATAGGTCAGGCCCTCGCGCGTATATTCTTTGGAGTGGAACGGGAACTTGGCCGTGCCGAAGCCGTTCATCTCCTTGTATGCTTTTTCCTCATAGGCCTCCGGCCACTGGATTCCGTAGCACGGGATGCCCTTTCCGGCAAGCTCCTTGATGAACTCCGGAGCGGTGATGTCCAGCGCGCCGAGATTGAGCGTCAGCGGATACCACCAGTAGGCGCACTCGCGCTCCGGCGTATTGAGCGGCAGAGCGGCAACGCCTCTGAGCCCGCCGAACGCCTCGTCGTACATCTCGGCGTATGCCTTGCGGCGCGGCATGTTCCACGTTTCCAGCCGGGCCAGCTCGTTGATGCCCACGATAGACTGCATCTCCGTCATGCGGAAGTTGAAGCCGACGCGGTTATGGATATACGGCAGAGACTCCTCCAGCGCCAGCATGTTCATTCTGGCTTTGACGTCGTAGCCGTGATCGCGGAAGGAACGGGCCTCCCAGCCCTGATCCTCGTTCATCGTGACGACCATGCCGCCCTCGCCGCCGGTCGTAAAATGCTTGGATTGAGCGAACGAGAAGCAGCCGACATCGCCGATTGTACCGACGGATTTCCCGCGGTATTTGCCGCCGATGGCCTGCGCGCAGTCTTCGATGACGTAAAGGTTATGTTTTTTCGCGATCTCCAGGATACGGCCCATATCGCAGATCACGCCGTAGAGGTGCACCACAACAATGCCCCGGGTACGGGCGGTGATGTGCTTCTCGATGTCGTCCGGATCGATCGTGTGGTCTTCCCTGACGTCGCAGAAGACCGGCACCGCACCGGCCTGCACGATGGCAAAGGAGGATGCGATGAAGGAATAGGATGGGACGATGACCTCGTCCCCCGGGCCGATGCCCAGCGTGGAAATACCGATGTGCAGAGCGGCTGTGCCGTTCGTGCAGGAAATGGCCATCCTTGCGCCGCACCATTTGGCGAACTTTTCCTCGAACTCCATGCCCTTCGTGCCCGTCCAGTAACAGACGCGGCCGGTGTCGAGCGCCTCGGCAATCTCCGCCTTGGATTTGGGGTCAAACTGCGGCCAACCGGGAAACCCAAGTTCGGCGACGCCGGTACCGTTCATAACAATTTCTTTTTTTGCCATAACAATGCACCTCATCATTTTATAATCTGCCGGAAGAATATTCCTGCTGAGTACATGTACAGCATATCATGTCCGAATTAATTTGTCCATTGAATAAATTAATTATTTTTCTTTTTGATAAAAAAAGAGGGGCTTTCGCCCCTCTTTTTTCGCAGAATCAGAACTTCCAGAAATCGGTGACGTTGGAAGAATCGGCAACATACAGGTCGATGTTGACGAGCTTGTCAACAGTCTCGCCCTTGAAGTACTTCGCGGCGGCATCATAGACGCCCTGCGCGACGCCCTTCGGGTCGACAACGACGCAGGCCAGATAGTTGGGATCATCGTTATGCAGGGCCTCGAAGGGCTCCTTGCCATAAGCGCCCATGGAGAGAACCTTCACGTTTTTCAGGCCGCGGGCCTGGATCGCGGAGATCGCGCCCCACGCGCCGTTATCAACGACGGAAGCGACAAAGTCGAACGGCTCGACGATATTGGTAATTGCATTGGCGCCGGTCTCACGGTTGCCGTTGCAGTCCTGCGTGTTGATGATCTTGAGGCCCGGAGCCTTCGCAGCCAGGACTTCCTTGAACTTGTTCTCACGGTCCATGCAGTGGGTGGAGGTCTTCAGATCGAGGACAACGATATTGGCCTCGCCGTTTTTATAAGTGTCCGTGTTCTTGTTGACGTAGTCGATCAGGTAGTTGGCAATCAGTTCGCCGGTGCTGGGCTGATCCCAGGTAATGGTGGTGACAGCCTTGTCTTCGTTCCAGTAGCCGTCATAGATGATGATGGGGATACCGGCGTCGACAGCCTTCGTCAGGGCCTCGGTGCTGCCGTCAGGAGTCGCGGGATCGCAGAAGATCATATCGACATTATTGGCGACCATGTTCTCAATCTGCTTGGACTGGGTCTCATCATTGATATCGCCGTCCTCGACGTTGATGGAAACGCCGTAGTCGGAGCCCATGGAGGCAAGGTTGTCAGCCAGCGCGGAGCACCACTCATCGCCCTTGTAGACGATCGTGCAGCCGATCTTCTTGCCCTTCAGTACGCTGTAATCAACAGTACCGGCAGCGGCAGCGGCGGCGGTTGTGGTTTCTGCGGCGGCGGTTGTGGTCTCTGCGGCAGCAGTCGTAGTCTCTGCGGCAGCCGTTGTGGTCTCCGCGGTGGTTTCATCTTTCTTGGAGCCGGACGAGCAGGCGACAAGAGCGAAGACCATCACAAGAGCAAGAAGCATTGCGATAACTTTCTTCATTGTTTTTTCCTCCTAAATTTTTTATCTTTAACGGATGTCTCCGCTAAGACCAAAGGGGTTTTATACGCACATTGCCATAATCTTTTCCTGCGTGGCTTCGGCGGCGTTAAGCTCGCCCATCTTATTGCCCTCGTGCATGACCATAATGCGGTCGCACATGCCGAGCAGTTCCGGCATCTCGGAGGAGATCATGATGACTGTCTTCCCCGCCTTGACCATCTGGTTGATCAGCCGATAGATTTCAGCCTTCGCGCCGACGTCAATGCCGCGGGTCGGCTCATCGAGGAAGAGGATCTCAGCATTCTGAAACAGCCACTTCGCGATGACAACCTTCTGCTGGTTGCCGCCGGAGAGGTACTGCACCTCGGTCTCCATCGAAGGCGTGGAAACGCACAGCTTTTCGGAGAATTCCTCGCTGTACTTTTCCTCCAGATCGCTGCGGATGACGCCGCCGCGGATAACCTGGCTCAGGTTGACCATGGTGATGTTCTTCTTAACGGACATAATCTGCACAAGGCCCTCAAGCTTCCGATCCTCGGGAATCAGGCCGAGACCGTCGCGGATGGCATCGGCAAACGTATGGTAGTGTACCTGCTTGCCGCGGATAAAGACCTCGCCGGAATCGATTCTGTCGATGCCGAGGATCGCGCGCGCCAGCTCGGTACGGCCCGCGCCGACCAGACCCGAGATGCCGAACACCTCGCCGGAGTGGACGTTGAAGCTGATGTCTTTCAGGACGCCGCTGCGCACCAGATTCTTGACCTCGAGGATGGTGTCGCCGATGTTGCCGACTTCCTTGGGGTACTCCTGGCCCATTTCCCGGCCGACCATCATGGTGATGAGGCCGTGCTTATCCACCTCTTTGGCGGGCAGCGTCTTGATGTGCTGGCCGTCGCGGAGGACGGTCACATTGTCACACAGCTCGAACACCTCGTCAAGGCGGTGCGAAATATAAATGATGGTGATGCCCTTTGCACGCAGCTGCTTGACGATGCGGAACATAACCTCCAGCTCGCGGTCGGTAAGTACCGCGGAGGGCTCATCCATGATGAGCAGCTTGGAGTTGTTGTTGATGGCGTGCATGATCTCAACAATCTGCTTCTTGGCCACGGTGAGGGAGGAGACCTGCGCGTTCACATCGATGTCCATGGCCAGATCGTCCACGATTGCCTGCGCCCGCTCACGCATACCCTTCCAGTCGACGAGCTTTCCTTTCATCATGATGTTGCCCAGGAACATATTTTCCGCCACGCTCAGCGGCTCAGCCAGCTTAATCTCCTGATGTACCACGCTGACGCCGGCATGGCGCGCCTCGATCGGCGAGGCGAAATGCTGCTCCTGATTGTTGAGAAGGAAGGTGCCCGCGTTGGGCTGGTAAATGCCGGCGAGAACCTTGATCAGCGTTGATTTGCCGGCGCCGTTCTCTCCGACGAGTCCGTGGATCGTACCGCGCTCAATGTCAAAGCTCACATTATTCAAGGCTACGACGCCCGGGAACTCCTTTGTGATTCCCTGGAGTTTCAGAATATAATCTTTTTCCATTTAATTGCTCCAACCTTTCCTTTCATAATCTGTTCGGTAAAGGTCGATTACGCCTTTTTCTTGTTGCGCAGCACATCCAGCGTGATGGCGATAACGAGCACGATGCCCTTGAGAACATCCTGCACGAAGGGATCCACGCCCAGCTGGGAAAAGCCGTTGAACAGGGTGATGAGGAAAATACAGCCGAACATCGTGCCGATGACGCGGCCCTTGCCGCCGGTCAGGCTGATGCCGCCGATGATGGAGCCGATGACGGCATCGAACTCATAGTTGTTGCCGTTGGAAACCGCGACGGAGTTCAGGCGGGACATCAGGATCAGTCCGCCGAGCGCAGAGAGAAAGCCGGCCAGGACAAAGGTGCCGAAGTAGTATTTCTTGACGTTGATGCCGGAGAAGAAGGCAGCCTCGGAGGAACCGCCGACCGCGTATAGATTGCGGCCGACGCGGGTCTTTGTGGTCACAAACTGGGCGATGATGTAAATGCAGATCATAATGATGACGCAGATGGGGATGGGCCCAACGTAGCCGCGGCCGAGCCAGCCGATGGATTCCGGCAGTTTGGGGATCGGGGTGGCGTTGGTAATGAGCTTTGCGATGCCGTAGCTGATATACTGCGTGCCGAGGGTGGCGATGAAGGCAGGCAGTCCCACAAAGGCGGTCAGGAAGCCGTTGAATGAGCCGAGCAGGATGCCCAGTACCAGCATGATGAGAACTGCGAGGATCGGCGTGACGTTATAGGTCTTCATCAGAATAGCGCCTACGCAGCTGGTTAAGCAGACCATGCGGCCGAGGGACAGGTCAAAGTTGGCAGTCAGAAGAATGACAGCCTGCCCAAGAGCGACAATCGCGGTTGTGGAGCTCTGCAGCAGAATGTTTTTCCAGTTGTCCCAGGTAAAGAAATACTTGGAAAGAACCGTAAACACAATGCTCAGCAAAATAATGCCAACGACAGACATGTAGTCCTTGGAGAAAACGGAGATTCGCTGCAGAAAATTGGGTTTTACCGCAATTTCTGTTTTGTTGTTCTGTGTACTCATGACTTTTTCATTCCTCCTGATATAAATAGATTCGCGTCCTGCTGAAAATGCGTTGGCTGGTCATTATAAAACCCCGAAGGATATTATAAACGCTGCAAAAAGCGGATGATGTCCGAAACGCGCCTAATCGCCGTTTTTTCGGGTTTTGCAGGAATCGGGCACTCCGGGAAATAAATCCCTTTGCAAAATTTGGATTTCGTAGTATAATTATAAATCATTTTTGTTGGAGCGATGACAATGATTCATATGCAGCCGCAGAAGGCGTTTGCCGCCGTATCCTCGCAGCAGCTGATCAAGGATCAAAACACCATGCTGCTCTTCAATCTCGTGCGTAAGAAGGCCCCCATTTCCCGCGCGTCCCTCGCGCGCATCTCCGGTCTCTCCCCCGCCACTGTTTCCATGCTCATCGACGAGCTGATCAGCAACCAGTGGATTCAGGAGACTGATCTGGTCTCAGAGACCGCTGAACGGGGCCGAAAGCCGATTCTGCTGGAGGTCAACGCTGCCCGCGGTCTGATCGCGACGCTGGAGCTTCTCAGCCGCGGCTATATCTGCACCGTTTACGACATCCGGCTGAATCGCATTGCCTCACGCCGTGTGCGCGAGACGGCCGCAACCTGCAGCGGTGTGCTGGAAACGCTCCTCTCTCTCGCCCGGGAAAATCAGTTCAGCGCCGAGCATCTGCTGGGCGTTCACATCCTCTTCCCCGGCCTTTTTGAGGAGAGCACAGGCCGTCTCGGCTTTTCTGCGGTCATCTCGGAGGCCGATATGGCGGAGCCGGAACTCGCCGCCGCTCTGCGCGAGCGTCTGCCCGGCGTGCGCATCATGCTCAGCAACAACGCCACCGTCACCGCTTACTCGGCCTTTATGGAGGCCGGCGACCGGATCGAAACGCCGCTGCTCGCCATGACGGTTTACGAGGGGATCAATGCGGGCATCGTGATGCGCCTGCCGGCCGGGAACGAAATGTGCCTGCCGGTCGAGGCCGGTCACATCATCGTTCGTGAAGACGGCCCGCTCTGCAAATGCGGTAACCACGGCTGCCTGGAAACGCTCTGCTCCACTCCCGCCCTCTTCCGAGCGATCGCCGAAAAGACGGGCCGCGCGCCGGAATTCAGCGATTCCTACGGGGCGGACTGCAATCAGGACGCCATGGCGGAGGTGGCCTCTGCCTTTGCCTCCGGGGACGCCGCCGTGACCGAAGTGCTGCGGGAGTACACCCGCTCGCTCTGCTGTGGGCTCATCAGCATCGTCAATCTCTTTGCTGTGCGGAGCATCCGTATCGGCGGTGATCTCCGGCTGCTCGGCCCCGCCTACTCGGCGCTCCTTCAGGAGACGCTCGCGGAGGAATTCCACACCGTCACCGGGATGCATGAGCTGAATCTGGAGCTCTTTGACGACGATTACGAGGCCAGCCGGAAGGCTGCCGTCATCCTGACAATGGAAAGCATCTTCCGCAGCGGGTTTCAGGGCTGATTCTTACGGCAACAGCTGCTTGGACGAGTATCTCGGGTAGACGTTGTAGGGCCGGAAGCCCTCGGCAAACGGAACGCCGCACTGGTAGCCGCGGTATTTCGAGCAGGTCTTGACCATGTCTGCAAAGTCGATGCCGTCGTGCTCGAACATCCACTTAAGCTGTGATTCATGGCAGCGGAGCGCCTTGATCTTGGTTTCGATCTGTGCGCTGATGTCAACATAATGGGACGGCTGAAAGTTGACGCCCGCCAGCGTATCCATGTAAAAAACCGGCACGAAGCTATCGAAAGGTTCGTAAGCTCTGGGCCGGTGTGTAAGGCCGGAGCAGAAGCTCGCGTCGGTTGCGAGTCGGCTGGTCTCCGTGTGATCCTGCATGTAATCTTCGTTGTTGTGCGTGATGATGACGTCGGGCCGGACAAAGCGAACCACGTCCGCCAGCGCGTCGATTACCTTCTGATCATGACTGTTGACCAGCATGTCGCCGACGTTGATGTTAAAGACCTGCTTTGCGCCGATGATCCTGCCGGCGTTCTCCGCCTCTTTGGTCCTGATCTCCGCAAGAGGGCCCGGCTCTATGACCACATGGCCCAGATTTCCGTTAGCGACATGGCACAGATAAACCTCCGCGCCCTGCTCCACATATTTCCGCATCGTACCGCCGCAGGCGATCTCCAGATCGTCGGGATGGCAGCCAATACCCAGTACTCTCATGATCGTTCACCTCATATTTTCTCCAAACGCGTCCGGCCGCTGTTTCATCCGGCGGCCTTTCGTATCTGTCTTCGAAAATTATCATACACTATAAAATTTTTTGCGTCAACGGATTTTAATAAATTATTTTTACGAATTATTTGTCGTTTTGCACAAAATAGGGCTGCATTATCTCTACATGCTCGTATTTTGCACATTATTTCTAGCGACAATTTGTCGAATCTAACAGATTTACAGGAAATTAACTCGCCCCGCCCGGCTTTCCATGCGGGAAACCGGGCGGGGCGCTCTTTCAGTTTTGTGTGTAGGGTCGATCAGCGGGCGATCAGGCCGCCGGCCGCTTCGATTTCGCGCTGAACAAGCCGGATGGATCTGACAGATTCCTCCACAGACGCGATGGTCCCCGTGTGCTCGCCGCGGAGCCATTCCACGAAGTACCGGAGCTCGTTGTAGTATCCGCCAAGTGAGGAGATGTTGCCGCCGATTTTGTTGTCACCCTTGAATTCTTCGGCCAGTTTCGGATGAAACGCCTCTCCCTCCTCGGGATAGACTGTCAGGGCGGTGCCGTCGAACACCACAGTCGCCTTCTCAAACTTCACGCGGTACGCGGCGCAGAACGGGAACGTCGCAGGGTAGTCCCAGCACGCCTCGACCGAGACGCCCACGTTTTTTCCATAGCCGAACAGCGTAAAGATCTGCTGGATAGCGCCGTTTTCGTCGCGGTACGCCTGCGACTGAATTCTGTCGGGCTCGCCGAGCAGATAGCGGATGTAGTCGGTGTCGTGCACATGCATGTCGCAGGCCACGCCGCCGGAACGGGAGAAATCGGAGAGCCAGTTATCGCTGGCCCACGTCGGTCTGGCGCTGACGCGCTTGAACGCAGCGGAAAGCAGACTGCCGTAGACGCCGGAATCCGCCGTCTCCTTGAGCCAGGCATATTCCGTCCAGAACCGGATGACCTGGCCGACCTGTACCTTCATGCCGGTCTCCTTTTCGACACGGCGAAGCTCCTCCATCTCCGCCTCCTTCAGGCAGATGGGTTTCTCCACAAAGACGTTCTTGCCCGCGCGCATGGCCGCAATGGCATGCGCGGCGTGCAAATCGGTGGGCAGGCAGATGTCCACCGCGTCCACGTCCGCCTGTTCGATCAGCTCCATGCCGCTCGCGTAGGTTCGCGCGCCGGACATGGCCGCCATTTTTTCCGCGCGGTCGGGACGAATGTCCGCCGTCGCGGTAACCTTGACCCCGAGGGTCTCAAGCGCCTTGTAGCAGGCGGTATGCATCCCGCCCATGAAGCCGCAGCCGATCACGCCGACTTGAATCATCAGAAATTACCTCCCATAATTCGGCCCATGGAGCGGGCCGTGTTGTAAATGATCTGATCTGAAGCATACTTGTAGGCGGGGATCATCTCGCCCGCCGCCCAGCCGTCGTAGCCGACGTCCGCGAAAGCGCGCATGACCTCCGGCCAGTTGACATCGCCGGAAAGAATGTCCACAAAGGAATTCAGCCCGCCCGGATTGCGGCGGAAGTCCTTGAAGTGGACTTTTTTGATCCGTTTGCCGAGAATTCTGATCCAGTGTTCAGGATAGCCGGAGTACATGACGTTGCCGACATCGAAATAGGAGCCGACATACGGACTTCCCACCTTGTCGAGGAAATCACGCAGCTCCAGGGGCGAGAGGAGGAACTGGTTCCAGACGTTCTCCACGCCGATGTTCACGCCGTACTCCTCCGCCGCGGGGGCAAGCTTTTTCAGCTCGGCAAGTGCGCGGTCGTAAGCCGTGTCATAGGGCACCACGGGCCGGTCCGGAACGAACTCCACCGCCACGCTGCCCGGTACGAGCAGCACGGTGTCTGCGCCGAGCGCTTTGGCGAAGCGCAGCTCCGTCAGCGCCGTGTCGTGCGCCTTCTGCCGCTCGGCAGGGTCGTCAGAGGTAAAAGAATACGACCAATAGAGGCTGCTGGCCACGCTGGGGAGGGCGATCCCGATCTCCCGCGCCGCCGTTTTGAGCTCGCCGAGGTGCGCGTCGGTGGTGTCGGGGTTCAGGTCGCCCGCCGCGTCCAGGGTCAGCTCGATTCCGTCGAAGCCAGCGTCTTTGGCAAGACGCATGGCCTCGACCGCGCTTTTGCCGGAAAAAGACCAATAGCTGATGGATTTTTTCAAGGACAGCACTTCCTTTCTCAAATAAATGACTATTTACAGAATTTTTAAAAAGGCGTATACTCTTCGGTAAGCTCATTATAGGCTTCCTGTCTTTTTTCCGCTATAAACTATTTGTCTTATGTTTTATACTTTCAGCTTAAATTGGCAGGTGATCTTCCATGAATCAGTATCAGAAATACCGTCTGGAGTCCGTGTTCGACGTCACGGATCTCATCAACATCTCCTATTACAAGCTGTCGCGCGGCTATGAATTTCCCGGCGAGAGCCACGATTTCTGGGAGTTCATCTATATTGACCGCGGAGAGCTGACCGTCACGGCGGGAGAGAGCCAGTATCTTCTGAAGGCGGGCGAACTCGCGTTCCACCGACCGGGCGAATTCCATTCCTTCCGCGTAACCGGACAGGGGCTCGTCAACATCATCGTGGTCTCCTTCTGCTGCCGCAGCCCCGAAATGCGCCGGTTTGAGCAAAAGATCCTGCTGCTGCACCAGGCAGAGAAGCAGTGTCTCTCCGCCATCGTGCGCGAATCCGAACTCAATTTTGCCCACTTTGACAATGAACCGCCCCTTGTGGATATGCGTAAAAAGAGCGACGCTCCCTTCGGAGGCGACCAACTCATTCGCAACAGCCTGGAGCAGTTCCTCATCTACATCTATCGCCGCAACGACAACATCCGGTTCGCCGAACGCACCGTTTCCTCGAACCAGTTCCATCACCACGCGCAGGTGGCCATGCAGCTCCAGGATTACCTGGACGAGCACTTCGCGGAAAAGGTCACGCTTGAATCCCTCTCTGAGCGCATGTCCATCAGTGTCTCGCAGCTCAAACGCGTCTTCAAGGAGCAGGTCGGCACCTCCGTCATCCCCTATCTCACCAACCTGCGCATCAGTGAGGCGCGCCGCCTCATCCGGGAGAGCAACCTGAACTTCTCGCAGATCGCCGAGGCTGTCGGCTATGACAATATCTACTACTTTTCCACCCTTTTCAAGCGGAAAACAGGGATGACCCTGACCGAATATTCCAAATCACTCAAACCATAACGCAAGGAAAGAGGTACGCAGCATGAAAACTTACCGCATCAGGCACGTTTCCGGCCCGCCGGACTGGGCGTCCGTTCCCTCGCTTACGCTGGAAAACTGTCCGTGGCTCCCCTGCCCCGATCTTGGGATGAGCGCGCAGATTGCGTGGGACAGCGAGGGGCTTTGGGTGCATCTCCGGGCGCGCGAGGCCGATATCCGCGCCAAGCACAACGCCCCGCTGAGCATGGTCTGCGAGGACAGCTGCATGGAGTTCTTCTTTCAGCCGCAGCCCGAAACAGACGGCCGCTACTTCAATTTTGAGGCCAACCCGAACGGCCGTATGTACATCGGCGTGGGCCACGGCCGCGAGGACTGCGTCCGGCTCGTACCGGACAGCGAGGATGCCCTCTTCGCCAAGGATGTCCGCCGCGGCGGGGACGGCTGGGAGATCTTTTACCGCATCCCGCTGACCTTTGTCCATGTGTTCTTCCCGGATTTTGAGCCGGTCTCCGGCCGTCGGATACGCGCCAACTGCTTCAAATGCGGTGATCTGACCGTGCAGCCGCATTACCTGAGTTGGAATCCCTGCACCGCCCCCACCCCCGATTTTCACCAGCCGCGAGACTTCGGCGAGATGATTCTCGAATGATCAAAGGGTGCAAAAATCTGTCTTGTTTTTAAAATCTTTTTATAAATTTATTCTTACATATTTTGCGATTCTACCGGTTAAATTTATTTTTATTCTGTTCTTATCCTAAATTATTTATAATTATGCTGTTTGTTTCGTAAAAAGTTCTCGAAAAACATTTGTGCATTTTTTTCTGAGCCTTTTTCGGTTCATTTGACACAGCAAAAAAAACATGCTATGTATAACGTATAGAAACGTGTCCGCCTGTCTGACAGGCCGGGCAAAACTGAGGAGGAACGTATATTATGAACATGCTTGATACCATCAAGGGCTCACACTTCAGCGAAATCCTTCCCAAGGGCTGGGACATCGGCCGGATCATGGAGTGCGTCTCCAACGATCCTTCCACCGTCTGCGACCCGCAGGATTTCTGGGATAAGGGTTTTCGCCCCGTTCCCTGTGAAAGCCTTGAGGAGTTCAATGTCTACATGGGCCATGAGATCGCCATGCAGATCCGCGAGACCAAGGAAGCCGGCAGAAAAATGATCCTGATCCTGCCGGTCGGCCCGATGGGCATGTACAAGTGGGCAGTCTATTTCCTCAAGCAGTGGAATGTGGACTGCAAGCACGTCTATGGCTTCAACATGGACGAGTGGGCCGATTCCGAAGGCAACACTTTGCCCGCTTCCGATCCTGCTGCGTTCCAGAACGCCATGATCGGCGCATTTTACGGCCCGCTCGGCGAGCTGACCGTGCCCGAGGAGCAGCGCAACTTCGCAACCAGATACAACCTTCCTACCTATCCCGAGAAGATGGCCAAGCTGAAGGCAGAGGGTGCCAAGCAGGTGCTGGTCTACGGCATCGGCCGCATGTGCCACGTCGCCTTCTGGGAGCCGCACTTTGCCGCGGATTACTCCACCACCGAGGAGTGGAAGGCCGCACCCTACCGCGTCGGTGCAAACCTGCATCCGTTCACCATTGAGCAGAACGCCATTACCTCGTTCCGCTCCTCCTGGCCGCTCATCCCCTGCTATGCCAACACGATCGGCCCGAAGCTGATTTTTGCCTCCGACTATACCATCGGCGGTGCCGACGGCGTTCTCGCCCGAGGCATGCAGTGGCAGGGCATGAGCTTCTGGGTCACGCTGCGCTATCGTCCGACCAAGTGGATCACCTCGAGCTGGATCCCGACGATGCCCGGCAAGCTCTTCTTCATGAAGGAATTGGCAGGCCCGCTCTGCGCCGATACCAACTGATTTTTCCCCACAAAGAGGCCGCTTTCTCAAGAAAGCGGCCTCTTTTGCCATGGTACCGAATTTGTCTCTGTTACTTGCCGCCGAAGTATGTTATACTATATATAATATACACGGCGAAAACTGACAGGAAGGATGATAGATTTGAAACTGACATTCATCGGCGCCGACCACGAGGTCACGGGCAGCTGTCACTGCCTGGAGGCCTGTGGAAAAAAGATCATCGTGGACTGCGGCATGGAGCAGGGCTCCAACAAGTACGTCAATCAGGAAATGCCCTTCGCCGCGGCTGAGGCCGACTTCGTGCTCATTACACACACGCATATCGACCACATCGGTCTTGTTCCTCTCCTTTTCGCACACGGTTACCGCGGCCCGATCTACGCTACCTTCGCCTCCTGCCGGCTCGGCGAGATCATGCTGCGTGACTGTGCACACATTCAGGAGTCCGAGGCCGAGTGGAAAAGCCGCAAGGCGCAGCGCGCCGGCCGCGAGACGGTGGAGCCGCTCTACACCATGAATGACGTGGAGACCGCCGTGCAGCATTTCGTTTCCTGCCATTATAACGACATGATCGATCTTTGCGATGGCATCCGCATCCGTTTCCGCGATGCGGGGCACCTGCTCGGCTCTGCCAGCATCGAAGTCTGGATCGAGGAAAACGGCGAAAAGCGCAAACTCGTCTTCTCCGGCGACATCGGCAACCTCCATCAGCCGCTCATCAAAGATCCCACCTACCTTGACGAGGCGGACTATGTGCTCATGGAGTCCACCTACGGCGCGCGCAGCCACGGCCCCGAGGCGCATTACGAGGAGGAACTGGAGGCGATTGTCGAACGCACCCTGCGGCGCGGCGGCAACGTCGTCATCCCCTGTTTCGCCGTCGGCCGCACACAGGAGGTGCTCTATTTTCTGCGCAAGATTAAGCAGGACACCAAGGTCGATATCATTCAGAAAATGCAGGTCTATGTGGACAGCCCGCTCGCCGTTCAGGCGACGCAGATCTTCGGAGACGGGATGGAAGAGTGCTTTGACGAGGAAACTCTCGCGCTGATTGCGCAGGGCATCAATCCCATCACGTTCCCCGGCCTCCACACGATTACCACCAGCGTGGAGTCCCAGCAGCTCAACTTCGACCCGGAGCCGAAGGTCATCCTCTCCGCCTCCGGTATGTGCGACGCGGGCCGTATCCGCCATCACCTGAAACACAACCTGTGGCGGAAGGAATCGGCCATTGTCTTCGCCGGCTATCAGGCCGCGGGCACGCTCGGCCGCCAGCTTCAGGACGGCGCAGGCACCGTCAAGCTGTTCGGTGAGGAGATTCAGGTCAATGCCGAGATCACCCAGATCAGCGGCATCAGCGGTCATGCCGACCACGACGGCCTCATCAAGTGGATCACCGCATTCAAAACAAAGCCGAAAGAGGTCTTTGTCGTCCACGGCGACGACGAGATCTGCGATATTTTTGCCGACGAGCTGCACAACTCTTACGGCCTGCACGCCTTTGCTCCGTTCAGCGGCGCCTGCTTCGACCTGATCAGCGGCGAATGGGTCCGCGAGGGCGTCAAGGAATACGTCAAGCAGAACGAGCCTGTCAGCGAGGCCACGGCCAAGAAGAACACGGTCTTCGCTCGCCTGGTCGCCGCCGGTCAGCGTCTCGCCGCACTTATCTCCCGCAGCGAGGGCGGTTCAAACAAGGATCTGGCCCGGTTTGCCGATCAGCTTAACAATCTGTGCGACAAGTGGGATCGCTGAATTCAAGCAAATCGCGGGGCGCAGCACAGCGCCCCGCGTTCTTTATTTCTCCATCAGCCGCCGCAGCTTTTCCCGAATCCGCTCACGCGCGTCGGAGTTGTCCGCGCAGGCAAAGCCATGCTCTGTTTTCTCCAGCGCGTCACCTTCACGGCAGCCGGGCGGAAGCTCGGCGCGCGGCAGAGTTACCATGGCCCGATCCTCCCGCTCACAGACGGCAAGCTCTCCCTCGAACCGATCGATCACATACCGCATGGCCCGCCTCCTATGGGTTGCACACGCCGCAGGGCGAGTAGCCCTGCGCAATCAGCTCCGCGCGGCTCTCCGCGCTCTCCTGCCGGTTTTTTACCGCAATCTCGCCGGCATAGCGGCAGCCGGGCAGATGGAACTTCTTCGTGCTCGTGTTGAGAACGTACTTTGTCTGCACGGCGGGCTGCACGATCCCTGAGGAAGCCGGGGGTTTGCCCGGCAGTACGGAGTCTCCTCCCGCCTCGGGCTGACTTGGCTGCGCGGTGCCGGGGTTCGCCGCCGTGTCTGCCACGGGCAAGGTGCTCCAGGCAAGAATTGAACCGTTGCTTGCCGCGGTGATGGTTCCCTGCTCGTCGGTGCGGAAGAGCTTCACCCCCGCCGCGGCCAGACGGCTGAGCGTCTGAGCGTCGGGATGACCGTAGGAATTGTTTTTCCCGCAGGAGATCACCGCCCATTCCGGCGCGATTGCCGCAAGAAACGCCGGCGAAGTGGACGTGTCGCTCCCGTGGTGCCCAACCTTCAGCACATCAGACCGGAGCGTCTGCCCGTTTTTCAGCATATCGGCCTCGGCCTCCGCCTCCGCGTCGCCGCAGAGCAGGAATGACCTCTGCCCGCAGGTCAGCCGCACACCGACCGACCAGTTGTTGAGCTCGTCACCGTAATCTCCGTTCGGCGCGACGATCGTAAACGCGGCGCTGCCGAGCGCATAGCTCGTACCCACCTGGGGAGCGGTCACGCTCAGCCCCGTTTCCGCCGCGGCGTCAAGCACATCTTCAAAGGTGGCCGTCGTCGTCTCCTTGGGCGGCAGGATCAGTTTCCCGACGGGAAAATTTCGGATCACGGCGTCCATCCCGCCGATGTGATCCTCGTGGGGATGCGTGCCGATGGCATAGTCGAGCGAGGTCACACCCATTTTCTTCAGATAGGCGACTACCGCGTCACTGTCGTCGTTGTTGCCCGCGTCGATCAGGAGCCAGCGGCCCCCGGACCCCGCCAGGATGCAGTCGGCCTGGCCGACGTCCAGAAAATGAACGCTCAGCTCCTCCGCCGGAACGGTCAGCCCGAGAGACGCGGCCAGCGTCACGCCGCCGGTCTTTTTCTGTGCCCGCAGCGCGCCGAGCGAAACACGCACCGCATCGCCGCGTGTAAAGGTCTTTGCAGCGGCGTTGTAGCTCCCGTCGGTGATGCCCAGCCGGTCGGAGAGCGTCCACGCGCTGTCCCACGCGAAGTCCGTCTCCGAAGAATAGCCCATCGCGCGCAGCACCAGTGTCAGGTACTCGCTCGCGCTCACCGGTCGGCCGCCGCCAAACCGGTCGGCCGCCGAGCCGTTGCTCAGGCCGTGTTCATAGGCGTAACCGACGTACGGCTCCGCCCAGGCGTCCACATCCGTGAACGGCGTCGTCCAGCTTCCCGCTTTCGCGTCTTTTTCCCTGCCCAGCAGCCGCACAAGCATCGCGACGGCCTCCTGCCGGGTCGGCGCGCGGTCGAGTGCGTAATCAGGCGCGCCGCCGGCAGCCGTTCCTACGCCCTGAAACAGTCCGAGCGTATGGAGCGTGTCCGCCGCGCAGACCGCCTCCGGTGCAGCCGCCGAAGCCGCCGGCGCAAGGCTCAGCAGCAGGGCCAGCAGCAAAAGCAGGCTCAAAATTCGTTTTCTCATCTCTAATTTCCCTCCCCTTTCCATTCTATCACATTTTCCGCCTCCTGGAAAAACCATTTTGGATTGACTTTTCCTGCTGAAACAGGTATAACCAAAGTCGTATGAACGGAAGGAGCGTTGCCATGGACTCAGAAATACCGAAAATGCCGGCCGTCAATCAGGAAACGGTAAAACGGTTCTATGAGACCGACCCCATCACCGGCATGACATTCGGCATGAAAACCCTGCTCAGCGACCCGCAGACCGGCATGAGCGTGCACTGCTGCGTCTACGCGAAGAGCTGCCGCAAGCCCGCCCACCACCACGCCTTCACCTTCGGCCCGAGCCTCTATATGCGCGACGGCGTCATGCGGGCCGACGGCAGGCTCTTCCTCCCGGGCGAATTCGTCCGGATTCTGCCGGCGCGGTCGGTGCCGCGGCGCGGCGGACGGGGACGACATAATGTTTCCGACCTTTGCCGGCGGCGAGAGCAGGCTGTTCTGCGGCTGATCTCCGCCCTCCCTTCGCACTTGTTTCAAATTTATTAACATTTTTTTAAAGTTCATTTATAGTTATTCCGATAAACTGATGGATGAAATCCCGGAATAACCAGGTTGATAAGGAGCGATTATCATGTCCAAACATACTCTTCGCGGCCAGGCTGTACGCTGTCTCCTGCTGGCTTTCCTGTTCGTCGTCTGCCTTGCCTCTTCGGTACTCCCCGCTTTTGCGGCCGATTCCGCCGGCGACATCGAGATGAGCACCCCGTATCCCGGCATGACCGTCAACGCCGGCAACAAGCTGAGCTTTGACCTGAACTTCACCAATTCCACCGGCTCCGGCCAGAACGCCGCACTCTCCGTCGCCTCGATCCCCACCGGCTGGAAGGGGCACTTCAGCGGCAACGACTCCGAGATTACGCGCGTCTTCATCAAGAAGGACGTAGCCTCCGACAACTCGGACAACAGCAGCTCCAGCGCCACCTCCGCCACCTTTGAGCTGACTGTCCCGGACAACGCCGCAGCAGGCGATTATCCCATCGTCCTCAAGGCAACCACGGACGCGGGCCTCACCAGCACCCTCAAGCTCGACCTCGCGGTTGTCACCGAGGAGCTCGGCACGAGCACCTTCACCGCGCAGTACCCCGAGCAGAAGGGCGCCTCCGGCACCGCGTTCAGCTTCAGCACCACGCTTGTAAACAACAGCTCCAGCGAGCAGTCTTACAGCCTGGGCTCCAACGCTCCGCAGGGCTGGCAGGTCACCTTTACGCCGAGCGGCGAGACGAACCAGGTCGCCAGCGTCACCGTGGACGCCAAGAAGAGCCAGGCTCTGACCGTCGCCGTCACGCCCCCGCAGAGCGTGCAGGCGGGCGATTATAAAATTGACTGCAGCGCCGCCTCCGCGGCCGATAACCTGACGGCCGAGCTCTCCATCACCGTCACCGGCAGCTACAGTCTCCAGCTCACCACTCCCTCGGGCCTTCTGAGCACCGACGGCTACGCCAACAAGGAGTCCGCCGTCACGCTGAGCGTCGTCAACAAGGGCAACACGCCCCTTGAGAACGTCAACCTCACCGCCACCGCGCCGGACGGCTGGAATGTCCGCTTTGACAAATCCACCATCGACACCATCGAGGCCGGCGGCACCGTCGCCGTCACGGCATACATCAAGCCGAGCAAGGACGCTCTCACCGGCGACTATGTCACGGCCATCACAGCCAAGACCAGCGAAACTTCCTCCGAGGCAGATATGCGCGTCTCCGTGAAAACCCAAACCGTCTGGGGCTTTGTCGGCGTTCTTCTGATCGCTGCGGTCTGCGTCGGTCTGGTCATGGTATTCCGTAAATTCGGGAGACGATAATTATGGCCGATGAAACCATTATCTCCACAAAAGGGCTGACAAAGCACTACGGGGAGATCACAGCGGTCGATCATCTCGACCTCTCCATCCGCGCAGGCGAGATCTTTGGCCTGCTCGGTCCGAACGGCGCGGGCAAAACTACGACCACGCTGATGCTGCTCGGGCTCACCGAGCCCACCGAGGGCTCCGCGCAGATCGCCGGCCACGACTGTACCCGCGATCCCATCTCGATCAAGCGCATCACCGGCTATCTTCCTGACTCCGTGGGCTTCTACAACGACATGACCGGGCGGGAAAATCTTCGCTTCACGGCCCGGCTGAACAATCTCGATTCAAAGTCCGCCGAAGAGCGCATCGACGCCGCCCTTGAGCGCGTGGGCATGACCTATGCCGCCGACCGCAAGGCCGGCACCTACTCGCGCGGCATGCGCCAGCGCCTCGGCATCGCCGACGTACTGCTGAAGGACCCGAAGATCATCATCATGGACGAGCCGACAATTGGCCTTGACCCCGAGGGCATCCATGATCTGGTCAAACTGATCCGTGAGCTTGCGGTGAAGGACGGGCGCACCGTCCTCATCTCCTCCCATCAGCTCTATCAGGTGCAGCAGATCTGCGACCGTGTCGGCATCTTCGTCAAGGGCCGGCTGATCGCCTGCGGCCCCATCCAGGAGCTCGCCCATCAGCTCGAGAGCGAGGGCAACTTTCTTCTGGAGCTTGAGGCGGAGCCGCGCGACGGCAGGCTTGAAGAGCTTCTTCGCAGCCAGGAGGGCGTGCGCGAGGTGACCCGCGAAAACGAGATGCTCCTCATCCGCTCGGCTGTCGATATGCGCGGCAGCGTGATGGAGCTGCTCGCAAACAACGGCTATTCTCCCCTGCTGCTGCGTCAGCGCAGCGGCGATCTGGACGAGATTTATCGTCGCTATTTTGAAAAGGCAGGTGACACCCATGTCGGACAAACCGATCCAGCCGCAGGCAAAAAGCGCCCCTTCCTGCATAAAAAAGAAGAGTCCTAAGCAGCCCAGCGGCCTGAGCCCGCTGTACCGCAAGGAGCTGTCCGACCATCTCAACAGCACTCGCTTTCTTCTGATCTTCGGCCTTCTGGCCGTGACATGCATCGTGGGACTGTACAGCGCGCTCACCGCTCTGCGTGCTTCGGCGGCCAGCACCGATGCAAACACACAGGCCTCAAACTATGCGGCGCAGGAATACATGTTCCTCAACCTCTTCACGACGAGTGGCAGCTCCATTCCCTCGATCGTCTCGTTTCTCGCGTTCCTCGGCCCGCTTGGCGGCGTGCTGCTGGGCTTTGACGCGGTCAACCGCGAGCGTTCGCACGGAACGCTCAACCGCCTGGTCTCACAGCCGATCTACCGCGACTCCGTGATCGCGGGCAAGTTCCTCGGCGCGTTCACCGTCGTGTGCATCACGGTCTTCTCCATCGGCTTCCTCATCTGCGGCGCCGGCATCTTTTCGACCGGGATCGTGCCCGGCGGCGAGGAAATCGCACGCATCATCGCGTTCTTGCTGCTGACATGCTTCTACATCGGATTCTGGCTGGCTCTCGCCATCTTCTTCTCTGTGGTCTGCCGCCACACGGCGACCTCGGCGCTCGCCTGCATCGCGATCTGGATCTTCCTCTCGTTCTTCATGACCATGCTGGCCGGCGCGCTGGCCGGCGCGGTCTACCCCACGAGCGGCGCAAACGCCATGACGAACACACTCAGCAACTATAAGATGACTCTCACGCTTGATCGTCTCTCCCCGTATTACCTCTTTTCCGAGGCCATCTCGACGATCCTCAACCCCAATGTCCGGGCCATCGGAATCGTCACGCAGTCCCAGCTGTCCGGCGCCGTGGTGGGCTATCTGAGCTTCGGGCAGAGTCTGCTGCTCGTCTGGCCGCACCTGGTGTGCTTGGTCGCGCTGACGGCGATCTGCTTCGGCATCGGTTACGTCTGCTTTATGCGTCAGGAGATCCGCGCCTGACCCGATCCCCTCCGCAGTTCTTGCGGGGGGGATTGTCTTTATGCTATACTTGAAACAAAATTATTCGGAGGCATGACATGAGAATTCTCATTGCCGATGACGAGCAGGAGATCACCCGCGCGCTCCAGATCATGCTTGAGCGCAGCCGCTACACGGTGGACACCGTCTCAAACGGCCTTGACGCGCTCGACTACGCGGAGACGAACCGTTACGATGCCATCGTGCTGGACATCATGATGCCCGGCATGAGCGGCATCGACGTGCTTCAGCGCATCCGCTGCGAAGGCAGCGTTACGCCCGTCATGCTTCTCACCGCCAAAGGCGAGGTGGAGGATCGCATCGCCGGGCTTGATGCCGGCGCGGACGATTACCTGCCCAAACCGTTTTCCACGAGTGAGTTTCTCGCCCGCGTCCGGGCGCTGCTGCGGCGCAGCCCGGTATATCTCCCCGAATCGCTCACCTTCGGGAATCTGACGCTCAACTGCGCGACGTATGAGATCAGTGTCGAGGGCCGCTCCGATCGGCTGAGCAATAAGGAATTTCAGATGATGGAGCTGCTGATGCACGCGCCGCGCACGATTCTCTCCGTTTCGTACTTTCTTGAGCACGTCTGGGGCTGGGAATCGGACGCGTCGATCAACGTCGTCTGGGTGAACGTCGCATATCTGCGCCGTAAGCTGACGGCGCTGGGTGCAAACGTCGTCATCCGCTCTGTGCGCGGTGTGGGCTATGTTCTCGAGCCGGAGGAAGAGGCATGCTGAAGAAGCTCCGGTGGCGCTTCATCCGAATCGCCATGCTCTCACTGCTCTTTGTTTTCGCGGCGCTGCTGATCGGAATTCTGCTCTTTGGCTGGCTGCGGATCGACCGCTCGGCCGACGCTCTGCTCGGGCTTATCGCGCGTAACGGCGGTGAACTGCCCGCCTACGCACAGATCGACAGCGGTAAAATCGCCATGCCGCCCTATGTGGAGTTCACCGAGGAAACACCGTACGAGACGCGCTATTTTGTCGTGTCCTGCGGTTCGGATGACTCCATCACCGGCGTCTCCGTGTCTCAGATCGCCTCTCTCTCCGAAAGCGAGATCCGATCCTATGCCGCTGAAGTTCTGCACGGCGGGAAATCAAGCGGCTCCTACCGGGAATACCGCTATCTCGCCGCCGACAGCAGCGGTGGCAAAATGCTGATCTTCCTCAACTGTGAGCGGGAGCTTTCATCCCTGCGTTCGTTTGCCGCCACATCTCTGCTGGTGGCGCTCGGCGCGTATCTTTCCGTCTTTGTGCTGGTGTTGTTCCTCTCAAAAAACGCCATCCGACCCGCGCTGGAGAGCGCGGAACGTCAGAAGCAGTTCATCACCGACGCAGGCCATGAGCTGAAAACGCCGCTGACCATCATCTCCACCAGCGCGGATGTTCTCGCCGCCGATCTGACCGGCAATGAATGGGTAGAGAACATCCGCCGCCAGTCTGTCCGCATGACCAAGCTGGTCTGCGATCTGGTCACGCTCTCCAAGCTCGATGAGGCCGAGCGGCCCGTCCTTCACGAGACATTCTCGCTCTCCGACGCGGCCTGGGACGTCTCCGCAGCGTTCCGTACCGTTGCAGAAGCCAAAGGCCTTCACTATTTTGAGCAGATCGATGAAAACCTGACGTTTTGCGGCGACTCCTCCGCAATGGAACAGCTCATGAATATTTTGCTCGATAACGCCGTAAAATACACCGACGCAGGAGGCTGGATCCGATTCCGGCTTCAGCGCTTCGGCAAGCCCGTGGTGCTCGAGGTGGGAAATGTCTGCCGACTGCCTGATGAGCTGGATCTGAATCGTCTTTTTGACCGTTTCTACCGCACAGACCCCGCTCGCTCGCGCCAGTTCGGCGGGTTCGGAATTGGTCTTTCGGTGGCCAAGGCGATCACGGAGGCTCACGGCGGGACAATCCGCGTCACACGCGGTGAAGACCGCGAATCCGTATTTTTTACCGCAATCTTATAAAAGCGCGCCGCACCCGGCATTTTTTCGGGGCGGCGCGCTTCGTCTGCGGTATCATTTGCGGCATTTGAATTATGTTTTGCAAAAAGCTGCTTTTTTGTCTAAATATTACCCTGAATAGGAACTATGACTCGCGGCAAAGCTATGATTGTCCAAAGGGACCAATAAAGTTTGAAGGAGGAGTTTCTCATGAAGAGCAACAACAACGCAGTCGTTCCCGAAGCTCGCGAAGCACTTGATAAGTTCAAGATGGAGGCGGCGTCCGAGCTCGGCGTATCTGCGTCTTCTTAACATAATTTGCCAACAGCCTGCCAAAACCGAGCAAAGCCCTCTGTTTTCTCCCGGTGTCGTTCAAACAGTGGTTTTATTTGCGATCCGGCGTAAAATGTGGTACGATGAACGGATTGAAAGGAGTGTTTTTATGAAGGACTTGCGCATCGGCGTGATCGGCTTCGGCTTTATGGGCAAGACGCACACGCTGGGCTATCAGACGATTCCCCTGTTTTATCGCGATCTTCCGTTCCGAATCCACCTGCGGGGCGTCTGCGCTGCGCACGCGGAGCGAGCCGAGGCTGCTCGCGAGCAGAACGGGTTTACTTATGCCACGGACGATCCGCACCGGATTTTCTCCGACCCGGACATTAACTGTGTGAGCATCTGCCTGCCCACGGGCCTGCATCATGATGCGGTACTCTCCGCGCTGAAGGCCGGCAAGCACGTCTACTGCGACAAACCGCTCGCCTCCAGCTGGGAAGAGGCCCATGAGCTCGCCGAAGCCGCCGGCCGCGCGGGCGTCACGGCGCAGGTCGCGTTCCAGCAGCGGTGTACCACCGCTGCCATGCGTGCCAAGCAGCTCATCGGCGAAGGACGGCTCGGCCGCATTCTCTCCTTCCGCGCACATTACCTCCACTCCGGCTCCGTTGATCCTTCCAAACCCGTCGGTTGGCGATTTGACCCGGTGGGCGGCGGCGTACTCTTCGACCTCGGCTCGCACGTTCTTGACCTGATGCACTGGCTGCTCGGCGAATACGCGGCCGTCTCCGCCATGGACACGACTCTCTATCCGTCCCGGCCCGGCCCGGATGGAAAACCCCTGGCCATCAATACGGACGACGCGGTATGGCTGATGGCTAAGATGTGCAGCGGCGCGCTCGGCACGATCGAGGCAACCAAAATCGCCACCGGCACCACGGACGAGCTTTGCTTCGACATCCACGGAGACCGCGGCGCGCTTCGGTACAGCTCGCTCGATCAGGATCACCTTCTGTTCTGGGACGGCTCTGCGCCCTCCTCGCCGCTCGGCGGCACACAGGGCTTCACCGCCATCGACTGCGGCGGCGCGTATCCCGCACCGGGCGGTGGCTTTCCCGGCGCCAAATTCAGCACGGGCTTCCTGCGAAGTCATGTTCACAGCCTCTATACCTTCCTCAGCAACGCCGCCGCCGGGCGACCCGGCAATCCCTCCTTTGCGGACGCTGCCTATATTCAGTACGTCATGGAAAAAATCCAGCATTCCTGTGAGAGCGGCCAATGGGAAGCGCTCTGAGCGGAGGTCTGTGATGTGCGGCCGTATTGATTTCAGCTGGGATATGCCCGATCCGGCGGCGCTGCGTCTGAAATTGATTTTGACGGAACGCTTTCCGCAAATGCCGCTTCCCCTGGGTGAAGCATGCCCCGGCACCCGTCTGCCCGTGCTGGTTCCCGGCACGGGAAAGGCGGAGATTACCCTGATGGACTGGGGCATTCCGCTCAGCAGCGGGAAACTTCTCATCAACGCCCGCGCCGAGACGGCGGCTGAAAAGCCGATGTTTCGGGACGCTCTCGCTTCCCGCCGCGCTGCGCTTCCCGTCTCAGGCTTTTATGAATGGACTCACGACGGTGCCAGGCAGAAATTTCGATTTCATCTGCCGGATTCGTCACTTCTGTATTTGGCAGTTCTGTTTGATTCCCATGATCGTTTTGTGATTCTCACTGAAGCCGCCAACAGCTCGATGATTGACGTTCACGGCCGTATGCCGGTCATTCTGCCGCCGCGCACTCTGCGGGGCTGGCTCAGCAATCCCGCAAAATCCCGTGAAATACTCAGCTTCGGCGATCCGCCCCTCGTCCGTGAGGCGATCTGATATGGAACCGCAAGTCTTTTCCTTCGATGGCAGGATTGCCACGCTCTTTCTTCCCGAGGCGCTCTCCGGCACGATTGTATACAGCCATTTGGAGCGTGACCGCGCGTCTTCCGTCTGGGCGCGCCTGCCGGAGCCAAAGCCGATGCTTGCCGCAATCGGCGGAGCGGACTGGGAAAACGATCTGACGCCCTGGCCCGCAAAGCGCGCCTTCAAGGGAGGCCGCGCCTTCGGCGGTCAGGCCGACTCGTATCTCCGGGTACTCACCGGTACGATCATCCCCGCTGTGGAGGCGGCGCTTCCCGCCGCTCCGGCCGTCCGTACCCTCGCGGGCTACTCCCTTGACGGACTTTTCGCGCTCTATGCGGCATGGCAGACTGTTTCCTTTTCCCGCGTTGCCTCCGTTTCCGGTTCCCTCTGGTATGATGGGTTTCTGGACTTTCTGCGCTCCAAACCGCCCCTTGTTTTACCGAAACGTGTTTATTTCTCCCTGGGGAGCCGTGAAAAATGCGCATCAAGTCCCCGGCTGGCCTCCGTTCAAAACTGCACGGAGGCCGCGGTAGAATACCTGCGCTCCCTCGGCTCGGACGTAACTTGGGAGCTGAATCCCGGCGGTCACTTTGATGACGCCGCGCTTCGCCTCAGCCGCGGCATCGCTGCGCTGGCTGCACCTGAGACGTCTGCCCCTTTTTAAGCGGCAAAAGCCCCGCCTGAATTCAGGCGGGGCTTTTTTCCCAAAAAACATGGCGGACAGAAACTGTCCGCCATGGCACGGTGCAGAAATCAGACTTCCGGGATCTCGATGACAACGCCGGAACCGACCGTGCGGCCGCCCTCGCGGATAGCGAAGCGGAGGCCCTTCTCGATCGCGATCGGGGTAATCAGCTCGACGTCCATGTCGATGTTATCGCCGGGCATGCACATCTCAACGCCTTCCGGCAGAGAAATGACACCGGTGACATCGGTGGTACGGAAGTAGAACTGCGGTCTGTAATTGTTGAAGAACGGGGTATGACGGCCGCCTTCATCCTTGGACAGTACGTAGACCTGGCCCTTGAACTTGGTGTGGGGATGAATGGAACCGGGCTTGGACAGAACCTGGCCGCGTTCGACGCCCTTACGGTCAACGCCGCGGAGCAGCGCGCCGATGTTATCGCCAGCTTCGGCAAAGTCGAGCAGCTTGTGGAACATTTCGATGTCGGTCACGACGGTGGCCTTCTTCTCTTCCATCAGGCCAACGATCTCGACAGCCTCGTTCTTCTTGATGATGCCGCGCTCAACACGACCGGTGGCGACAGTGCCGCGTCCGGAAATCGTGAAGACGTCTTCGACGGGCATCAGGAACGGCAGGTTATCGTTGCGCTCCGGGGTCGGGATATACTCGTCGACAGCGTCCATGAGTTCCTTGATGCAGGCATACTCGGGGGCGTTGGGATCGGTGGACTCGCAGACCAGAGCGTTCAGAGCGGAACCCTTGATGATGGGGACATCATCGCCCGGGAACTCATACTTGGTGAGCAGCTCGCGGACTTCCATCTCGACAAGATCGATCAGCTCTTCATCGTCGACCTGGTCGCACTTGTTCAGGAAAACAACGATGGCAGGCACGCCGACCTGACGGGCAAGCAGGATGTGCTCGCGGGTCTGGGCCATCGGGCCGTCGGTCGCGGCGATAACGAGGATCGCACCGTCCATCTGAGCAGCACCGGTAATCATGTTCTTAATATAGTCGGCGTGGCCCGGGCAGTCGACGTGAGCGTAGTGACGCTTGTCGGTCTCGTACTCGACGTGCGCGGTATTGATCGTGATACCACGAGCCTTCTCTTCGGGAGCCTTATCAATCTGATCGTAAGCCTCATACTTAGCCTTGCCCTGGAAAGCCAGCCACTTGGTGATAGCGGCGGTCAGAGTGGTCTTGCCGTGGTCAACGTGGCCAATCGTACCAATGTTTACATGGGGCTTGTTTCTTTCAAATTTCTGCTTAGCCATTGAAAAAATCCTCCTTGTGTGATTTCAATCGTTCACGTTCTTATTTCATATCATACACCAACGCAGGGTGAATGACAAGAAGATTAATTAGTCTTTGCTGCGCTTTGCAACGATCTCGTCCTGCAGGGATTTGGGCAGCTCGATATAGTGGCTGGGCTCCATGGAGAACTGGCCTCGGCCCTGTGTTCTGCTGCGAAGATCCGTTGCATATCCGAACATATTGGAAAGCGGGATATGGGCGTCGATCTGCGTGGCGCCGCTGCGAGGGATCATGCCGAGCACGTTGCCGCGGCGGGCACTGACGTCGCCGATGACATCGCCCATGTAGTCGTCGGGGACAATGATCGAAACCTTCATGATCGGCTCAAGAATGACCGGCTGTGCCTTGCGCATGGCCTCTTTGAATGCCATGGAACCGGCGATCTTGAACGCCATCTCAGAGGAGTCGACTTCGTGGAACGAGCCGTCGTACAGCGTAACCTTGACGTCCACAACAGGATACCCGGCGAGTACGCCGGCCTGCATGGCGCCCTGGATACCGGCGTCGACCGAGGGAATGTATTCCTTCGGAATTGCGCCGCCGACAACCGCGTTGATGAACTCATAGCCTTTACCGGACTCGTTCGGCTCGACGCGGATCTTGACGTGACCGTACTGGCCCTTGCCGCCGGACTGACGGGCATACTTGGTTTCCTGCTCGACGGTCTTGCGGATGGTCTCCTTGTAGGCGACCTGCGGCGCGCCGACGTTCGCCTCGACCTTGAACTCGCGGAGCAGTCGGTCGACGATGATCTCCAGATGGAGCTCGCCCATGCCCGCGATGATGGTCTGACCGGTCTCTTCGTCGGTGTAGGTCTTGAATGTCGGATCCTCTTCGGCCAGCTTCATCAGGGCGATGCCCATCTTCTCCTGGCCGGCTTTGGTCTTCGGCTCAATGGCGACGCGGATAACGGGTTCCGGGAACTCCATGGACTCCAGCAGGATCGGGTGCTTTTCGTCGCACAGGCTGTCACCGGTGGTGGTGTTCTTCAGCCCGACCGCGGCGGCGATATCGCCGGAGTAAACCATGTCGATATCCTCGCGGTGGTTGGCGTGCATCCGCAGAATGCGTCCAATACGCTCACGGCAGTGCTTGGAGGAGTTCATCACGGTGCTGCCGGCCTTGAGGGTACCGGAATACACGCGGAAGAATCCGAGCTTACCGACGTACGGGTCAGTCGCAATCTTGAACGCCAGCGCAGCAAACGGGGCGCTGTCGTCCACGGGCAGGTCTTCTTCGTCGCCCGTATCGGGGTCGACGCCGACAACCGCCTTCTTGTCCAGCGGAGACGGCATATAGGCCACAACCGCATCCAGCAGCTCCTGAACGCCCTTGTTGCGGTAGGAAGTACCACAGCAGACGGGAACCATGCGAACCGCGACGGTTGCTCTGCGAATGGCAGTTTTGATCTCCTTTTCAGAGATCTCCTGACCGTCGAGGAACTTCATCATGATGTCCTCGTCCTCATCGGAGACGGATTCGAGCAGCTTTTCGCGATACTGCTTGGAAAGTTCCACCATGTCCGCGGGAATTTCCTCTTCGCGCATGTCCTTGCCGAGTTCATCATAGAAGACAAACGCCTTCATCTTGATGAGATCGATGACGCCCTTGAAGTCTGACTCCGCTCCAATGGGAAGCTGCACGGGAACGGCATTGCACTTCAGCCGCTCATCCATCATCTTGAGAACGTTGAAGAAATCCGCACCCATGATGTCCATTTTGTTAATATAGACCATGCGCGGAACATGATACTTGTCAGCCTGTCTCCAGACAGTCTCGGTCTGGGGCTCGACGCCACCCTTGGCGCAGAGGACGGTCACAGCGCCGTCCAGCACGCGCAGGGAACGCTCGACCTCTACGGTGAAGTCGACATGGCCCGGGGTATCAATGATGTTGATGCGGTAGCCTTTCCAGAAGCAGGTCGTCGCGGCGGAGGTAATGGTGATGCCTCTCTCCTGCTCCTGCTCCATCCAGTCCATCGTCGCGGTACCGTCGTGCGTCTCGCCGATCTTGTAGTTCACGCCGGTATAGTAAAGAATCCGCTCCGTGGTTGTGGTCTTACCGGCATCAATGTGTGCCATGATGCCAATATTTCTTGTATTCTCAAGTGAATATTCTCTGGGCATGCTGTAGCTCCTTCATTACCAGCGGAAATGGGAGAATGCCTTATTGGCCTCCGCCATCTTATGCGTGTCTTCGCGTTTCTTCACAGCAGATCCGGTGCTGTTGGCAGCATCCATGATCTCGGCTGCGAGGCGCTCCTTCATGGTCTTCTCCGCGCGGCCGCGGCTGTAACTGGTCAGCCAGCGAAGACCGAGGGTCTGCCGTCTTTCAGGCTTGACCTCGATAGGAACCTGGTAGGTAGCACCGCCGACGCGGCGGGATTTTACTTCCAGAGACGGCATGATATTTTCCATGGCCGCCTGGAAGACTTCCAGTCCGTTCTTGGAAGTCTTGTCCTCGATGATACCAAAGGCGCCGTAGACAACTTTCTCGGCTACGCCCTTCTTACCGTCGAGCATGATGCTGTTGACGAGCTTCGTCACCAGGACAGACTTGTAAATCGGATCCGGAAGGATTTCTCTTTTGGGGACATTACCTCTTCTGGGCACGTCGCTTCCCTCCTTCATAAAAAAATGATTTCATAGGTACTTCGAAAACGTGCGTTTCCGTAGTGTGCCTGCCGAGAGGTTCTTTATCTAGAAACCTATATAAAAAACGACTGGGCAAGGCTTTGCCTTGCATTAAGGCGTGATAAGAGACAGTTTATTTCTTCTTGTTGGCCTTGGGCTTCTTGGCACCGTACTTGGAACGGCCCTGCATACGGCCCTGGACGCCCTGGGTATCGAGCGTACCGCGGATGATGTGGTAACGCACGCCGGGGAGATCCTTGACACGGCCGCCGCGGATCAGCACGACGGAGTGCTCCTGCAGGTTGTGTCCGACGCCGGGGATATAGGCGGAAACCTCATATCCATTGGTGAGGCGAACACGGGCGATCTTACGGAGAGCGGAGTTCGGCTTCTTCGGGGTCGTGGTACGCACGGCGGTGCAGACGCCTCTCTTCTGGGGGGAAGACAGGTCGGTCGCCTGATTCTTCAGGGTGTTCAGGCCCTTCTGCAGCGCGGGCGCCGTGGACTTGTAGGAAACTTGCTCTCTGCCCTTTCTGACCAACTGGTTAAAAGTAGGCAATGTTTTTCCTCCTTTCCTGGGAAATCGCTGATTGACACTCAGCTTGTATTTTATCCCGGAATATCAAAAATATTCCGTTGGGACCGATGGGGATTGGCGGAATCAGGCAAGCAGCGCGGCCGCAGCGGCGCCTACGTCGATCCCGCAGGCCTCGCCGAGCTTATCCATGGTTTCCACCCAGACACAGGCCACCCGCTGGGACGCGCAAAACTCCTCTACCGGTTCAGTAAGCCGGGGATCTGCGTCCCTCGCGAGAAAAACTTCTTTGGCGCTGCCGCTCTTGAGCGCTTTGCGCAGCTGCTTGATCCCAACTGCTTTTCTCGCTGTTTTCAGTTCATTGAGCATCTTGGCACCTCCAAAAAGTGCGCGCGGAGCATGGAGCCCGCACAGGTTAGTATTATAGCAGAATCAACGAATTTCGTCAATAAATTTCTCCATTTTCAGGGCCGACTTTTTCACTTTCCCGACAATTCGGCCTTTCCTTCCGCCTGCTGTCCGGCGGAACGGCGCCCGCACTCCGTGGAATGCGGGCGCCTGAGTCTGTTTTACAGCGATTCGTGGTCGATCATGTCCTGCGTGACGGGAGAATCGGGCGAGATGCCCGCCTCGTAGTCGCGGTAGGCGGCCAGGCCGGAGCCGGCCGGGATCAGCTTGCCAATGATGACGTTCTCCTTCAGGCCGACCAGATGGTCGACCTTACCCTTGATGGCAGCTTCCGTAAGAACCTTGGTGGTTTCCTGGAAGGACGCGGCGGACAGGAAGGACTCCGTTGCCAGAGACGCCTTCGTGATGCCCATGAGAATCTGCGACATTGTGGCGGGTCGGAGGTCGGTCTCGCCGGCATCGATGCGCCGCTGGACTCTCGCATTCGCATCGTCGAAATCGAACGTATCCACCACCGTGCCGCTGAGGAGATCGGTGTCACCCGGCTCCTCCACACGCACCTTGCGCATCATCTGGCGGACGATGACCTCGATATGCTTATCGTTGATGTCAACGCCCTGCTGACGGTACACACGCAGAACCTCCTGCGTGAGGTAGTCGTACACAGCGTCCACGCCGCGGATGCGGAGCACATCGTGCGGGCTGAGCGGGCCGTCGGTGATCCGGTCGCCTTTTTCGATCCTCTGCCCGTTCTCCACGCGCAGACCTACAGAATACGGAACCTGGTACTGCTTGACCTCGCCGTCGTCTGCCGTGACTGTGATGTTGCGCAGAGCCGTGCGGTGCGTGTCGTCCACGTCCACCTTGCCGGAGATTTCGGAGATCGTAGCCATCTTTTTGGGCTTTCTGGCCTCGAAGAGTTCCTCGACTCGCGGAAGGCCCTGCGTGATATCGTCGCCGGCGACGCCGCCGGTGTGGAACGTACGCATGGTCAGCTGCGTGCCGGGCTCGCCGATGGACTGCGCGGCGATGATGCCGACCGCCTCGCCGAGGTTCACTTCCTCGGACGTGGCGAGGTTCATGCCGTAGCACTTGGCACAAACGCCCTGGCGCGCGCCGCAGGTCAGCACGGAGCGAACCTCCAGCTCGAGCACGGCATCTTCCTTCGCCGGGTCATAGGAGCATCTGGGCGCAGCCTCACCGGGCACCTGCTCGACCCACGCGCGGCTCAAAAGCGTCTTGGCAAAGTCGCTCTTGAGCATGGTCTCACGAGGATACAGCACCTCGCCGGTCTTTGCATCGACGATATCGGCGACCGGGTAGCGGCCGTGGATTCGGTTGGCAAAGGTGTCGATGACCTGTCCCTTCTCGGTGACGTCTCCGACCTTGATGCCCCTGATCGTGCCGCAGTCCTTGATGCGGATGATGACGTCCTGCGAGACGTCGACCAGACGGCGGGTGAGGTAGCCGGAGTCGGCCGTACGGAGGGCCGTATCGGTCAGGCCCTTACGGGCGCCTCTGGAGGAGATGAAGTATTCCAGGACGGAAAGGCCCTCGCGGAAGTTGGCCTTGATCGGGATTTCGATCGTGCGGCCGTTCGTATCGGCCATCAGGCCGCGCATGCCGGCGAGCTGGCGAATCTGGTTCATGGAACCGCGAGCGCCGGAGTCGGCCATCATGAAGATGGGATTGAAGCGGTCGAGGTTCTGCTGCAGCGCGTCGGTGACGTCCTTGATGGTCTGCTCCCACTGGGAAACGACCAGGCGGTAGCGTTCGTCGTTGGTGATGAAGCCGCGCTTGTACTGGCGGTCGATCTTGACAGCCTTCGCCTCGGCCTCCTTGATGAGGGCGTATTTCTTTTCCGGAATAGCCATATCCGAAATGGAGACGGTGATGGCGCCCTTGGTGGAGTACTTGTAGCCGAGCGCCTTGATGTTGTCGAGCATCTCGGTGGAGATGGTGAAGCCGTGCTTTCGGATACACTTGTCGATGATCTTGCCGAGCTGCTTCTTGCCGATGGTCTCGTGGATCTCCAGGTCAAAAAACTTCTCAGGGTCGTCACGGTCGACAAATCCGATGTCCTGCGGGATGGGGGCGTTGAAGATCAGCCGGCCGACGGAGGCATCGATGATCTTCTCGCGCATTATGCCGTCCTTCTCCTTCTGGATCCAGACGCGGATCGGCTCGTGGATGCCGAGCGCCTTTTCCTGATAGGCGAGCATCGCCTCATCGCGGCTGGAATAAGTGCGGTAGATTTCGCGCGGCCGCTCCCCTGTTTCGGCAGCCGCCTTGGCGTACGCGGCGACGGTCTGCACAAAATAGTGGTTCTCTTCCTTGATGTCGGCGTCCTTATCCCAGACGTTTTTCACCCAGATCTTCGTATCCTCGTCAAGCTTGCCGCTTGCGAGATCGGCGGCGGCGTCCGCCGCGCTCTCATAGGAGAAGTCGGGATCGTTGTCCTCATATTTAATATAGGTGAGGTAATAAGTGCCGAGGATCATATCCTGCGTCGGCACGGTAACGGGCTTGCCGTCCTGCGGGCGCAGCAGGTTGTTTGCGGAGAGCATCAGCAGTCTCGCCTCGGCCTGCGCCTCGGCGGAGAGCGGAACGTGCACGGCCATCTGGTCGCCGTCGAAGTCGGCGTTGAAGGCGGTGCAGCAGAGCGGATGCAGCTTGATCGCGCGGCCCTCGACCAGCACCGGCTCAAAAGCCTGGATGCCGAGTCTGTGGAGCGTCGGCGCGCGGTTGAGCATGACCGGACGGTCCTTGATGATATCGTCCAGCGCGTCCCACACCTCGTTCTTGCCCTTGTCGATCATCTTCTTGGCTGACTTGATGTTGTTCGCAAGGCCGTCCTCGACGAGCTTCTTCATCACGAACGGGCGGAAGAGCTCGATGGCCATTTCCTTCGGCAGACCGCACTGATAGAGCTTGAGCTCCGGGCCGACGACGATGACGGAGCGGCCGGAATAGTCGACGCGCTTGCCCAGCAGGTTCTGACGGAAACGGCCCTGCTTGCCCTTGAGCATATCGCTCAGGGATTTGAGCGCGCGGTTGTTCGCGCCGGTGACGGCGCGGCCGCGGCGGCCGTTATCGATCAGGGCGTCGACCGCCTCCTGAAGCATGCGCTTTTCGTTGCGGATGATGATGTCCGGCGCATTGAGTTGAATCAGTCTCTTCAGGCGGTTGTTGCGGTTGATGACGCGGCGGTAGAGGTCGTTCAGATCGGAGGTCGCGAAGCGGCCGCCGTCCAGCTGCACCATGGGGCGAAGCTCGGGCGGAATGACCGGCAGAACGTCCATGATCATCCAGGTGGGATCGTTATGGGACATACGGAAGGACTCCACGACCTCGAGCCGCTTGATGATGCGCAGCTTCTTCTGGCCGGAGGCGTTCTTCAGCTCCGCGCGCAGCGAGGCGGAGAGCTCCTCGAGATTCAGCTCGGAAAGCAGTTTTTTGACGGCCTCGGCGCCCATTCCGGCGTCAAAGTCATTCTCGTACTTCTCGCGCATGTCGCGATACTCTTTTTCGGAGAGCACCTGATTTTTAACCAGGGGGCAGTCGCCGGGATCAGTTACGATATAGGACGCAAAATAGAGGATCTTCTCGAGGATTCTCGGGCTGATGTCCAGCAGCAGGCCCATTCTCGAGGGGATACCTTTGAAATACCAGATGTGGGAGCAGGGAGCGGCCAGCTCAATGTGGCCCATGCGCTCGCGGCGGACTTTGGACTTGGTGACTTCCACACCGCAGCGGTCGCAGATCTTGCCCTTGTAGCGGATCTTCTTGTACTTGCCGCAATGGCACTCCCAGTCCTTTGTCGGCCCGAAGATGCGCTCGCAGAACAGTCCGTCGCGCTCAGGCTTCAGGGTGCGGTAATTGATTGTTTCAGGCTTTTTTACTTCGCCGTAGGACCATTCGCGGATCTGCTCCGGTGAAGCAATACCGATTTTTATAGCGTCAAATGTTGCGTTAGGCATCGTATCACTCCTCTTTTAGTCCTCGGCTCCGTCGGTGGATTCCTCGTCGAATCCCTCGCCGTCTTCGCCGGACTCGTCGCTCTCGTCGTCCCCGCTCTCCTCGGAATCATCCTGATCGTCAAAGAGGAAGGCGCTGGCCGGGGCTTTGCCGCCGGACAGAGCGTCCTCGGCGTCGGCGATGGAATATCCGGCGTCGGTCACTTCATTGTCGTCCGTCACAAAGTCGCTGCGGCCCGCGGCGGAATAGACGACATCGTCGTCGTCGTCGTCCCTGAGTTCGATCTCGTTGCCCTGCTCGTCTAGCACGCGGACATCGAGGCACAGGGACTGGAGCTCCTTGACAAGAACCTTGAAGGATTCCGGCACGCCGGGCTTGGGCACGTTGTGGCCCTTGACGATGGCCTCGTAGGTTTTCACACGGCCGGTCACATCGTCGGACTTGACCGTGAGGATCTCCTGCAGGGTATAGGCGGCGCCGTAAGCTTCCAGCGCCCAGACCTCCATCTCGCCGAAGCGCTGGCCGCCGAACTGGGCCTTGCCGCCCAAAGGCTGCTGCGTGACGAGGGAGTACGGGCCCGTGCTGCGGGCGTGAATCTTATCGTCGACCAGATGGTGGAGCTTGAGGAAGTAGACATAACCGACCGTGACGCGGTTGTCGAACTTGTCGCCGGTGCGTCCGTCGTAGAGGACGCTCTTACCGTCGCGCGGCAGACCGGCCATTTCCAGCGTGTTGAGAATGTCTTCCTCGGACGCGCCGTCGAAGATCGGGGTGGCGATCTTCCAGCCGAGCGCGTGCGCCGCGTAGCCCAGATGGACTTCCAGCACCTGCCCGATGTTCATACGGGATGGCACGCCCAGCGGGTTGAGGACGATGTCCAGCGGCGTGCCGTCCGGCAGGAAGGGCATATCCTCCTCCGGCAGGACACGGGAGACGACGCCCTTGTTGCCGTGGCGGCCCGCCATCTTGTCGCCGACGGAAATCTTACGTTTCTGCGCGATGTAGACGCGCACGACCTTGTCCACGCCGGGGCTCAGCTCGTCGCCGTTCTCGCGGGTAAAGGTCTTGACGTCCACGATGATGCCGGCTTCGCCATGTGGGACCTTGAGAGAGGTGTCGCGGACTTCTCTCGCCTTCTCGCCGAAGATGGCGCGCAGCAGGCGCTCCTCGGCGGTCAGCTCGGTCTCTCCCTTCGGGGTGACCTTGCCGACGAGGTAATCGCCCGAGGTAACCTCCGCACCGATGCGGATGACGCCGTTCTCGTCGAGGTCCTTCAGCGTGTCCTCGCCGACATTCGGGATGTCGCGGGTGATCTCCTCTGGGCCGAGCTTGGTGTCGCGGGATTCGGTCTCGTACTCCTCGATGTGGATGGAGGTGAAAACATCCTCGCGGACAAGACGCTCGTTGAGGAGAATGGCGTCCTCGTAGTTGTAGCCTTCCCAGGACATGAAGCCGATGAGTACGTTCTTTCCCAGGGAAATCTCGCCCTGAGAGCAGCCCGGTCCGTCCGCAATGACCTGGCCCGCCTCGACACGCTCGCCCACGGCGACAATCGGGCGCTGGTTGACACAAGTACCCTGGTTGCTGCGGGCGAACTTGACAAGACGGCTGCTGACCACGTCGCCGGAATCGTAGCGCACGGCAATCTCGTCGGCCGAGACCTTGGTGACGATGCCGTTCTCGGCAGACTTGACACAGACCTCGGAATCTACGGCGCATTTGTGCTCGACGCCGGTGGCGACGATGGGCACCTCGGTAACCATCAGAGGCACGGCCTGACGCTGCATGTTCGCGCCCATCAGGGCGCGGTTGGCGTCGTCGTTCTGGAGGAAGGGGATGAATGCCGTCGCGACAGAGGTCATCATGCGGGGCGAGACGTCGATATAGTCGATCGTCTCGCGGTCAACCGCGATGATCTCGTCGCGGTGCCGGCAGGTGATGCGCTCGTTGACAAGGAAATTGTTCTCGTCCACGGGCTCGGCGGCCTGGCCGATATAGTAATCGTCTTCCACGTCCGCCGTCATGTATTCGACCGTGTCGGTCAGGCGGGAGCAGGTGTATTTATGGTTCTCGTCGAACATGCGCTCAATTTTGCGATAGGGCGCCTCGATAAAGCCGTATTCGTTGATTCGGGCGTAGGTTGCAAGGTAGTTAATAAGGCCGATGTTCGGGCCTTCAGGCGTCTCGATGGGACACATACGGCCATAATGGCTGTAATGGACGTCTCGAACGTCGAAGGAGGCGCGCTCGCGGCTCAGGCCGCCGGGTCCCAGAGCGGAGAGTCTGCGCTTGTGCGTCAGCTCGGCGAGGGGATTGTTCTGATCCATAAACTGGCTCAGCGGCGAGGAGCCGAAAAACTCCTTGATGACGGCCGTCACCGGGCGGATGTTGATAAGGCTCTGCGGCGTGACCACGTCGAGATCCTGGATGGTCATGCGCTCGCGGATGACGCGCTCGAGGCGGGTGAAGCCGACGCGGAACTGGTTCTGGAGCAGCTCGCCCACGCAGCGCAGGCGGCGGTTGCCCAGATGGTCGATGTCGTCGGTAGTGCCGGTACCCTGCGCGACGCAGTCGAGGTAGTTGATGGAGGCAAGGATGTCGTCCTTGGTGATGTGCTTGGGCAGCAGATCGTCGCGGCGGTCCTCAATGGCCTCGACCCAGCCGTCGGCGGGGACGGTCTCGAGCATCTCCTTGAGCGCGGCGAAGCAGACCTTCTCCTTGATGCCGTACTCGGCGGGGTCGAAATCGACGAAGTGCGCCATCTTGACCATGCCGTTCGAGAAGACCTTGACGCGGCGGCCCTCGATGTTAAGGACGGCCTCGTTCACGCCGCAGTCGGAGATGTGGTGCGCCTCTTCGCGGCTGAGCACCTTGCCGGCCTCGGCAAGCAGCTCGCCGGTCATCGGGTCGGCAACAGGCTCGGCGAGCTCATGGCCGGACAGGCGGCTCCAAATGTCCATTTTCTTGTTGAATTTATAGCGGCCGACCTTGGAGACGTCGTAGCGTCTCGGGTCGAAGAAAAGCGCGTCAAGATACGCCTCGGCGTTTTCCACCGTGGGCGGCTCGCCGGGACGCAGTTTGCGGTAGATTTCGAGAAGGGACTCCTCGCGCGTCTTGCAGGTATCCTTCTCGATCGTGGAGAGGATGCGCGGGCTCTCGCCGAAGAGCTCCCTGATCTGCCCGTCGGTCTCCACGCCGAGGGCGCGGATGAGACAGGTCACGGGAATCTTGCGGTTTTTGTCGATTCGGACATAGTAGACGTCCTGCGCGTCTGTCTCATACTCGAGCCAGGCGCCGCGGTACGGGATGATCTGGGACGAATAAATATGCGTGTCCGCCTTATCGGCGGTATCGTTGTAGTACATACCGGGGCTGCGGACGATCTGCGAAACGATGACTCGCTCGGCGCCGTTGATGACAAAGGTGCCGCCGTTGGTCATGATCGGGAAATCGCCCATGAAGATTTCCTGCTCTTTGATCTCGTCGGTCTCCTTATTGTGCAGACGCACCCGGATCTTGATGGGGCGAGCGTAGGTCGCGTCGCGCTCCTTGCACTCTTCAACCGTATACTTCGGCTTCTCGTCCATGCTGTAATCCAGGAAGGACAGCTCCAGATTGCCGGTGTAGTCGGTAATCGTGTCGACATCCTTGAACACCTCGCGCAGTCCCTCTTTCAGGAACCACTCGTAGGAATCCTTCTGAATTCTCAGAAGATTCGGAATGCCCAGGATTTCTTCATGTTTGGAGTAGCTCTTGCGCAGGGTTTTGCCGTAATATACGTCCCTGACCATCTCCATGATGAATCATCACAGCCTTTCTTTCGGCAAATGCCTCGAATTTATGAATGTAAAAAGATACGCCCGGAGCAGTTGCTTCTTTGTCCGCCGTTCGGCTTGCTCCGGGGCGGGAGATGTGCTAGAATAGCAGCAACGGTGGGAATATATGTTTGCATACTTTGGCAGTATGGATAATTATTGTAACATGTGTGTTTCCTTCTGTCAACCTGTCAATTGTGAAAAACGGCCGTTTTTTCGGCCGTTTTTTGTTTGGCCGGCACATTTTCCTCGGAATCCATAAAAACGGCGGGATACGCTCCGTATCCCGCCGTTCTTTTTTCAGATGGTCAGCAGCCGCCGGGAAATTTCCAGCATATGCGGCGTATCGGCGCTGTTGTGCAGGGAGACGACGCCCGGCACGTCGGAGAGATTGAGCAGTCCCTCTTCCTCCAGACGGCGATGCGTCTCGCGCGCGGTACCCGGTGCGCCGTCGAAGATGCCGACCGGGTGGCCGAAATCGCGGACGATGGCCGCCCGCACAAACGGGAAATGCGTGCACCCGAGCACGATCGAGTCGATCTGCCGGTTCTGGTAAATTTCAAAGATACCGCGCAGATACCGATCCAGCTCCGGCCCTTCCGTCACGCCGCGCTCGACGAACTCCACGATGCCCGGCGCGGGCAGACGGTAGATCTGCGCGCGGTCGGCGTAGAACTCCATCAGGCGGTGGAACTTCTCCTCCCGCAGCGTCATGGCCGTGGCCATGACGAGCACGCCCGCGTGCTCCTTCGCCTCGACGGCGGGCTTGAGTGCCGGTTCGATGCCGATGATGGGTTTGTCCGGATAGGTCTCGCGGAGCGGCCCGATCGCGGCTGCGGTCGCCGTGTTGCAGGCGACAACCATCGCCTTGCACCCCTGTTCAAAGAGATGCTTCGCGCAGCGCATGGTCAGTTCGCAGGCCTCCTCGGTCGGCCGCGGGCCGTAAGGAGCGTTCCGGGAATCCCCGTAATAATAGAAATTTTCATGCGGCATCTGCCGAATCAGCTCCCGCAGGACGCTGATCCCGCCGACGCCGGAATCAAACACAGCAATTGGTGCGTCGTTTCCGCGCATAAAACTCCCCCCAGGTCAGTCATGGCGTATTCCGCCGCGCGCCGGGATGCGCGGTGTGCGGCATACCGCCGCCGCGCCAGAAAGTCGGCGTCACGGCTGACATGATTATAGCACGTTTGCCGTGCCGCGTCAAAACCTGTGCGGTTGTTCTTCTCAGCTGCGCACGATCTTCACGCCCTGCGGCGTGTCGACCAGTTCCACGCCCTTCGCCTTCAGCTCGTCGCGGATGCGGTCCGCCTCCGCCCAATCCTTCGCCTTCTTCGCGGCGGCGCGCCCGGCGACGAGCGCGTCGATTTCCGGGTCGCCGGAGCTCTCTTCCTGCGCGGCCGCGTCGGTTTTCCGCTTTTCCTCCGCCTTCTTCAGAAGGTCGAGGCCAAGTACGGTGTCGAAATCCGCGACGGCCGCGAGCTTGGTGGCGTCGTTCGTATCGGCCTTGAAGACATCGTAGACGGCGGTGATCGCTCGGGAGGTATTGAGATCGGCGTCCAGCGCCGCGCGGAAGCGTCCGCGGAGCTCCTCAAGCGCCGCCGCGTCGACGGGCTGCGGATCGTTCGGGTCCATGGAGGTAATGCGGGCGACCATCTTCTCGTAGGCGGCCTTTGCGTTTTCGAGGTTCTCCCATGAGAACAGCAGCGCCTTGCGGTAGTGCGACTGGAGGCAGAACAGGCGGTAGATCAGCGGATCGTAACCCTTCTGCTCAAGAAGCGAGACGGTCAGGAACTCGCCCTTGGACTTGGACATTTTGCCGCCCTCGGTGTTCAGGTGCAGGACATGGAACCAGAAATTGCACCACTTGTGGCCGAGGTAGCTCTCGGACTGGGCGATCTCGTTGGTGTGGTGCGGGAAGGCGTTGTCAATGCCGCCGCAGTGGATGTCGAGATCCTCTCCGAGGTATTTCATGGAGATGCCGGAACACTCGATGTGCCAGCCGGGATAGCCGATGCCCCACGGGGACTCCCACTTGAGCGCCTGATCCTCGAACTTGGACTTGGTGAACCAGAGGACAAAGTCGTTTTTGTTGCGCTTGTTGGTGTCTTCCTCAACGCCCTCGCGCACGCCGACAGCCAGGTCGTCCTCGCCGAAATCGTTGAAAACATAGTACTGCCGGAGCTTCGAGGTGTCAAAATAGACGTTTCCGCCCGCCTGATAGGCGAAGCCTGTGTCAAGGAGCTTCGTGATGATCCGGATATACTCGGGGATGCAGCCCGTCGCCGGCTGGACGATGTCGGGCCGCTTGATGTTGAGCTTTTCACAGTCCGAGAAGAACGCGTCGGTGTAGAACTGTGCGATCTCCATGACGGTCTTGTGCTCGCGGTGCGCACCCTTGAGCATCTTGTCCTCGCCGGTGTCGGCGTCGGAGGTCAGATGGCCCACGTCGGTGATGTTCATGACGCGTTTGACGTTGTAGCCGGTATAGCGCAGGTACTTTTCCAGCACGTCCTCCATCAGGTAGGAGCGCAGATTGCCGATGTGCGCGAAGTGATAGACCGTTGGGCCGCAGGTATACATTTTAACTATGTCGGGATGGTTCGGCACAAAAAGCTCTTTTTTATGGGTCGCGGAATTATAAAGATACATGGTTTACTCCTCCTGTATATCAGCTGTCGTTGCGGTCGTCCTCGTCGCCGAGGGCGCGCTCAAGGCGGGCGATGCGGGTCTTCAGGCACTCGATCTCCAGCATGACCGGGTCGGGCGTATGGATCTGATCGAGTTTTTCGCCGCTGATGCGGACGATGCGGCCCGGCACGCCGACGACGGTAGCGTTGTCCGGCACCTCGCGCAGCACGACGGAATTGGCCGCAATGCGGGCGTTGTCCCCGACACGGAACGGGCCGAGCACCTTCGCGCCGGAGCCGATCATCACGTTGTTGCCGATGGTCGGATGCCGCTTTCCGACGTCCTTACCGGTGCCGCCGAGCGTCACGCCCTGGTAGAGCAGGCAGTCGTCGCCGATCTCGGCGGTCGCGCCGATGACGATGCCGGCGCCGTGGTCGATGACGAGGCGGCGTCCGATCTTCGCGGCGGGGTGGATCTCGATGCCGGTGAACCATTTTGTCAACTGCGAGATCAGGCGCGCCAGAAAATAGAAATGGCAGCGGTAGAGCGCGTGGGCAATACGGTACCAGAACGTCGCGTGCAGCCCGTTGTAGAGCAGCAGCACCTCCACGGCACTGCGCGCGGCGGGGTCGTTTCGTTTGTATGCCCGGACGTCTTCGATCAAATGCATAGGCATGTCTCCTTCTGAAAAAAAGCCCGCCTCCTGATAACTCAAGAGGCGGGCAAAAGCTCGCGGTTCCACTCTTATTTTTCACTCTGGGCACTGACGCGGCCCGGACGGGGTCTCCCCTCGCTCCCGAATGCACTTCACGGAATTCCGTCTGCTCCCCGCTTTCAGCCGATGACGGGGATTCTCTGCCATGCGGGCGTTCCGCTACTCTTTTCGATCCACGCGATATTCTTTTCCATTATATTAGCATGGAAGCCGGCAGGTGTCAACTGCCCCGCCGGCGGCAAAATTACGGTGTGCTCAGCCGTCGATCAGGCTTTGCAGCGCGCCGCCGAGAAGCTTCACGCCTTCGACGATCCGGTCGTCCTCCATGGTGGAATAGTTGAGGCGGAACGCTGAGCAGGGCTTCTCCATGTCGGTCATAAAAGTGCTGCCCGGCACGAAAACGACCTTGCGCTGCGCGCAGTAGGCCGCGACTTCGCGCGTGTCGTATTCGCCGTTCATATCACACCAGACAAAGAGGCCGCCGTTCGGCGTGGTATGGGTAATCTGCGCGGGGAAATAGCGCTCGATCGCATCGAGCATGACGTTGCACTTGCGCCGGTAGAGCGCGCGCATCTTCACGATGGCCGCGTCGATGTCGTAGCGTCTGAGATATTCGAGCGCCATGAGCTGGGGCAGCATGGCGGTATGGACGTCGTTGACCTGCTTCTGATTGACGATTTTGCCGATCAGGTCACGGTGCGCGACCGTATAGCCCACCCGCAGGCCCGGCGCAAGAATTTTAGAGAACGAGTTGCAGTAGACGACGATGCCTTCGGTATCGAAGGACTTGATCGTGGGCAGCTTGGTGCCGTCGAAGGTCAGCTCTCCATAGGGATTGTCCTCGATGATAACGATGCCGTGTGCGGCGCACAGCTCGTAGACAGCCTTCCGTTTCTCGAGCGACATGGTGATGCCGGTCGGGTTCTGGAAGGACGGGATCGTATAGAAAATTTTGATCCTGGGATTTTCCTCCACGGCCTTTCTCATCGCGGCCATATCCACGCCGTCGTTCTCCATCGGCACGCCGATGAGGCGGGTGTTGTACGACCGGAAGGCGTTGAGCGCGCCGATATAGCTCGGCTCCTCCACAAGGACGGCGTCGCCCTCGTCGCAGAGCACCTTGGCGGTAAAATCGATGGCCTGCTGCGCGCCGGAGACGATCAGGATCTCGTCGAACTCGCGGCCTGCGCCGTCGCGCTCCTTCGCGCGCTTCGCCATCAGCTCGCGCAGCGGCAGGTAGCCTCGCGGCACATTATATTGAAGAGCGAGCGTCGGCTGCGTCTCCAGGAGCTCTCCGGCAATCTGCGCGAGCTCCTTCGAGGGGAATGTCTCCGAGGCAGGGTTCCCGCCCGCGAGAGAAATGACCGTGGGGTCGCCCGCGTAGCGCAGGATCTCCTCGATGGCCGCACCCTGAATATGTTTTGACCGTTCGGCATAACGAAATTGCATTGCTGACATCCTCTCCGCCCCGTCCCGGTATCCGGCGGGCTATTGTCTTTGTTTTATGTTATAACGTGCTAAATTGCAAAAGTCAAGGGCCAATGCAGAAAGTATGCCGTTTTCACATAGATTAAAATTACCACGCGCCCGCCAACTCCCGAAATGCGCACCGATGTGCGCCGCACGCGGACACCCCCGCTTTCCGGCTGCCGGCCTCTCTCCGCGCCGCCGTAAGCGTGTCTTCCCAAAATACGTAAGACCCGACCGGTGCTCGTGCGCCGGCCGGGCCTTTTTCAGATGTCTCTCGATTTGGATGCAACCAGTTCAAGGCACTCCTTCAGGAATTCCTCGACAGGCTTCGCACCCTCGTCGCCGCCGGCGCGGGTACGGACGGCGACATGACCGGCCTCGGCTTCCTTGTCGCCGATGACCAGCATATAGGGTACCTTCTCGATCTGCGCCTCGCGGATCTTTTTGCCGATCTTCTCGTTGCGGTCGTCAACCTCGGCGCGGATGCCGTGGGCAAAAAGCGTCTCCTTGACCTGATCAGCGTAGTCGTTGACGCGGTCGGTGATGGTCAGGACACGAACCTGCTCGGGGGCCATCCACAGCGGCAGCGCGCCGGCGTATTTCTCGATGAGGTAGGCGAGCGTGCGCTCGAAGCAGCCGAGCGAGGTGCGGTGGATGATATACGGCGTCTTTTTCTTTCCGTCCACATCCACATACTCCATGCCAAACTGTTTGGCCAGCAGGAGGTCGATCTGAATGGTTGCCAGCGTGTCCTCCTTGCCGAACACATTCTTGTACTGGACGTCGAGCTTCGGGCCGTAGAACGCAGCCTCGTCAATGCCAATGGTATGCTCGACGTGCAGGTCGTCCAAAATCTTTGCCATCAGGCCCTGCGCCTCGTTCCATTGCTCCGGCGTGCCCTCGTACTTGTTTTTGGGGTTGGCGGGATCCCACTGGGAGAAGCGGAAGGTGCAGTCCTCCAGGAGACCGACCGTTCCAAGAAAATACTGAATGAGTTCGAGGCAGCCCTTGAACTCCTGCTCAAGCTGCTCCGGGCGGAGGATCAGATGGCCCTCGGAAATCGTAAACTGGCGGACGCGGATCAGGCCGTGCATCTCGCCGGAATCCTCGTTGCGGAAGAGCGTCGAGGTCTCGCCGAGGCGCATCGGAAGGTCGCGGTAGCTGCGCGCGCGGTTCAGGAACACCTGATACTGAAACGGGCAGGTCATCGGGCGGAGTGCGAAGCACTCCTTCGTCTCGTCCTTCGGATCGCCAATGACGAACATTCCGTCGAGATAGTGGTCCCAGTGACCGGAAATCTTATAGAGCTCCCGTTTGGCCATCAGCGGTGTCTTGGTCAGCAGATAGCCGTGTGCCTGCTCATAGTCCTCAACCCAGCGCTGGAGCAGCTGGATGACGCGCGCGCCCTTCGGCAGCAGGATTGGTAACCCCTGGCCGATGACATCCACGGTGGTGAAATACTCCAGTTCACGGCCGATCTTATTGTGGTCGCGCTTCTTGGCCTCTTCCTGCTGCGCGAGGTACGCGTCCAGCTCTTCTTTTTTCTGGAAGGCCACGCCGTAGATTCGCTGGAGCATCTTGCGCTTGGAATCGCCGCGCCAGTAAGCGCCGCAGCAGTGGGTCAGCTTGATGGCGTTGCCCTTGATGCGGCCGGTAGAGTCGAGGTGCGGGCCGGCGCAGAGGTCGGTGAACTCACCCTGCCTGTAGAAGCTGATGACCGCGTCCTTCGGCAGGTCGTTGATGAGCTCCACCTTGTAGGGCTCCTCTTTCTCCTGCATGAACTTGATTGCCTCCCCGCGGGGCAGTTCGAACCGCTCGAGCTTCAGCTTCTCCTTGCAGATCTTGCGCATCTCGGCCTCGATCTTCTCCAGATCCTCCTGCGTAAAGGCCTCCTGCGAGTCGAGGTCGTAATAAAAGCCGTTGTCGATGGACGGTCCGATGGCAAGCTTGGTCTCCGGCCAGAGGCGTTTGATGGCCTGGGCCATCACATGCGAGCAGGTGTGCCAGTAGGTCTTGCGGTACTGCTCGTTTTCAAAGGTGTACTGGTTTTCTTCCGACATATTATGTCTCCTCCTTAACCGGGGCAGAAAAAATCCCACCCCCGAAAAATCAGGGGTGGGATACAGCATCGTATTCCACGGTTCCACCCTGCTTACGGCATACGCCGTCGCTCATTGGCCGCGATAACGGGCGGACCCGTCCCGGCTTACTGCATTTCAGCCGGGCAGCTCGGAAGTGGTGAACGCTCGGCCGCACTGCGGAGGCCCTTCCAGCATACAGGCTCCCTCTCTGTGCCGCGATTCCGGGCGCGTTCTTCGTCAACGCCGCTTTTCTTCCTTTTAATATAACACGCGGGCTGCGCGGTGTCAACGGATAATCCCGGCTGTTTTTTATGTTAACTTTTGTTATCTTATTTGTTTTTGTAACTCCATGCGTCCCCGTATGCGCCTTTTTATTCCATTTTATGGTATTCTTCCGTTTACATAATTTTATGAAAAGTTTGTTAATAAACTCATGCATAGGCAAAAACTTGACAAATTAAAAAATAATGTTATAATTCATAGCTGTCACACGTAGAATTACAATATGTAATCATTTGTAATCTTTTATTTTTATGCAAGAACTTCGAAACATGCGAAAGGAGGTACACTGATGCAGCAGCCAAACAGGTACAGAAGATCTTTCCGTTCCCAGTACACGCGGTTGCACCGCATGGCCGCCGTGGCGATCATGCTCAGCATGCTCAGCTTTGTCTTCACAATCCCGGCGGCGGCGCGCAGCGCGAAAAGCGCAGGAAAACGCGCCCTGGCCGCATCGGCCGTCTCGGGCGAAACGCTCCGGCAGGCCGGCCTGATGCTCGACATCACTGGAACTAACACAGCGCAGACAGCGGAAAACGGATTTGACTTTCTGCTCAATCGCGTCAACTGGCAGATTGTCCGCGTCATCTGCGACGGAACGGTACAGAGCGTGAAGGTGCACGAGGAAACAGTCTATGACGTGCTCGCTTCCCTGCATATCACGCTGGGCGAAAACGATTTGCTTTCCTGCCCGCTTGAGACCGAAACCTATACCGGCCTGACAATCCGCATCACCCGCATAACCTATGCCACAGCGGAGTCCGACGTCACCGTGCCCGCCGAGGACACGGTCTACTTCAACTCCGTCATGTCCCCCTCGCAGGAGACGGTCCTTCAGCAGGGCAGCGACGGCACGGCCCACCTGACCGAGAAGGTCACCTACTTCGACGGCCGCGAAGCCGGCCGCCAGACGATCAAAAAGGCCGTCACCAAAGCGGCGGTCAGCCGCGTCGTCATCCGCGGCTCGGACAGCGCAAGTATGCCCGTCGCATCCGGTGCCAATACGCTTGTCACCTCGGGCGGACAGACGCTCAGTTATTCCAGGGTCATCGACGGCGTCGCCACCGCCTACAACTGCCCCGGCTACGTCGGCCACACCGCCTCCGGCACCATCGCCCAGGTGGGCAAGGTCGCCGTCGACCCGCGCGTAATCCCGCTGGGCACAAAGCTTTACATCGTCTCTCAGGACGGCCAGTATGTCTACGGATACTGTATCGCCGAGGACACCGGCGGACTCATCAAGGGCAACAAGATCGACCTTTATTTCAGCACCTGGAACGAGTGCATTCAGTTCGGCTACCGGCCCATTACGATCTACGTTGTGGCATAATTCCCTTTCAAAGGATTGCAAAACCGCCGTCTATCTGGTAAAATGTCCGGATAGCGGCGGTTTTCCGCCGTGTTCCCCGCTCATCACACATCTGCCGCACGGTGGCGGCGGCAAGGAGTACCCTCATGAACCTCTGTGACATTCAGGAGATCAAAGCGCTGCTCACGCGGCACGGATTCCACTTTTCCAAATCCAAGGGGCAGAACTTCCTCACGGCTGCCTGGGTGCCCCGCGAACTGGCCGAGGCCTCCGGCGCCGGCCCCGGCTGCGGCGTGCTCGAAGTCGGCCCCGGCATCGGCTGCCTGACCGAGCAGCTCAGCCTGCGTGCCGAAAAGGTCGTCGCCGTAGAGCTCGATCAGTCCCTCCGCCCGATCCTCGCCGAGACGATGGCCGGGCGCGACAATCTGACGATCCGCTTCGGCGACATTCTCCGGCTCAACCTTGCCGAGCTCGTGCGGGAGGAATTTCCCGGTCTGCGCGTGATGGCCTGCGCCAATCTCCCCTACTATATCACTTCCCCGGTGGTAAGCGCCCTGCTGGAGAGCCGCTGCTTTGAATCCGTGACGGTCATGGTGCAGTCCGAGGTGGCCGACCGCGTATGCGCCCCGGCTGGCACACCGGAATACAGCGCGTTCACCGTTCTGTGCGGCTACTACGCCGTGCCGGAGACGCTCAGCGAGGTGCCCGCCTCCTGCTTTGTGCCGCAGCCCAAGGTCACCTCGGCCATTCTCCGCCTGACAGCGCGCAGTGAGCCACCCTGCGGCATCACGGATGAGAAGCTCTTCTTCCGCGTCGTCCGGGCAAGCTTCGGCCAGCGGCGCAAAACGCTGCTCAACGCGCTCTCCTCGGCCTTCGGCGAGCTGGGCAAGGAGCAGCTCGCGGGCGTGATCGCCTCGTGCGGCCTTCCCCCCGCGGTGCGCGGCGAAGTGCTCGACATGGCAGGCTTTGCCGCCGTCTCAGCAGCGCTGCGCGAACTCCTGGACGCGGGCGGCGCAAAAGCGCGCGGCTAAATTGTACTTGTGCTTTTTCACAAAATGAGATACAATATCCTAGAGTTTCAGCGAGTGGATAAAGGAGGTAGCTTAATGATTCGTCTTACTACGGACAAAGGCGCGGTAGCCGTGGACGCAAGCGTCTACACCAACATCGCAGGCGTGGCCGCTTCCAACTGTTTCGGCGTCAAGGGTATGGCTGTCCGCTCCATGACGGACGGGCTGGTTCATCTCCTGCGGCGCGAGGCTATGAACAAGGGTGTCCGCGTTACCTTCAACAACGATCAGTCGATATCAATCGATCTGCATATCGTGATTGATCACGGCGTCAACATCATGGCGGTGGGAAACGCCATTATCGACGAGGTCCGCTATGTCGTTACCAAATCGACCGGTGCGGAAGTAAAAGCAGTCAATGTCTTCGTGGACTCCATGACTGTTGACTAAATGCGGTCTTTCCGCATACGGAGGTGTACCACAATTGAGGCAAACCATTGACGGAGCGGCCTTTCGCAAGATGATGATCAGTGCCGCTGCCTCTGTTGAGAACCATAAGCAGGCCATCAATGAGCTGAACGTCTTCCCGGTGCCCGACGGCGACACCGGCACCAATATGGCCATGACCATCGGCGCTGCCGTGCAGGATCTGCGCGGCCTGGATTCGCCGTCCCTGACCCGCGCGGCAGACGCCGCCGCCTCCGCGATGCTTCGCGGCGCGCGCGGCAACTCCGGCGTCATCCTTTCGCTGCTGTTCCGCGGCTTCTCCAAGGCCCTCAAAGGCCTTGACGATGCGGGGGGTGCCGAGTTCGCGGCGGCTCTTCAGTCCGGCGTGGACGCGGCCTACAAGGCCGTCATGAAGCCCGCGGAGGGTACGATCCTTACTGTCTCCCGCGTGTGCGCCCACGAGGCCGCCGAAGAGGCGCTGCAGCAGGACGCCATCGAGCATGTGATTGAGTTCGCGATCAAGTCGGCGAAAAGCGCACTGGACGCCACCGTCCATCAGAACCCCATCCTTGAAAAAGCCGGTGTGGTGGATGCGGGCGGCATGGGTTTCCTCCTCATTCTCGAGGGAATGCTCGCGAGTTTGCGCGGTGAAGACGTTATTGCCGCCGAGCCGACGGGCGCTGTCAAGGAGCAGGCGAATTTCTCGGACTTCGCCACCGAGGACATCAAGTTTGCCTACTGCACCGAGTTCATCGTCTCCCGGGAGAACGGCAAGGACCCCGAGCTGCTGCGGGACTTCCTCAACCAGCTCGGCGACAGCCTCGTGCTGGTCGACGACGAGGAGATCATCAAGGTGCACGTCCACACCAACAATCCCGGCACCGTCTTGCAGGAGGCTCTCAGCTACGGCGGCCTCGTGACCGTCAAGGTAGAGAACATGCGCCTGCAGCACACGGAAAAGGTTATGAACGAGAAGGATCTCGCGTCGAAGGTCGCGCCGCCCGAAAAGCGGTTCGGCAGCGTGGCGGTCTGCGTGGGCGACGGCCTCGCCGCAACGTTCCGCGACCTGGGCGTAGATCAGATCGTGCAGGGCGGCCAGACAATGAACCCCTCCACAGAGGACATTCTCGAGGCAGTCAACCGCACACCAGCCGAGATCATTTTCGTTCTGCCCAACAACAAGAACATCATCATGGCCGCGCAGCAGGTTATTCCCCTGACCGGGAAGCAGGTCGTGGTGCTCCCCTCGAAGACCGTGCCGCAGGGCATCACCGCCATGCTGGCGTTCGATCCCGACGGCGAGCTCGAGGTCAATACAAAGGCCATGACCGACGCAATGGCCGGCGTGGAAACCATGCAGATCACCTACGCCGCACGCGACTCCGAGTTTGACGGACATCACATCCAGTCGGGCGACTATCTCGCGCTGCTGGGAAGCTCCCTGTTTGGAACCGGTAAGGATCTCAACACGCTGCTGATGAGCCTCGCGGATCATGTACGCGAGGAGAGCAAGGAGTTTGTCACCATCTTCTACGGCCGCGATATTCTCGAGGAAGATGCGCAGAAGGCCGCCGCAGTCTTCTCCTCCCGCTGTCCGCAGGCCGAGGTCAACCTTCTCTCCGGCGGCCAGCCCGTTTACTACTATCTGATCTCCGCGGAATAGCGCTTCCCTACCGACGCAAAAGCGGCGGGGATCCGGTTGACCCGGATCCCCGCCGCTCTTTTTTATATTCAGTGCATGTCGTTCATGCAGTCGGGAAGATCGACCTCGCCGAGCGTCTTCATCTTGAAGCCGTTCTTCTTGTACTCCTCGTAGTTGAACGTTTCCATCTCGTCGTAGGCCAGCTTGTGGAACTCGTAGAAGTTCGGCCACCACTCGTAACCGTCTCCCAGCTTGTGATACAGGAAAGCCTTCGCGATCTCAATGCCCATCTGCGGCGCGACATAGAAGCCGCCCATGGCGATGACGTTGCAGTTGTTGCCGGTGATGCAGCGCAGCGCGGCGGGAACACTCTCGACGACGGCCGCGTGGACGTGCGGGCATTTGCTCGCCGCGATGTGGATGCCCATGCCGGTGCCGCAGAAAATTATGGCGCGCTCGAACTCGCCCTCGGAGATCATGGAGCCGACCTTTATACCGATGCGGTGGAACATCTCGGGATGTTTCTCATCCGCGGAGCGGACGCCGACGTCGGTCACTTCCCAGTCCTCTTTTTTCAGGAAAGCGACGATCGCTTCCTTCAGAGGGAAGCCCGCGAAGTCGGCCCCGACCAGAATTTGCTTGTCTTTTATCATTTTCATTGTTTTTTCCTCCTACAATATATTTGCGGTTAAAGGCACGGCAGCCAGCCGTGTCTTTTTCCATCTCAAAGCTGAAGCTGTTAGAATGGGAGAGTAATGGCCTGACTTTTCGTTCCAGGGGCTAACACGCCCGTAACGGAGTCCGTCAGCCGCCTCTCTCATTCGCAGCATTCGATTTACGCAGATTGTACCGCCAGATTCTTTGGTGCGTTCGTGTCACTTAGGAGATTGAACAAGCAATGAGTAAAGCGGGAATGCCATATCCAACCACACAGGAGGAACACTATGAACGCTGTTGGAATCGATGTCTCTAAAGGAAAAAGCATGGTGGCAGCTCTGCGGCCAATGGGTGAGGTTGCGTTGCTGCCGAAGGAGTATCCCCATTCAGAGGTCGGTCTGGAGCAGATGGCCTATGCCATCATCGCATTGGGCGAGGATACACGCGTCATCATGGAGGCTACTGGCCGGTACCATGAGCCGGTAGCGGCAGCTCTACATGCGTATGGGATCTACGTCACTATTCTGAATCCACTGTTCATCCAGCGCAGCGGCGGCGGCTCTATCCGCAAGGTCAAGACCGACAAGGCGGATGCCATGAAAATCGCCAAGTACGGACTTGACAACTGGATGGATCTGCGGGAGTATACTCCCATGGAAGCAGTCAGACAACAACTGAAGCTTTGCAGCCGCCAGTATAATCTGTACACGAAAACCATTGTGGCGCTGCAAAACAATCTCATTTCTCTAACCGATAAGACATTTCCTGGCGTGAACGAACTGTTCTCCAGCCCGGAGCGTGGGGACGGGCACCAGAAATGGGTGGACTTTGTCATGTCCTTTTGGCACTGTGAATGTGTCTGCCGGGTCAGCGAGAAGGCGTTTACAGAGCATTACCGCAAGTGGTGCAAGCGCAAGGGTTATAATTTCAGCGAGGACAAGGCTCTTGACCTATGCGCTGATAGCTGCGGACACATTACCACACTGCCGAAGAACGAGAACACCAAGCTCCTCATCACCACAGCGGCGCAGCAGCTTATTGTCGCAAAGACTACTCTTGTTGCCATGCGCACTGAGATGCTGCGTCTGGCAAAGCTGTTGCCGGAATAAGATACCGTCCTTGCCATGTACGGCGTCGGTGAGATCACCGCCGCACAGCTTATGGCTGAGATCGGTGATGTGCGCCGTTATCCGCGCCGCAGTTCGCTGGTGGCCTTTGCCGGCGTCGATCCGGCTGTCAATCAGTCCGGCAAACACGAGTCACAGAGCAATCCGACAACGAAGCGGGGGTCCCAGCATCTGCGGAAAACGCTGTACCAAGTCGTCTGCACCTATCTGAAAAAGTCTCCCGCAAACGAGCCGGTGTACCAATTCATTGACAAGAAACGCAGTGAGGGCAAGCCTTATTTCGTATACATGACCGCCGGAGCCAACAAGTTCCTGCGCATCTACTACGCACGGGTGAAGGAGTGCTTGGCTGCGCTGGATCACTCTCCTGCTTCGCTGAATTAACCCCCCTTTCATCTGCCTGTACGAAGACCGGCGAAAAGCAATCCTTCTCCGGCCCGTTTTGTTGCACCCTTTTCCTCTCGCATACCCTGTGAGAGATTTTTCATTTTGGGGCTTGACTTTTTATTTGCAGACTCCGTAATTCCAATTTTAATCATTTTCATTTCGTTTTGCCTTCTATGCGGGCATAGCTTACGCATAACGCAAAAATAAAACCATTTCCATATGCGTTAATGTTAACGCAATTATAATACAAGATTTTGTAAAATAAAAGTGATATTTTATATAAATTGCGGCGCTCTGTTTTGTTGATTTCTACAATCGCGGCACCCGTCCAAAATGATTTCCGTAAAATATTGCGTTTTTTCCTTTAATTAATTCGTAAATTTAATATTATTTTGTGCGTTAACGATTATCTCATCAAAATAAATAGATTTTGTGTTGACGAAAATAAAAAATGCTGTATACTAAATGGTATAAAAAGTGCCGGAGCAAACAGGAGTTGACGGAGATGGCTATGGAGAAAGTAACAATCAAGATGATAGCCGAGCAAGCCAGCGTTTCCATCGGCACGGTGGACCGTGCGCTGAACGGACGCGGCAGGATCAACGAGGCCACCAAGCAGAAAATCCTCCAACTGGCCGATTCGATGGGCTATCAGCCCAACAAGCTTGCCAGTGCGCTTCGCCGGAAACAGTCCTTTAAAATCGCGGTCGTGATGTCGCGCACCCCGGATTACTTCGTCGACGAGCTGAAGGTCGGCGTCGAGGACGCGCGCCGCAGCCTCGCCGATTATTACACCGAGATCGACTACTACTTCTCCGACACGCTGGACCCGGCCGAGCAGGAGATCATCCTCAGCGGCATCGACGTCTCCAAGTACGACGGCATGGCGATAAACGCCGGCGGCGAAATCCTCAATCCCTACATCAATTCCTTTGTCGACCACGGCGTTCCCGTGGTCACGTTCAACACGGACGTAGAAAACAGCAAGCGCATCTGCTATATCGGTGAGGATTCCTACCATACGGGTCGTCTGGCCGGCGAAATGATGGGTAAAATCCTCGGCGGGCACGGCACTGTGGCGATTTTCATGGGTTTCAACCTCATCAGCTCCCACCGCGCCCGCGCCGCGGGTTTTCGCGACTTTCTGAACGAGCGCTACCCCGCGATTCGCGTGATGGACGTCACCGAATATCACGACATCGACAGCGTCGCCCGTTCCTCGATGCAGCAGCTCCTCGACAACGGCGTCTGCGTCAACGGCATTTTCTGCGTCAGTACGCCCGGTGCCGTCGGCGTCGGTGAGTGCCTGGAGCAGCACAGCATCCGAAATCAGATCTGCGTCATCGGCTACGACGCCAACGTCAAGTCCGCGCGACTTCTGAAGGCCGGGTACTGCTCGGCCATCATGTATCAGGAGCCCCGCAAGCAGAGCTATTACGCGATCATGCTTCTCAACAGCTATCTCAGCAAGACCTGGCAGCCGGAATGCTCGAAATACGTCACGCGGACCAAGATCCTGCTGGCCGAGAACATCGACGACTATTATGGCACCGGCGTCAAGAAGAGCACGCTAATCTGATTATTTTCATCTGTTGGGACCATACCGGCCCCTCGGCATCGAACGCCGGGGTCGGTATGGCTTTTTCTTTTCTTTCGTCATTTTTACTGACATCTCTAAATAATTGACCGTTTTATGTCTTAATTGCACAATTTAGATAGAAAATTCTTGTCAATTATTTCGAGCCAAACTGAATTGACAGCGTATTTATTTTATGTTATAAATAAAGCGTAAACGATAACGCGTTGAAAAAATGAATTTTTCCAAATTATTTTCTCATCCCATGCCGTGCGGGATCTTTTTTAACACGTTTCGCGGTAACGATAACGCGTCTGGACGCGAAAAAGCCGCGCGGCGCCAGATTGTCAGCAAGCCCCAATTCCTGTTTTGTTCTTTGTGAAGGTTTACCGAAGATTGGTCAATTGCCGGTCAACCAATTGACTTATTGCGCGCCAGGCCGTATCCTTTGTGCATAGTGAAACGGTTGACCTATGGAATTTACCTCCGTATTGCCGTATTTTTACTCACGTTGTGAGTGGAGATAAATCTTATTTTTAGGAGGAACACCATGAAAAAATTACTAGCGCTTCTTCTTGCCGCCGTCATGGTATTTGGATTGATGGCTTGCGCGTCTTCCGGCTCCTCTAAGGCCGAGACGACAGCCGCGGCCGAGACCACCACAGCTGCCGCCGAGACCACTACCGCAGCCGCCGGCAAAACCACAGCGGCTGCCGCTTCCGGCAAGTCCGGCGGCGGTTACAAGATCGGCGTCTCCATGGACGACCTGGCAACCGAGTTCTGGATGGCCAACTACAAGGCGATGGAAGACCATTGCAAGGAACTCGGCTATGAGTGCGTACAGGTCGTCGCTAACGGCGACTCCAACACCCAGAACGAGCAGGTCTCCGATCTGATCGCGCAGGGCTGCGACGCCATCATCATCTGCGCGGCCGACTCCGCGGCCATCGAAACCGCCATTAAGTCCTGTAAGGACGCGAAGATCCCCGTCATCATGAACAACCGCTCCACCACCGGCAGCGCTGTTCCTGACGCGCAGGTCCTCTCCGACAACAAGACCATGGCTCACGACCAGATGAAGTGGTTCATCGACTACTGCAAAAAGAACAACCTGAAGTTTGATCACTGCCTGCAGCTGATCGGCGACCTTGGCGACCAGAACGCCATCGACCGTCACGACGGCTACAACGCGGCTATTAAAGAGGCCGGCGACGGCATCATCAAGGTTTCCGCCGAGGTCAACACCCAGTGGGATGCGCAGGTCGCTCTGGCCGGGCTGCAGAATGCTTTTCAGGCTGATCCGGACATCAACATGATCATCCTCCCCTCCGACTTCCTCTGGACTCCTGTTCAGTCCGCTCTGCAGGAAGCGAACAAGTGGCATAAGATCGGCGAAGACGGCAACGTTGCCTGCATCTCCTTCGACGGCGACGTCAACGGCATGCAGATGCTCTACGACGGGTACAACTACACCGACGCAGCGCAGGCGGCCGCCGGCACTGGCGTCAAGTGCGTGGATCTCTGCAAATACTTCATCGAGGGCGGCGCTGCGCTCGGCACGACGGTCGACGAAGTCTCCCAGTGGGATCCGGGCATCATCGTCACCATCGACAACTACGACCAGGTCAAGAAGGACGTCTGGGGCTACGTGGGCGTCAAGGAAACCAAGTAATTAAAAGTACATACAAGAGCTGAATAATAGCCCGATTGGGGAAATCTCAATCGGGCTATTTACAAATTAAAGGGGTGAACTCGATTGGCAAGTACAACGAAGAACGGAAAGCTCCGTGCCTCGAAAGTTCAGAAGCTCATTGCAAACAACGCGATTCTTTTCATCTGGCTGCTGTTTTTTGTGGTGTCTCTGATTACGATCAAGGGCTTCGCGTCTCTCTATAATATCAAAAGCTATCTCGTGAACTGCGCCGTGCTTCTCATCGCCGCCATCGGCCTGACGTTTCCGACGCTGAACGGCGGCATCGACTTTTCCATGACCTCCGTTATTGACCTCGTCAGCACCATCTCCGCCTACATCATGGTTCTGACCTCCCTCAAGGGCAGCGTGTGGGCGATCCCCGTTGCGATCGTCGTCTCCCTCGCGATCGGCGCCGCCGTCGGCGCGATCAACGGCTTAGCCGTCTCGCGCCTGAAAATGCCGTCCTTTGTGGCGACGCTCTCCACCATGATGATCATCTCCGGCATCGCCGTCTGGTTTGGCAACCGGCACTACGAGAAGGTTTCGCTGTCGGGCCTGCCCGACGGCTTTACTGTTCTGAACGGCAAGGGTGCGCTCTGGTTTTTGCCGGTCGTGATTGCGGCCGGGATCTTTCTCTACTGCCACTGGCTTTTAACAAGAACGCTTTTCGGTCGCCGCATCTATTCCGTGGGTGTCAACCCGAGGACCTCCGAAATCAGCGGTATTCCGGTTAAAAAGGTAGTCTTTTCGCTCTCTCTGATCAGCGGCGTCATGGCCTCCATGGCCGGCATCCTCTATACCGCCAAGAACGGTGCCGGCATCGTCACGCTGGGCGACGATATGTTCATCAACTTCGTCGGCTCCGTCGTCATCGGCGGCACCAGCCCGATGGGCGGCTCCGGCGGCGTCAAGCAGACGCTTTACGGTGTGCTGTTCGTCATGCTCATCAGCAACATTCTGAACCTGCTGGGCGTGAACTACACGATGTACGACGTGGTCAAGGGCGTCTTCATCCTTCTGGCCGCCGGTCTGGAGCTCGTGACCCGGCGCATGAACGAGAAGGCCGCCGTCCTCGCGTCTAAGGAGGCTGGATAACATGACGAATTACGCATTGAGTCTGAAGGACATCCGCAAGGGCTTCTTCGGCGTGGAGGTTCTGCACGGCATAAACCTGGCGTTTGAAAACGGCAAGGTCCACGGCCTGGTCGGCGAGAACGGCGCGGGCAAATCCACGATGATGAATGTCATCGGCGGCGTCTTCAAGCCGGAGTCCGGCACCATGGAGATCCACGGCAAGCCCTACGAGCCGTCGAACCCAAAGGACGCGACGAAGGCCCGGATCGCGTTTATCCATCAGGAGCTGAACCTGTTCTCGAATCTGTCCATCGCAGAAAACCTCTACATCGACAATCTGCCGAAGATGAAGATCGGCGCAATCGACTACAAGGCCATGAAAACGAACGCCGCCGTCCAGCTGAAGAAATTCGGCATCGACGAGGACCCCGCCACGATCGTCGGGAACCTGCCGATGGGCGTGCGTCAGACCATCGAGATCGCCAAGGCCCTGATCGCGGACGCCGAGGTCATCCTGTTCGACGAGCCCACCACTTCCCTCTCGCAGAAGGAAAAGGAACGCCTGTTCGACAACATCCGCATGCTCAAGGAGAACAACGTCGCGGTCGTCTTCATCTCCCACATTCTCGACGACGTCTGCGCGCTGTGCGACGATATCTCCGTCCTCCGCGACGGGAACCTGATCGACACGCGCAAGACGAGCGAGATCACCAAGGACGAGCTCATCAGCATGATGGTCGGCCGGAAGCTCGAGCGCGTGTTCCCCACGGTCGAAAAGGACATCGGAGACACGCTGCTCGAGGTCACCGATCTTGTCGCCCAGCCGGTCGTCAAGGGCGTCAACCTGACGGTCCGCCGCGGCGAGATCGTCGGCGTCTTCGGCCTGATGGGCGCCGGCCGGACGGAGTTCGTCCGCGCGCTCTACGGCGTCGACCCGATCACCTCCGGCAGGATCGTGCTCGACGGAAAGCCCTATCCAAAGCCAAGCCCGATGGAGTCCATCGAGCGCGGTATGGCGTACATCACCGAGGACCGCCGCGGCGAGGGCCTGCTGATGCCCAAATCCGTCAGCGACAACATCATCATGGTTAATCTGAACGGCATCTGCAACAAGGCCGGCGCGATGGACTTCAAGAAAGAGGACGCGCAGACCGACCAGATCATCAGCGAGCTGAAGGTCAAGGTCAACGACAAGCACATGCAGACCGCCGCGAACCTGTCCGGCGGCAACCAGCAGAAGCTTGTGATCGGCAAATGGCTGCTCCGCGAGCCGCGGCTGCTCATCATGGACGAGCCGACCAGAGGCGTCGACGTGGGCGCGAAATACGAGATCTACGTCCTGATTCAGACCCTTGCGAAATCGGGCTCGGGCGTGATCTTCGTCTCCTCCGAGATGGAGGAGCTGATCGGCGTCTGCGACCGGATCGTCGTCGTGCGCGAGGGACGCGTGGCCGGCGAGCTGCAAAAGAACGAGTTCGACCAGAAGAAGATCATGTACTACGCACTGGAGGTGAATCAAAAATGAGTGAGTCCAAGAAGCTGAAGAAAAAGGGCGGGCTGGAAAACAGCCTGGTTTTTAAGTACGGCGTCTATTTCATCTTTTTGCTGATGTTCATCGCGTTTTCCTTCAGCAATAAAAACTTCCTGACGCTCTCCAACATCGGCGTACTGATCCAGCAGAGCGCACCGCTCATGCTGGGCGTCATCGGCATGACGTTCGTCATGATGGACGGCGGCATCGATATTTCCGCCGGCAGCAACATGTACATTTCCGCGGCCGTCTGCGCGCTGCTGATTACGAAGTGGCGCGCGCAGGGCGTTGAGATCGAGAGCTTTGGCATCTATCTCGCCATCTTCGCGATCGCCGCGCTCGTCGGCGCCGTGATCGGCGTCATCAACGGTGTGATGATCGCGAAATACAAGATGGTGCCCTTCATCATGACGCTCATCATGACGAAGATCGCGCGCGGCATCGGCATGTACATCACGAACGCCAAGCTCATTATCATCAACAACCAGGGCTTCACGCTCTCCGACAAGCGGCTGTTCGGCATCTCCATCCTCATCTACATTGCCGTGGTGTTCATTCTGATCTTCCATTTCATTCTCCGCTATTCGCGCTACGGCATCCAGCTCAAGGCGCAGGGCAACAACCACGAGGCCGCGCAGAAGATGGGCTTCAACACGCTTCGGAACACCTTCGTCGCGTACATCATCTGCGGCGCGCTCTGCGGTCTGGCCGGCGTCATGGCCGCCGGCGCCACCGGCTCCGTGGCGAGCGCGTTCGCCGAGGGCAACGAATTCATCATCATCCCGGCCGCGGTGCTCGGCGGCATCAGCCTGTTCGGCGGCAAGGGCAACATCCTGCCTGGCGCGATCATCGGCATGCTGCTGATGAACACCGTCACCAACGGTCTGACCATGATGGGCGCGACGCCCTACGTCTATACCATCGTCCGCGGTGCGATCATCTTCCTCGCCGTCATGGTCGACTCGATGAACTACAAGGGTGAGCTGCGGTAAGATGAAAGAACGGATTACTTACGAGCAGACTCTTGCCCGCTTTCATGAAAACCGGATGGAGTACCGCGAGCTTCCGCTCGCGAACGGCTACCGCGCGGTGATCGCCGCGCGCGGGGGGCGCGTATTCGGCCCGTTTCGTGCGGACGAAGAGGCCGTACTCTGGCAAAGCGACGTCTTTCGCGACCCCGAGGCGTTCCGCGGCTTTGTGAAATCCGATGCCATCCACCTCGGCGGCGAGCGCATGTGGATAGGACCGGAGCTGGAGTTCTTCTGCAACGCGCCCAAGCTGTTCGACGCGACCTACACCGTGCAGCCCTCGCTCGATCCCGGCAGCTTCGCGTTCTCCGAGGAAACGCACGGCGGCGTGCGCCTCGGCGAGGAGGCGGAGCAGAAGATCCTGCGCGGCGGCGACGGCCACGTCAAGCGCGCCCTCCTCACGCGCACCTATCTTCCCGCGCCGAATCCGCTGCAATACGTGCGCCAGCTCAACGGCGTGCGCGCCGATTACTGCGGCTTCACGCAGGACATCCGCCTGCGCGACGACTCCCCGGAAACGCCGCTCTATCTCGAGCCCTGGATTCTGACGCAGATCCACCCGGGCGGACGCATCCTAGTCCCCTATCTCGGAAGTCTGGAGTTCGACGACTATTATACGCCGGTCGACCGCTCCGTGATGGCCGATAGGGGCGGCTACGCGGAGCTGGTGTCCAGCGGAAGGCGGAAGTACAAAACGGCGTTCAAAGCCGCCAATACCTTCGGCCGCATGGGATACGTGCTTCCGCAGGGCGACGGACGCTGGGTGCTGATGATCCGTAACTACTACAGCGACCCCTCCATTCCCTATTGCAGCGAGCCCTGGCATGACCTCGGCTGCCGCGGCTGCTCGATGTATTTCTACAACGACGACGGCTCGAACGGCGGCTTCACGGAGTTTGAAAACTCCTGCGCCATGGTCGGACTCGATGCCAACCGCGAGGAGTCCTTCAGCACGACTTCCCTCTGGTTCTTCTACGGCGACAGCGCGTCGCTGGAAAAAATAATCAAGGTACTGCTCGGCGTCGATTATTCCATCGGCCGGGCGTTCTGAAAGGAGCTGCATATGAAATACGGTGTATTTTTTTCCTACTGGGAAAAGGACTGGCAGGGCGATTATTTCAAATACGTGAAAAAGGCCCATGATCTCGGCCTGGACGTTCTGGAGATCTCCGCGGGCAAGCTGCTCGACATGTCGGACGACGAGGTCGCCCGCCTACGCGATCTCGCGAAGAGCCTGAACATCGGCATCTCCTGCAACATCGGCCCGGCCAAGAAATACGACGTCGCGTCGGCCGATCCCTCCGTCCGTGAGGCGGGCTTCCGCTTCGAGCGCGGCATCATGGACAAAATGAACGTTCTGGGCTCCGACCGCCTGATCGGCGCCATGTACTCCTTCTGGCCCTACGATTTCGAGGACCTTGACAAGCCCGCCGTTTGGAAACGCGCGGTCGAGGGCATGAAGGTGCTCGGCGACTGCGCGGGAGACCACGACGTCACGCTGGCCATGGAGGTCCTCAACCGCTTCGAGACACTTATCATGAATACGGCAGAGGAGGCCGTCCGCTTCGTGGACGAGGTGGATCGCCCCGCCGTCCGCATTCTGCTCGACACGTTCCACATGAACATCGAGGAGGACTACATCCCCGATGCCATCCACACGGCCGGCAAGTATCTGGCGCATTTTCATGTCGGCGAGAACAACCGCAGGCTGCCGTTCGACGGCCCCGGCTCTCTCGACTGGAGGGCGATCGGCAAGGCTCTGCGCGACGTGAACTACAACGGCTACGTCATTGCCGAGCCGTTCGTCACCGCCGGAGGCCAGATTGCGAAGGACATTAAGGTCTGGCGCGACCTCTCCGGCAACGCCGACGAGGCCGGCCTCGACCGGGCCGCCGCCGCTTACAGCACGTTCATCCGCAGCGCCTTCGAAGGCTGACATTTTTCTTCCTTTCCATATAGAAGAATCCCGGCCGCGGCAAATCGCCGCGGTCGGGATTCTTCTTTTTCTCACCGATCGGTCAAATGTTTGATCAACCCTCGAAGCAATGGCGCAGGAAGCGCACGGATTCGGTCAGATCTTCGTCCAGCTTCCGGTCGTCGGCGTTGCCGGAGAGGTCGCGCCAGACGCGGATATCCTTGCCGACCTGCCCGCCCATCTTCACGAAGGGCTCCATGACGACGCCGCCCGTGTAGCCGATCTCCCTCAGCGCCGCGCCGATCTCCTCCCACGGCATTCTGCCGGGACGGGGCGGTCTGCGGTTGGCCTCCCCGACGTGGAAATGTCCCAGCAGCGGCCCCGCCTCGCGGATCGCGCCGGGAAGCGACTCCTCCTCGATGTTCATGTGGAACGTGTCCAGCATGACCTTCACGTTTGGACGATCCACCACCCTGACATACGCCACGCACTCGCTCGCGACGTTGATGAGATAGCCCTCGAAGCGATTGAGCGCCTCCATGTTCAGCGTCACGCCGCAGTCCGCGGCGATTGCGGCGAGCTCCCGCATCCCCTTCACGCTGCGCGCGAAGTCGGCGGTTTTGTCGAAGTCCTCGTTCGCGTCGATCGGCCAGTAGGAATACAGCGCGCCCCCAATCGCGCCGATGCCGGCCAGCTCCATCTTGCGGAAGGTTTCGCGGTAGAAGCGGAGCGCCTCCTTCCGCACGGCCTCGTAGGGGCTGCCGATGTTGTGATCGCGGCTGGGGCCGTAGCCCGCCGTCAGCGTCAGGTCCAGGTCGGCCGCCATGGCGCGCAGGTCGCGGAAGTACGAGTCGTCCTGACGGCAGAAATTGAACGCGCCCACCTCCAGAATGTCCAGCCCGCACTTCTTCGCGCGCGGCAGCATCGGCCGGAAATCCTCGATATAGTCGTTGACCCAATAAGTAAAATATACGCCGTATTTCATATTCCGTTCCTCCTCATTCTCCGCTGAATTCCGCCGCGAGCGCCCGCTTCATCACGTCGGCGGGCGCGGCCATGCCGGTCCAGCAGCGGATGCTGATGATCGCCTGATTGATCAGCATGGAAAGTCCGTCGAACGTGCGGCAGCCTCTCGCCTCCGCCTGCTTCAGAAAACGGGTGTGGGGCGGATTCGGCACCACGTCGCAGACGATCAGCTCCGGCCGGAACGAGGAAAAGTCCACGCTCGGCACGTTCGGATCGGGCCTGAGGCCGATGTTGGTACAGTTGATCAAAAAATCGACGTCCGCTGGCACGGAATACGGGCCCGTCCACGCGGTAGCTCCGGCCTCCGTTTCGGCCTTTTCGGAGATCAGCTTCGCGAGTGCTTCGGCCTTTTCATATGTGCGGTTCACTATGGTGATCTTCTTCGCCTTCGCAAGCGCCAGCTCGACCGAGAGCGCGCGGGCCGCGCCGCCCGCGCCGAGAATTGCGAACGTCTTCCCTTTGGGCTTCATGCCGGCCTCCCGGAGCGAGACGAGGAAACCCTTGCCGTCTGTGTTGGCGCCGCAGGTCTTTCCGTCCTTCATGTAAATCGTGTTCACCGCGCCGATCAGAGCGGCGTCCGGATCGATCGCGTCGAGATATTTCATGACCGCTATCTTGTGAGGCACCGTGACGTGCGAGCCCTTGAGGTGCAGCGCCTTGAGCGCCTTCACTGCCATCTCCAGATCCTCCGGATAGACCAGCGAGCCGTTGTAAATGTAATCCAGCCCCATTTTTCGGAAGGCGGCGTCCATCACTACGACGGTCGGGTTCTCGTCGATCGGCATTCCAAAACAGGTGATAACTTCCTTGCGATAGCACTTTTCAGACATGTCCTGTCCTCCTTTTTCGGCTTCCATGCACAAATTCTGCGTTTTAATTATGCATGAGTTTCTCAGATTTACAATAGTAAAAGGCCATAAAGTTTTCTCTTAAAATTGTGTTATTTTTAATAATTCAATCGTTTTCCTTTGATTTAACTCCCAAAATTGTTTGACTATTTTGAATTTTTACAAGATGTGTGGCGAATTGTCGGCCGCGTTAAGCTGCGTTTGTCTGTAATTCATTAATATTTTCTCTCCCATTGGAGAGATATGCCATATTTTTGTCAATTTCCGGTCAAACAATTGACTTATTTTGCAGTTTCTCCTATTCTTAAAGGAGAAGTCAAACGTTTGACCTATGCAAAACGCGTTTTGGGAGGATGCAATATGGAACATATCATGAAAGCCTATGAGATCGCGCGCGACGTCTACGCGGAGTTGGGCATCGATACGGACGCGGTGCTGAAAAAATTCGATCGGATCCCGATTTCCATTCCCTGCTGGCAAGGCGACGACGTGGGGGGCTTTGAGCCGCACGCGGGCGGCACCTCCGGCGGCATCATGGCGACCGGCAACTACCCAGGCAAGCCGCGCACCGTCGCGGAACTGCGGCAGGACATGGAGAAGGTCATGACCTACGTGCCCGGCCCCGTCAAAATCAACCTGCACGCCAGCTACGGTGAAAACTACGAGCCCGACGTGGACCGCGACCGGTATGCGCCGCGCCACTTCGCGGGCTGGGTCGCGTGGGCGAAGGAAAAAGGCGTCGGCCTCGACTTCAACTGCACGACGTTCGGCCATCCCAAGGCCGCCGACAATCTGACCATTTCAAGCCCGAATCCGGAGATCCGCCGCTTCTGGATCGAGCACATGATCACCGCCCGCCGCATCGCGGCCTACATGGGCCGCGAACTCGGCCAGGTGTGCGTCTACAACACCTGGATCCAGGACGGCATCAAGGACATCCCTGCCGATCGGATGCTCTACCGCGGCCTGATGAAGGATGCCTTCGACGAGATCTTCGACGAAAAAATTTCGACCGATTACCTCTACGACGCGCTCGAGCCCAAGCTGTTCGGCATCGGCTCGGAGAGTTTCACGGTCGGTTCTCTCGACTTCTACCTCTCCTACCACGGCTACGCGCGCGCACACGGCATCGGCAACACGATCATGAACCTCGACATGGGCCACTATCATCCCACCGAGAGCGTCGCCGACAAAATGTCGTCCGTGATGCTGTTCTCCGACAAGATCATGGCGCACTTCACTCGCGGCATCCGCTGGGACAGCGACCATGTGGTCATCAACGACGACCCGACCAACAATGTCATGCGCGAAATCGTCCGCGGCGGGATGCTCGACAACGTGTTTTTCGGCACCGACTACTTCGACGCAACGATCAACCGCGTCGCCGCGTGGACGATCGGCACCCGCGCGACGCGCCGCGCCCTGCTCGGCGCGATGCTCGAGCCCTCGCAGCTGCTCAAAAAGGCCGAGCTGTCCGGCGACCTGACGGCGCGCCTCGCGATGACCGACGAGTTCCGCTCACTGCCTGTCAACGCCGTCTGGGAAAAATATTGCGCCGACAGGAACGTCCCCGTCGGAACATCCTGGCTCGGCGACCTGAAGGAATATGAAAAGCGCGTCATGTTCCTGCGGTAAGCGCGGCGGGAAGGGAGACTGAACATGTACCCCATCATCAACCTGGCCATCGACAACTGCTTCGCCTCCAAGCGCTGGACGCGCCCCGAGGAGTGGATGGAGGTCATCCGCTCGCTCGGCCTACACTATGTCGAGTGCAGCGCCGACACCGAATGCGACCCGATGTACCTCGGTGAGGACTACCTGCGGCGATGGATCGGCGAGGTCAACGAGGCCGGGCGGAAATATGGCGTAACGCCCGCGAACCTCTATTCCGGCCATGGCACCTACGCGACGCTCGGACTGAGCCACACGAACCCGGAGGTCCGCTCCCGCTTCCTGCACGGCTGGCTGGAAAAAATGACCGACACGGCCGCCGCGGTGGACGCCGGGCTCGGCTTCTTCTGCCACGCGTTCCCGGACGCCGTTCTCCAGCGCCCGGAGCTCTACGATTTGTACCTCGCCGAGCTGATCGGCAATCTGGGCGCCGTGGCGAGATACGCCGCCGCGCGCGGCGCGAAGCCCGTCGCGGTCGAGCAGATGTACTCCCCGCACCAGGTTCCGTGGACAATCGAGGGCGGCTTTTCGCTGCTCCGCGATATTTTCCGCCGGTCCGGCGCGCCGTTCTACCTGACCGTCGACGTAGGCCACCAGACCGGGCAGCGGAAATTCCTGCGCCCGGCCGAGGCGCAGCTTCTGGAGCATCTGCGCGCCTGGGACGAGGGTGCCTTCGTGCCCGAGCTCTGGGTCGGGCCGCAGTCGGCCGTCTGGCTCTTCGAGGATCGCTCTCTCCCGCGCGAGCGCAGGGCGCGGGGAATCCTTGACGAGATGGACCGCTTCCCCTACCTCTTTGCGGAAGAGCGCGACGGCAGCCCCTACGAATGGCTCCGCCGCCTCGGTTGCTACTCCCCCATCGTGCATCTGCAGCAGACGGACGGCCTCTCCTCGGCGCACCGGCCCTTCACGGCGGCGTGGAACAAGACCGGCATCGTCGAGCCGCGCGCGGTTCTCGACGCCCTTGCGGAATCGTACCGGGGCGAAGCTCCAGCCGGAATGCCGCCGCGCGTCTCCGAGATCACCCTGACGCTGGAGATTTTTACGGGCACGGCCGCCATCAACCGCGCGCAGCTGGAGGAGATCAGGCAATCGATTGCCTACTGGCGCGAAGCGATCCCGCAGGACGGCCTGACGCTCGACCGACTCGTATGAAAGAACGCGTTGACGCGGCAAAAAAGACGTATTATACTGAATTACATAAAATCAACGGGCGGTGACGGCATGGCTACTCTCAAAGAGGTCGCGGAACGGGCCGGTATCTCCGTCAGCACGGCGTCCTATGTGCTGAACGGCAAGAAAAAGGTGCGCCCGGAGACGCGCGAGCGAATTCTCAGGGCAGCGGACGAGGTCGGCTATATCCCCAACCAGATCGCGCGCGGCCTCCGCACGAAGCGCTCCGGCAGCATCGGCATCATCGTTCCGGATATCTCCAATGAATTTTTTCCCGAGATCGTACGCGGCGTTGAAGATTATGTTAACAAAAAAAATTACAGCATGATTCTCTGCAACTCCGACAACAATCTCGGCAAGGAGAAAAAGTACATCAACACGCTGATCGGCAAGGATATCGACGGGATCATCTTTATCGGCACCGGAAAGTCGCCGGACGCGCTGAGCGCGGCCTCCGACATACCGATCGTACTGGTGGACCGGAAGCTCGGAGACCAGCTTCGCTCCGTGACGACCAACAACCGCCTAGGTGCGTTTCTGGCAACCGAGCACCTGATCCGCTGCGGCTATCAGTCGATTGCGCTGCTCTCCGGCCCGCTGTATTCCAAGACGTTCTACGACCGCATGAGCGGCTATATGGAGGCGCTGAAGAAATACGGCATCCACTACGACGAAAACCTGGTCTGCGAATGCGAAATGGCGGATATCCAGCACGGCTACGAGTCGGCGAAAGCGCTGATGCTCTCCGGCACGGCCGACGCGATCTTTTCCATGAACGACCTGATGGCGCTCGGCACACTCCGGGCTCTCTGGGAGCTTGGCATCTCCGTGCCGAAGGATATCTCCGTGATTGGCTACGACGACATCGCCTACGCCGCGATCTCCACACCGGCGCTCTCGACCGTCCGACAGCCCAAATACGAGATGGGCTGGGAAGCGGCGGCGCTGCTGATGGAGTGCATCGAAAACCCCGCCGGCGAACGGCGGCACATTGAGCTCGAGCCGTCCCTCGTCCTGCGCGAGACGACCTACACCAAGAAAAAAGTCCCCGACGCCTGAGGCGTCGGGGACTTCATCTATTCTGGCTTATTTTCAGATGTATCTGTTTGTATGAGCATAGCGTCTCCGAACGAGAAGAATCTGTACTTTTCCCGCACGGCCTCGGCGTAGGCGCTGAGGATGTGCTCCCGGCCGGCGAATGCGGAGACCAGCATCACAAGCGTGCTCTCTGGCAGGTGGAAATTCGTGATGAGCGCGTCCATCGCCTTGAAGCGATAGCCCGGATAGATGAAAATATCCGTCCAGCCCGAAGACTCCTCAAACGTTCCGTCCTCCTTCGCGAACGACTCGAGCGTGCGGCAGGATGTCGTGCCGACGCAGACGATGCGCCCGCCGTTCCGCTTCGTGCGGTTGAGCAGCTCTGCCGTCTCATGGTCGATCATGCAGAACTCGGAGTGCATATGGTGATCCGTCACCTCATCCGCCTTGACCGGACGGAACGTGCCGAGGCCGACATGCAGCGTGATATAGGCCAGCGGGACGCCCTTGTCCCGGATGGTCTGCAGAAGCTCCTTTGTGAAGTGCAGGCCCGCCGTCGGCGCGGCGGCGGAGCCGTTGATCTTGGAGTAGACGGTCTGGTAGCGCTCGCCGTCTTCGAGCTCCTCCCTGATGTAGGGAGGCAGCGGCATCTTGCCGAGGCGTTCAAGCACCTCGAGGAAGATGCCCTCGTAGCGGAACCGGACGAGCTTGTTGCCGTCTTCCCGCTCCCCCACCACCGTGGCGGTCAGCTCACCGTCGCCGAAGGAAAGCTCTGTGCCCGTGCGGGTCTTGCGGCCCGGCTTCGTCAGGCACTCCCAGACGCCGTCGCCCTTGTCCCGGAGCAGAAGTACCTCCACCGCGCCGCGGGAGGGCTCGCGGTGGCCCAGCAGGCGTGCCGGAAGGACGCGCGAGTTGTTGAGCACCAGACAATCGCCCGGGCGAAGGAGGTCCGGCAGTTCATAGAAATGGCGGTGCGCAATCGCACCGGTCTCCCGGTCCAGCACCATCAGCCGGGAACCGTCTCGCCGCTCCAGTGGCGTCTGAGCGATCAGCTCGGGGGGAAGCTCATAGTAAAAATCACTGGTTTTCAAAGTCTGGTATCCTCGATTCCTTATTGGACTGTGACGCCCGTATAGTAGAATTTCAGGATGTCCTGATAAGACATGCCCTGTTTTGCCATCGCGTATGCGCCCCACTGGCTCATGCCCACATTGTGCCCGTAGCCGCCGCCGGAAATGACCCAGCCCGTGCCCGACGAGGCCGTGCCGGAGGAAGCAGCGGAGCCCATCGTGGAGGTGCCGGAGCCGGTAACGACTGTGGCCGGAGAGCTGACGGTCGTCTTTCCCGAGGCCGTGAGGACGGTCACGGAATCGCGCTGTGTGGTGGTGCTGCCGTCATAGACGGAGAAACCGCTGCCGGACGATGCCGGCGTCTGCGAAGCGCCGACGGGCGCAATGGTGAAGTGGCGGCTGAAATACCGGATGCCGGAGATATTCCGAAGCACGCGCACGTTGTCGTGCTGGTAAGTCATGACTTTGCCGTCGCTGTCGGTGATGGTAATTTCGTTTGCATTGCCGCTGGGCGTTGTCTCTGTAACCTTGAGGCCGACGATCGTGCCGCAGCTCACGCCGCGTGCGGTCAGCATGGCCTTCACCTGCTCCGGTGTGACGGAATAACTCCAGCTCTGGCCGGAGAAGCTGATCGTTGCTTCATAGGGGTCGGCTTTGCCCGTGAGGTAGGAATACGCGCCGCCCCATGCGTTCGCAGCGTCCTCGGTCGCGCCGCCGTCCGAGGAGAAATAGAGCGCCTGGATAAGAACACCTTTGCTGTAAAGGCACTGACCGGCCGTGGCCGCGGCAGCTTCTTTCACGGCCGCCGCGTAGAGGCCCGTGTAGACGCCCCGATAGACCTGGCAGTCGTCGGTGCTGCATACGTCGAAGCCGTAGGCAGACGCATGCTTTGTCGTCACGCGGCTGAAGGTGCGGATGGCAACCGCGCCCGCCTTGAGCGACTCGATACCGCCCGAGCAGACGAATTCGTTCGGCATGACGCCGATCACATAGAGATCCTCCGGCACGAAATTAACGACCGTCAGATCGTTCCCGTTCCGTCGTGCGTACTGAAAACCGCCGTAATACTGATAGCCCTTGAACCACGTCTGCGTGGGGTCCGCCCCCGCGGGCTGAACACCGAAATAGTCGCCGCCGTTGTCGAACTCGAAAAGGATCGCGCCCGTCGCGGTGTCCACGACGGTGTAGCACGTTGCGCTCGCGCCGACGACCGACGCGCCCGGATATTTTCCTGTGTCGGCGGCTGCATTGGCTGCCGAGGAATAAAACTCAAAGCGGACGACATAGCTGCCGTTCACCAGGGCCGGGAACCCGCCCGGGTATGCACTGGCGGCGGCTTTGGCCTCATCGAAGCCAGCGTATGTACCGGAGAGCTGGAGATGGTACGCGCCGATCAGAGTATAGGCGGCGGAAGTCGGCGTCTCGTAAAAGCTGCCGCCCGAAAGATAGAGATTTGTGTCCTTGCAAACGGTGATCTTCTCGTCTTCCGTCGCGCCGAGCGCGGTGAACGTTCCGTCCTTGGCATAGGTGCCGAAGCGATAACCGGAGCCCACATCATTGGCCAGATTTGCGGTCGGCAGCGCGCCGCTGCCATAGTTCAAGCCGACGCGGACAATCTTTCCCGCCGATTCGGCGTCCGCGCGCACCGGCAGAAGTGTCGCCAGCAGGACAAGCGAAAGCAGGGCTGCTGTCCATATACGGCGGACATTTGAAATTCTCGTTTTAAAATGCAGCACATTGACCTCCATTCTCCGGGAATTGTGTCAAAAAAGTAGCGAATGCGCACATTGACACCCAAAGGTTCATATGGTAGTATGTAGGGAATTCAAGAGCCGTTTCCTTCACAGTTTTTCTTATTATATCGCATTTTCTGCGCTGATTCAACCGGAAGGCTCTGTAATTTGCCGTCCCTCTCCGCCCGGGCGGAAATAACAAAAGGAGAATGGAAAAATGGAAAAGTACAAAGTCGGTATCATCGGTGCCACCGGCATGGTAGGTCAGCGCTTTATCACCCTGACCGATAATCACCCCTGGTTTGAGACCGTCGTCCTCGCGGCGAGCAGCCGCAGTGCCGGCAAGCCCTACGGCGAGGCCGTCGGCAAGCGCTGGGCCATGGAGAGCGGGCTCCCCGCGTGGGCAAGCAGCATGGTCGTGATGGACGCCGAGGCCGACGCCGCGAAGATTGCGGAGCTGGTTGACTTCGTCTTCTGCGCCGTGGACATGAAGAAGGACGAAATCCGAGCTCTCGAGGAGAAATACGCAAAGTTCGAGTGCCCGGTCGTCTCCAACAACTCCGCCAACCGCTGGACCCCGGACGTCCCGATGGTCGTGCCCGAGATCAACGCCGACCACATTAAAATCATCGACGCCCAGCGCCGCCGCCTGGGCACCAAGCGCGGCTTCATCGCCGTGAAGTCCAATTGCTCGCTGCAGAGCTACGTCCCCGCCCTGCATCCCCTGCTCAAGTACGGTCTTGACAAAGCCCTCGTCTGCACCTATCAGGCAATTTCCGGCGCGGGCAAAACCTTCGAGACCTGGCCCGAGATGGTCGACAACGTCATCCCCTACATCGGCGGCGAAGAGGAGAAATCCGAGCGCGAGCCGCTCAAGCTCTGGGGCCACATCGAGGGTAATGAGATTGTGAGCGCCGGCGGGCCCTCCCTCACGGCGCAGTGCTTCCGCGTCGCCTGCACAAACGGCCACATGGCCGCGGTCTTTATGTCTTTCCGGGACGGGAAGCCGTCCATGGAGCAGATCAAGGCCGACTGGGCCGCTTACTCCGGACGCGCGCAGGAGCTGAACCTGCCCTCCGCCCCCAAGCAGTTCCTGCACTACTTTGAGGAGGAGAACCGTCCCCAGACGAAGCTCGACCGCATGCTTGAGAACGGCATGGCCGTCTCCATCGGCCGCCTGCGTCCCGACACTCAGTATGACTACAAGTTCGCCTGCCTTTCGCACAACACGCTCCGCGGCGCTGCCGGAGGCGGCGTCCTGCTTGCGGAGCTGCTCTGTGCAGAAGGCTATATCACACGGAAATAAGGAGCGTGTTCCATGAAGCAGCCCGTATTCCGGGGCGCCGGAACGGCAATTGTCACGCCGTTCCGGAACGGCTCCGTTGATTACGGAAGATTGGAGCAACAGCTGGATTTTCAGCTGGAGCACGGCATCGACGCGATCGTCGTCTGCGGCACAACCGGCGAAAGCTCCACCATGCGTTTCGAGGAACAAAAGAAAACCATCGCCCATTGCGTACGATACGTCAATGGGCGATGTTCTGTTCTTGCGGGCACCGGCGGCAACGACACAGCCGCCGTGCTGGAAAAAAGCCGTTCCGCCGCTGAAGACGGCGCGGACGCGCTGCTGATCGTCACGCCCTACTACAACAAGTGCACGCAGAACGGGCTGATCGATCACTACGCCTACCTCGCTGATCGGGTAAACGTCCCGATCCTCGTGTACAACGTGCCTTCCCGCACGGGCGTGAACGTCACGGCGGAGAGCTATGCCGCCATGAGCCGCCATCCCCGCATCAACGGTGTGAAGGAAGCCTCCGGCGATACCGTCAAGGTCGCCCGGACGCTGGCTCTCTGCGGAGAAGATTTCCATGTCTGGTCGGGCAACGACGACCAGATCGTGCCGCTGATGTCGCTTGGGGCGGAGGGCGTAATCTCGGTACTTGCCAACGTCTGCCCGGCAGAGACCGTCAGGATGACGCACGCTTGCCTGGACGGTGATTTCCGCACGGCGGCGGCGCTTCAGCTCTCCTGTATGGAGCTGATCGGCGCGCTGTTCAGTGAGGTTAACCCCATTCCGGTCAAAGCCGCCCTGCGGCTCCTCGGCCGCGACACCGGCGAGCTTCGCCTGCCGCTTACCGAGATGGAGACGCAGCACATCGGGCGTCTGCTCGCCGCGCTGCGCGGCGCTGGCCTGCTGTGAACAAAAACCGGCGCGCAGTCTTCTGCGCGCCGGCCTTTTTCTCAGGGACCGTCGTTGTTCGCTTCCGCAATACTCTGCGCGGAGACCACATCGGCCGCCGAACAGGTGTAGGCGTTGGACTCGCTGAGCGCGACATGCTTGCTGGTCGTCTGTGCGACCGTCACGCTGTCACCCTCTTTGAGCTGCACGTCCGGCAGCAGGAGCGTGTTGGAGTTGATGAAGAGCGTGTCGCTGTGGATGTCGCCGTTGATGCAGATTTTACTGTAACCGGTGAAGTTTTCGCCCGTCACATAAGCGTCGTCGTGCAGGTTGCACGCGCGGGACACCGTGATCGGCACGACGCCCATCTGGAGCTTGGTCGGCGCGTAGGGCAGGCTGCCGTCATAGGCGTAGTGATCGCCATAAAGGATGTCGTACTCGAGCATTTCGAGATCGGCCTGATAATTCGGGTTTTTTGCGGCGTTCTGATTCAGCTTGGTCAGGACGCCGTCATTGTAGCCGAGGCGACCCATCACGTTGGCCAGAAGCTGGTACGCCTGAAGATCCTTGTCTTCCTTCTTCAGGCCGAAGTTGCTCCATACCAGATACTCCGTCTGGAGGAGATTGCCCTTTTTCAGCTGGTCCTGCGTAATGGCAAAATTGGGCAGATGGTCGCCGAACATCACAACCACCGTCGGCTCGGCACGCTGGCTGAGAGCCGTGATGAGGTCGCCGATAAAGGCATCCGTCGCGTGGAGCTGGTTGAGATAGTATTCCACGCCGTTTTTCAGGCCCTCGTCCTCAATGCCGGACACCGTGATCGTCTGATCCGGGTCGATGACGGTCGTGGGGTATTTGCCATGTGCCTGCACGGTGATGGTATAGACGAAATCCTGCCCCTTGGTCGAGTCGAGCGCCTTGAGGACCTCGCCGGTAAGCACCTTGTCCTTGGCCCAGCCGAGCGGATTCTGCTCTACACCAGGCATGTACTCAAGCGAGGTGAACGTGTCGAAGCCGAGGTTGGCGTAGACGCGGTTCCGGTCGTAGAAGGTTGCGGAGTGGTTGTGAACGGCGTGGCAGGAGTAGCCCTCGTCCTTGAGCGCATAGTTCACAGACTCGCAGACGTTGGACTGGAGCACCGTCTCATAGGGGTACTCGCCCGTGCCGAAGTAGCCCAGATTCATGCCGGAGATGACCTCGAACTCGCTGTTGGCCGTGCCGGCACCGATGGAGGGCACCGTGAGGAAGCCCGTGGAGCAGACCTTCTTAAGCCGGTCGAACACCGGCACGGGATTCTCGGAATAGGTCAGGCCCTTGAGGTTATTCACGTCAATAAACGATTCGAGCTGGAGGACGACGATGTTCGGCTTCTGCTTTTCCTCCGCAGCGGCAGCATCTGCCTTGGGCTGCGTCTCGTCGATGTCGTCCACCACGTTCTCCACCTCCCGCGAGGAGTAGGTGTCCGGCTCGCTGATGCCTCGGTTGAAAATACTGCATGAGAAGCAGTAGGCAAAGCCGTAATCGTTGTAAGCGTCGCCGAGGTTGCTGAATTTCGTTGCCAGCACGCCGCTGTGAATAAACAATACCGTGCAGCCCCACACGACCAGCCCCGCCGCAATGCAGCCGAACCCTGCGCGGAGATAGTCCACCCGCACCTTGGGCGCGCGCAGGAACGCGAACACCAAGCCCGCGATCACAACCAAAAAGGCAATGACGATCAGCACGATCTCCAAGTTGTTCAGGTACACCTTGATAATGCTGAACACAGAGAAGATGATGCGAAAATCGATTGCCGTCAGCGGCGTGATGCGGAAGCACTTGACAAGGTACTCCACAATGCCGAGCGCAATCCAGATGCCGCCGATGAGAATCACGAAAAAGCGGCGCTTTTTAAAAAGCCCGCTCAGGCTCAGCGTCATGAGAATGATCGCCGCGCCGTAGAGGAACGGCAGCGGCGCGGTGAGAAGAAATCTGGGCCCGCCCAGGAAATCGTGGCGGCAGAAGCTTTCGAGAATCAGGTTAATCAGGATCGACAGGACAACATAGCCGAACAGCCGATGCTCCATAAAATACCTGATCAGCAGGTTTTTCCGGTAACCGGGCTGTGATGCTTCCGTCAGATTATGTGTATTTTCATCCATTACGTTTTTACTGGTCCCTTCGCGAAATTAGTTAGATGTCGATAACCAGACACAGTATAACGATACTTAACCCAAATTGCAAGACGATTTTTTTATTTTCTCCGTATTCTGCAGCGAATGAACGCCATCTCCCGTTGGGAGGTGGCGTTTTGCTCAGGCTCAGCAGGTCGCTCCGCCGACCAGATGCTTTTCCGCGCGCAGGATCTCGTCCTTGCGCCGCAGCAGCTCGTTTCCCAGAAGCTGCGCCTGCACGGCGCCGAAGCCCAGCCGCTCGATCGTGTCCGCGAAGCGCTCTCCGGTGATGCCCTGATCGCGATAGAGCAGGATCGCTTTTTCCACAGCCGCGAGGGCCTCGTCCTCTGTGGCAAATATATGCGCGAGCGGGCGGCCTTGCGCGGTCTGCTTGCCCCAGCGGCCGCCGATGTAGATGAGAAAGCCGTCCTTCGCCTGCTTCAGCGCGCCGAACGGGCATTTTCCGATGCAGCGGCCGCAGTGGTTGCAGCGCGCGGCGTCAATCTCCAGCTTGCCGTCCTTCACACGGCACGCGCCAATCGGGCAGGCCGTCTCGACCGCGCAGCGTGCACAGCCGCGGCACGCGGACTCGTCCGGCAGCGGCACGCGCTGACCGACGACGCCGACGTCGTTGAGGTTCGGCTTGACGCAGTTGTTCGGGCAGCCGCCGCAGGCGATCTTGAACTTGTGCGGCAGCTTGACATCGTGATAGCCCTCATAGAAGAGCTCATGGATGCGCCGTGAGAGAGCGAACGTGTCATATAGGCCGTACTGACAGGTCGTTCCCTTGCAGGAGACGACCGGGCGCACCTTGCTGCCGGTGCCGCCGGTCTCAAGGCCGCCCTCCGCGAGGAAGGCGCGCAGCGGCCCGATGTTTTCATAGGGAACGCCCTGGATCTCGATGGTCAGGCGTGTCGTCATTGCAACGTCGCCTGTTCCGAACTTCTCGGCTGCGTCGGCGATGCGGCGGCTCTCGGCCGCCGTGATCAGTCCGTTGCGGGTGATGACGCGCGCGTTGAAGGTATCGGTGCCCTTACAGTTCAGGAAACCGAGCGCCTTGACGCGCTTGATGTCCTCTTCGCTCGGCGCCGCTTTGGGCCGGCGGGTCACCCCCATATGCCTGTCGAGCACATCGGCGGCCAAAAGAACGGTTTGCAGGCAGCGCTGCTCCGGCGACTTGTACTTGGCCGCAAGAGTCTTGCAGTCCATCGCGCCGAGTTCCTTTTCAAATTCCGCGGCCAGCGCAGCGCACTCTTCCCGGAAGCCCGCGGTGGCATGCGCGCGCTCGCCGACACGCAGCTTGCCGAGGACGGCCATGGCGCCGCAAAGCGCGCCGCAGGTACTCCCGCAGCCGAGGCCGCCGCCAAACGCGCTGACCAGCTTGCAGTCCTCCCCCGTCAGTCCCAGGCCATATGCTTCGTTGGCCGCCAGGAACAGCGTCTCGGCGCAGTTTCTGTCCTGCGCCAGATAATATTTCTCTACAAAATCTCTTGTCATATCGATCGATCCCATCCTTCCTGTGCTCTCAGCATACACAAATTTTTCTATTTTGTAAAATAGATCTTGTGAATCAAGTCGATAGGTATTTACTTATCATTTTCCCGGCAGCATTTTAAAAAGGCCAGCAGACGTGGGCTGAGAAACTTATCCTTGTGGACGACGGTGCAGAATGTGTGCTTCATATGGAACGCCAGCGGCACGGCGCGAAGCCCGGGATAGTGGTCGATCAGCCTGGGCGAGAGAATCGCCACGCCGAAGCCGCCCTCCACCGCGCTGAGCATCGCCTGCGTGCTCGCACACTCCCAGGCGATGCGCATGGTTTCGTGCTCCTCTTCAAACCGCTTTTCCAGCGCCTCCCGCGTGCGGCTGCCCCGCTCGCGCAGGATCAGGCTCTCGCTGCGCAGATCGGCCAGCTCCACTGCCGCCTTCTCTGCAAGCAAATGATCCCGGCGGCAGATCAGGTGCAGCTCGTCCGGGATGGCGGGCGTCACCAAAAGGTCGGGGCTCTGAATGCCGCCCTCCACCAGCGCGGCATCCAGTTCGTTGCGGAGAAGCTTTTGCTCGATCTCCGGCGTGCTGGCTACCAGCACGCGCGACTCCGGCCCGCCCAGGCGGCGCAGGACCCCGCCGATCACACCAGCGCCAACCGTGACTGTTGCCCCGAGGCGCAGCGGCAGCGCATCCCCGGCACCGCCCATCTGCCGTTCCATCTCACTGCGCAGGCTCAGCAGCCGCCGCGCATATCCCGCCAGCTTTTCGCCTTCGCGCGTGAGATAGAGACGTTTTCCCAGCCGCTCGAACAGCAGCACGCCATATTCCCGCTCGATCTCCGCCACTGCGCCGCTGACGGACGGCTGGCTGATAAACAGCTTCTCCGCCGCGCCTCGCATGGTGCCGCATTCGATCACGGCGAGATAAATTTCCATGGAACGAAGCGTCATGAGCTCTCCCTCCGAACTATCGTAATTTACCTATCATTATAAATGTTTAATTCGTATTTCTCAATATGCAAATATGCGTGTATAATAAGGGAAACTTAAACGTCAGGAGGCTGCAACCCATGAAAATTGTCATTGTCGGCGGCGTGGCGGGCGGCGCGAGCGCGGCGGCGCGTCTGCGCCGTCTGGATGAGAGCGCGGAGATTGTTCTGCTCGAGCGCGGCGACTATATCTCCTTTGCCAACTGCGGACTTCCCTATTATATCGGCGGCGTCATCACCGACCGCTCGGAGCTGACGCTCCAGACGCCGGAGAGCTTTTACTCCCGCTTCCGTATCGATGTGCGCATCCGCTCCGAGGTCGTCTCCATCGACCGGGCAGCCCATCGCGTAACCGTCCGCTGCAACGGGCGCGAATCTCAGGAATTCTATGACAAGCTCATCCTCTCCACCGGTGCGGAGCCGTTCGTTCCCGACATGGAAGGCGCCGCGCTCCCGAATGTTTTCACGCTGCGCTCCATTCCCGACTCGCTCCGCATCCGTGCGGCGGTCGAGGCGCTCGCCTCCCGGGCTGAGCGGCGCGCCGTTATTGTGGGCGGCGGCTACATCGGCGCGGAAGTCGCGGAAAATCTGGTGAACGCCGGGCTGGACGTCACTGTCGTGGAAATGGCCGACCACCTGATTGCCCCGCTGGACTACGACATGGCTGCAGACGTGCATGCGTATCTGCGGAAAAAGGGCATTCACCTGATGCTGCGCAGCGCGGTTCAGAGCATCCGGGCCCGGGAAAACGGCCTGACCGTCATCACTTCCGGCGGAAGTGCCAATGCGGAGCTGGTGCTGCTTGCCATCGGCGTCCGACCCGAGAGCCGTCTCGCGGTGTCCGCCGGTCTCGCGCTCAACACGAAGGGCGGCATCCGGACCGACGCGCATATGCGCACCGCCGACCCCGACGTCTACGCGGTCGGCGACGCGGTTGAAATCGTCAATTTCGTCACCGGCAAGCCTGGCATGATGCCGCTGGCCGGTCCGGCCAACAAGCAGGGCCGTATTGCGGCAGACAGCATCTGCGGCGTTCCGTCAGAATACGCCGGTACGCAGGGCTCCGCCGTGCTAAAACTCTTCGATATGACCGTCGCCACAACCGGCCTGAACGAACGCGCCGCCGCGGCCGAAGGCTATCGTTACGACAAGGTGTTCCTCTACTCCGGCAGCCATGCGGGCTACTATCCCGGCAGCTCGATGATGTCCATGAAGGTCGTCTTTGAAAAGGCGACCGGGAAGCTGCTCGGTGCGCAGATCGTTGGCTTCGACGGCGTGGACAAGCGCTGCGACGTGCTCGCTACCGCCATCCGCTTCGGTGCGGCGGGCGCGGATCTCACAAAGCTCGAGCTCTGCTACGCGCCGCCCTTCGGTTCAGCGAAAGACCCGGTCAATATGGCGGGATTCGTCATCGAGAACGTGCGCAGCGGCCTCGTCCGCCAGTTCCACTGGCACGATGTTGCCTCTCTCCCCCGCGACGGCAGCGTACAGCTGCTCGACGTACGTACGGAGGCGGAAACCGCTCGGGGCATGATCCCCGGTTTCCGCGGCATCCCGCTTCAACAGCTCCGCAGCCGTCTGGGCGAGCTTGACCGCGCGAAGCCCGTCTATGTCCACTGTCACAGCGGCCTGCGCAGCTACATTGCCTGCCGCATCCTGAGCGGGAACGGCTTTGACTGCCGCAATCTCGCGGGCGGCTACCGGCTCTGGCAGTCCGTGACGGACGAGGGTGAGCCGCCCGTCAGCGCGATGCCCTGCGGACAGTGACGCAAGATGTACGGAAAATCCCCCGAAGCATAGCTTCGGGGGATTTTTATGCGAAATTACTCGCCCGCGGCGGCCAGCTGCTCGCGCGCCATGGCGGGGATGTCACCCACGCCGTCGAGCACAATAGTCGGCCGGTACGGGTATTTGCGGATGCTGTCGCGGCTGGTGACGCCGGTCAGAACCAGGATGGAGGTCATGCCGGTCTCGATACCCGCAATCACGTCGGTGTCCATACGGTCGCCCACCATACAGGCTTCGCCCGAGTGAACACCGAGGAGCTTGAGGCCCGTGCGCATCATCAGCGGATTCGGTTTGCCGACAAAATAAGCGCTCTGCCCGGTCGTCATCTCGATGGGAGAGACCAGCGCACGGCAGGCGGGCAGGATGCCGTGCTCCGACGGTCCGGTCAGGTCGGTGTTCGTTCCGATCAGGCGGGCGCCGTTCATGACGTGGCGCATGGCTTTTTTAATGGTGTCGAAGTTGTAGTTCACGGTCTCGCCGATAACAACATAGTCGGGGTTGATGTCGTTCGTTGTGATCCCGACCTCATAGAGGGCGTTATAAAGGCCCGGGTCGCCCACAACGTAGGCGCTGCAGCCGGGAGCCTGACTGTTGAGAAACTGCGCGGTAGCCTGCGCGCTGGTGTAGAAATGGCTCTCATCCACGTCCAGACCCATGCGCGCCAGACGCATGTGCAGCTCCTTGGGGCTGCGGCTGCTGGCGTTGGTCAGGAACAGAAATTCCTTGTTGCTGCTCTGGAGCCAGTCCACAAATTCTGTGACACCGGGCAGAATCCTCTCCCCGTGATAGATGACACCGTCCATGTCGCAGATAAAACCTTTTTTCTCATTCAGATTTACCATAATCTTGCCCCCGATTCCTGTTAGCTTTTCTTTATGGTAACACATTCGACGAAACATAGTCAATCCCGTCAGCTGAATGTTGTAAAAAATATGCCGCGCGGCCTGACCCGCGCGGCATATTATTAAGACTCGATGCCCAGGAGAGACAGCAGCTCCGCCGTGGAATCCACAACAGTTTCCGCGCCGCATCCCCGGAGACAGTCGGCGCTGCGGTAGCCCCAGGAGCAACCCACCGTGCGGAAGCCGCAGGTGGAACCGAACCGCATGTCCGTATCGCCGTCGCCGAAGAAGAGGATCTCCTCCGGTCTCAGATCCAGCGTCTCGCAGGCGAGCGCGCCGGCGGCAACCTCCGGCTTGAGCGGACGGCGGCCGTTTTCGCCCCAGATGAATTCGAACCGAATTCCGGGAAAATAGCAGTCCATGACCTTCCGTGCCGTGGTTTCCAGCTTATTCGAGATCATGCCCAGCCGGTAGCCCCGGCTCTGCAGCGCTTCAAGCAGCTCCGGCACGCCGGGAAACGGCTCGGTCAGCTCGGTGCAGTGCTCGGGGTAGTACGCGAGATGGTACTGAAGGGCAGCCTCAAATGTCTTCTGATCCAATCCTTCCGGTACAGTCTGTCCAAACAGCTCCCTGATGCCGCACCCCACAAACGCGCGATAGTCGCGAAACGGATGCTCAGGCAAACCATATCGGCGCAGAGACACGTTGATCCCTGCGCCGATATCGTTCACTGTATCCAGAAGGGTGCCGTCCAGGTCAAAGAGGACGGCTTTCACCTTCTGTAACGTCATAAATCTTACACGCCGCCCTTGGCTCTGCGGAGCGTCTCGGTGTCTGACGGGGTGATCTTGGAGACATAGCCGGCCAGCGGAACAATCTTCGCGTTGATCGCGTCGATGATCCACTCGGCCTGCGGGAAGAAGTACTTATCGAACTCGTACGGCGGGGTGATCCAGTTGCGCGCGCCGATGACGACGGGAGGCGCGTCCAGATAATCGAAGCACAGCGAGCTGATGTTCTCCGCCACATCGTTCAGGAAGGAGCCTCTCGCGCAGGCGTCGGACGCCAGCACAACGCGGCCGGTCTTCTTGATGGACTCGATGATGTCGGTGTAATCCAGGGGCACCAGGGACGGCATATTGATGACGTCGGCTTCCATACCGTACTTCGCGGAGAGCTCCTTGGCTGCATCCATCGCACGGTAGAGCGTGGCGCCGATCGTCAGGATGGTGACGTCCTTGCCGTCGCGGACTTTATCGACCGCGCCGGGGGCCCACTCGTACTCTTCCGCGGGCACGCCGCCCTTGTGGAACTCTTCGCCCTTATCGTAGATACGCTGAGACTCGAAAATGATCGTCGGGTCGGTACCGTTCATCGCGGCCTGCATAATGCCCTTGGCCTCGTACGGGGTGACCGGGAAGGCGACCTTCAGGCCGGGGATGTGGGATACGATGGCGACCCAGTCCTGAGAGTGCTGCGCGCCGTACTTGGCGCCGACGGAGACACGCAGGGTCAGCGGCATCTTCAGGATACCGGCGGACATGGCCTGCCACTTGGACATCTGGTTGAAGACCTCGTCGCCTGCGCGGCCGATGAAGTCGCAGTACATCAGCTCGATAACCGCGCGGCCGCCGCACATGCAGTAGCCGACGCCGGAGCCGACGATGGCAGCTTCGGAGATCGGGGAGTTGAACAGTCTGGAGTACGGGATGGAATCCATCATGCCGCGGTAGACCGCATAGGCGCCGCCCCAGTCGCGGACATCTTCGCCGTAGGCGATAAGAGTCGGGTCCTCATAGTACTTGTCGAACATGGGCTCGAAGATGGCGTCGCGGATGTTGTAAACCTTCATCTTGGAGACCGCGTTGCCGTCGGCATCAAATGCAAAACGCTCCTTCTTCTGCACGGCCTGCCAGCGGGAGTTGTCCTCCTTTTTGGTGGTGACGCGGATCTCGCCCTCGGGATCCATGGAGCGAACCTTCAGGTTGGAGAACATCAGGTCGGAAACGTAGTTCGGTTTCTTGTCAAAGTCGACGTACGGAGAGATTTCCTTGTCGGCAGCGGCCTTGCAGATCATGGTCATGCGGTCGCTGGTTTCCTTGAGAATCTCATCAAACTTGGAGTCGGGAGCGACACCGGCCTCGACCAGAGCCTCGCGGTACTTGATGATGGGATCGTGGCTTCTCCAATCCTCGATCTCCTCCTTGGAACGGTAGGCGTTCTGGTCGGAGGTGGAGTGGCCGACAAGGCGATAGGTGATGACGTCGAGCAGAACCGGGCCGTCGTTCTTGCGGACGATGTCCAGCTTGCGGCGGTAGGCATCGATCACGGCCAGAGGGTTCCAGCCGTCGATGCGTTCGGCGTGCATCTGGTCGGGGGTGATGCCGGCGCCCAGACGGGCCAGCATATCATAGGCCATGGTCTCCCCGCGGGTCTGACCGCCCATGCCGTAGGAGTTGTTGAACACGTTGAAGATGACCGGAAGGCCGCCCTTCATGCTGTCTTCCCACAAAGTCTTGTACTGGTCCATGGCGGCGAAGTTCATCGCCTCATAGACGGGGCCGCAGCCGAGGGAGCCGTCGCCGATGTTGCAGATGACAACGCCCTTCTTCTTGTTGACCTTCTTGTAGAGCGCGGCACCCGCGGAGATCGGGGCGCTGCCGCCGACGATGGCATTGTTGGGGTACACGCCGAACGGCAGGAAGAAGGCGTGCATGGAGCCGCCCATGCCGTGATGGAAGCCGGCCTCACGGGCAAAGATCTCAGCCAGCGTGCCGTACAGGACGAAGCGGACGGCCAGTTCCTTGATGTCGGTGGTATCGGCGAACTTCTGCACGGCGCGCAGGGTCTTGCCGCCGAGGAAGTTTTCCATGACGTCCATGAGTTCCTTGTCGGACATCTTCTCGATGCAGCTCAGGCTCTTGGCCAGGATCTCTGAATGGCTTCTGTGGGAGCCGAAAGTATAATCGTCCTTGTCGAGAAGGTATGCCTCGCCGACGCAGGAGGCTTCCTGACCGAGGGACAGATGCGCGGGGCCGGGATAGGTGGTCTCGATGCCGTTGTACTGAGCCTGCGTCTTGATGAGAGTCAGCATGCTCTCGAACTCGCGCAGGATGGTAATATCGCGGAAGATGCGGATCAGTTCCTCGTCGGAGTAGTTCTTGCGCTCTTCCTTGATGGTCTTGTTATAGGTGCAGACGGGAATGTCCTTGAAATGGATTTTACCAGGAGCTCTGGTCGCAACAGGATCGACGTACAAAGATTTCGGCATGATGAATTAGTCCTTTCTGTATGTGAACTTGCCAAAGATTTTCAGATCTTGAACAGGGCTTCGCGGATGACCTCGCTGACGGTGGGGTGCGGGAAGACGAGCTTCTTGAGCTGCGTCACGGGCATCTCGGTCTCGAGCATCATGGCCGCGCCATAGATCATTTCGGAAGCGTAATTGCCGATCAGCTGCACGCCGACGAGGCACTTGCGGTCCAGGTCATAGATAAGCTTGCAGAAGCCGTCGCCGTTCAGGGTCTCGGCCACATAGCGGCCGGACATCATCATCGGCAGCTTGACTTCTTTGATATGCATGCCCTTCTTCTCCGCGCTGGCCTTGGTCTCGCCGACGCTGGCAACCTCCGGCGCGGTGTAGATGACGGAGGGGATCGCATCGTAACGCATCTCGTCCTTGATGCCCAGCATGTGGTTGACAGCGACCTCAGCCTCGCGGTAGGCGGTATGGGCCAGCATCAGCTTGCCGTTGCAGTCTCCCACGGCGTAGACGTTCGGGACATTGGTGCAGAGGTGGCTGTCGGTCACGATCGCGCCGCGGTTGGTCTCGATGCCGAGATTCTCGACCTCGAGCCCGCTGACGTCGGCGCGGCGGCCTGCGGAGAGAAGAACCTTGTCGCACTTGAGCACCTGCTTGCCGGTCGCGTCCTCATAGGTGACAGAATCGGCCCCGATCTCAAGCACCTTGGCGTTGAGTTTGAACTCCATGCCCTCTTTTTCGTAGGTCTTCATCAGGTTGTTGCAGATGTCCTGGTCCGTGGGGCCGGCGATCTTCGGCATCATCTCGACGATGATGACCTTTACGCCGATTGTCGCGAAGTAGCAGGCCATCTCCAGACCGATGACGCCGCCGCCCATGCAGACCATGGTCTTGGGCAGCTCCTTGAGGTCAAGGATTTCGCGGTTCGTGAGTACGAAGCCGGAGGCCAGGCCCTCTTTCAGGCCGGGTACAGGAGGAACGGCCGTACAGGAACCGGTGGCGATGACGAGGCGGGTACCAGCGATCACTTCATCGCCGGCATAGACCTCGTACGCGCCGTCCGCGCCGCGGCCCTTGAGCTTGGCCGGAGCCAAATAGACCTTGACGCCGTTGGCCTTCATCGTCGCACCGACGCCGGAGACCAGCGTCTTGACGACCTTGGCCTTGCGGTCGATGACCTTGGCGTGGTCGAACTTCACGTCCGCGGCGGTCACGCCGTAGTCCGCGCCGTGCTTGGCGGCGGCGTACTGTTTGGCGCAGTAAAGCAGCGCTTTGGTGGGGACGCAGCCTTCGTTGAGGCAGACGCCGCCAAGGTGCTCCTTTTCGATCAGGGCCGTTTTGAGACCGCCCTGGGCCGCGCGCTCCGCGCAGAGATAGCCGCCGGGACCGCCGCCGATGACAACTACATCAAACTTATCCATGTTTTATCTCACCTCTCCGATTATTCAGCCAGAAGAGTGAAGAAGCTCTCGAGGTTCTTGCACAGCTGAGACATAAAGCGGGCAGCGGGCGCACCGTCGATGACTCTGTGGTCAAGCGTCAGCGAAAGGCCCATGGCCGGGTAGGTGACGATCTCGCCGTCCTTGGCCGACTTGATCTTGGTCTGAATGTTGCACACACCCAGGATGCCGGTCTGGGGCGGGTTGATGACCGGCGTGAAGGACTCGCAGCCCATCGAGCCGATGTTGGATACGGTGAAGGTGCCGCCGGACATCTCGTCGGGGCTCAGATGGCCATCTCTCGCCTTCGCGGCAAGGGCCTTCGCCTCGCGGGATATCTCCAGGAGGGACTTCTGATCCGCGTTGCGGATGACCGGAACCAGCAGGCCGCGCGGCGTGTCGCACGCGAAGCCCAGGTGGACGTGATGGAAGTGACGCACGGTGGTGTCGTCGATCATGTTGGCGTTCAGATCCGGGCAGGACAGAATCGTGCGGGATACGGCGAACATGACCATATCGTTGAGGGATACCTTGCTGATTTCGCCCTCGAGCGGCTTGAGCATCGCGCGGTACTTCTGGATCTGGGAGGCATCGAAGCTGTAATTCTGCGTAAGCTGCGCCATGGTGGAGAGAGACTTCAGCATGGACTTCGCGGTGGCCTTGCGGACGCCGTTGAACTTGACGTCCTCGTACTCGGCCTCGGACGCGGCGGCTGCGGGCACCGGAGCGGCGGCAGGCGCGGGGGCGGCGGCAGGCGCGGGGGCGGCGGCAGGCGCGGGGGCGGCGGCTTCTGCCTTGACGGGCATGCCCTCTTCCATCAGCTTGCGGATGTCGCGCTCGATCATACGGCCATTGGGTCCGGTCGCGGTAGCATAAGCCGGATCGACGTTGGCGCGCTGGGCCAGGTTCTTGGCACGCGGCGAAATTGCAGCGGGCTCAGACGCGGCAGGAGCAGCCGGAGCGGCGGGCGCAGCCGGAGCGGCGGGAGCAGCTGGAGCGGCAGCCGCGGGAGCGGCGGGCGCAGCCGGAGCGGCAGCCGCGGGAGCGGCCTCGGTGGAACCGGGGCGCAGGAACTCGAACGCATCGCCGGGATTGCCGATCGCGCAGACGTTGTCGAGACACTTGACCTCGTCGCCGCCGTTGTAGAACGTAGCCAGCAGGGTACCGGCTGCGGTGGACTCACACTCGAACTCGGCCTTATCGGTCTCGTAGGTGAACAGAATGTCGCCCATCGCGACAGAATCGCCGGCTTTCTTCTTCCACTCGCTGATGATGCAGGACTCGACCGTGATGCCGGCCTTCGGCATGATGACCGCCTGAGCGATCGGGCCGGAGGGGGCAGCAGCGGCGGGAGCGGGAGCGGCAACGGGAGCCGGGGCGGCAGCGGGAGCCGGAGCGGCAGCGGGAGCCGGAGCGGCAGCGGGAGCCGCAGCCGCGGGGGCGGCAGGGGCAGCGCCGCGAAGCGCGGAAGTATCCTCGCCGGGATTGCCGATCGCGCAGACGTTCACGAGGCAGGGAACCTCGTCACCGTTCTGATAGAAGAGCTCCAGCAGGGTGCCGGCGGCGGTGGACTCGCACTCGAACTCGGCTTTATCGGTTTCGTAGGTGAACAGGATGTCGCCGACAGCGACCTGATCGCCGACGTTCTTTTTCCATTCGCTGATGATACAGGATTCGACGGTAATGCCGGCCTTTGGCATTAATACGCCTTCTGCCATGTCAATTCACTCCTAATCTGTAAAATGATTATTTCGCCAGGGTCTTCAGCAGATAATCCTCTGCCTCGGCATTCCACAGGCCGTTGGTCTTGGCGACCATCTCGGCAAGCTTCTTGAACATCGGATCGGTCTTGCCCTTCTCCTCGAAGCTGGCGATGGCGGTCAGCGGCATCTCGATGTGGGTGTAGATGAGCTTCTTGCCGCCGGGGATCTTCGGCAGGTTGAGAACGGACTCGGGCACGCAGTTCAGGCCGCCGATATGGGTGACCAGGATGGACGGATCAAGCTTGCCGGCGCTGGTCATGTTGAGGGCCTCGATCATGTCGGAGGTATTGCCGCCGGAGGTGCCGACAACGTGCGTGCTGGCATAGTGGACGTTGTAAAAGTTGAACGGAGCGGAGAAGTTGGGGTCGTTCGGGCCGGAGAAGAAGTTCAGGCAGCCGTCGTCGCCCAGCAGCGCGTCGCCCTGATGGACAACCGCGGGAACCGGCGCGAAAACGATGACGTCGTCATAGCCCTTGCCGCCGACCAGCGCGCGCATCTCCGCGATCGGATCACCGGAGCCGGTGTTCTTGTAGACCAGGGTAACACCGTTCTTCTTTGCCTCTTCCACGGAGAGGATACGCTCGGCGCGGGAGAGTCTGGCATCGTCGATATCGGTGACGACCAGGAAGGACGGACGGCGGTCGCAGTGGATAATATAGTCGATGGCGGCAAGACCCATCGGGCCAACGCCGGCCAGAATAGCCATATTGCCGCCCTTGCGGATGCCCATCTCGTGCTCATAGGAGCCGCGGACGGTGTGGTACATGGCGTGGAAGGTGCCGATGACGCAGCTCAGAGGCTCGGCCAGGGAACCGCCGAAGAAGGACTTCGCGCTGTACGGCAGCAGGCAGCCCATCTCCATAACCTCGTGCGGGATGATGACATAGGTAGCGTCGCCGCCGATATACTGATAGGAGTAGCCGGGAGCGTAGAGACTGCCCTTGTAGTTGAGGGCGGGCTGAATGGCGAACTTCTCGCCGGCCTTGAACTGGCTCTGCCACTTCGCGCCGACTTTTACGATCTCACCGCAGAACTCATGGCCGACGATGGTCGGATGTTCGGCGACGTCTTTCGGGACACGCTTATGATCGGCGCCCTGTTCAGCGGCCTTATAGGTGGACATGCAGATGCTGTCGGACACTACTTTCGCAAGGATCTCGTCTTCCTTCATTTCGGGGAGCTCGAACTCCTCCAGCCGAAGGTCTTCTTTGCCATAGAGGCGAACCGCTTTTGTTTTCAAGAATTTTCATCCTTTCTGATTATGGCGCGGGAAAAGACGCACGGCTGGCGGATTTCCGCGCCTTAGATACATTATAGCACATAAAACCTAATAAAACCCAATATCAATGCCACATTGCTTTATGTTGCATTGTATTTGTTTCCGCAGATATTGTACGTCAAATCAAACACGATGTCAACTCTCAAGACCCTGGGATTTTTGTTTTTAATAGGTTCGGTACAACAAATTTTCCGCCGGATATCCCACGGTTTTATGATATATTCCATAAATTCGGCCTCACGGCGCGCGGAGGCGGGCACAGGGGAATGTTGTTTTTTGTGGTTTATTTACTCTTCGTTGGCGCAGGCGCCGATTTTTTGCCTGTTCTCTCGGGTAATTTCGTCGGAATAGATGAATTTTCGTTTTTTTCGTTTACTCAATCCCACAAATATGCTATATTAAGGTAGGTTTTCCCATGGAAAGCCTGGTGAAGGAGGATTAGCTCGATGAAAAAAAGCAACATTAAGCGGATTTCGGAGCTGGCCGGGGTATCCACTACCGCCGTGTCCTTTGTCCTGAACAACCGCCCGGGCGTCAGCGAGAAGACAAGGGAAAATATTCTTCGCATCATCGCCGAGGAAAACTATACGCCCAACGTCAATTCGCGCCGTCTGATCCTCCGGCGCAGCTTCAATATCATGGTGGTAATCGACCCCATCTGTTCGCTGGACAATCTGTTCTATTCCACCATTCTTCAGTCGATCATCGCCGGTGGCGAAGCGCTCGGCTACCATGTGGTGATCTCCACCTACCGCCCCGAGTTTCGCAGCTCCTCAGCCGCCGCCGCCATCCAGCAGAAAAACGTGGACGGCGCGATCTTCCTCAGCGATATTTCCGAGGAGGCGCACGCGTATCTGAGCGAATCCGCCGTGCCCTTCGTTGTGGTCGATTCGCACCGGGCCTCCCCCGGCTATCCTACCGTGCGCAGCGATTACCATGCCTCGGCCGAAACGGCCGCGCGCTTTCTCATCAGCTGCGGCCACAAAAAGATCGCCTTTATGGGCTACGGCAACCGCCCGGACTATTATCTGGAGACCTTCGGCGGTTTCCGGGACATCATGGAGGCGCACGGCCTGGTCATCAGGCCAGAATGGGTCTTTGCCGATCCGATCGACGCGGAAACCGCGCGGCTCGCCATGCAGCGCCTCCTCGCGCTGCCGGAACGCCCTACGGCGCTGCTCTGTGCGTGCGATATGTTCGCCCTGGTGGGCATGAACTGCGCGCAGCAGTCCGGGCTCCGCATTCCGGAGGATCTGTCCTTCTGCGGCATCGACGACATCGTCTACGCCCAGTTCGCCGTCCCTCCCCTCACCACGGTTTGGATCGACAGCCAGGAGATGGGACGCCAGGCTGTGAGCCTTCTGAACGAGCTGATTGAAAAAACGGACGGCGCCGTATCCCGCCTTGTACGCTCCGACAAGCTGATCCGCAGACAGTCGGTTGCCGTTTTAACCTGAACAAAAGGGGTGCCGCGCATGCGGCACCCCTTCGCCGTCATTCCCGCCTTCCGCGGGAGTGACGGCTTCTCTTCGTCTTAGTGTGTCAGGGCGTCCGAGACGCGGTAGCCGTCCGTATCTGGGATATTGCCCAGCCGCCAGGCGGAGACGCCGGTCACGCCGAACAGCTTAGCAAGACGCAGCTTTTCGGCCACGCTCCGCTCGTTCTCATACCAGATGAAGTACCGGTCGCCTGAGTCGCTGGTATAGGTCAGATAGGGATCGCGGTATGTATCGGAAAAGCCCTTCACCGATGCGGGGCTCGTCACCCGCTGCGTCAGCGCCGAGGCGCTCAGCCACACGGGCGTGCCTGAGAGCAGCTTGCCGTCCGCATCAATCTGCCAGCCCTGGTTGGCGAAGCTGACGGAGAGGGCCAGCTTTGATGGGTCGGAAACTCCGGTTTCCGGATCGGTAGCTGTCTTCAGCGCGTAATAGACCTGCGAGATGGGCGTGAGTGCGGCGTTTTTGTACCAGGTCGTCCCCTCGTAACCGGCAAGCGAGGTCGGGTTGTAGTCGTGCGCCATCAGAATGATCTTGTCGGCAAGCGTACCGATGGCTTTGAAGTCGAAGCCGTCATAGTAGACCCCGTCCGGTGTCGCAGGCTGTACCGTGACATATAGGGTCATTCCCGCTGCCCGGAGCTTTGCAGACAGAGCGGTCAGGAAGCTGTTGTACGCGGTCTTTACGTCCGTGCCCTTCAGGCCCTCGAAGTCGATTGTCACGCCGCTGTAGGGGTTGGCGCCGAGCGCATCGTAGGTGCGAGTCAGTTCGCTGAGGATCGCGTTCACCGACTGCGAGCGTGCCGTGTCGCTCAGGAGCAGGTCATCCACGCCGCCTGAAACGTCCATATAAACGCCGAGATGCTGCTTTACACCCGCGCTGCTTAGCGCCGACGCGGCGTTCTCATAGCTGTCCGGGATGCGGTATTCCGAGGAGGACGTGTCAAGCTCGGCCTTGCCATCCGTGAGCTTCATCGTGCTCCACATATAGGTTACGGCGTTCATTTTCTTTGCCAGTGCAAGCTGAGAATACGAGGAAATGGCGTAAAATCCGTGTATAAAATCGGTTTTCTCGGCAATTTTTCCATAGACACGCACAAGCATGGCCGCTGTCTGCTCGCGCAGCGCGGTGCTCTCCGGCGCGAATTTTGTCGACGAAATTCCGGTAATCATTCCGATCTCATAAGCCACGTTGATGTAGCCGCTGTCCGCCGTCACGTCCGTGAACGGCGAAGTTTTGCTGTACGCCGCCTCCGCCGCGCTCTTCAGACCGAGCGCGCGTACAAACATGACCGCCATCTGCCGCCGCGTGATTGCCCGGCTGGGGCTGAACGACGCGGTTTTGTCCATTGCGCCGTTTGCCAGGGCAGTCTCCACGCAGGAATAGTACCACGCGGTCTTCGGCACATCGCCGAACGACGGAGCCGCCGGCTTGACAAGCGTCCAGCCCAAGAGATTGCAGAGCATCTTCGCGAATTCCGCATTCGTGACGGTCCTGCCGTAGCCAAATTTCCCGCTCCCCTGCCCGCTCATCAGGCCGTCGGCTTTGGCCGTCTCGATCAGCGAGAGCGCCCAGCTGTCCGCGGGCACATCTGAGTATGAGCTGCCCGCGGCGGACGCCGGAAGAATGAGCGCAGCCAGTATTGCCGCCGCCAAAAGAGCGGCTGTCCATCGTTTCATTGTGTCAGTTCCCTTCTGCCGCAAGCGGCGGGATGCCGAGCAGCGTTTCCGCGTTCCGGTGCAGGATCTGATGGCGTTCTTCCTCCGTGAGCGGAAGACGCATGAAATTCTCCACCTCATTCAGGGGCGACCACATGGGATAGTCCGTCCCAAACAGCACGCGGTTGGCTCCGTAGGCATGGATAAGATCGACGACCTTCTCGTCGTCCAGCGCAAACATGGTGGACGAGCAGTCCACATAGAGGTTGGGCGTCCCCGCCAGCAGCTCCGCCGCCGCCTCCCAGATGGAATAGCCGCCGAAGTGCGCCCCGATGACGGTGAGATTCGGGTAAATTTTCAGGATCGGCAGCAGGCGGTTGGGGTTGGAAAAGTCGTAGCGCGAATCGCCCGTGTGGATGAGCAGCGGCAGGCGGCCTTCGCAGCGGTCGTAGATCTTCAGACATCGGTAGTCGTCGAGCTTGAAGCGCTGGATGTCCGGGTGCAGCTTGATGCCCTTGAGTCCGAGCGAGATCAGGTGGTCGATGTCCCCCTCGAGATCGGTGCTCGCAGGATGGAGCGTACCGAAGCCGGTCATCATTCCGGGGTGGCTCTTGACCTCGCGCGCGATAAATTCGTTGATCGAGCGCACCTGCTCCGGCTTGGTTGCGACGGAGTGCACCAGATAGTGGGAAATCCCGGCCTGCGCGCCGATGTTTATCAGCGTCTCCACCGTTCCGTCGCAGTTGGCAGGCAGCCCGCCGTAGAAGCGGCCGGTATTGGCAGCCGCCTTGCGGGCGATCGCGGGCGGGTAAATATGGCAGTGTGCGTCAATGATTCTGTAATCCATGGCTGACTCCTTCTTTTTTCACTGATTTTATTATAGGAGACGCCCCGACAAGCGTCAACCGCAAAAGTGCCTCAAATCGCCGGGAAATCCGCTTGGAAAAGTGTCATTTCCCCCGACGCGGCCATAAAAAGAGGCACAGCGCCGCGCGGCGCCGTGCCTCATTTCCCGAACTTTTATTTGATTCCGTTGAGCTTGTCGAAATGGCGGTTGCGGAAGTAGACCGCCACGTTCGCGCTGACGATCACCAGATTGAGGATGTAGACCGTCAGCAGATACCAGGTCGGGTTCGGCAGATTCGGATCGAATAGCTTGATAAGCTTGGCCGCAATGCCCACGATATAACCGAAGCAGATGAGCAGAAGGAAGCCGAGGCTCATGGATTTCGCGCTGCGGCTCTTGTAGTTTTTGATGAGGTTGAGAGGCCAGGAACAGCCGAAGCAGATGAGCATGATTGTCTCAAGAATTTCCGCAATTTGCATCTTCGTTTCTCCTTATTTGATCCTTCTGTAATCGGGCAGCAGCTTGGGGGAAGCCACCCCGGTGTCCACGCCCGCAGCGCGGCACTCCTCGGAGAACTTTTCCACATGCTCCAGCGTCAGCTCGCCTACCCTGACGCCCTTCGCCTTCTCGGCGGCATGGCTGCCGGCGTTGCGGCCGAACACGATCACGTCGAGCAGCGAGTTGCCCATCAGGCGGTTGCGTCCGTGGATGCCGCCGACAGCCTCGCCCGCGACAAACAGGTTCTCAATGTCGCTCATGCCGTCCGTAGTGATCTTGATGCCGCCGTTCTGATAGTGCAGCGTCGGGTAAACGAGAATCGGCTCCTTGCGGATGTCGATGTCATATTTGCCGAACATGCGCAGCATCGCAGGGATGCGCTTTTCAATGGTGCCCTCGCCGCCCTTCATCTCGATCATCGGGGTGTCGAGCCAGATGCCGTAGCCTTCCGGCGTCTTGACACCGTTGCCTCGGTCGGAACACTCGCGGATGATGGCGGATGCCGCCACATCGCGCGTCTCCAGCGGGTTCATGAAGGCCTCGCCGTTCGCGTTGATGAGCATGGCGCCAAGCGAGCGGACTTTCTCTGTGACGAGCGCGCCGAAGATCTGGGACGGGAAAGCCGCTCCGGTCGGATGGTACTGCAAGGTGTCGGGATACAGCAGCCGCGCACCCGCGCGGTAGGCAAGGATCAGGCCGTCGGCCGTCGCGCCGTAGTGGTTGGAGGTCGGAAACCCCTGATAATGCAGCCGGCCCGCGCCGCCGGTGGCGATGATGACGGTCTTCGCTCTGGCGATCAGCTGCTCGCCGGTCTCCATGTTCAGCAGCACCGCGCCGGCACACTTTCCCTCGTGATCCTTAAGGAGCTCGATCGCGGCGGTAAAGTCGACGACGGGGATCTCGCGGTTGAGCACCTCGTCGCGCAGGGTACGCATGATCTCCGCGCCGGAGTAGTCTTTGGCCGCGTGCATTCTCTTGCGGGAGGTGCCGCCGCCGTGGACGGTGATCATCGTACCGTCGGGCGCCTTGTCGAACTCCACGCCCAGGCCGCTCAGCCACTGGATGGCCTCGGGGGCCTCGGTGACAAGCTTGTAGAGCAGGTCCTTCTGGGCGGCAAAATGGCCGCCGCCGTAGGCGTCGAGGAAGTGCTGCGCGGGAGAGTCGTTGGGCTTGTCGGCCGCCTGGATGCCGCCTTCGGCCATCATGGTGTTCGCGTCTCCCATGCGGAGCTTCGTGACGACCATGACCTTCGCGCCGGCCTTGTCGGCCTCGATGGCCGCGGACGTGCCCGCGCCGCCGCCGCCGATGATGAGAACGTCCACGTCGTAATCCGGACTGCTCAGGTCAACGGCCTTCCCCTCGAGGCGGGAGTGGCCCTGAAGTAGGGCGGCCAGCTCGTGGGGTACTTTTTCGCCCTTGTTGGGACCCATTCTGAGATCTTCAAACTGATCTTTGCGATAATCGGGATGATAGGCGGCAAGCAGCTTGTCCTTCTCGTCCGCGGTCATGCGTCTGGGGTCGAGCTTCACGTTTTCCGCTCTCGCGGCCTCCACCTTACGGATGGATTCCTGCATGGTTTTATCCTGATACATGATGAAGCCCCTCCTTACTTTTCAATCTCGCGGTTGTTGTACAGCTCCTGAATCTCGCTGAGCGGCTTGCCCATGAGGTTCTCGATGAGCGTCTCGAACTTGCCGTCCCTGATCTCCTGCACGCGCTCATCGAGGTGGTCGCAGTGCGGCGCGAGGTACTTGCCGTTCAGGCGGCGCGCCAGCATGGCGACCTGCGGATGCGAGATGCCGGCGGGGCAGCGGGACGAACAGATGCCGCACATGACGCAGTCGAACGACTCCTCGGCGCACTTTTCATACTCGCCGCGCTGGGCGTAGGCGATATACTGCATGACGTTGAGGCTCTGCGGGCAGGCCTTCGTGCAGGCGTTACAGCCGACGCAGGCGTAGATCTCGGGGTAAAGCTGCATCATGATCTGCTGGGTGGGCTTGATCTTCTCCATGTCGTAGACAGACTTGACCAGCGGGAAGAACGGGAGCGTTGCGACGTACATATTGTTCTCGACCTTTGTCGAGCACGCGAGGCACGCTTTGAGCTCGCGGTCTCCCTTGATGCGGTAGATCGTGGCGCACGCGCCGCAGAAGCCGTTGCGGCAGCCGCAGCCCCGGATGAGCTGATAGCCCGCGTATTCCATGGCCTTCATGACCGTCAAGTCGGAAGGCACTTCGTATTTCTTGCCGAAAAAGAAGACATTTACCATTTCGTCCATCGTCGTGTTCTCCTTTATCTCAATATTCGTTGGGCAGTTCGTCAAGCTGGTCGAAACGGAACACCGGACCGTCCTTGCAGACGTATTTGCTGCCGATGTTGCACCGACCGCACTTGCCCAGCGCGCATTTCATCTTCAGCTCCATCGTGGTGAAGACCTGCGTGCGCTGGAAGCCCAGCTCCATCAGACCTGCCAGCGTAAACTTGATCATGATCGGGGGGCCGCACATGACGACGGTTTTCGAGGTATCGAACTTGAGTTCCTTGACATAGTTGGGAACGAAGCCCACATGCCCGTTCCATCCATCTTCGGGGTTGTCGATGGTCAGGTGGAGGTTGATGCCCGGCTCTTTCAGCCAGACCTCCGTCAGCTCGGGGAAATCGACCAGGTCTTCCTTGCTGCGCGAGCCGTAGACGATGTCCACGGTGCCGTAGTTGGCGCGGTTGGCGCGGACATAGTTGATGACGGAGTGCAGCGGCGCAAGGCCGATGCCGCCCGCGACAAACAGCAGATCCTTCCCCCGGAATTCGGTGTCCACGGGGAATCCGTTGCCGTAGGGGCCGCGGAGCGTGACCTGCTGACCCGGCTCCATCTGGTGAAGCCATTCGGTGACGCAGCCGCACTTCTTGATGGAAAACTCCAGGCAGTCCTGCTTGGTGGGCGAGGAGGTGATGGAGAAGAGCGCCTCGCCGACACCCGGGATGGACAGCATGGCACACTGGCCCGGGATATGCACGAACGGCTTCCTGCCGTCCAGACCGACCACACTGAAAGTCTTCACGTCCGGCGTGTCCGAACGGATTTTTTCCACCACGCCGATCATGGGAATCAGAGGTTCTTTATTCATTGCTTCTCCTCCCCCAGCGCCTTGACGACCTTGACGATGTTCATGTGGATCGGGCACTTTTGCAGGCACCGGCCGCAGCCGACGCAGCCGTAGACACCGTCGTTGTTGTCCGGGAAATAGACCAGCTTGTGCATGAAGCGCTGGCGGAACCGCTCGAGCTGCGTGGGCCGCGGCTGCCCGGCGGACATCTTGGTGAAGTCGGAGTACATGCAGCTGTCCCAGCAGCGGAAGCGCTTGACCTCCTTGCCGGTGTCAAACTCGCGGATGTCGTAGCACTGGCAGGTCGGGCAGACGAATGTGCAGGTGCCGCAGCCGAGGCAGGACTCGGAGAGCTTCTCCCACTCCTTCGAATGGAAGAGATCGAGCATATGCGCCCCGTCAAAGCCCTTGAGGCTGAGCTTCGCGTGCGGCAGTTTTTCAAGGATTGCGCGCGTTTTCGCGCTGACCGCATCAACCGGGGCTTCATCCCCGTCCTCCAGCAGCGCAAGCCCGCTCAGCAGGGTTTCCCCCTTCTCGGTATTGGCGCGGAAATACATGTCACTTTCCGCAATCCACGCGGAGACGTCTCCGCCGGGCTGCGTGGCGTCAATGCCGAAGACGCCGCAGAAGCAGGTTTCCTCCGGCTCCGTGCAGGCGAGAGCAACGACCGTGCCGTGCTCGCGTCGGTTGACATAATAAGTATCAGCAGGCTCCGCGTACCGGAACACCCGGTCGAGGATGCCGAAGCTGGCCGCATCGCACGCGCGCACGCCGAAGAGAACGAAATTCTCGCACGGATCGCGCTCCTCTATGATTTTGATCTCCTTGCCCGTGACCTGAAATGCCATCAGGTTCTCGACCTGCGGGAAGAAAAGGTCCTTCGCGCTGCGGACGGTATTGAGCTTTTTCGTCAGCTCCATCCCCTCGCGGTACGGCAGGAAGCGGGCGCTTTCGCCGTCGTCGGCGGGGATATAGAGCTTTTCCTTCGCGCCGATGGCGGCGAACAGCTCGGGAAGTCTGGAAAGAGCGAGTTTTTTCATTCCCGTTTCCCTCCTCTTGCATACACAACGGACGGATCGGCGTCGTCCTGGCGGTAGTCCATCAGCGGCGGCCGCGTCTCGGTGTCCGCGCCGGACTGATACTCGCCGTAGAGCTCGTCGATGTCTTTGATGAACTTGCGGTTCAGAAGGTGCAGCGGAATGTGCTCCGGGCAGACGCGCGAGCACTCGCCGCAGTCGGTGCAGCGGCCTGCGACGTGGAACGCGCGGATGATATGGTACATCTTCTCCTCAAACGAGTTGGCCGCGCCCTTATTGGCGATGCCGGACTTGTCGTTGTCAAAGACGCATTTTTCGCAGGTGCAGGCCGGGCAGACGTCGCGGCAGGCGTTGCAGCGGATGCAGCGGGAGAGTTCGCCGCGCCAGAATTCGAAACGTTCGTCGGGCGTCATGGCCTCGAGCTTCGCGACCTCATCGAACCGGCCGGAATTTTCGATCACGTCGCCGTCCTCGCCGAGCTTTTCGTCGAAGGCAACCAGCTTATGGCTCTTGCAGCAGCGGCAGCGCTCGGCGAGCATGTCGGCCTTCTTCACGGTTACATCGCCGTAGAGGGTGTGAACGTTCAGGTTCTCCCCGCCGCTCTCAACGCCGAGGATGCCCTTCGCGCCGGCGGCGCGGATCTTATCGATGTCGCACATGCCGTCGCACGCGATGCCGACGACATGCACATGGTCACGGAGAATGCGGTGCTCCTTGAGAAGCTGATTGAAGGAATAGGTGTCGCAGGGCTTGAGGAACGCGGCGACCTTGCCCTCCTTGCGGCTCTCTTTCACGAGATATTTGGAGAAATTCGCGCCGGAGAAGACGGAGTAGACAAAGTCCTTGTCGATCTCCTCGCGCGTCGTGAACACGGCGGGCGTGAGATCGTAGAAAAACTCACCGGCCTTCCAGCCAAGGACCCGGTCCACGGTGCCGTTTTCCAGCAGCTCGATGGCTTTCGCCTTGATCAGTTCTTGCATCTCAGGTCCTCCAGTCTCTTATTCTCGCCGAGCTTCGTGACCGTGGCGACAAAGTCGTTCATGGTCGCGGCAAACTTCGCGCCCTCGGCGGCGGAGACCCATTCGACACGGGTGCGCTTCCGCTCGATGCCCAGATAGTCGAGCATGGAGAAGAGCAGCGTCATGCGGCGGCGCGCATAGTAGTTGCCGGTGGTGTAGTGGCAGTCGCCGGGGTGGCAGCCGCAGAGGATGACGCCGTCCGCGCCGCGCTGGAACGCACGCAGGATGAACATCGGGTTCACGCGGCAGGAGCACGGCACGCGGATGATCTTTACGTTGGCCGGGTAGCTCAGGCGGTTCGTACCGGAGAGGTCGGCGCCCGCATAGGAGCACCAATTGCAGCAAAACGCCACGATGGTGGGTTTGAATTCTTCGTTCGTCACTTGCATATCGCATCAACCTCCGCCATGATCTGTCTGGTGGAAAAGCCCTTCAGATCCATTGCGCCGCTCGGACAGGCGACCGTGCAGGCGCCGCAGCCCTGGCAGACCGCCGGATTGACATGCGCCACACGCCGGATGAGTTTCGTGCGGTTCGGTCCGCGGAACTCCTTGTCCATATAGGTGATCGCACCGTAGGCGCAGACCTTTTCGCACGCGGAACAGCCGTTGCACATGAGCTCGTCGGACTCCGCCACGCACGGGTTGCAGGTCAGATGATCCTTGTTGAGCAGGCCGATCACCTTGGACGCGGCCGCGCCCGCCTGGGCAACGGTCTCGGGGATGTCCTTCGGGCCCTGACAGACGCCGGAGAGGTAAATGCCGGCCGTCGGGCTCTCGACCGGACGCAGCTTGGGATGGGCCTCGGTGAAGAAGTCATTGGTATCTATGGACGCGGTCAGCATCGTGGCGAGGCGCCTCGCACTCTTGTCGGGCTCGATGGCCACGGCCAGCACAACCATGTCCGCGTCGATGTGGATCTGTTCGTTGTTCAGAAGGTCGGCTGCCTGCACCTTCAGCTTGCCGTCCACCGGCTCGACCTTGCCGACCATGCCTTTAATATAGTGTACGCCGTACTCCTCGACCGCGCGGCGGTAGAACTCGTCGAAGTTCTTGCCCGGGGTGCGCACGTCGATATAGAAGACGTAGACTTCGGTATCCGGGTATTTCTCGCGGCAGAGCATGGCGTGCTTCGCCGTGTACATGCAGCAGATCTTGGAGCAGTAGGGCTTGCCCTTGCAGGAGATATCGCGGGAGCCGACGCACTGGATAAAGACAAGCGTTTTGGGGTGCTTCCCGTCGGACGGGCGGAGCAGCGTGCCGGCGGTCGGGCCGGCCGCATTCATCAGGCGCTCGAACTCCAGAGAAGTCACCACATCGGGGCTCTGCGAATAGGCGAATTCGTCGAACTTTTCGGGATTGATCGGGTTGAAGCCGGTCGCGACGACGATCGCGCCGTACTGTACGTCGATCAGCTGATCCTTCTGTTTATAATCGATTGCCCCGGCGGTGCAGACCTTTGAGCAGATGCCGCACTTACCGGTTTTGAGCATGGTGCAGTAGTTCGCGTCGATGGTTGCCACCTTGGGCACGGCCTGCGCAAACGGGATATAGACCGCATGGCGGTTGTCGAGACCGAGGTTGAACTCGTTCGGGACTTTCTTCTGCGGACACTTCTCGGTGCACAGGCCGCAGCCCGTGCAGACGTCTTCCTTGACGTAGCGTGCCTTCCGACGGATCGTCACGCTGAAGTTGCCCACGAAGCCCTTGACGGCCTCGACCTCGGAATAGGAAAAGATCCGGATGTTCTCGTTCTGCGCCACATCGACCATTTTGGGGGTCAGAATACAGGCGGCGCAGTCGAGCGTCGGGAAAGTCTTATCGATCTGCGTCATCTTGCCGCCGACCGTCGGCTTTGTCTCGACGATGTCGACCGGGAACCCGGCGTCGGCAATGTCGAGCGCGGTCTGGATGCCGGCGATGCCGCCGCCGATGACGAGCGCACGCTTGACCACGGGACTCTCTCCGGCGGTGAGCGGCGCGTTAAGGTGGACTTTGGCGATCGCGGCGCGGCCGAGGATGATGGCCTTTTCGGTCGCCGTCGCCTTGTCCTTATGGATCCACGAGCACTGCTCGCGTATATTGGCGATCTCAAGCATGTAGGGGTTCAGCCCGGCCTTCGAGACGGTCTTGCGGAAGGTCGCCTCATGCATTCTCGGAGAACATGAGCAGATCACGACGCCGTCGAGCTGATAATCGCGGATCGCCTCTGTAATCTTGTCCTGGCCGGCCTGAGAGCACATGTACTGATAGTTGGTGGAAAAAACGACGCCGGGCTCATGGCTGAGCGTTTCGGACACCGCTTCCACGTCCACTGTTGCGGCAATGTTCGTGCCGCACCAGCAGACAAATACACCGATTTTCTGCATGGTATCTCTCTCCTCCCCTTACTTGCTGTATTTCCGGAAAGCGCTGGCGATGGCCTGCTGAGGCAGGTCTTCGTCGAGGAGGCCCGGGAGTTGATCCGCCTTAAAGTGGTTTCTGCCCTGTTGGCGGATGACCGCAAGGCGGACGGCCTCGATGAGCCTTGCCGGTTCTACGGTGCGGGGGCAGCGCTCCACGCACGCGAAGCAGCTCAGGCAGGTATAGAGGCTCTTGGATGCAAGCAGCTTGTCGATCTGACCGCGGTCGACCATATCGACGAACTGATGCGGGTGGTAGTCCATCGCATCGAACGCGGGACAGGTGGCGGAACATTTTCCGCATTTCATGCAAAGGCGCGGATTCACGCCGCTGATGCGCTTGATGGTCTCAACGAGTTCCTGTTTCTGATCCGGCATTTCGTCTCCCCCTCACTTCACGCCCAGCGCTTCAGCCAGCAGCTCGGTGAAATAATAGACCGGCAGGCCGTTTTCCGCGTTTTTCGTCAGGTTGTACATGCACAGCGGGCAGGCCGTGATGAGCGCCTCGGCCCCCTGCGCTCGGGCGGACGCCGCAACGGCGCTCGACCGCTTGACTGCCAGAGGCTTATCCTCCAGCGTCACATAGCCGCCGCAGCACTCATTGCGCGCCGCGTAGACGACCGGCTCCGCGCCGAGCGCGCGGAGGAAATCCTCGATGATCTTCGGGTTCTCGGGATCGTCGAAGTCCAGCTCGCTCGCCGGGCGGAGAAGCATGCAGCCGTAATAGGCGCCGATCTTCCGGCCCGTGAGGGGATTGACGACCTTCTTTTTCAGCTCGTCAAAGCCGACCCGGTCGCGAAGCACCTCAAGGAAGTGAAGCACCCTCGTCTCGCCGTGGTAGGGATTATCGAGCTTCATGTAGTTGTTCGCTCGCAGGGCGATGTCCTCGTCGGCCTGCATGTCGTGGTTCACGCGCTTAATAACGTGGTAGCACCCCGAGCAGACCGTAACCAGCTCCAGCCCCTCATCGCGCGCTTCCGCAAGCGCGCGCACAGAGGACAGCTTTGTTGCGATCTCATCCTTCGCCTGCGGATACACCGCGCCGCAGCACTGCCATTCCGGCAGCTCCCGAAGTTCGATCCCCAGGGCTTCCGCCGACTTCCGGGTATACCGGTCCAGCTCGACCGCTTTGGTTTTCAGGGTACATCCGGGAAAATAACTAAAAACCATTTTGTCGTTCCTTCCTGTGGTTGTCATACCATCTGTTCGGGATGGAAAACCTCGTCGAACTTCTCCGCGGTCAGAAAACCGAGAGCAACGCAGGCTTCTTTCAGAGAAATGTTCTCTATTAGCGCTTTCTTAGCGGTCTTGGCAGCATTATCATATCCGATGTAGGGATTGAGCGCCGTGACCAGCATCAGGGAGTGATGCAGATTGTAATTCATCTTTTCGCGGTTGGCCTGGATGCCAAACGCGCACTTGTCATTGAAGGAGACGATCGCCTCCGCGAGAAGACGCGCGGACTGGAGAAAATTGTAGGCCGCGACGGGCATGAAGACGTTGAGCTCGAAGTTGCCCTGCGAGGCGGCGATGCCGACGGCGACGTCGTTGCCCATCACCTGCACGGCCACCATCGTCACGGCCTCGCATTGTGTCGGATTGACCTTGCCGGGCATGATGGACGAGCCGGGCTCATTGGACGGGATCGTGATCTCGCCCAGGCCGAGGCGCGGGCCGGAGGCCAGCCAGCGGACGTCGTTGGCGATCTTCATCATATCCGCAGCGAGCGCCTTGACGGCGCCGTGGGCAAAGACGACCTCGTCCTTGGAGGTCAGCGCGTGGAACTTGTTCGGCGCGGTAACGAATGCCTTGCCGGTGATGTCGGCGACGGCCTTTGCCACGGCGACGTCAAAGCCCTTCGGCGCATTGAGCCCGGTGCCGACGGCCGTGCCGCCGAGCGCCAGCTCGCGCAGCGGCGGCAGGCTGATCTCCAGGAGCTGGCGGTCGCGCTCCAAGCTTGACCGCCAGCCGGAGATCTCCTGGCTGAATGTGATCGGCGTGGCATCCTGAAGATGCGTACGGCCGGATTTTACGACTCCCTCGTTCTCGGCCTCCAGTCTCCTGAAAGTCTCCGTCAGCAGGTCGACCGCGGGGATCAGCTTGTCCTCGATGGCCGTGACGGCCGCGATGTGCATGGCGGTGGGGAAGGTATCGTTGGAGGACTGCGACATGTTGATATCGTCGTTCGGGTGCAGGAGCTTCTTGCCCGCGAGCTCGTTGGCCCGGTTGGCAATGACCTCGTTCGCGTTCATATTGGACTGCGTGCCGGAACCGGTCTGCCAGACGACCAGTGGGAAATGGTCGTTGAGCTTGCCTGCGATGACCTCGTCGCAGGCCTGCGAGATGGCTCCGAGCTTCTCCTGGGTCATCTTCTCGGGCTTCAGGCTGTGGTTCGCGATCGCCGCCGCTTTCTTCAGAACGCCGAAGGCATAGGTGATCTCGCGCGGCATGGTCTCGATTCCGACACCAATCTCAAAATTCTCGTGGCTTCTCTCGGTCTGGGCCGCCCAATACTTGTCTGCCGGGACCTTCATTTCGCCCATGGAGTCCCGTTCGATGCGATATTCCATGCTGGGTACCTCCTAACAGTTAAACAGTTAAGTTGTTACAGGGAAATCTGAGCAATAACGCTCTTGAGCTTCTCGGCGCTGTTCTGCATCTTGGCAACTTCGTCCGGCGTCATCTGGTTGAGGATCTTGCCGCGGACGCCTTTCTTGTCGACCAGGGCCAGCGTGCTCAGGCAGACGTCATCGATGCCGTACTCGCCGTGCATCATGGTGGAAACGGTCAGCGCGGTGCCCTGTCCGGAGAGGATGCACTTGCAGATGTGGCAGACGCAGATGGCGACCGCATAGAAGGTCGCGCCTTTCGCCTTAATGACGCGCGCACCGGAGGTGCGCACGAACTCCTCGAGCACGTCGTAGTCGGCCTCGTTGTTCCACTCGATGGCTTCGCTGTCGGGAGCATTCTTCTTGTAATCGTTGATGTGGTTGTTGGCGATCATCGCCAGGGACCAGGGCACGAAGGAGGAATCGCCATGCTCGCCGTAGACGTGCGCGTGGACGTTCTTCGGGCTGATGTGGAAGCGTCTGGCCAGCTCGGACTGCAGGCGGGCCGTGTCAAGCGCGGTGCCGGAGCCGATAATGCGGTTCTCAGGGATGCCGGAGATCTTGGTAAACGTATAGGTCATCACATCGACGGGGTTGGAGACGATGATATAAATAGCGTTGGGAGCGTGCGCCACGATCTGCGGGGTAATGTCCTTCAGAATATTGACGTTGGTCTGAGCCAGCTCCAGACGGCTCTGGCCGGGACGTCTGGCAATGCCGGAGGTAATGATCACGATGTCGGAGTTGTCGGCCGCATCATAATCGCCGGAATGGACGATCGCGGGGGAGCAGTAGGACATGCCCTGGTAGATGTCGAGCGCTTCGCCGAACGCTTTTTCCTTGTTGACGTCGACCAGAACGATCTCAGAGAAGATACCCATGGTAACAATGTTGTTGGCGATGGCTGAACCCACGCTGCCGGCGCCGATAATAGTGACTTTACCCATAAATGAAACCCTCTTTTATTATTTTTTTAGAAAATTGCCTGTGGTTGCGGGCACGCATGCTGTCTGCTTCATGCGTCCCGCAGGGGGCTTTTTTCCATTGGAAATGCTCGGAATCCAGCTGCCCCTGCTGTTGCTCATATTATACCATTGGTGTTTTCCGTATACAAGTATCGATAAAAAAATACCCGTATAAAAAAATGCAACAGAATCACAAATAATTGGATAGCCTGCACAAATTAACGTTTCTTTCTTCTATATTTGACCTTTTATCCATTTTTATTAGAGTTTTAAAAACTTTTTTATGCATTTTAACTTTGTTGTTATCGATGATTGAAGTCCTTTGTTCTATTGATTTTGCCTGTTCTTTGGGTAACTCTTTTGCCGAGCCGTACAAACACGCAGAAAAAAATGCCGCGCCGAAACAATCAATTTCGGCGCGGCAGCACTCTCTGTTCTTTTGTCAGACTTGTGTCAGGCGGTAGAGGTCGGATCTCCGGTGATGCAGCAGCGGCAGCTCTTCCCTGACCTGCTCCACACGGTCGAGGTCGAGGTCCGTAAAAAGGAAGCCCACCTGCTCGTCAAGCTCTCCCAGTACATCACCCCAGGGTGAAACCGCAAGACTGTGGCCCCACGAATGATAGCTTGCACTCATGTCCCGCGCCGGCGCGGTGCCGAGCGTGAACACCTGGTTGTCCACCGCGCGGGATTGAAACAGGAGCTTCCAGTGTGCGGGCCCCGTCGTCAGGTTGAACGCCGCGGGCACCAGGATCACTTTTGCACCGCGATCTGTCATCAGCCTGGAAAGCTCAGGAAAACGGAAATCATAGCAGATGCACAGACCCATTACGCCGAATTCCGTTTGAAACGTTGTGATCTCTCTTCCCGCGCTCAGCGTGTCGGACTCGCGGAACTGCTGACCGCCTTTTACCTGAATGTCAAACAGATGGACTTTTCGGTGCTTTGCGATTTCTGCGCCATTTCGGTCAAACACATAGGCCGTATTGTAAATTTTTCCCTCTTCCCGTTCCGGCACAGAGCCCGCCGACAGGTAAACGCCGCAGGCTTTCGCCAGCTCAGCGCAGGTCTGCCAGATCTCACCGCCCTCCTCCTCGGCATATGCCGGAAAAAGGTCGGTCTGATATGGGCAGCAGAACATCTCCGGCAGGCAGATCAAATCTGCGCCCCGTCCGGCCGCCTCCAGTATCTTTTCCCTGACGCTGCGCTGCGTTCTGCCGCGATCAGAACTTACCATAAGTTGAATCTGTGCGGTTTTACAACGGTTGCTCATGTTTCATGCTCCCCTCTTCCAGCTTTTTCGCGCGTTTGAACCCATAAAGGCTTTTGTCCGCTCGGGAAATCGCCGTCCCGATCTCCATGTCCTCTTTTTTGCAGTATACGGCGCTGCCGTAGGAAATCCACGGAAATTCACCGTTCTTCCTTCTGATTTGAATAATTTCCCTATTCAGGCTCTGTTCCAGACGGCGCAACACCGGCCCCTTGTTTCCGTGGCACAGAACGCAGAATTCATCTCCGCCAATTCGAAAACAATTGCCATAGCTTCCATAGACCCGCTTCAGGATCTCTCCGAGCCGGGCCAGGCATTGATCTCCCGTCTGATGGCCGTAGCGGTCATTTATCGTCTTAAATTCATCAACGTCCAGCACGATGATCGTTGCCGTTTCCGCCTTCGCCAATTTACTGAGTTCACTTTCGTAAGCTGTCCTGTTGTAAATTCCGGTAAGTGCGTCAAGTTGATTGTTCATCTCACAGAGGAACGCGTAATATAGGATCAGGCACAGAGTGACTGCGCTCCAGGTTGTATGGATTTTCGGTATTACAATTTCAAGTGCTGTGCCCAACAGCAGGAGCCCGGTCATCATTTTTAGCCCGCTTTTGTTTTTCCCGGGATATCGATTCGCCGTTTGCAAGCTTTTATACAGTAAGATCAGATAATACCAGACATAGGTGATAACATAGAGGTAGAACATTGTTCCTCGCTGATATTTCCCGCCGGCAGTAATTTGAAAGATGAATGAAAATGGAACTGATAATAAGCACAAAATACCGTTCATAACGGCCGGTGCCCAAACCCATCCTTTTAATCGGGTTCTAACCTCACCGAAAACATTGGCAAGAAACATCGGAATGACAGCTGATACAGTAAATCCCAAAATGTTTATGATCCTGTCTAACCAGACCATCCGTATTGTGTCACGTTCCATCACACTTGCCGCCATCTCGAAAAGGATCATGGCCTGCGTCATCAGAATCGCCTGAATGTAGTTCGTTCGCCGGCTTCCACCGATTGATCCATGGTTCCGGATCGTCATTTCCAGAATCAGCAGCGCGATGATATTGATAATCCCTATCGCAAAATAGTTTTCTTGCATTTCATCACCAAATTTCTTTTTCATTTTTCAATCATATCCCAGTTAATAAGAAGTTTCAACAAGTAATTTCTGCGTACAGATATGCGAAAACCTCGCAGCCATAACAGCTGCGAGGTTTTCTTGGCAGGGGCAGAAGGGATCGAACCCTCGGCCTACGGTTTTGGAGACCGCCGCTCTACCAGCTGAGCTATACCCCTATCTATATCAATTTATTAATTATTGGTGGGCCTTCAGGGATTTGAACCCGGGACCATCCGGTTATGAGCCGGACGCTCTGACCAGCTGAGCTAAAGGCCCATAAAGATGGCAAATGCCGCCACAGTTGTGACGGCATTACCGTGTTTGGCTCCCCCTGTTGGGCTCGAACCAACGACCCCATGATTAACAGTCATGTGCTCTACCGACTGAGCTAAGGAGGAATCAGATGTTGGCGCGACCTATTTTTCCGTGCAGTCACCCGCAAAGTATCTTCGGCGCATGTGAGCTTAACTTCTGTGTTCGGAATGGGAACAGGTGGACCCTCACAGCAATCAACACCAACTGTATTTCGTTATCAGGCTTCCCTGAGAACTTCTGTATCTTACCAAATCGGCGCTCTCTTGTCAAGCGCCTTATTTTCCGCCCGCCCGGGCAATGCTCTCTTGGTGACCCGTACCGGATTCGAACCGATGTTAACGGCGTGAGAGGCCGCTGTCTTAGCCACTTGACCAACGGGCCGTGGTGCACCTTCACGGACTCGAACCGGGGACCCACTGATTAAGAGTCAGTTGCTCTACCAACTGAGCTAAAGGTGCGTCATCAAGAACCGATGCGCCCTGAAAACTGAACACCAAGCCATCATGATTGCTTCTCATTCAAGACTCTTGAGCCTGCGCTTATTCGTAATCATAAGTCAAGCCCTCGGCTTATTAGTACCAGTCAGCTGCACACATTGCTGTGCTTCCACCTCTGGCCTATCAACGACATGGTCTATGTCGAGCCTTACTCCATTTCTGGATGGGAGATCTTATCTCAGGGGGAGTTTCACGCTTAGATGCTTTCAGCGTTTATCTCGTCCCGACGTAGCTACCCAGCTATGCCCTTGGCAGGACAACTGGTGCACCAGAGGTCAGTCCATCCCGGTCCTCTCGTACTAAGGACAGCTCCCTTCAAATCTCTTACGCCCGCAACAGATAGGGACCGAACTGTCTCACGACGTTCTGAACCCAGCTCGCGTGCCGCTTTAATTGGCGAACAGC